>Ga0129313_1001108_pt1 | contig 18431 bp, 17 predicted proteins | sample O1105metagenome_FD_94436 | JGI IMG/M metagenome (GOLD analysis project Ga0129313, IMG submission 94436) | Orangutan group fecal microbial communities from fecal samples from Wisconsin, USA - O1105 metagenome | ecosystem: Host-associated > Mammals > Digestive system > Large intestine > Fecal...
CAGGATAAGAAGCCGTAGTATGGATTCGGTTATTGATGAGATAAGCCGTCTTGCAGAGGCGGGTGTTAAAGAAGTGGTCCTTACAGGAATACATATTTCTTCTTATGGCAGAGATATGGATGGTGATACAGGTCTGGCTGACCTGGTGGAGAATATCTCAAAAATCGAAGGAATAGAGAGAATACGTCTGGGATCCCTTGAACCGGGTATCATAACAGAAGAATTTGCCCGCAGGATTAAGGCGGTAGACAAGCTCTGCCCGCACTTTCACCTGAGTCTCCAGAGTGGCTGCGATTCTGTGCTTAAACGCATGAACAGAAAGTATACCTGCAGTGAATACATGGAAAAATGTGAACTCTTAAGAAAAGTGTACAAAAATCCAGCCATTACCACAGATGTAATAGTAGGCTTTCCGGGAGAGACAGAGGAAGAGTTTGAGTGTACAAGGAAATACCTTGAAGATATAAACTTATATGAAATGCATATATTCAAATATTCCCAGAGAAAGGGCACACCTGCGGCAACCATGCCTAACCAGGTGGATCCTTCGGTTAAGAACAGCAGAAGTGATGTGTTGCTTGCCATAAGCGAACATAACAAACATGCATATCAGGATCTGTTTGTGGGAACCACAGTTAAGGTGCTGGTGGAAGAATTGGTTGAGAAAAATGGCGAAGAATATATGAGAGGGCATACGGAGAGATACATGGATGTCCACATATCCACGGAAGGAATAACTGATCCTCAGAGCTTTAAGAACAGAATCGTAGAGGTAATGTACGAAAAGACAACCACAGGAGAATATGTAGGAAAAATAAACCGTGGGTGAGATATAAGGTGAGATCTAAGTTCACAACATTTCATAATATACAATGTATACAATTAATGTAGTTGAATTTTCACCCTGTTTATATTAGAATGTATGGGAGAATGGACTGATGTCCGGAGAGAAGGACGTGAAGAGATGAAGAATGATAATACACAGCATATTGGACAGATAAAGGACAATACAATAGATGTTACTGATATTATCAGACAGGTGTATGAGGCACTTTCAGAGAAAGGATACAATCCTGTAAGCCAGCTTGTGGGATATATAATGAGTGGAGATCCTACTTATATCACAAGCTACAAGAACGCCAGAAGTCTCATAATGAAAGCGGAACGTGATGAGATAATAGAGGTGTTGTTCGAGGACTATATCAAGAATAATCTTGTGTAGCCTTACGGATTTGTATATATCAGATACACAAGAAAGGAGTGACCATCATAAAGCGTCGGACAGATAAATGATGGTCGTGTTTTTATGCGCGTAATTGGTCTTGACTATGGTACTAAGACAGTGGGAGTGGCTGTAAGTGACGAGCTTATGCTCACTGCCCAGCCATACGAAACGATAGAAAGAAAATCTCCGGGAAAGCTCAGACAGACACTGGCGGAGATAGAGAGAGTCATAACTGAATATAACTGCGGACGTATTGTACTGGGATATCCCAAGAACATGAACAACACTGAGGGTGAGAGGGTCAGAGCCACAGAGGAGTTCAAGGAATCTCTTGAGAGAAGAACAGGTCTTGAGGTCATATTGTGGGATGAACGCCTTACCACAGTGGAGGCAGAGAGGATACTTATGGAGAGCGGCGTGAGACGCGAGAACAGAAAGCAGTATATTGACAAGATGGCTGCAGCAGTAATCCTGCAGAACTATCTTGATCGTGAGAAGAACAGAACGGAGAATTAGATGGACAACAATGCAATAATATTCACAACTGATGATGGAGAAGAAGTTACCTTTAATGTACTGGAACAGACCACTCTGGGAGGCGTGAACTATCTCCTTGTGGCGGAAGATACAGATGACGAAGAGGATGGATCTTTCCTTATCCTTAAAGAAGACAGAGAGGACGGCGGAGATGATATGGCTGAATTCTCTGTGGTTGAAGATGAGAGAGAGCTTCAGGCAGTTGCGAAGATTTTTAATGAATTGTTAGATGATTTGGATTTGGAGGTATAAAATTGAAAAAAGTAAATAAAAGAGCTGTGAAGATCATTCCATTGGGCGGACTGGAACAGATCGGAATGAATATAACAGCTATAGAGTATGAAGACTCTATTATAGTCATTGACTGTGGTCTTGCATTTCCTGAGGATGACATGTTAGGTATAGATCTTGTAATACCTGATGTAACATACCTTAAGGAGAACGCAGATAAGGTCAAGGGACTTGTGGTTACCCATGGACATGAGGATCATATCGGAGCTATACCTTATATCGAGAAGGAACTCAATATGCCCATATACACTACGAAGCTTACCATGGGGCTTATTGAGAACAAATTAAAGGAACACAATCTTCTTAACAACACCAGGCGCAAGGTTGTTAAGTGCGGACAGACAATAAATCTTGGACAGTTCAGGATCGAATTTATCAAGACAAACCACTCAATAGCCGATTCAGTGGCACTTGCCATTTTCTCACCTGCCGGAATAATAATACACACAGGAGACTTTAAGATCGATTACACTCCTGTATTTGGCGAGATGATAGACCTGCAGAGATTTGCAGAGTTAGGAAAGAAGGGCGTGCTTGCCCTCATGGCGGATTCTACAAATGCAGACAAGGAGGGCTTCACTCAGTCGGAGAAGACCGTGGGCAGAACCTTCGACAATCTCTTTAATGAGAACAAAGATCACAGGATAATAATCGCTACATTTGCATCGAATGTAGACCGTGTACAGCAGATAATCAATTCAGCTTACAAGTATGACCGTAAGGTTGTCATAGAGGGAAGAAGTATGGTTAATATAATCAATACCGCTTCTGAGCTTGGATATATAAATATACCTGACAGAACACTCATAGATATAAGTGAGATGAAGAACTATCCTGACGAGAAGATAGTTCTTATCACCACAGGAAGCCAGGGAGAGAACATGGCTGCACTGTCAAGGATCGCGGCATCTATCCACAACAAGGTTGCCATAGTTCCGGGGGATGTGGTTATATTCAGCTCACATCCGATACCGGGAAATGAGAAGGCAGTGTTTAAGGTAATAAATGAGCTTGAGATGAAGGGAGCCAGAGTAATATTTGAGGATACCCATGTATCGGGACATGCCTGCAGAGAAGAACTTAAGCTCATATATGCACTTACGAAGCCTCAATATGCAATCCCTGTCCATGGAGAGTACAGACATCTTAAGAGACATGCGGAGCTTGCCAAGGAGATGGGTATTCCAAAGGAGAATATCAAGATCCTTAATACGGGAGATGTGTTAAGCGTAGGCGAGCATACATTTGAGGTGGTAGGAAAGGTTCCTGCCCAGGGAATATTCGTAGACGGACTTGGCGTAGGAGACGTAGGAAATATAGTGCTGCGAGACAGACAGATGCTGTCACAGAATGGTCTCATCATAGTTGTGGTAACACTGGATAAGTACAGCAACCAGATGATTGCTGGCCCTGATATTGTATCCCGTGGATTTGTGTATGTGAGAGAATCTGAGAATCTCATGGAGGACTGCAGGGTGGTAGTTGAGGAGGCACTTGAGAAGTGTCTCAGGAGAAATATAAGTGACTGGGGTAAGATCAAGACTACTATAAAGGATTCTCTTGGAGAGTTCCTGTGGAAGAGGACAAAGAGAAGCCCTATGATATTGCCTATAATTACAGAGGTGTAGAGCTATGAAGGATATAATGAAGGTTTCGGAAGAATTGAATAAGATGATCCTTGAATCCGATGTCTATACTATGTATATAAAGGCAAAGGAGAAGCTTATGGAGAGACCGGAGCTCCTTGACAGCGTGCGCCGCTTCAGACAGAGGAGCTATGATATACAGGAGAATTCCAATATAGATAATCCCTTTGATGAGATCAATAACCTTTCAAGGGAATATGATGAGGTGGTACATGATACCATAGTCAGTGAATACATCAGGGCGGAGCAGAGGTTCTGCAAGATGATGAACAGGATGTATGAGACCATTGCTGCGGATATAGATGTGGAATTGTAGGAAAAAAGGATATTAAATTACGGCTGCATAAGGAGCCTGGGCGGGACTTCCGGAGGACGAAGATGACAAAGAAGGATAAGCGGATTTCGTGGATCATGATCTTAGTTACATTTATATATATTGCGGTGATCTCTTATATTACGCCTTTGTCGTCCACGGATGATCTGAACTTCCTTATGATGAGCAGGAAGACTGACAGCACCATGCTTACAGAAGCATTGCATTATGGAAACGGCAGGTTCTTGGGGAATCTTACAGCTATGCTGTTGAGCAGGTATCTATGGCTCAGAACTATACTTAAACCTGCGGTTGTTGTTGGTATTATAGTCCTTTTATGGAAACTTCTTGATATAAATACAGTCGTGGGAAGATTTTTCATGACACTTATGTTTTTGCTTATGCCTGCCTCACTGATGGCAGAGACGATTACATGGAACAGTGGATTCGCAAATTATGTTCCACCGGTTCTGGGGCTCCTTACCTGTGGGTGGCTTGTCTGCCGTATTGACGTTATAAGTTCTTCTGCAACCACTTCCGAAGGCAGGAGAAGAAAGAACATAAAAAGAACAATAATGTTTACTGCTCTTGGCGTTACAGGCTTTGTTGGACAGTTGTTTGTGGAACACATTAGTTTTGTGGCAATTGTTATGTCCGGAGTATTTGTTATATGTATGAAGAAGAGGAGGAGCATTGCCGCCCCTGTGGTGTGGTTTGCTGTTGCCGTTGCAGGCATGTGTCTCATGACATTTATAAGCCTGCACTTTAAGGAATATGCATTTATGCCGGGGTACAGACATGTGCCCACAAACATAGGCATGATATTTGAATATGGATATGTTAATATTTTTAGATTTACGGTACCGTTGATTTTTCGTATGAGATTCTTGATAGGGATGCTTTGGATCGTTGTAGTATTGGAAACAACGCAGTATAAAAGAAGTGCTTTCAAGTGGGTGACTATAGGGCTTGTCATGGCTTTATGTTCTTTTGCGGATGAGTACACATTGATCGGAGTGTTAATGGAGTGCATATTTATTGCAGGCTTTATAGTTCTGCTTGTTACTTTGGTTAAAAGTGCTGACCGGGACACAAAGATCAGGTTTTTGCTTGTTATCCTGTCCGGGTGTGTGGCAACGCTTCCAATCCAGTTTGTGAGACCTTACGGATTAAGGTGCATGATGTATCTGTATGTGTGTATATTTGCAGTTATAGTTACGGCTCTGGACAGGTGGATCAGAAAGAACAGAGAGCAATTTGAAATCGGGGGCACAAGCAGGAACATTGCCCCAGTTGGACTTGCTCTGTTTATGACAGTGGCTTTTGTATGTCTGATGTATGATGGTTACACTATAGGAGAACTGTGGAGACTTAAGACTGTAAGCGATCATAATGACATGCAGATAGCACAGGGTATGAGAGATAAAGCCAACGTTATAAGGGTAGAGACCAGAGAGTCGGATTTCTACCATGGTATTCTTGGCAGTAATCTGGAGAATTACTATTATTACAGCGAGGCGGGGGATATACAGTTCGTTATGGAGAACTCAGATGAGCAGTGACAAGGATGATGTATGATTCAAATCAATGGTAACTGTAAATACTTTACTTGATAAAACAATGAAACTGTGATATACATTTTATAGAATTGTTGAATTTGCTTGTAAAGATTTTGCAGATTATATCAATTGATATTTCAGGGTTAGGAGATTGATTATGGCATTTGACGGAGCTAAGAGTACAAAGAGAATATTCAGGATGGTTGTCAGATGGATCATAAATATTGTGATCGTGTTGATACTGGTGAAGGCGTTTTCATTTTCCTTTGATTTTATGTATAATGTTTTTTCTTCCGGTGCAAAAAATCCAAGTGATACAAAGGTCCTGACAGTAACCGTTAAGGATGATTCATCGACCTCGGATGTGTGTGCAGCTCTTGAGGATGCAGGAGTTATAAATAATAAATATGCCTTTGCTGTTAAGTTGTGGCTGGATAAGGCGAGTATCAAGCCGGGAGTATATGAGGTATCCCCGAGCTATGGAGCCAAGAAACTTGTCAGTATAATCACAGGTAATGGAGATCCGGATGCCACGGCGACCAAGAGCAGCAAATAGAAAGTATGGCACGCTGTCACCATGTGGGTCGTGCCGGTAGTGTGAGGAAAGCAGAATATGATAACTGATGAGAGAATTGCGTCATATATAGATTCGTTTAATACAGATTATGACCCGATCATCATGACCATCAGGCGGGAAGCAGAAGAGAATGGTGTGCCTATAATCAGAAAGGAAGCCGGGGAATTTATAAAGCTTTTAATGCTTATGAATAAACCGGAGAATATACTTGAGATAGGGGCGGCAGTTGGCTTTTCTGCTATTTTTATGAGCAGGTTTCTGCCACCTGGAGGCCATATAACAACTATAGAAAATTACGAGCCCAGGATAAAGGCGGCAAGAGAGAATATAAAGCGGGCACAGGCAGAAGACCTCATAACCCTTATTGAGGGGGATGCCACAGAGGAGCTTAAGAAGCTTTCGCCGGGATATGATTTCATATTCATGGACGCTGCCAAGGGGCAGTATGGATTGTTCTTTGAAGAAGCTATAGGACTTTTGAAGCCTGGCGGAGTGCTCCTTTGCGATAATGTGCTGCAGGATGGTGATGTTTTGGAGAGCAGGTTCGCAGTGACCAGGAGGAACAGGACCATACACAGCAGGATGAGGGAATATCTGTATGCCCTGAAGCATAATGCCGGACTTGAAACCGCCATATTGAATATCGGCGATGGAATGTCCTTAAGTATAAAGAAAAATGAAAAATGGTGATAACATGGAGAAATATAAAGAATCTAAAGTGTTGAAAGGCTGTAATGCTGCAATATGGATTTGCTTTGCCATTTGTCTGTTTTTCTATTTGTACACACGAGGTGAACATAACAGCCTCTATCAGTTTAAAATGTCACACTATCCGGATATGTCGATAATATATTTTGTTTTACATTACGGGAATGGACGGATACTTGGAAATTTAATGGGGGTTCTGCTGTTAAAAAATCCATACGTTTTCATACTGATTAAGACTGTATTGGCAATGGGGATTATTTACCTTGCAACAAATTTGTTTGGAATAAAGAGATATTATGCCATAGCTTTTACATTGATGAATGTGGTTATGCTTCCGAGAGAGTTTTTTGATGTGTATATATATTCGTCGTCATTTATAAATTACATGATACCGTTATTTTTTCAGCTTATATTGATCAGGTGCGTTATAAAGAACAGGGAGAACAATGCTGTAGTTTTTTTGCTGGCGTTATGTTCTGCGTTTTGGATAGAACATATTGCATTAGTTAATATTTTGATACCGATAGTATACCTTGTATTGCATTGCTATACAAACAAGAGAAAAGTTGAAAATGCTGATTGGGGACTAGTAACATGGTTTTTGGGTGCTGCAATTGGATTTGCTGTAGAAGTGTTAATTCCTTTATGCATAGGTGGTAATAAGTTGGCAAGAACTCATATGGGAGTTGCGCTAAATGTTGATGGGATAGATTTGATAATTGATAATATATTTGAAATGTGTTTGGCGGTATTCCCAGTGACGATGTTGTTCACATTGATGTTGGCTGTGTTATATGCACGAAATATTCAAAGTGAAGATGGATTTGCGTTGAAAAATGCCGTGATGGTTATTCTTATTGTGATGTCGTGTGTTCCGGTGGTGAGACTGGTGTTTGGTACAAGCGTTGTGCTATCGTATTGTAAGACATGCAAAAGTAATGAAGATAAAATGATTGGAATTATTCTGTATATCATATCATTTATAGCGATGGCTGTATTTATATTTGCAGAGTGTAATGGACCAAGGTGTTTATTTTATTCAAACTTTGTATACAACATATTGTTGATCAAATTTATTGAAAAATTAAATCTTAAAGGTATAAGCTTGAATAGAGTATGAGGACGAGAAGGCAATGATTGATAAATGCAAGGGACTAGAATATTTAAATTATGAAAAATGGTGATAACATGGAGAACAAGAGAAAGAGAAATAAAGTAGAACTTCTGCTTCCGGCGGGAAATCTTGAAACCCTAAAGGTAGCAATTAGATATGGCGCTGACGCAGTATATATAGGCGGACAGGCATATGGTCTTAGAGCGAAAGCAGATAACTTCAGTATAGAGGATATGAAGGCGGCAGCAGAGTATGCCCATGCCCATGGAAAGAAGGTATATCTCACAGCAAACATATATGCCCATAATTATGATATTGATGGGGTCAGGGAATATTTTGCCCAGGTGAAGGATACAGGCATTGATGCAGTTCTTGTGTCTGATCCGGGAATGTTTATGCTGGCAAGGGAGGTTATGCCTGATATGGAGCTTCATATCAGTACCCAGGCAAATAATACCAATTATCTCACTTTTCAGTTCTGGAATAAGATGGGAGCAAAAAGAGTGGTTACCGCAAGGGAACTGTCTCTTAAAGAGATAGGCGAGATCAGGGATAATATACCTGATGATATGGAGATAGAGTCGTTTATACATGGAGCTATGTGCATATCCTATTCCGGAAGGTGCCTGCTCAGTAATTATTTCACAGGACGTGACGCCAACAGAGGCGCCTGCACTCATCCTTGCAGATGGAAGTATCACATTGTGGAGGAGACCAGACCGGGGGAGTATCTTCCTGTGAATGAAGACGAGAGGGGAACCTATATATTCAATTCCAAGGATCTGTGCATGATAGAGCATGTGCCTGAGATGATAGAAGCAGGTATCGACAGCTTCAAGATAGAGGGCAGGATGAAGACTGCGTTATATGTGGCTGCTGTAGCAAGAACCTATAGAAAGGCAATAGATGATTATCTCGAGTCTGAGGAGAAGTACAGGGCGAATCTGGACTATTACAGGACAGAGATAGCAAAATGTACCTACAGGCAGTTCACCACAGGCTTTTATTTTGGTAAGCCGGATGAAACTGCCCAGATATACGATTCCAACACATATCTTAAGAACTGCACCTATATAGGTAACGTGGAACATGTTACAGAGGATGGCATGGCGTGCTTTGAACAGAAGAATAAGTTCAGTGTAGGTGAGAATATAGAATGTATGGATTTTGACGGAACCAATATAAATGGCACCGTGGAAGCAATATACGATATTGACGGCAATCCTATGGAAGCGGCACCTCATCCGAAACAGCCCCTTAAGGTTAAGTTCAGCTGCGATGTAAAACCGGGCATGATACTCAGAAGAGTTGAGGATGTGGATGATAGCGTGCGGTAATTAGGGTCGGCAGATCAGGATGTAGCATTATCAAGAGCTCTGGCAAGCTTTTTCAGGGCTCTTTTTTCTATTCTTGATATATATGATCTTGATATGCCCATTATCTCTGCTACCTGCTTTTGGGTCATGGGCTCTTTGTCCGGTATGCCGTATCTCATGTGTATGATCTGCTTTTCCTTAGGAGACAGGGAGTCTTCTATGCAGCTTTCGAGATTCTGTAACTGGAAATCCTCTATCATCTGTTCTATGGTACTGACATGGTTGCACATTATAACGTCCATAAGATTTATCTCGTTGCCTTCCTTGTCCGTGCCTATGGGTTCATATATGGATATCTCCCTGGAGCATTTCTTCTCCCGGCGCAACATCATAAGGATCTCGTTCTCGATACATCTGGCGGCATAGGTGGCAAAACGGTTGCTTTTTTCGTAGTCGAAGGAATTGCATGCCTTGATGAGACCTATAGTTCCCATGGAGATAAGATCTTCACTGTTTCTTGTGGGTGCGGAGTATTTCTTGGATATGTGTGCCACAAGGCGCAAGTTGGCTTCGATGAGGGTGCTCCTGGCGGCAGAATCCCCGGATCTTACCTTCGTCAGAATGAGGGCCTCCTCCTCTTTGGTCAGTGGTTTTCTGAATGCCTTCACAATAATTTACTCCGGCTTTTTATATTATATTATGAGAAAACCCGGTAAATAGTGCATAATCATCAAGAAAAAAATACAAATTGTGACAAGCATATGGAAATATGCAAAAAAAACATATAAAAAAATATACAAAATGTTTAAATTTGAAATATAGTGTGATATAATGACCCAATAGGAAATTGTACAAAATTAATAGGAGGGGATGTACAGATATGCGATTAGGAATGGGACGTAAGAAGATAAGGATAGGCGATGTCCTTATTGCGGCAGGTGCCATAACAGAGGAACAGCTTCAGGAGGCTCTCGACTACCAGAAGGAGAATGGCGGCAAGCTTGGTAATGTGCTTGTGGAACTGGGGTTCATAAGTGACCAGATCCTTATTACACTGCTTACACAGCAGTTGGGGATTGATTACATAAGTCTTAAGGGAGCCAAAATAGAGGACAGCGTTGTTCATCTCGTTCCGGAACCGATGATAGCCAAGTACAGGGTAATGCCTGTTGAGATCGATCCGGATAATCCTAATATTCTTAAGGTTGCCATGTCAGATCCTCAGGATCTTGATGCTATTGATGATATAAGCCTTGTTACGAACCTTCAGGTGGAACCGATGCTTGCCAATGAATCGGATATCAACGATGCCATAGGTAAGTACTACGGCAGCGCCCAGGCTATGGAGGCAGCGGAACAGTACAAGAAGGAACAGGCTGTTTCACTTGGACCTGATGAGAATGAAGAGGGGAACGAAGATATTGATAATTCACCTATCGTTCTTCTTGTTAAGCAGATTATTGAAGGCGGAGTGAGACAGAGGGCATCAGATATACATATAGAGGCTCTTGAGACCGGAGTCCGTGTAAGATACAGGATAGATGGTGCTTTAAAGCAGGTTATGAGCTACGACCTGAGTATCCTTCCGGGTATCACAGCCCGTATCAAGATCATCGGCGGTATGGATATTGCCGAGAAGAGAAAACCTCAGGACGGCCGTATCACCATTATGGTAGACCGTAAGGAGTTTGATGTCCGTGTATCTATTCTTCCTACAGTGTTCGGAGAGAAGACGGTTATGAGACTTACCTCCAAGGACGGACTTACAAAGCCTAAGAGCGGACTTGGTTTCGATGAAGAACAGCTTAAGGTGTTTGACGGAATATTGAGCAACCCACACGGTATCATCCTGGTAACAGGACCTACAGGTTCAGGTAAGTCAACAACACTGTACACATCCTTAAGTGAATTGAATAAAGAAGATGTTAATATTATTACAGTAGAAGACCCTGTCGAGGCTAATATAAACGGTATCAACCAGGTACAGGTTAATGTTAAGGCAGAGATGACCTTCGCGGCAGCCTTAAGATCTATCCTTCGTCAGGATCCGGATATCATCATGATAGGAGAGATTCGAGACGGTGAGACGGCCAACATAGCAGTTCAGGCGGCTATCACCGGACACCTTGTTGTATCCACACTCCATACAAACTCGGCAGCCTCCACCATTACCCGTCTTGTAGATATGGGTATCGAGGATTACATTGTTGGTGATGCGGTTGTTGGTGTTATTGCCCAGCGACTTGTAAGACGTCTGTGCACAACCTGTAAGCAGCCTAGATATGTAGAGGACGAAGAGAGGCAGCTCCTCGGTGTTCCTGAGGATGAGGAGGATGTCATCGTGTATGAGCCGGTAGGATGTCCGCTCTGTAACGATACAGGTTATTCAGGACGAATAGGTGTGTATGAGATGATGCCTGTATCAAGAAGTCTTCAGGCCATCATCGCCTCAGGCGCAACTGCAGATAAGATAGAAAAGCAGGCACTTAAGGAAGGTATGCTGACACTTAGAATGGGTGCGGCGAAGCACGTACTTAACGGTATCACATCTATTGCAGAGATGAAGAAGATAGTACATACAACTCAGGTCGATCTTGATCTTGAGACAACAGACAGATAACGAATCTGACGAACGAAAGAAGGAAACATCGGCTTACTGCCCTTTGGGTGACGATGTTTCTTACAGGGTTCGGGGGAGATAAATTGAAATTATTAACGCATAAATGAAAGGATGGACGAAAACAATGTTAGACATGAAAGAGTTACTGGCATTCTCGGTAGAAGCCAAAGCATCTGACGTTCATATCGCAGTAGGTATTCCGCCTAAGCTTCGTATTAACGGTAAGCTTACAGAGGTAGAGGTTCCACCGCTTACTCCTGCTGACGCAGCAGAGGCTATCGGTGCTACTATGAAGGACAGACATGTAGCAATACTTAAGGACAGAGGAGAAGTGGACTTCTCATTCGATTCACCTGAGACCGGCCGTTTCCGTGTGAATGTATTCATGGACAGAGGAAACATGGCAGCAGCCTACAGACGAGTTGAGACCCAGATCCCAAGACCGGATCAGCTTGGTATTCCAAGAGAGGTAGTTGATCTGTACAAGAGAAAGAGGGGACTTGTTCTTGTAACAGGACCTACAGGTTCAGGTAAGTCAACAACCCTTGCTTCTATTATAAATAAGGCGAATGAGAACCTTACGGATCATATCATCACACTGGAGGATCCTATAGAGTATATACATCATCACAACAAGGCTATTGTGAATCAGCGAGAAGTGGGAATGGATACATTAAGCTATGCTAATGCACTTCGTGCAGCCCTCCGAGAAGATCCGGATATCATTCTGGTAGGAGAGATGAGAGACCTGGAGACTATCTCAACAGCTATCACAGCGGCTGAGACAGGACACCTGGTTTTCTCAACACTTCATACAATAGGTGCAGCCAGTACTATCGATAGAATTATAGATATCTTCCCTACAAACCAGCAGCAGCAGGTAAGAGTACAGCTTGCCATGGTTCTTGAGGGAGTTATATCACAGTCACTGCTTCCTATAGCGTCAGGAAACGGACGAGTAGCAGCCTTCGAGGTAATGCTTGCGTCACCTGCCATAAGAAGCTTGATCCGTGAAGCCAAGACCCATCAGATACAGTCAACCATACAGACCAGCAGGCAGCAGGGTATGATCACCATGGATGATGCGTTATATGACCTGTTCTCGGCAGGAACTATAACAAGAGAGATGGCACTGACCTATGCACAGGATCAGCAGTATCTCAGAAAGAAGATCAATGGTCAGTAAAATATACAAAACACTTAAGCAAAATACACAAAAAGTTCATAATTTCCAATTAAATATTGATTAACATTGCTGTTTATAGTATTATCAATATATTAACATAAGTAGATTGCGTTATTTTGCACCCTTAAGAGGGAGAATTTAAGCGGTTGAAAGTAAAAAATATGATTGGGTCGGAGGAGAGACAATGGCAACATTTAATTACAAAGTTGTTGACAGAGATGGTAAGAATAAAAAGGGTACCATCGAAGCCTCTAACAAGGACGGCGCAGAGAAGAAGCTGAAGGCCGATGGCTATACCATCATGAGCCTTACAGAACAGAGCAGTCCGTTGGCTGGGGGATTTTTTAAGAAAAAAGTAAAATCAAAAGACCTTGCGGTATTCTGCAAGCAGTTCTCGTCTGTAATAAGAGCTGGTGTTACCATTATATCAGCTCTGGAGCTCATGGGAGACCAGATTGAGAACCCTACACTCAGAAAGGCTATCATGGATGCCAAGACATATGTTGAGAAGGGTGGTACACTTTCAGATGCCATGAGGATCAATCCATCGATATTCCCACCTATTATGATCAACATGGTGGCGGCCGGTGAGATGTCAGGTAACCTTGAGGTATGTCTTGACAGACTTACAGAACACTTCGAGAAGGATAATGCTCTTGCATCGAAGATCAAGGGTGCCATGACATATCCTATCGTGGTATTCATAGTAATGATCGCAGTAGTAATCGTAGTTATGGTAATGGTTATTCCTAACTTCACAAGCATGTTTGAGGAGATGGGAACAGATCTTCCGCTTGCTACAAGGATAATGGTTGCATTATCGAATTTTATTATACATAAGTGGTGGCTGCTCATTATCATTGTTGCGGCTATAGTAGTTGGAGTTAAGGCGTTTAAGAGAAGCCCGGTAGGTGAACAGCTTTTTGCCAATATCGGACTTAAGGCACCTATCTTCGGTAACCTTAACATCAAGTCGGCATGTTCAAGATTTGCAAGAACAATGAGCACACTGATGGCGTCAGGTATCTCGATGATCGACGCAGTAGAACAGGTTGCCAAGATGATGGATAACAAGATCATCAGAGACGGCTTGTTAGATGCCAAGACACAGGTTGCAAAGGGTGTTCCTCTTTCAAAGCCTCTTAAGGATATGGAGATGCTTCCACCAATGCTCTCAGCCATGACTAAGATCGGTGAGGAGACAGGTGATATCGAGGAGATGCTTTCAAAGGTTGCTGATTACTATGACGAGGAAGTTGAGGCGGCAACTAATGCTCTTACAGCAGCCATGGAGCCAATGATCATGGTTGTACTTGCACTTATCGTAGGCATGATCGTTGCAGCCGTATACGGACCTATCATGAGCATGTACAGTGCCCTTGATGGAGTATAAGATCAAGAACGTAATAATAAAACTTTAAAAATGTTTAATCCCGGTATTACGAGGGTATCGGTATTAATAAATGTGCCGGAGGCACAGACAAAACAACAAAGAATATATTAATTAAAAAGGAGAGAATTATTATGAAGAACAATAAAGGTTTCTCATTAGTAGAGTTAATTATCGTTATTGCTATTATGGCAATACTTGCAGGTGCTCTTGCTCCAGCTCTTATTAAGTACATTAACAAGTCAAGAAAGTCAACAGATATCTCAAACGGTGACCTTATCGCTAAGGCTGTAACAACAGCTCTTGCTGAGGAGGCAGGCTTTAATGCAGCAAAAGATTCAACATATACATCAAGTCAGCTTTGCTCAGATGGTGATGCATTCACAGAGGAGACACACTCAACACTTGGCGCTTCAAGCATGAAGGTTAAGTATGGTACTTACAAGGGCGAAGACTTCACAATCGAAGTTGATAAGACTAACAACAAGTGTAAGGTTTACGCTGCAACAACAGCTAATGCTGACGATCAGGTATATCCAGAGCAGGGTAAGAACTACAAGTAAGATATAAGCCTGAATGTACAAAACATTCCCTCCGGGGAATGTTTGTAAGTCACATCAAAAGATGTGATATCAGAGACTTAGAACGGATAATATATGCCTATAATCCTCGTATAAGGCATATCCGTTCCCCCGGTCTCTGACTTTATTATTTAAAACGGTGCGGATTATGTCCGGAACCGGCTTTTTTGCAGTCAGCGGTTTTTATTGCTGTGCTTTTCCTTCTACATATAATATGACATGCGGAAGGGATTAACGCGACGACATAAAACTCATGGCGGCAACCGGCTTGCTACCAGGCTGGAAACTTATTTTTTAGTATCGGAGTTTTGAACTGCTAACTGGATCGATGGCAGATGACAGATGATGGTACTGCTAAAAGGGTGACAGAATGTTGACCTTTTGATTATATGGGGTGGACAGCTCGTAAGCTGGTACTCAAGCATTTTGGAAGAGTGATTCTTCCGTGAAAAACTACTGATTAGCGAGGGAGGCTATTTAAGATGGCGAGTAATAACAAAGTATTAACTATCGACATTACAAATGAAAGTATTACTATCATTGAAGCAACAGCTTCAGCAAAAAAACAGTCTACTGTACATAATGCCATAATCTTCGAAACACCGGATGATGCTTATGAAGACGGCGTGATCAGAGACAAAGAGAGAATAGCAGATGCTATTAAGGCACAGCTTAGTGCGAACGGAATAACCAATAAGAACGCAGTATTCGTTCTTACCTCTACAAAGATTGTTTCCAGAGAGGTTCTTGTACCTTTCGTAAAGGAAAACAAAGTAAAAGGAATTATTAATGCGAACTCATCAGAGTATTTCCCTGTTAATATAGAGGATTACGTTGTATCACACTCTATATTAGAGACTGTAACTGACGCTGAGAACAACAAGCAGTTGAGAGTTCTTGCGGTAGCGGCACCACAGAGTATGGTTAAGGCATATTATGATGTTGCCAATATGGTAGGACTTAAGACAGTTACCCTTGATTTCGTAGGTAACGCAATGCTTCAGCTTATCAAGACACAGACCAGTGACAGTATGACAACAATGGTAATCCAGTTAGGAAGTGAGTCTACAGTTCTTAACATTGTAAAGGGAGATACATTACTGTTACAGAGAACTGTTCCATACGGAACAAATGTTGTAGTCAACGAGGTAATGGACGCCAAGGGCGTAGATGCCACAACGGCCATGACATTACTTCAGAATGAAAGACTTATAACCGTGGATTTCGATGATAATGCCATCACAGGTTCATTCAGATACCTCATCAACAATATAGGAAGAGTAATGGATTTCTTTGCTTCAAAGAATCCTGATAAGCCTATTGATGATGTATTCCTTACAGGTGACGGTGCGCTTATCAAAGGAATTGACGGCTTATTTAAGGTTCAGTTAAATGTATCTACCAGAGTTATGGACACACTTTTAAACATCAAATTCGATCCAAAGATTGACTTAAAGATTTATAACCCTGTATATCTTATGGTACCTATCGGTGCTGCATTTGCACCAATGGGCTTTGACATTGCAGACGCTGCATCGGCAAAGGCATCAAACGGCTTCGACCCAACAGCGCTTATTGTTGCTTTCCTGATCCTGGCAGTTATTGTGGCAGGTGCGGTAACAGCTACTTCATATATATTGAAGAATAAGGCACAGTCAGAGCTTGATGATATAAATGCCAAGATTGCCAGCATAAAGGATATTGAAGATATCGTAAATGAGTACAATGATGCACAGAGCACATATGTAGACGCTGCAGCAATGTACGGATATACAGAAAACCTCAATGAAAATGTAGGAACTCTTATTGCAAACCTTGAGGAAGTAATGCCTTCAGGAATATCTGTTACAAGCTTTGACTCTGCTTCAGATGGTGTAACTATCGAGGGATCAACAGCAACATATGAAGACATTGCCAAGTTTGCTATCAATTTAAAGACTATCGAATGCATTGACCAGACATTTGTTGGTTCGATCACAGAGAATGTGGATGATCAGAGTGGCAAGGTTATGTATGATTTTGTTGTGACATGTGTATACAGTCAGCCTGATGTTATAACAGACACTGACGATACAGCAGAAGAACAGTAAGGGAGGATATAGAACATGGATTCAATAACAAAAGGACAGAGAAATTTATTATTATTCATATTAGGATGTGCAATCATATTCTTCCCTATCAAGTATCTTGCAATGGATAACTTCCAGGAGAGAAAGGATCTTATCTCTGAGAGGGATAAGCAGGAAGTATATTACAATGATCTTAACACCAAGAACCAGAACAGACAGACATATATTGATGGCGCAGCGCAGTATAAGGCTGATTATGAGGCTGTTCTTGCTGAGTTCCCTTCAGAACTCTACCAGGAGAACATAATCATGTACCTTGAGGGAATCAAGAACGAGTATGATTATGATTTCACAGATGTAACAATGGGCGAGAGTACATTATTCTACACACTTGGTACAGGTGCCGTAGGTGATGTGACAATAGATTCAACAGCAAGCACAAGTACAGATACTGACACTACAGGGGCTGCAGGCTCAAGTGATGCATATAACTGTTATGTGGCTACATTCCCGGTTTCATACAAGGGATCATACCAGAATGTTAAGAATGTTATTGATTATATCGAGAGCAGCGACTTCAGAATGACAGTTGACAGTATCAACATTGCTTTTGACGAAGAAACTGGTCTTTATGCAGGTGAGATGGTGTTCTCAGCGTATGCAGTAAATGGTGGTGACAGAACTACAGATCAGGTTGATGTTAATGTTAAGACAGGTACATCAAATATCTTTGGTAATCCAACTGTGAACAGAGCTACTACAGATTCAACAACATCAACACAGAACTAGGTATTAGTTCTGATCATGTAACTGCAGGTTTAATTGAACGGAGTGAAAGTTAATGGCAAAGAATAATAATAAAGGCTTTAGCTTAGTTGAAGTAATTGTTGCCATAGCAGTATTTGCAATATTGATCGTTCCACTTACATCGCAGCTTATTGGTGCCATCAGAACCAACGAGACATCTAAGAAGAAGCAGTATGCGATTGAAAAGGCCGAGGAGATAATGGAGCAGTTTAAGGTATGCGATTTCTCAAAGGATATAAGGATACCTGATGGAAACAGCACCGGAGATTATCTCTTTACTCTCAGCAACTCAGAGAAAAAGTCAATGAGTCTTCCTAATGGAAAGACTGTGGATTACAGTATTGATACATATAAGTGTAATCTGTCTTTAGGCGAAGAGTATGAGAAGTATACCTGTGAGGTACAGGTGAACAGCCTTGCATACGCAGTTCTTTCAGGTGGTTATGTGTGGGATTCTGAGAAGAATACATTCAAGGAAGACAGTAAAGGAAA
>Ga0129313_1001109_pt1 | contig 18424 bp, 13 predicted proteins | sample O1105metagenome_FD_94436 | JGI IMG/M metagenome (GOLD analysis project Ga0129313, IMG submission 94436) | Orangutan group fecal microbial communities from fecal samples from Wisconsin, USA - O1105 metagenome | ecosystem: Host-associated > Mammals > Digestive system > Large intestine > Fecal...
AACTTTCTCCTCAAATGGAAGATCTGAATCAATACCGGCCTGTTCCCATGTAAGACCGTATGGAGCTCCGCCAGATGTATGTCCCGCAATGAAAGCAAATGTCCCGTCCATCTCTGAATACAGTTCTTTATATAGATCTACTGTATTCTTCTTTTTCTTATGTTTCTTTCCCATATTCTATGGTTCCAAATATCTGACAAATTTTCCATGAGCCTGAGCATACACGATTTCTGAACGAGTACTGTCTCCGATATATCCGCCAACATTGATTACAAAGATCTCGTCAGCCATATCAATCTTGGCCTTATGCATATCGTCCAGCATGGCTTTCGTAGCGGTTAAAGTGCCTTCGTCCATATTCTCCCAGACTTCACTATCACCAGAGTGCCCGAACAAGCCAACACTTATAACAATATTTCCTTCCAACGTCAGCTGTTTCTGCACTTCCATAAACTGATTTTTGAATCGCGTGCTTCCGCACAATGTAATCACTTTATATTTTCCAACCAAGGTGATGTCTCCTCTCCCGGTTTCTATCGTGCCTTTGAGACGTGACCACCGCCGCACCATTCTCCGGTAGCAAGCCAAATCTCATAGAAATATAACCATTCCTGTGTCCAGGGTATGATAGTATCTGCTATCCAGTCTCTGTAATCAAATTCATACGGCATGTGAAGACACAGTACGACTTCGGGTTTACTTCTGTCAATTTCAAAATGATGTGGAAAATCTGGCTTTTCTATCCCATCAATATAATCGCCATGATCATTTTAAGAACTGTAGATTTTCCGCAACGGCGAACACCCGTCAAAACTTTTACAAAAGGTGTGTCGGTGTATGCCATAAATGCGTACCTCCTTGTTTTTTGCGCCCAGAACATGAAAAAAGCGTTGAAAATAAAGCATTTCTGCCTTATCTTCAACGTTCCTCAATCTCTGTTCGCGACGCGATTCGAACGCGCGACCTACCGCTTAGGAGAACCATTGAACCTTTGTCATCTGTGTTCACCTATGTACAGGAAAGCCGCTTTTCATCAGGCTTTTTTCGAATTCCGAATCTGTTTCGGTTCACCGAAGTTCACCTTTGTCGTTAGAAGTTTATGCCTTCATTTTAGCAGATTATTAGATTTTGCTAAAAAGGGAAAAGGATCATTTGCAGCTGCCGCCGATATTAGCTAAAGATCTAAGATCAGTATTCTCCAGTCTGAAGGGAGAATTTCCGATAGCACATCAGGTTCCCTTCCATAAATACCTTGACGGCTAATTCCCTAGCCGTCTTGATTTCCGGCACTCCATGAAAAACGACCGGTCCCGCATTCAGGTAATTGACGCCTATTTCGAATTCCTTTCGATTCAGCACCTCGTTTCCATGCAGCCATTCGAATTGAACGCAGGTATTGATCTGTAAGCCTTTATTCCGCTCATCCGCATATTTCCTTCTTGGATAGGAATCGGAAAACGAGAGACTCAGATCCCTGTCATGAAGAGAACAGCTGTTAACGAATAATCCATTATTGTAATAAAGACCGGAATTCATAATCCGGATATGCGACTGCCAATAGAAGAACAGTTTATTGCTTTTATCTTTAATCAGATTTAAAAAGGTTGTCTTTTCTTCGGCGTTACGACAGACAATTCCGGCCAGAGAATTTTCAATCGGATACCTGTCCGGATACAAAATTTCTGACTGCCTGAGAGATCCCTCTCTTTTTTTATCCACTGGATTCTGGGATTGATATGGGCCATTTCTGTAGATCATGTCAAAATTCAATTTGGAAAATGCATCCTCGCCTTGTAATACAGGGCATCCTTCCCCTGCCTCTGAGCCCTCCGAGAAGCATGTCTCCGGATCAGATAGAAGTTTATCAAGGTGAAAAAAGAAAAATACAGGAACCGGAACATTTGCATTTGGATCACCGTCATATCGAAGGTCGCGATGCTTAAAGCCCTCATTATAATACTGCGTGGGTGTCAATGGCCTGAAATAAAACCGCACATAAGATGTTGTCGCATGTCGCGTCATATCGATCACCTGACGGCTGGCATTATCGTTCTGCATAACATGAAGTTCTTCTGCCTGCATCCGGCTATAAAGCATTCCACTCTCCAAAACGCTTACCGCATTCCGGATATCCGTGTAATGATATGCGTAATGAGGCCACCATCGAAACGGAGCAAACTTTTCATTATTCAAAATGATTTCTTTATAACTCATCGGCGTGTCCTTTTAAATCATAGACTCTGCCTTCTCCGGCATTGATTTGATAACCATCTGTTTTTTCTCCGGTCTTTCCATCTGTAATTCTCACCTCAGAAGCATATCCAAGAGAAAGCAGTAGATCAAGGACAAGACGATGTGGAGAATTTTCCTCTTCTTTCAGGGCAAAGCCGTCACTTCGAAGGTTAGACCAGATTTCAAAAAATGCGTCTTCGTCTATTTCAACCGGTTCGGACTTTGCATTCTGTTTTTGAAAAACAAGTCCATCTTTCCAGAGTACGTCCCAGCCTGATTGATCGGAATCAAAATGATATGGAACAATGGAACAATTATATCGGATATCATCCTCCAGGCCTTGAAAAGACATATCTCTTGCATTTTGTCGAAGCCAATTGACTGTTTTTTTCTGATTTTTATGCTCAGGAAGTGGATCCGGGCCTGTTCCCAGATAGATATAAATGTCAATTGGCAGGTCCTGAAGATATTTTTCCATGACCGGCTTTACATCAGACCAGTTCAATTCGCCATTTCCGCATCCCAACCGCGGGAATGCTGCCGATGTGATTTCTTTTTCTGCATAGGTTCGGCAAAATTTTGCCAGTCCGGCTTCAATATATTCTATCCTAGAAGGATTTCTCCAATGTTCCTTGGTCGGGAAAAGAAGGACCCAATGATCAGGTTCATAGCATAGCATTAAGGAACCGATTTTTAATTTCCGCTTATCACAGATATCTCTGTAAGCCTGAAACATATCGGGATAGTGCTTCTTAAACTCAAGAGCAATGCCCTTGCCCATGACACCAACGGTATTTACGGTATTCACAAGAACCTGAGCGGGACTTTTAAATATATCGCCCTCGATATATCGGATCATTTTTTGCCTCCAATCTCGATACGATCGCCATTTGGCAGAACGAAAGCACACTCAAACCGGCTTCCGGTTACCAACGCAATCTCCTGCAAGTCATCCAGCGTAAAGGTGCCTCGTTTTATTTTCTGACTGAATGCCTGTGGAGATTTATCCATTCTTCGTCCCATCTCGGTTAAAGTCATACCCGTTTTCACAGCCAGAATTTTCAATTCATCATCAATTCGCATTTGCCGCATCTCCTTATACCGCAAGCATAAACCATATGATTGATTGAATCAACAAATACGTTTAAAATGATTGGAAATATTGTCTGGCTATGTAAAAAGGCACCTTCCTGAGAAGATGCCATGCATGGATTTGAGATTGCTCTCTATCCGTTATTTCAGATTTCTGGCAAGTGTTGCCATTTCCGGGTTCGCCAGGACTTTTGCCAGCAGTTCAGGATCTACTCCCCCTGCGCCTTTTGTCACTTCAGTCTGCCCGAAGCTGCTCCTGTACCTTTCGATCTCTGGCAATATTCTGATCAAACTTCTTCTGCCAGAATTCCCGGTTTGAAGCCGGAGTTGTTGCGTACCTGCAACCAGGATGTCTGTGCCAGAAGCAGCCGTTTATAAAAATCACTGTCCGATATTTCGGAAGTACTATATCTGGTTTCCCCGGATACCTGCTGTCATTCTTGCGATACCTGTATCCTTTCGAGAACAGATACTTTCTGACGATTTCCTCCGGTCTGGTGTCCTTTCCTCGTATATGCGACATATTGAAATGCCGCTGTTCCTTCGTCAAAATGTCTGACACCGGCATCACCTCCGTATGTCACACTTCCCTGAATATCTTCTTGAAGATAAGCTGTGTCATCACTTCGTCAAGCTGCTTCGCCGTGTTTTCCGATTCAATCAGTGCCCCGAGTTCGATGTTGCCCTGCTGACCATGATATGACAGATTTGCCGACGTTATCAGCGTCTGGCTCATATCCACGGAGATGACCTTGGCATGCAATGCAGCCATCTTGTCGTCCTCGTTGCTGTAGTCGTACAGTTTGAGAAAATGGCCCCTGTATCTGAGTAGTTTGTCTGCATCCGGCTGCTTCTCAATGTTATTGATGAAGAACTTGACGAACACGCCTTTCTGGCTTTTATCGATAATGGTGTCCGTCAGTTCTGAAAAGTATGAGGAAAGCGAGTATCCGGTTATCAGGATGTTTCTTTTCGATCCCTCGATCATTGACCGCACAACGGTCATCGTAGGCTTTGCATTGATTCTGAACGATGGCGGTGCTGTCACGACCAACGAGACTTTATCATTTCTTTTCATGGTCATGGCAGACCGGATTGTCCCGGCTAATTCCACGTAATCCGTCGGAGACAATCCCGGATATTGTCTGCGCAGGATGTCCGTGGCATTGTCGGTGCCATTGGCAGCATCCGCCCTTACAGTATTCAGAAGTATTTCTTGTTTTAAATCTCCACCTGACACAGCTCATTCACCAGCTCTCTGAAATACGATGTCTCTTCGCGTCTCGAAAGAGGAACCACGAGTCCCCGGTCAAGCATTCGATTCCCGTTCTCGCATGCGGTTTCTGAAATCATGCAGCACGAATGGCATGCGGCTCCGTTTGAGTTCTTCTCGGCCGGGAGCGTGTTCATGCATTCCGGATCGTTCGTGCATACAAGTGCCTCCTGGAACGCTTCCCTCATCAGGCTTGTCATCTGTTCTGCCGTACCGAGTTCCACGAGACCTCCGAGAGAGCCTTCCTTGTCGGAGCTTCCTGTATAGAGCAGAACACCTGCCATCTTGTCGTCGAAGTAGATTCTCTCCCTTATTGCTGAAGAGGAGTATCCCGACGACATGGCCATCTGCTTGATGAGAAGATGGGAGAAGGTATGCATGAGGACATAGACGGCGTTACGATCTGCCTTTATCGTCCATCCCTTTGACTCACAGTACTCCCTGTAGGAGGCGGCATATTTCTCTGAAATTTCTCTGGTTTTCGGCTCGGTCAGCCACTTTACAAGCGTCTGCCTGTTGAATTCGATGAAGATTCCTTCGCCGTTTACCTCCACTGCAGGAAGCCATCGTTCATCCCTGCCTTTTGTCAGGTAAACGATATTCGGCTGTTCATCCGCATCCGGATCAGGAGCGTCAACCCGTGTGAAACCAAGAAGCACTCGCACCTCGCGCAGTCTTGTTATACGTATGATCCGGCTGAAATAATGGCTTAAATATCCGGGTAGCGGATCTTCCTCAGCCTTGAAGTGCTTCTTGTTGGACTGATAGGTCGGATCATTGTGATGCGTGATGGCCTCATATTCCATCCGCTTGATTTCAGTGAATTCCTTGATGTTTTTCATACGCCGCTCATAGGCAGCATCGAATTCATCACGTGCATAATCAGAAAAATATTCTTCATAAATCTGTTGAAGGCCTTCTTCTTCGCTACGTCCGAATCTCACGGCCATCTTTTTCGCCTGTTCGATATCGCGAAGATGCTCGTCTATCAGGTTGTACAGGGGGTTGATCCATGGCGGAATAGAAATGGCGCTTCTCGTCACGGCAAAATACACATTCGATGCACCGCGCTGAGACGGAATGACCGGTTTCTCGCAGTGTTCACGTCTGGTATGTGGTCTGAACGGATGCATACCGCTGCACGACAGTCCCTCGAAGTTCCGGGCCTGCGTGGCTCCGCTCATGCTTCTTTTCGCACCGCATGAGCACTCCACCCACATATCTGACAGCGTGGATGTGTTTCCTGTTGAGTACATCCTCATTTCCCCTTTGCAGTCTGTTTCTCCGCGATGAACCCACCATCTCCATGGGAAATCAGACATGTGCCCGTTTTCACAAATAGTGATGAAACGGGCAGGATAAACACGCCAGTGGCAATCAGGGCAGTTAACGCCAAACTTCAGATACTTGTCGAGATCATCGTTGATGATCTCTCTTGCATCAAAAAGCCTCCCGCACTTTGAGCAGACATGCCAGTAAGGAAAAGTCACAACCGGTATGTCATGAGCAAAGGATGTCCTCGGCATATAGAAGGCATCCACATTCAGATAGGACGCAAGCCGTCCGTCTATAATTTTCTTTCCCTTGTCCTTCCAGTACGGGATATCCAGAATGGTCACAGAGTCTTTCACTGCATCCACGACTGACCCCGGTCCAAAAGTCGTGATGATCTGATTCGGGCGCAGCTCGCCAAGTTTGTTATTGTCGTATCCGGCCATATCATTCCTCCGTGTAATAGTACATATTTGCAGCGCTTTCCACATCACGCATTGACCGCAGGGTAGGCTTCTCATTCTCGATATGCGGCTGCTCATATCCGTTCATAAGCCTGTTGTACTTTTCCGTTCCAACAACGTAATAACGAAGAGGCTTGTCCTGTGATGCCAGCAACTTCCATTCGTCGATGAATTTGTCAATCTCTTCGCTCGCATCAGCTCTTGCAGAAGGCTTGACGATTTTTACGCGGTCAAGAATCATTTTCTTCACTGCATCGATCTGATTCTGTGACAGAGAATTTATTGCCACAGCATCCTTGTTATCAGCCATTTCCGGGTACAGAAGCCTTATCGCAGAAATGACAAGTGCATGCAGAACACGGTCGCGCGCCCTAGCAGAGAACGGAGTAGCCGTCGTTCCTTCCACGAATCTGTAGAGCTGTGCGTGGTATCCGGTGAAATTCTCGTAATGAGACAAGTCGCGCGGTCGGTATGCGTTGTACAGCGTCACGACAAGCCCCGGATGAGCACGCCCGATACGGCTTGTCGCCTGGATGTATTCGGAGTTCTGTTTTGGCTGGCCCGACACGACCATAAGGCCAAGACGATTCACATCCATGCCGACCGCAATCATATTCGTTGCAACTGCCGTGTCCATATGGTCCTTTGCGGTATAGGTCAGCTCAAGCTGGTTGAGTTTCTCCGGTATTTTCCAGGACGACATGCGCGATGTTATCTCATCGTTCTTATTCAGATATCTGCGCTTTTCGAGATGGTATCTCTTCTGAATGCGCTTTATTCTGGCGGGAATATCATCCTGCAGAAGGCGTACCGCACCCCCGAGTTCACGAATGCTGTTGAAATATCCGATCAGGGTGTAGTACGGATCGATGACATCCTTGTATTCATCCTGCAGGGAATATGTATAGACCGCCTGCAGAATAATGGCATAAGTTCTCAACAAGGCTGTTTTCACAGACTGCCCGGGAGCACAGATTCCGACATACTTTCTGAACGGGTCTTCCTCAACCGGAATCTCACGTATGAAGAAACTGTCGCCGATCTCAAAGCCGTTCGGCGGGAACTGCTTCGTTGTCTTTCTGGCATACAGGCACTTCGCCTGGTTGTCTGCATTCTTGATTGTTGCCGTGGAGACCACGTACTTCGGTTTGATTCCATCATGCGTGCACATGTCCTCGATGATGGTCTCATACGCACCATAGATGGTCCCAAGAGGCCCTGTGATCAGATGAAGCTCATCCTGAATAATAAGCTCCGGCGGGAGAAACGGCTTCACCTGCGTAATCTCTGCAGCAGGAAGACCGGATGTCCTCCTGTGTTTCGGATGTTCTGCACCAATCGCAACATATCCGTCACGGCTGCACTTGCGATCAATTCTTCCGAACAGAGCGTTCGTGTTCACGTCCCACGGCAGTCTCGCGAACTTGTCGACTGTTGACAGGATGACGGTCGGGCATTTAGCGTAGATTTCCTCGTCCACCAGGTATACCGGAATCGGGATGCGTTCCCCGGTCTTTGGATATTTATAGAACATGCAGTGTTCGTCCGAGCAGTAGATTTCCACGGACTTCCTGTCCGGGTCAATATAAAACTCTTCTTTTGTAAGCGGCTTGCCGCAGAACGGACAGGTAAGAAGCTGCTTATAAATCAGGTTCTTCTGATTTCCTGCCTCGTAAGGTCTTTCCGGATTTTCCTTCAGATCATCAAATCTGTTCGGAGTCACACTGCCTCCGACCCAGAAACCGATGCTGATCGGCTCTGTTCCGTACCGAGGATAATTTCTCGGATCTCGTCTGACGATCTCTGCAGCAACAACCATCTTTGTGATACGGTCGCGCTGCTGCGTTGTCAGAAGACGAAGTGTGTACCGGAGGATGATGGTCACACCGCCGTCACGGTTATATTTGTCAGATTCGGAGGCACGAAGGCGTCTGTTGGCGATGGTAAAGGCCATGAGTCCGAGATAGGCCTCCGTCTTTCCACCGCCGGTCGGGAAGTAAAGCAGGTCTACGACATCCCGATCCGGATCTTTCGGATGGACAATTCCCTTCAGATTCATCAGGATGAAGGCTATCTGGAACGGCCTCCAGGCGAATTCATTCTTTGAATTCTTCGGATTAACAAAATCCTTGAAATTGCATTCAATGCCCTTACCGTGCTTCTTCGAATAGTTCTTTATGCTGTTCTGCATAAAGATGACGCTGTTCATGAAACTGAACGCCTCGAATGAGATGTCGTCCGTCTCGATAATCTGAATGCCTTCCCGTATTCTTCGCAATGCGTCCCGACAGTGTCCGATGACGGTATTCCCGATTCTCTCCGCGAACTTCGGATCATTCATCCGAAAGCTTCCTGCGAGCGTGTCGTCAATCCACTTTTCATATGAATCGGCGAGCGTGTTCAGCTTCAGTATGGTTTCTGATTTCCTGCCCTTTGCCGCCATCTGCCATGTTGAAAAGTATGTGGGTGAGAATCCTTTGAGAGCGGCACTGACGCCTGGATACTCGTATTCCGGGATAAATGCGGATTCCACATAGTCCGTACGGTCGTTCCCGGTCTTACCCCATACGGCGGCACAACCTCTGCCACGTCCCATGATCGGTCGCTGCTCGAAATAGAACTCGTCAGTCGCAAGAACATGCCTGCAGATGTGTTCCGCGATGAAGACCGCAGAGCCATCCTCGGCATGGGCCTTGATTCCGACCTGAAACATCAGGCCTTCGATGTCACTTGAGGGATTGCTCCGCTTGTTCACAACATGGGCGGTGACAAGAGAATATCCATCTTTCAGAGGAATCCGTGAGACGTGAACGTGTATGTTTGAATCCTGCGCAAGCTGGTAATCCTTTGTGCGCCTGAAATCACTGAACTTCACCCGTACGGTTTCGCTTTCAGGAATTCGCCTGTAAACCGTGCGGTTGTGTTCCTTTTCGTCTTTTCCTATAACTTTTTCGGTCGAGCTGACATAGTCGCCCCACCTCACATCAAGGCAGATGCCGTCGAGACTGCTTTCCACATAAAAACTGATGCCGATGGATGACGGCAGCTGAAACTTTGTGGTAGAAATGGGCTCGTTGTCATCATCCTCACCTGCGGTGAAGTCCTCGTTCTTGTCATAATCGATATCCGTATCGATTTCCTGTTCGTTCTCGTCCGGCGTATTCTCATCACGCTGTGGTTCAAGCATTCCGACAAGATAGGCGAAGCGAGGGTTCTCATCCAGCACTTCTTCCGGAGAAAGCGGACCGATCAGGTCAGTTCTGATTGCATCTATGATTTTCTGCCGTACTTCGGCATATTGGAATCTGTCGGCCATTAATCCTCCTCCTTTACGGGATGCGCCATTCCAAGCGTATATTTGCAGGTATTTCCTAGATGGATGTTGTCATCAGATATCAGCCGGTATTCCCAAGTCTTGTGATCCGGATCGGCCGTCGAGGCAAAGGTGCACCAGCGGATTCCCTCGCGCGCCTTGGAGATGACCTCCTCATTATTCACTTCGTTCAGAGCTTTCACCTCGACCATGTATTTTCCGGTTGTCGTCTCAACGAGAAAGTCAGGGTTGTATTGCTGTCCGGCTTTCCAGAAAAGGCCGAGCTGATTCAGTGGAGGCTTGATCCAGCGGATTACGTCGGGATCTTCCTCAAGGATGACAGAGAACTGTCGCTCCGTATCGCTGTCGAAGGCGTTTGCCGGATAATAGGACTTCTTATATCCGGTGAACAGGTACTTCTTGATGTTGCTCCTGTCAGTGAAAGGCTTGTCATAGCGCACCTGACCGTCTTTCTTCACGTTCTTCACGAACTTGCGGAAGACGATGAGATCCTTCTGAACGATGTGTACGTCCTGCGTTTTTCTGTCCATGTGTGCGTAGATCTGTTTTTTTATATCATTCACGATAAGTCCGGCGTAGCGGCGGACGATCTTCTTCTTTTCCTCCTCGTCGCCGGGTATCTGGCTGAGGTACTGTTCCACAACGTCGATGATGAAGTCGGCGTCGTCGTAGGAAAGTTCACTGATGGAGTCGAGCAGCATGCATGCCAGCGTGTTCCGGGCATCCTCGACTTCGAGTGCCTGTGCGTCTACTACTGTCAGTAGATGCTGGTTGATTGCGTCAAAACGCTCGATCTTTGCTGTGGCTATCTCAAAGTCCTGTATGGTGCGTTTCACTTCAAAGCGGTTGAACTTCACCTCGGAAGTTGTCTGCACGAGAATCTTTGGTACGGATATGGCTTTTGCCGAGTATTCCGTGACCGTTTTCGTGAACTCCTCTTGCGTCATCGGGCGTTTTCCGCTCTGCGTATCCGGTGTCGTCGAGACAGTGTCAATACCGGTGCTCTGTGATCCGGGAGTTTCCCCAGTCTGCATGACTTCCGGAGCTACGTCAAAAAGACTCAGCTGATTGGGATCATCCGACTTCCTGTTCTTCTTCTGCGATGCCATGAAGTTCTTCATGTATGCCTCGTAGATTTCAAGCTGTGTCTGCGGGTTCCGCATCTGGTCGAATGACTTGAGTCCCGTTGACGTGATCGCCTCGTCTATGAACGAGAGCTGCCCGTCCTCGAAGGTGCTCGATACATCCACGGATTCCGAGTCCTCGACTCCGGTCTTGTCCAGGTCACGGTAGCGAAAGATGTCGCTGTTCCTGATCTCGTCCACAAGCTCACGGTAGTGGTCATGCGCCACGATGTCGAGGGTGTCCAGATCCTCGTTGCCGGTCTGTTCGCCAAACGGAAGACGCAGACCGCGTCCGATGGTCTGCATGGCAAGGATATCGCTTTTTGCGGCGTTCAGCGGGATGATGGTGAAGAGGTTGTTCACATCCCAACCTTCCTTCAGCTTGTAGACGTGCAGAACAATCTCGATGGGATTTTTCGCGTTCTCGATGGAGAGAAGAAGCCGGACATTCTCCTCGGATTCCTCGCCGGTCTGCTTCGAGTGGATCTCGATAACTTTTCCCTTGTACTTTCCATTCATGAAATCATCGCTGTCTATCAGGGCGCGGATTTTCTTCGCATGATCCGTGTCCTTGCAGGCTATAAGTACAATCGGTTTCACATAGTTAAGTTCATTGTTGGCGCAGTATTCCCGAAGGACGGTCTTCCGGTGCTCGTGCAGTGTGAGTCCGTCGCGGATCTTCATCTCCTCAATATCGTCCTGGCTGTAACCGGCGATGTTGGAGCGTCCCATGACGACCGGAATCTTGAGATATCCTTCGGCTGCTCCGCGTGCCACGTCATAGGAGTAGATGACGTTTGAAGGAGATTTCGGCGTGGCCGTGAATTCCAGTCCCAGAATGGGTTTCAGGTAATTGATGGCCTTCATGGAGGCTGGGGCGTAGTAATGGTGTGCCTCGTCCATGCAGATGACGAGGTCGTCGAACTGTGCCAGCACGTCCGCAAAGGAAGCCCCGAGCGTCTCCTTGAATTTGTGGAAGTTGAACTGCGTGTCGGTCTTACTGTTGAAAATTTTCCCGATATTGAAGATGAAAAGCTGAATCTCTGACATCTGATCAACAAAGAGAGAGCCCTGCTCGTACTTCACCGGGTACTGGTCGTAGTTCTCGCCGTCCCATACCCTCGGTCTACCCATCTCAGCTTCCAGCCCCTTGAAGATGTACTTCAGGTGCGCAGGGTTGGATTCATTGCGCAGCTTGTCATAGATGGTGTTTCCCGGTGCGAGGATGAAGAAATGCTTGTATCCCTTTGTCTTATACAGATAGTAGATGCAGGCTCCCATCAGGCGCGTCTTGCCGATGCCGGTTGCCATGTTGTAGCAGAAAGACGGGAAGTCGAACTTAGTACTTACCTTCCTGTTGTTCTCGCTGTATTCGGACGCGGTCGCCTCGACGGCTTCCTTATCGTCCTTCTTATAGTCACAATGAGTGCTGATGGCGTCGAGATAAGAGAGAGCTTCTTGCTGCGGCGTTCTCAGGCTCATGGCGTATTTTATTCTGTTTACGATTCCTGACATTTACCGCACCTCGCTTTCAAAATTGCACTTGTCCAGGAGATCCTTCGGGATCTTCTTTACCTCGATATTGTCCGGCAGCACCATATCCGACTGAATCTTCGTCGCGTAGATCAGGAGAGACTGCCCCTCATCCAGGTGCTGCGACAGGGAGCGGATGTACTCCGCGTTGACGAACTCCGTTGTCACATGAATGAACCGATTCTCCGAAGAATGTCCGTGGAAGACATCTTGCGGCTTGTATTTGAATCCCTCGATCTTGCAGATCGCCTCGCACAGCATCTCGAACGTGTAGGTCGGATTGATCTGATAGACAGGTAGCTTGTCGTTCTTCACGAGCAGGCTCGGAGCAAGCTCATAAAAGTGGTAGCCGCCGCCACCCTGCCAGTTGACAGCTTTGGAGATGCCGCCCTGCTCGCCGTCGATTGCTGAATCAATTCTTTTTTTGCAGAGTGAGTAGGCTTGATCCCCCATCTCAATTCCGATCCACCTACGATTCATTTTCTGAGCCGTCACTGCAGTTGATCCAGATCCCAGAAAAGAATCTAATACCCAGTCGCCTTCTGATGAAGCCATCTCTAAAACTCTTTGGATAAGCGCTTCCGGTTTTTGTCCGTCAAAATTTACGCGCTCACCTGACATGGGGTTTATTACAAAAATATCAGTCCATAGGTTATTGACTGGTTGGCCTTTATATTCGTCTAAATAAATTTTTCTGTTAATGGTTTTGGATTTATCATCTGGGAAAGCGAGTCTACCTTCCTTATCCCACTGCTCCATAACCTCTTTTGAAATTGACCATCCTTTCGTAGGTACACGATATCCTTTGTATTCATACATCAAATTTGGACGAGGATTCGGGCTCTGGATAGGGGATTTCATATATCTACGACCGTTTTCGTCTGTATACCTAAATCGTTCTTTTATATATTTTTGAGTATTCTCGTCTTCTTTTGAAAAAATAGGATTAAGAATAGTTCCAGGAGTTTTCGCATATAGAAGAATATAATCCGTTACATTATTAAGTCTGTTCCTCGGATTTGCACTTCCTCCTCTGCGCTTCCAAACAATCTGGTTAACATAGCATTCTCTTCCAAATACCTCATCCATAAGTACTTTAAGATATGCTTGCTCATTATCGTCAATCTGCGCAAAAATAAATCCGTCATCAGCCAAAAGATCTCGAAGTAGCATTAATCTCGGCCTCATCATACTGAGCCAAAGACTATGCTCTATTCCGTCATCGTAATACTCGAATGCACTCCCCGTGTTGTACGGTGGATCTATATATATGCACTTGATTTTCCCGGCATAGTCCTGCTGCAATGCCTGAAGTGCAATCAGGTTATCTCCATGAATCAGCATGTTCTCGCTGTCCGGGTCGCCGTAGGACTTATCCTTATCCTCAATGAGGATACGCGGTTCAACCGGCTTCTCCTCATCGTACTTGCCGACCCATGTCAACTCGAGTTTTCCTTTTTTCTGCATATCTGTATCTCCTAAAACTTCAGTACAACGCTGATCAGAAGGATGGGATTGTCAATCTCGAGGCTTCTGTTGAACTCGGCGATTTCCCGCTCGCCGTCTGCTCTGAAGCGACTGCCTCGCTCATGGAAGGAAGCCTGGAACAACTCGAGCTTTTTCTGTTTCTGGTCCGCCTTTTTCCTGATATCTATCTTTTCATAGAAATTATTCGAGGCCTTCTCCTCTTCACGGAGTTCCTCGATTTCCGCGTTCATTTCCTGGTACTGCACGACGAGTTGCTCGTTCTGGATGCGTATCCAGTTCTCAATCTTTCGCCTGTTATATTCCCTGACGGGTTCCGTCTGTCTGTCGAGTTTGTCAAGCATTTCGGTGACGAGATTCCCGTAGGTTTTCCTGAACATTGTGTTTTCATCGTCGGTCGGTTTGAAGTACCGTACTGTTGAATCGTCGATTTTTTCGAGTTCCGGCACAAGATCGTCCTCCTCGAAATCGACGTATTTTCCTTCCTGATCGCAGAGAAGCAGCACGGGGAACAGGATGTCGGCATTATTGCACATTGCGCCGAGGAACAGATATCCGTGTGCGCCGATGGTCTGTTCACCCCAGTCGTCGACCTTCCAGTACTGAATATCGCTGAATACCTCCGGCTCGGCAACCTTGTCCCAGTAGTCGACTTCCTGAAGGTAGTGATCTATATCCTTCCTTGTGCCTTCGAGTGCCTGTTTCTTCGCGCCACTGCTTTCCGTAATCAGGATGGAACGGAGCTTGCGCGCGTTTTTATCGCGTTTCGCGTTCAGCTTCCTGTCCAGCTTGTCGAACGCCTTTCTGAATTCAGTGGTCGTGTTGCAGGACTGGTAGATGTCAAGCACCATCTTCTCGAAGCTCGTACCGGATTCCAGTGCGCCGAGTGCAATGTCGGAAGCGCCGAACACGCCCTCGAACAGTTCGAACTTCTTCGACAGTATCTCGTAGACGCGCTTGTCGGCCTCGTTCTGCGTATTCAGCAGGTTGATGGCGACCACGTCGTTCTGCTGCCCGTAGCGGTGGCAGCGACCGATCCGCTGCTCGATCTTCATCGGATTCCAGGGCAGGTCGTAGTTGATGACCGTGTTGCAGAACTGGAGGTTCAGGCCTTCCGAGCCGGCGTCCGTGCAGATCAATATCTTCGCGTGTTCCTTGAAATAGTCGACGATGGCGTGCTTGTATTCGACGCTCCTGCCATAGTTCGCGTTCCCGAAGTTCTTCACCTGCCATGCCCGGTAGATTTCCTTTGTCATCGTGTCATCGAAGTCTCCATTGAACAGAAGGATATCATCCTTGCTGTATCCGGATTTTCTGAGCTCCGCGGCAATGTATTTCTGCGTCCGCTTTGACTCGGTGAACACAACAGCCTTCTGAGCTATGCCATTCTCCCGTTGATAAGAGAATCCGATTTCGAGTGCCTTCCTGAGTGCAGAGATCTTGGAGTTCGTCTTTATGCGTTTTGCCACGTCAATGATAGATTTGACCTCATCCAGTTCCTCCTGGATGTATGCCTTCTGCGCGGCAGTGTCCTCGTCCTCGGTTTCCTCGAAGCCGGATTCATCAATCTCGTCCTCGACAAAGCTCCAGAACAGGTCGAATCCCTCCTGCGCATCAGCCGATCTCGTACCCTCATACAGTTTCTCGAGTCGCTTCTGCAGCACTTCGAAGGTCTCGACCAGGGCGAAGCTGGATGAGGCCATGAGCTTGCGGATGACGAGGATAATCAGCCCACGGTTGGATGTCGGTATGGAGTAAAGGGCATCCCTCTTGAGGAACAGGTTGACCCGTTCATATAGTTCGATCTCATCAGGCGACAGTTCAAAGTCAACAGTTCTGCAGATCCTCTTCACGAAATGCATGTAGTCCGCCACGTCTTTTCGCAGGGTCCTGTAAAGCACAGGTGTGAGTTCGCGCTTGAGGTCGTCGTAGTCCTCATCCTTCATATATCGTTGCCGGAACACCTGCTCAGATCCGAAGATCCTCGGATCGATGAAGGAAATCAGCCCGTACAGATCCATGAGTGAGTTCTGCAGCGGCGTTGCTGTCAGAAGGATCTTCGGTATCCCACCTGAAAGAGCGTACAGCCGCTTCGCACGCTTTGTACTGTTAAGGTTGCGCAGATTGTGGGCCTCATCGATGATGAGGAAGTCCCATTTCACATCCGGAAACCGCTTCATCAGTTTCGATGAGTAGTCATAGGAGGTAATCACAATCATGACACCTTGTCTGTCTGCGAGCTTCCTGTGCCAGTTCTTCGCGTCATGCTCGACCGTGAGCCTGTCCAGAATCACAGAACTCAAGTCGAATTTATCCTCAAGTTCCAGCTCCCACTGCTTGCGGAGGGATGCGGGAAGCGCTATCAGTACCTTTTTCGCTCCGGATTCCAGCATGTAGCGCAGGACGAGGCCCGCCTCGATTGTCTTTCCAAGTCCTACTTCGTCGGCAAGCACCATGCCGCCCGTCTTCATCGCGTCGATGGCGGCGCAGAATGCGTTGATCTGGTGAGGATTCGGATCGATGTGGGACTCGGACGCAAGAAGGAAATGAAACGGCGACTTTTTCAGTTCCATTCGTTTGAATCTTCCATACTGCTCGAGGAGCAGGTTTCCGTTTTCACTGCCGTCCATCGGCATCCTCCCCGTGAAGCTGTACAAAAATACCCTCGGCGATACCCCTTGCCATCAGAGGAGGCACGGCGTTCCCGATCTGCACGAACTGTGACGTGCGTGGTCCCTCGAAGTAATAGCTGTCGGGGAATGACTGTATGCGCGCCGCTTCCCGTACAGTGATGGAACGATGCTGGCTGATGTCCGGATGGATGAAGTAGTGGCCGTCCTTGGAAAGGTGAGCCAATATCGTGTGGCAGCATTGTTCATCACCCTCGACGACCTTGAAGCGGTCGGTGAAGGAATGGCGGTTCTTGTGCGTCTTCAGTTCCTCGGGCAGGTCGTTATAGTTGAGACGCCTGTGACCGTCATTCCACAGTCCTATGGCTCTCTCGTATATCCTTATATCACGCTCGATGTTCGGCCGGCAGTTCTGCAGGGTCAGGACATCGTCCTTCGTGCGTATACCGGTTTCGATCACGTATCTGCTCGGGTTTTTCTTCGAGTAGGTGTTGTTGCTTTCCCCCGGATGAAGTTCAGGGAGATCTGTGAACAGGTCGTTCACCACGGCATTCGCTTCCTTTTCGATGAAATCCGGATATGCCAGGCCGCTGTTCTTGAGCCAGCCGACGATGATCATCCTCCGTCTGTTCTGGAGCACACCGAATGTATGCGCGTTCTGCTCCTGGCACTCAATCTCGTATCCGACCCGCTTGAGATATTTCTGCAGGTTCTTCCAGATTGCGCCGCCCTGTGCGGATTCGATGCCTGTCACATTCTCGAACACGAACATACGCGGCTGATATTTCTTGAGGAATCGCGCATAAAGCTTGTACAGGTAGTTGCGCGGGTCGTCCTCCATCGGAGTCTCCATGTGGCTGCTCTGGGCTCTGCCGACGAGGGAGTATGCCTGGCACGGCGGGCCGCCGACAATCACGTCTATCTTCCTGATTCCGCGTAACTTCATTATGCCGTCGATGGTCTTGAAAACGGCGGGGAGCGTTTCGTCCGACAGCGTCTCGTTGATGACTGTCTTTGTCACGGAGGCGGGAATCATCTTCATGAGCTCATCGCGGCTGATATCTCCAGAGAGGTATTTCCTGTATAGTGCTAGGTTACCCGAGTTCTTCAGGTAGTAGTATGCGCTGCGGGTTTCGAGCGTCTTCGCAGCGTACTCGTTCATCTCGACATGGGCAACCGGACGGAAGCCCGCCTGAAGGAACCCCTCGGACAGGCCTCCCGCCCCTGCAAACAAATCTATGAAATTATGATTGCTATATTTATTCGCCCGTGGCATACATTTTCCTCACAATCCTTTGATCCTTCATACATGCGTATTTGAATCAGGACTATTTATCCAGTCCTGATTGCGTTATTTTAACTTGATATATTTCCCACTCTTGATTCTTGCATCGCGAGGTTTTTCTGCATCCGCTGGGATTGCCCAGTAGAAACCGATCTTTGTAGCACCTGGAATTCTCTTTTCTGAGCAAAGGATGTTTACTCTCCGGACAGAAATGCCCCATTTTTCCGAGATTTGCTTAACAGACAAATACTTCATAGATTTAATTCCTTTAAGCAGCTGGTTCTTAATAATTTCGATATAAATCTGGGAATTATAGTTTCATTCTAATCATATCCTGGAATATTATCAATCACGGAAGTTTGACACCCCAAAGTCCCCCAGAGCCCTCAGGGCTTTATTTTTTTGAGCAAATTGAAATATTTTTATATGGTAATACAGTAATATACGTGGCATACTGTTCTCAGCAGTTTATCTTATTCATGTTGGGAGCAATGTCATGCGTGTCACTAAGAACAAAACCCAAAATGGTCTTTCTTTTTATATCATTCGTTCTGTCGACGGAGGTTCCACCGAAGTCGTCGAGAAGCTTGGAACAGAAAAAGAAATCATGGAGAAGTATCACTGCAAGGATGCAGAAGCATGGGCCAGAGAAAGGGCCAGAAAGCTCACAGAAAACGAAAAGGAATCCCGTGAAAAAGTC
>Ga0129313_1001111_pt1 | contig 18410 bp, 16 predicted proteins | sample O1105metagenome_FD_94436 | JGI IMG/M metagenome (GOLD analysis project Ga0129313, IMG submission 94436) | Orangutan group fecal microbial communities from fecal samples from Wisconsin, USA - O1105 metagenome | ecosystem: Host-associated > Mammals > Digestive system > Large intestine > Fecal...
CCCAGGATCTTGGCGCCGCAGCCGATCAGGACATTGTTTCCAATGGTGGGGTGGCGCTTTCCCTTATCTTTACCCGTTCCCCCCAAGGTCACTCCGTGGTACAACAGGCAGTCATCCCCGATCTCTGCCGTCTCTCCGATCACGATACCCATACCGTGGTCAATGACGAAACGGCGGCCGATCTTTGCCCCCGGGTGGATCTCCACCCCTGTCATATGCCTGGCTAACTGGGAATTCAGGCGGGCCAGAAAGCGCATTCTGTGACACCACAGCCAGTGGCTGACCCTATGAAACAGAATGGCGTGTACCCCTTGGTACAGCAACAGGATCTCCAATTTAGAGCGAGCCGCCGGATCACGGCGCTGATAGGCCTCCAGCGTCTCGTCCAATGCTTTGAACATGGGACCTCCTTGTTCCAGAATCAGCGAGAACAAGGGAAACAAAAAAGCCCCCTATACCCACATGGGCATAAGAGGCGACAGGGTCGCGGTTCCACTCTTGTTTCTCACTTTTCCGACCGCTATCGGGGTCGAACCGGACGGCATTGCCCGCCGCGCTCCCGGACGCACTTCACGCACTCCTGCCGTGGAACCGCTCTCAGTCGGTGGCGTTTCCTCTCTGTCCGTCGGTGTGGGCGCTACTTTTCCGTTCCTTGCGCTTACAAGACAGTATATTACCATCCCTCTGCAATTGTGTCAAGTGGTCCACCCCCCTTCCTTCATTTTTCCTTAACGAAGTCTTGACAAGAAATTCTAAAAAAACCTTGCACCCTATTGTTTTTATGTTATTATAGATATAGTGAAGGAATTATAGAACAGGAGTTTGCGTGTCATGTATTTAAAAAATCCGGAGTACTTTTTGACCATTGTCAAAGAACGCAGTATCTCCCGTGCGGCGGAGAAGCTGTATCTCTCTCAGCCTTATCTCAGCCAATATCTGGCCAAGCTGGAATCCAATCTGGGTGTCACCCTGTTAGACCGTTCTCGCTCCCCCTTGCAGCTGACGCAGGCCGGCGCTCTGTTCCAGGCCTACCTGGAGCGGCAAGCCTATCTGAACCGACAGCTGGAGAGCGATCTGCGCGATCTGCAGGACCGCAAGCGCCCTGAGCTTCATATCGGTATCTCCCCCTGGCGGGGCTCTGTGATTCTGCCCGATATCCTTCCGCAGTTCACCGAATATTATCCCGACGTCCATCTGGTTCTCCACGAAAGACCCATTCCCGAGTTGTCCTCTCTGGCCCTGGACGGAACTACGGACTTCTGTCTGATGCCTATCCCGCTGAATCTTTCAGAGCTGACCTACGAGCAGGTGATCCACGAGCGGGTACTTATGGGCATCCACAAGGACCATCCCCTGGTGCAGGGGATCGACAGTCCGTTCACTGCCCCCCAGCACTTCGATCTGTCCAAGTTGGGACAGGAGCGGGTTATTATGCTGCCCTCCGACTGGTGGGTCTCTAAGCTTCTGTATAACGCCTTCTCTTCGCACAATTTGGAGCCGAGAGATATTCTGATCACGACCAACAACACCACCGCTATCAATTTGGCGGCAGAAAAAATGGGCGTCATCTTCCTGTTCGAGACCGGTCTGCTCCGGGCCTCTTACGTGGACAAGCTGGCTTTCTTTACCATCGGCGAGCCTCCCATCACCGCAAATCTTACCGTGGTATACAAGAAAAACGCCTTCCTCTCCCCCGCTGCCCGCACCTTTATCGACCTGATCAAAAAGCAGTATCAGGCCTTTGACCGCATGGCTTAAGGCCAGAAAGGAGGAGGTTCCTCATCGATACCAACTTTCTCTCCCCTGCCCAAGTAACGGCCGCCTATGCTGCGGCAGGCTCCGTTAAGGCCAAGCGTCCCGCCTCACAATTGATCCTGTTGGGGCTTCTGGCCGGAGCACTGATTGCCTTAGGCTCCGCCGCCACGAATACCGCGGCCTACGGCATCTCCGACCCCTGGACTGCCCGCTTGGTGTGCGGTCTGCTCTTCCCCTTCGGTCTGGCCATGGTGGTCATGTCCGGCGCAGAGCTGTTCACCGGCAACTGTCTGATCTCCATCTCGCTGCTGGATCGCCAGTGTACTCTGGCGGGAATGCTGCGCAACTGGGCCATCGTGTATGTATCCAATTTTGCCGGGGCGCTGCTGGTTGCCGCCGGCTGCGCATGGTTTGGCCAAATGAACTACTCCGGCGGACAGTTGGCGGTATTCACCATGAAGCTGGCCGCAGGAAAATGCGCTCTCCCCTTCCAGAATGCCTTTGTTCTGGCTATCCTGTGTAATTTTTTGGTCTGTTTGGGCGTGATCATCGCCATGACGGGCACCGACACCACCGGACGTATTTTAGGGGCCTTTCTCCCCGTAAGCTACTTTGTGATCTGCGGCTTTGAGCACTGTGTCGCCAATATGTACTACATTCCCGCCGGACTGATGGCCAAGGCCGTCCCCGCTTATGCGCAGCTGGCTGCTGATATGGGGTTAGACCTGTCCGCCCTCACTCTGGGTAATTTCCTGCTGAAAAACCTTCTGCCCGTCACCTTGGGCAACATGACAGGCGGCGTCGCCCTGGGCGCACTGCTGTGGTACTGCAACAAAAAGAAATAATAACAGATAACAGGCACGGCGGAATACGCCGTGCCTGTTGTTATATTCAGCCGCGCTTTTCCCACAGAAGCAAAAACTCAAAACAAGATAAAGAACACCCCCGGAGTCTGCGTTCTCCGGGGGTGCTCTTGGATTGGGGCCTGCGCTTCCCCAAACCATTCTGGCAGTTAGAGTGTCTTGTGTCAATGGGAGGTGTATTGAAAAGAAGGAAGAAGTAAAGCTCCTCTAACCATCCGTAGATTAGCATATGCTAACCGTTTTGTCAACAGTTTTTTCAAAAGATTTTTCATGGGGTTTTCGCCTTCCAGTTCCCCATCCGCAGCACCCGTTCTCCAAGAAAAATCTCCGGCGGACGCTGTCCGCCGGAGATAGGATTACTGCTTTTTTTGATTCAGCTTGGCGATGGCCGCCTTGGCCGCCATCTGCTCCGCTTCCTTCTTGCTGTGTCCCTTTCCCGCCCCCACAGGCTGGCCGTTCAGGTCTACTTCTACAAAGAAGCGTTTGTCATGGTCCGGCCCCTCAGAGCCGGTGAGGCGATATTTCAGGCTCTGTCCGCTCTCCCGCTGGATCAGCTCCTGCAGCGCAGTCTTATAGTCCCGCTGGGAATTCAGCCCCTCGATCTCCCGGGAGAGGATATACTTCTGGATGATTTTCCGGGCCGAACCAATTCCGCCGTCCAGATAAACTGCCGCCAGAACAGCCTCTACCGCGTCAGCGCGGATGGAGGGACGGGTTCGGCCGCCGCCGGCCTCCTCCCCCTTGCCCAGCTTCAGGTAGTCCCCCAGACCCAGGTCGTGGGCCACTTCAACCAAGCTCTCTTCGCACACCAGAGCCGCCCGGGTGCGGGTCAGCTCCCCCTCAGGCAGGTCGGGATGGTTGCGGTACAGATGCTCCGCAACTACCATGCCCAGGATAGAGTCCCCTAAAAATTCCAGCCGCTCGTTGCTGTGCAGACGGCCCTTGCTCTCATTGGCGCAGGAGCTGTGGGTCAGCGCATTTTCCAGCAGAGATTTATCCTGAAAGGTATACCCTAACTTTTCTTCCAAGCTTTTCATGGAGTTTTCCTCTTTTCTATATAAACTCCCAATTCAGCACTGTTTTTTCTTGTGTTTCCGTCCTCTGTTTCCGGGGGCGGAAACACAAAAAGAATTGGGGATTCAAAAAAGCGGCCTTTCGGCCGCTTTTTTATATACGTTCTCAGCCGTCGATTTTCTTCTGCAGCAGACGGGCCAAATCACCAACCGTAGTAATGCCGCTGATCTCGTCCTCCTCGAACTCATCGATGCCGAAGGCCTCCTCCAGCGCCATGCTCAGATCCACGATATCTACGGAATCGGCATTCAGATCATCCTCAAAAGCAGTATCCATGGTAATGGAATCCGCATCCACGTTAAATTGCTCGGCGATCAACTCGCACAGCTTTTCAAAGATCACTCAGATCGCTCCTTTTTCCTTGTTTTGCTTCCCTCAGTATCTGCGATTCATGTCGTTGTCCTCCGGCGCACGGCCGTCGGACCGGGTCATCGGGACCGCCGTCCCTGCGTTCCCCAGCACATTACTTCAATACTATATGCATATTCTTCTGCGCTGTCAATAGGCTTTTTTCTTTTTTTGCGGGACAAGCTTTCTTCACAGTTCCGTTTTGTCCAAGCGCATCTGATCCACGTTGGCCGTAATATTCTCAATGATACCCGAAGCGGCAAAATGGGCGGCCTGCTTGATGGCGTTTCCGAAGGCATACTCCCCCGAGGACCCATGGGCCTTGATGACAGGCTTAGAAATACCCAGCATGGCAGTGCCCCCGATCTCATCGGAGCTCAGCTTCTTCTTGAACTGCATCAACTGGTCTTTCATCAATAGGGCAGCCAGCTTGGTTTTCAAGCTGCTCTTGAACATCTTCTTCATCTCACCGACCACATACAGGGCGGTACCCTCCATCGTCTTTAAGAGGATATTGCCGGAGTAGCCGTCGGTGACGATCACATCCACGGCACCCTCCACGGCATCCCGGGCCTCTACATTGCCCACGAAGTTGATGCGCCCCTCCTGCCCCGCCTTCTCCAGCATGGGATAGACGGTGGTCTGGAGCTCAGTGCCCTTGCTGGGCTCTGCGCCGATGTTCAGCAGACCAACTCGGGGTTCCGGACAGCCCAGGATGTGCTCGGCGTAGTAGCTGCCCATATAGGCAAACTGCATCAGATACTCAGGAGAGCACTCCGCATTGGCTCCGCAATCGATCAGTACCGCGCCTCTGCCGCTGCCCGTAGGCACAACAGGAGCCATAGCCGCCCGGCGGATGCCCCGGATGCGCTTCGTCACCAGGGTAGCAGCAGACAGCAGAGCCCCGGTGGAGCCTGCGGACACAAAGGCATCCCCCTGGCCGTTTTTCAGCATGGTCAGACCCACGGTCAAAGAGGAGTCCTTCTTCTCCCGAAATGCGGTGGCAGGGTTGTCGCACATCTCCACCACCTCGCTGGCGTGGACGATCTCCATCCCGGCGGGCAGTTCCTGAATGCCGTTATCCGCCAGCACCTTCAGGATATCCTCCCCCCGGCCCACCAGAGCAATTTCGAGCTTCTGCTCCCGGCTGGCCTTTACGGCAGCCAAAACAGGGACCCGAGGTGCGTTATCCCCACCCATGGCGTCAACGATGATTTTCATAGGTACCTTCTTTCCTCTATGGCAGTCTAATTCTTTCGGTTATATGCGGGCGGATGAGGACATCCGCCCCTACGGGGCGTAACGGAATGGATTTCTGTATCTCAACACCCTGCAAGAGCGCCCCCTCATCCGGCCCTGCGGGCCACCTCCCCCCCCTGCTGTGGGTGGAAGGCCTTACGGGGGATATTTACAGGCTTTCCCCGTAATCCTGTAGGGGCGGATATCATCCGCCCGCGGGCCACTGGCACAGCGGCCCCTGCGTCATCCTCGCAAATCTTGCATAGGTGTACGGCGCGCCGGGTCGTCGCGCCCTACGGTGTTTCCATGTTCATAAGGGAACTCTGCGGCCGCCCAGGGGTCACAGGGGGCTTTGTCCCCTATATCCGGGAATCAATTCAGATCTAATTGCCCCAGCGCCTCCAGCGCCCGTTTGGAAATCTCTGCGTTCTTGTTCCGTTTTCCCTTTACCCGATAGCCCAGCGGCGGGATCAGGCCAAAGTTTACGTTCATGGGCTGGAAGTCCGCCACACTGCCGTCGCTGATGTACAGCGCCATCGCCCCCATGGCGGTCTCCCGGGGGAAGTTTACGGGCTCCTTTCCCTCCAGACGGCGGGCCAGCTCCATGGCGGCCAGACAGCCGGAGGCGGTGGACTCCACATAGCCCTCCACGCCGGTGATCTGTCCGGCGAACATCAGCCGCTCGTTCCCCCGCACCCGGTAGTACCGGTCCAGCAGCCGGGGAGAATCCAGGAAGGTGTTCCGGTGCATCACGCCGTAGCGCACATACTCCGCGTTTTTCAGGGCGGGGATCATAGAGAACACCCGCCGCTGCTCCGGCCAGCGCAGATGGGTCTGGAAGCCCACAATGTTGTAGATGCTGCCCTGGGCGTTGTCCTTGCGCAGCTGGACCACGGCGAAGGGCTCCTTCCCCGTCTTGGGGTCCCGCAGGCCCACGGGCTTCAGGGGGCCGTAGCACAGGGTGTCCCGGCCACGGCGGGCCATGACCTCCACCGGCATACATCCCTCGAACACGCCGGCATCCTCAAAGCCGTGGACCTCCGCCTCCTGGGCGTGGATCAGCTCCTGCCAGAAGGCCTCATACTCCTCCTCCGTCATGGGGCAGTTGATGTAGTCCGGGGTGCCCCGGTCGTAGCGGGAGGCGAAGAAGGCGCTGTCCATGTCGATGCTCTCGAAGGTGACCAGAGGGGCAGCGGCGTCGAAGAAGTTCAGATACTTGCTCTCCGGGAACAGCTTGGCGATGGACTCGGACAGTGCGTCGGAGGTCAGCGGCCCGGTGGCGATGATCACCTGTCCCTCCTCCGGGATCTGGGTGACCTCTCCCTCCTCCACGGTGATGTTGGGATGGGAGCGAATCTTATCTGTAATGGCTGCGGAGAAGGCCTCCCGGTCTACGGCCAGCGCTCCTCCCGCCTCTACCCGGTGCTCGTCGGCACAGGCCATGATGAGGGAGCCGCAGCGGCGCAGCTCCTCCTTCAGCAGGCCCACGGCGTTCTCGAGCTGGTCGGAGCGCAGAGAGTTGGAGCACACCAGCTCGCCAAAGCTGGCGCTGTGGTGGGCAGGGCTCATTTTCTTGGGCTTCATCTCCAGCAGGCGGACGGGGATGCCCCGCTGGGCCAGCTGCCAGGCGGCCTCGCTGCCAGCCAGTCCGGCCCCGATTACAATTACAGGTTCCATGGGTTCCTCCCTATGTTATTGGTCTGTGCGCCCCACCAGATAGTCGATGGAGACGCCGTATAAATCAGCCAAAGCGACCAAAACGGACGCAGTAGGCTCCCGCTCCGCATTTTCATAACGCTGATAGGTGCGCTCTGCGATTCCGATTTTTTCCGAAACAACTTTTCGGGTCCATTTTCTTTCTGCGCGCAAAGCAATTAAGTTTTTCGCCAAAATTTCCATTTTGCGCTCATTCTCCCCTTGACACGACCGTTTGGTCCGAATATAATGTAAGCAAGTTTAGACCGTATGGTCTAAAAGGAGTTGTATCTCTGATGAATGACTTAACAAATGCGCTCTACGAATTCGTCACGGCCCGACGCATGGGCCGGGTATTCGACGACCCGGAATATCACAGCATCACCGCCAGCGTCCAGAACAAGGAAAACCGGCTGCGGGAGCTGCTGGACCGGGACGGAAACCGGCTCCTCACCGATCTGATGAACGAACAGGCCCTGCAGAACGCCATTGAACTGGAGACCATGTTCCAGGCCACCGTAACCCTGTGCCGTGAGTTGGGGCAGATGGTACGGTAGGCAGGCATTTAATCCTGCTCAGGCTCCGTCTTCTTGGCCGCAGGCTTTTTCGCTGTGGTCTTCTTGGCGGTTGCGGTCTTCTTCACCGCCGTCTTTTTGGCCGCGGTGGTCTTTTTTGCCGTGGTTTTGGCCGTAGTTTTTTGGGCGGCAGTCGTCTTTTTCGCGGCAGTTGTTTTCTTCGCAGCGGTCTTTTTTGCGGCGGCGGTCTTCTTGGCCGCCGTCTTTTTCACGGCAGCAGTCTCCTCCGCGCCCTCTGCGGCGGCAGCACCTTCTTCGGTCTTGGCTGCGGCGGGCTTGCGCCAGCCGCCCCGCTTCTCCTCCGGCGTGAAATTAGAACAGGACTCGTTGATGCAGAAGGGCTTCTTGGCCCCCCGGCCCGCCTTTTTGAACATGGTTTGGCCGCATACGGGGCAGTTGTCCTTTACCGGCACATCCCAGGTCATAAAGTCGCACTTCTTGGCCTCGTCCTTGTTGCTGACATGTTCACAGGCATAGTAGGTATACTGCTTGCCTGTCTTTTTGCTCTTGCCCGTGCGCTTGAACAGGCGTCCCCCGCACTTGGGGCACTTTCCGGGCATCTCCACCACCAGGGGCATGGTAAAGTCGCAGTCCGGCCAGCCGGGACAGGCCAGGAAGCGGCCAAACCGTCCGGATTTGATCACCAGATTCCGTCCGCACTGGGGGCAGATCTCCTCCGACACCTCGTCGGGCACCTTGATGCGCTCGCCGTCCAAGTCGGTCTCCGCCTGCTTCAGCTCCGCCTGGAAGGAGTCGTAAAACTCCGACAGCACCTTCCGCCAGTCGGTGGCGCCCTCCTCCACCTGGTCCAGCTTTTTTTCCATCTGGGCGGTAAAGTCGGTGTCCACGATGTCCTGGAACTTGTCCTTCATCAGGGTGGTGACCACCTCCCCCAAGGGGGTGGGCCGCAGGGCGCGGCCCTCCTTCACCACATACTCCCGGTTCAGGATGGTGGTGATGGTGGGGGCATAGGTAGAGGGGCGGCCGATGCCCTTCTCCTCCAGGGCCTTGATCAGGGTGGCCTCGGAGTACCGCGCGGGGGGCTGGGTGAAGTGCTGGTCCTTTTTCAGGCCGCTCTGCTTCAGCTGCTCCCCCTCCTTCAGGTCGGGCAGCGGGGACTGGGGGGCCTCCTCTTCCTCGTCTTTGCCCTCCTCATACACGGCGGTAAAGCCGGAGAACTTCAAAGAGGTGTGGCTGGACCGGAAGGCATATCCGGCGCACTCCGTCTCGATGGACACGCTGTCATACACCGCATTGGCCATCTGGCAGGCCAGGAACCGGCTCCAGATCAGCTTATACAGCTTGTACTGCTCGCCGGTCAGATCCTTCTTGATCTCATCAGGCACCAGGGTGACGTCCGAAGGCCGGATGGCCTCGTGGGCGTCCTGGGCGCTGCCCTTGGTCTTAAAGCGGCGGGTCTGCGGGGGATAGTACCCGCTCCCATACCGCTGGGTGATGAAGTCCTTTGCCGCGTTCAGCGCCTCTTCCGACAGGCGGAGAGAATCGGTACGCATATAGGTGATCAGACCCACGGTGCCCTCGCCGGTGATGTCCACGCCCTCGTACAGCTGCTGAGCGATGGACATGGTGCGGGCAGGGGTCATGTTCAGCTTGCGGCTGGCCTCCTGCTGTAAGGTAGAGGTGGTGAAGGGGGGCGCGGGCTGTCGGTTCTTGTCCTGCCGCTTCACCTTTGTCACGGTAAAGGGCTTATCCTGAATGGCGGCCAGCACAGCGTCGGTCTCCTCCTCGCTGTGCAGCTCCATGCGCTTGTCTTTCCCATAGAACTGAGCCTTGAAGCTGCCCACGTCGGGCGCGATCCGGTCCAGGGCAGCCTCGATGCTCCAGTATTCCTGGGGCACAAAGGCGCGGATCTCGTTTTCCCGCTCCACCACCAGCCGGGTGGCCACCGACTGCACCCGGCCTGCGGACAGGCCCCGGCGGATCTTCCGCCACAGCAGCGGGGACAGCTGATAGCCCACAATGCGGTCCAGGATGCGCCGGGCCTGCTGGGCGTTGACCAGATCCTGGTCAATGGCCCTCGGGTGGGCAATGGCCTGATTGACCACGTTCTTGGTGATCTCATTGAAGGTGACCCGATAGGTCTTGTCATCCGGGATCCCCAGCAGCTCCTTCAGGTGCCAGGAAATTGCCTCCCCCTCGCGGTCCGGGTCGGTTGCCAGATAGACCTTACCGCTCTTCTTAGCGGATTTTTTCAGGTCGCTGATGATGTCCTCTTTGCCCTTGATCGGCTGATAACTGGGTAAAAACGTCCCGTTTTCCAAATCTACGCTCATGGTGCTCTTGGGCAGATCCCGGACGTGGCCCATAGAAGCCTTTACCTCATATCCGGGGCCCAGATACTTCCCTATGGTCTTTGCTTTGGAGGGGGACTCCACGATTACTAAATCTGTTTTGGTTGCCACTTATATAACCTCCGAAGGTTTAATAAAACGGCATCTGCCGTAACACTCTTATTCTGAACTTTCCAGCTTGACCAGCGCGGCAAACCGCCGCCCCGGCAATTCCCGCACAGCGCCGTCCACCTGAAGCATGGTCAGGGCCGACTGTACCCTGCGGGCCGGAATCTGGGTCAGCTCCACCAGAGCCTCTGCGGAGCGCTCCTTGCTCCCCATGGCCCGCAGCAGCTCCAGCTGGTCGTCGGTAAACCGCTCTCTCTGCTTGTCCAGCGGGATCAATTCCAGTTCCTCGGCCGTCTCCTCGGTCTGTTCCTTCCTTGCGGTCGGATTGCCGGCCCCATGTTCCTCCTGTCGCTCCAGCCGCTGCTGGGCCGCCTCCGGCGTCAGCGGAGCGGAGTTTTTCAGCTTCAGGGGGAATCGGCTCCAGTATTCTTCCAAAATATCCTGTCCGCAGGTAACCAGTTTGGCGCCCTGCTGAATCAAACGGTTGGTGCCCTCGCTCATCACCATGTCCACCGCACCGGGCACGGCAAACAGGTCGCGGTCCTGCTCCAAAGCGCAGTTGGCTGTGATCATCGTCCCGCTGGACAGACGGCACTCCACCGCTACCACACCCAGGGATAACCCGCTGATGATCCGGTTCCGGGCATGGTAGTGGTCCCCCAGCGCGGGTGTTCCCGGGGGATACTCCGAAATCAGAGCTCCGGCGGCTGCTACATCCTCTGCCAGAAAACGGCTGACATAGGGGAAGCCCACATCCAGTCCTCCGGCCAGGACAGATACCACAGAGCCGCCGCCCTTCAGGGCGCCCTTGATGGCCTCGCTGTCCAGTCCCCGGGCGATGCCGGACACCAGAAGAGCCCCGCCCCGGGCCAACTCCAGACCCAGGCGGGCCGCCATCTTTCTTCCATACTCCGACGGCTCTCTGGCCCCCACCACGCCGATGGCGGCCTCCTCATCAAAATCGAAACTGCGCCCGCGGAGGTAGAGCACCGCCGGCGGATCCGGGATCTGGCGCAGACGGTCGGGATAGTCGCCATCCTGGATGGTCATGATCCGCAGACCCAGCCCGTGGCAGTCCGCTAAAATGGTCTCCGCCCGATCCATGCTCTTATCCAACAGGGCCTTGCGCTGATAGGCGCTCAGCCCTTCCACCAAGTCGTACTCCTCCGGGTCGGCATAGTAGGCCCGCTCCGGCGTTACAAACCAGTCCAACAGCCTCAGCGCTGCGGCAGAACTGATCCCCTTCAGGCTGGTCAGCCACAGCCAATACTTCAAGCTCGCCATCCGGAGTCCTCCTTTTCCGTGATCCGGGGCTCTGGCAGGATCATTCTTGACATGACCTTTATCGTATCCCCTTCCCGCCCGGATGTCAAATCATTTTTCTCAATTCTGTTCGACTTTTTTCTTATTTTGGCACAAAACTTTCGTTTTCATTTTCTTTCAATCGGCTTCTTTTTTGCTTTACACCTATCCAAGGCCGTGCTAAAATTTTAGGTAGAACGTGAGGCTAGGGCACACGGTCCTCAGTCTCCGTCGAATATGAAAGGAGCTACCAAATGGACCAGTCAATCTTCAGTAAGACCTATACGCGCGATCCCTTCAGTCACACCAGCACACCATACAAATCTACCAATGTGCTTAAGACAGCAGTCAATAACACAGCCCTGTGGTGGAACAACATTCCACTCTACGACAAGGTTCGCAAAGAGTGCCCTGCACTATATGACCACCCTGGTATGAAGTGGATGCGGAGAGCTACTCGTATTGTTCTACTCACCATCTTTGTCGTCCTTGCCGTTGCAGCAGCTTCTGCCACCTAACTATATCTATCAAGATGTATACATTTAAATAAGGGGGCTTTCCCGTGACCACGCCGCAAAGCAGACGCTTTCCGATTCACCGTGCCTGGGTCATTGCCACCGCCTGCGCCCTGATGCTGTTCATCACCATGGGGATGAACCTGAACGTGTTCTCTCTGTACTACCCCCATATGCTCCGGGACTTGGGCTTCACAAATGCTCAGGTCTCCTGGGTGGGCACCATGCGCAACATGACGGCTCTGGCAGGTTTTCTGACGGTACATCTGTTGTGTGTCCGCCTGGGACTGCGCAGAACCGTCGCCGTTGGCCTGCTGCTTCAGATTCTGTCCCGGGTCATCTGCGGTGTCACCAGTTCCTTCTGGGCCTACTGCGGCGCCTCCGCCTTGGCCGGTCTGGCTTATGCCTGGGGCGGCATGGTCCCCCTGTCTCTGCTCATCGGGCGCTGGTTTCAGGGACACATCGGCTTCGCCGTGGGATACGCCTCCGCCGGCTCCGGTCTGGCCATCATTCTCCTCCCGGCAGCCCAGGACGCCATAATCAAAAGTCACGGACTCCACGCCGCATTTTTGTGCGAAGCCGCCCTCACCGTCCTGCTGTCCGCTCTGGTACTGCTCCTGCTGCGGGACTCCCCCGCTCAAGTGGGCCTGTCCCCCTGTCATATGGGACATGACAACACCGTTCCGGAAGCGTCCGTCCACCTGGCTCCGGAAGGGATGACGCACGCCCTTCTCTTTATGATCCTGCTGGCCGCCTTCATCATGGGCGGTCCCCTGGTTGCGGGTTACGGGCACATCAGCGTTCTGTACACCTCCAGTGGGTATGACACCGCCGACGTGTCCCGGTATCTATCCTATATGGGACTGATCCTGATCTTCAGTAAGGCCCTATGCGGCGCTATTGCCGACCGGCTGGGCTGCTTCCGGGCCAATTTCATCTTGGGCGGCACCTTTGTTCTGGCCCATATCCTTCTCTGTATGGCCCCTATGCAGAGCCGAACACTGCCCTATCTGACCATGACGCTGTATGCGCTGGGCGCCCCCCTCTGCTCCGTCTCTCTGGCCACCTGGGCCAGGGATCTGAGCGGGGACGACACCTACGAGCGCTATGTCCGTTGGCTGAACACCTGTTACATCACCGGCGCCCTGGTTTTCGGCCCCCTCCCCGGCCTGCTGGCGGACCGCTTTCACAGCTATGTGCCCGCCTTTGCGATTTTCACCCTCGCTTCCCTGCTGTGCATCGCTTTGGCTCAAATCGTCTATTTCCGGGTTGGGCTGACAAAAGCAGCCTGATCCCTCACGGGCCCTTCGGGGTCCCGTTTTTTATGGTATTACCGCGCCATCTCCCACAATACCACGGCGGCGGCCGCCGCCGCATTCAGCGATTCACACCGCGTCCGCATAGGGATCTTCAGCGTGCACTGACTGAGCGTCAGCAGCTCCGGCGAAACGCCCCGCCCTTCGCTCCCAATGGCCACTGCACACCGGGACAAATCGGCTTGGCGCAGATCTACCGTGTCCTCCCGCAGGGCAGTGGCATACAAAGGCAGCCCGGAGCGCTCCAGCAGCCCCGGCAATTCCTCTGCGGTAACCTCCCACACCGGCAGACGGAAGCAAGCCCCCATCGTGGCCCGCACGGTCTTCCAATTCCACGGATCGGCGCAGCCGTTTACCAGCAGCAGGCCGTCTGCCCCCAGCGCATCCGCTGTTCTCCAGATAGTACCCACGTTCCCCGGGTCCTGCAAGCCGTCCAGCACCAGATACTTTCCCGCCGGCAGCAGTTCAGGCGCCTCCATCTTCGGCTGCTCACACAGGAACAGCACTCCCTGGGGGGCCTCCATGGGCGAAATGGAGGCCATAACGTCCCGAGGCACCTCCACCAGACGGACCCCCTCCGGCAATTCCGGCGTCGCCGTTCCCTCCGTAACCACCACAGCAGTCAGGGGAGCGTTCCATTTCAGGGCCTCCTCCAGCAGCTTGCCGCCGTCCCCCAGGAACTGCCCGCACTGGCGGCGGAAGGCCCGGTTGGCGGTTAGTTTTCTGATCTGAACAAGCAAGGGGTTTTTCCGGCTGGTGATCTGCTCCATAGGTTAAGTTCTCTCCTCTTTCACTCCGGGCGTCCAGAAGCTGCATATCCGCGAACCCTATCGCCGGCCGCTCCGGTCCGTCTTCCAATTCTTCTCCATTATATGGATACTCTTTCCAATGTCAAGTTTGCTTTTCCTGCGTCCGTTCCTCTTTACCAGAACTTCTTCTTTTTACAGATCCACAGGCTGAGCGCCACGACTAAAATACTGACGGCCACCACCAGCGGATATCCATACTTCCAGTGCAGCTCCGGCATTCCCTCGAAATTCATGCCATACCACCCCGCCAGCAGAGACAGCGGCAGGAAAATCGTCGTAACAATGGTCAGGATCTGCATGATCCGATTCTGCCGGATATCGATCTCTGCCTGAAACATGGTCTGGACCTGGGCGCAGTATTCCCGCAGCAGCTGGGACTCCTCCCGCAGACGGATCACCCGGTCCTCAAACATCCGGAACAGCATCTCTTCCTCCTGGGTGAAGAAGCTGTTTTCATTCTCCCGAAGTTCACAGGCCACATCGTCCAGCTGGGAATAGTAGCGGAACCAGGCCATGGTCTCCTTCCGCAGAGCGGTCATGGGGGCGCTGAATTCCTCCAGCCGGTGGGCCAGCACCTGGTCCTCCAGCTGCTCTGCCCGGTCCTCGATCTCCTCCAGCTTATAAAGGTCTTTGGCAATGAGCTGCTCAAAGAAATCGTACAAAAACCGTCCTACGCTCTGCTCTGTAGGGCGTTTTTCCTTTACAAGGCGTTTCATCAGGGGCAGGATAAAATCAGCGTCATCTACCAGCACTACCCGCTTTTCCGTTACCAAATAACCACAGGCCGGGCGGCTTCCGCCCTTTCCCTGTCGGGGCAAGACCAGAGTCCCGGACAAGCAGTCTGAGCGTACCTCCGCCTTACACACTCTGGCGTCCCGGGCCGGCGGCGTATGACAGAGCACCCGCTCCAGTCCCGCCAGCTTGGGCTGGTGGGTAAGCTCCTCTGATGTCAGCAGCACCACTCCGGGCTGTTTCTCTTCCGGCTCCCGCTCCACGGCAGTCAATGTCTGTCCAATCTGATACCAATACAAAATAAGTTCCTCCCAACGAATCGCACCTGATTCGGGCTGGATTCAACTATTACGGTTATCATAGCGCGAAATTGCAAAAAGCACAACCTTCCTTGGGAATTCTTTCCCCATCGTTTCCACAGATTTTCCAGTTTCCTCACTTTTTCTTTACACCCTTTTTATTCCGTGCTATGATGACCTTGCCTGAGAGGAGGCGATCCCGTATGGACGCACCGCAGTCCAAGCACCACAGACTTCATTCCGCCTGGACGGTCTGCTTTGCCTGCTGCCTGATGATGTTCATTGCCATGGGCATGAACGCCAACCTGTTCTCCGTCTATACCGCCCACTTGATCCAGCAATTCGGCTTCACCAACTCCCAAACTTCCTTTATCACCACCTTCCGGTGCCTGGCCTCTCTGGCCGGTGTGCTCACCGTAAACCAGGTATGCGCCAATCTGGGTCTGCGGCGGACCATTGCGCTGGGTCTGCTGCTCCAGGCGGCCTCCCGGGTGGTCTTCGGCATTACTGCCACCTTCCCCGCCTACTGCTTTGGCGAGCTGCTGGGCGGTCTGGCCTACGCCTGGGCCGGCATGGTCCCCCTGTCTATTCTTATGGGGCGATGGTTCAAAAGCCGGTATGGTCTGGCTATGGGCATCGGCGCTGCGGGGTCCGGCCTTGCCACCATTCTTCTGCCCCCTGTCGTCAACGAAATCGTAGAGAACTTCGGTCTGCATTTCGCCTTTCTCTCGGAAGCCGCCCTCACCCTGATGCTGGCCCTGATCGTGATCGCCTTGATCCATGACCGTCCCCAGGACGTGGGGCTGGAGCCCTATCACGACGGCCCCGCCGAAGCCGCGCCGCCCAGCAGGAGAGCTCCCCCCGGAATGAACCGCCGCCGCTGGCTGGCGGTCCTGTTCGCCGTCTTTTTGATGGGCGGACCCATGAGCCCCGGCTTCACCCATATTTCCATCCTGTTTGCCACTGCCGGATATCCCACAGAGACTGTCTCCTTCCTGCTGTCGATCCTGGGCCTGGTGATGATTTTCAGCAAGATCGCTTTCGGCTCCATTACAGACCGCATCGGCGGATGGCGCTCCAATTTCCTGTTTGGCCTGCTCTTCACCGCCGGCCATGCCCTGTTGGCCCTGATCTGCTCCACCCGACCCCTCCCTGCTTTTTCTGCCGCTGCGGCTGTCGTCGTACTGTACGCTGTCTCCGCCCCGGAATGTACTGTGGCCGTCTCCCTGTGGACCAGAGACTTCAGCGGAGACGACACCTATGAGGATGCGGTGCGCCGATGCAACATTCTGGCCAACTGCGGGGCGCTGGTCTTCAGCCCCATGCCCGGTATCCTGGCCGACCGCACCGGGAGCTACGTGGCCGCCTATCTGGTCTTTACGCTGACCTGTCTTCTCTGCCTGGTCATCATTCAGAACACCTACTTCCATCTGGGGCTGAATCACATCCACCACGGAAAGCACGTCGCCAAACGGTACAGATAATTTGACACGAAAAAGGTCCATCCGGGTTACCGGATGGACCTTTCAGCTTGTCAAAAAAGTGGTAAAACCACTTTTTGACAAGCTGAAAACATTTTAACTGCGTTAAAATGTTGTTGATTTCAAGGAAAGGGAACCCTGACGGTTCCATTTCCAACTATCCTTCCCTCCGAATTCTTTGGGCGGAAGGACTTTTCGACAGCCTGTTCATTTCTTATGGACGTATCGCGCTGGCAAGTCATATTCCTTTACCTTGTATTGTAAATAACGGCGGGAAATGCCCAGATACTCCGCCGCCTTTGTGCGGTTCCCCTCGAACAGGCGCAGAGCCTCCGCCACAGTTTCCTTATCCAGCGGGCCCTCGCGCTCGGCCGTCTTAGGGGTGTGGTGCTCCTCGGGCTTTTCTCCCCTCTCCTCATCATACAGCAGTCCCTCGGGAATGCTGTTGATCTCCGTGGTGGCATAGGGCGTCATGACCACCACGCGCTCCACGAAGTTGCGGATTTCACGCACATTGCCCGGCCAGCTATAAGCCCGCACCTGGCGCAGCACAGATTGGGAAAAGGTTTTTTTCAGATTGTATTTCTTGCAGAAATACTCCAGGAAATACAGGCACAGGGGTACGATGTCATCCCTCCGCTGGCGGACAGGAGGAATGATCAGAGGCAGCACATTCAGCCGGTAATACAGGTCCCTGCGGAAGTCCCCCTTCTCCACCAACTGGTGCAGATCCTGGTTGGTGGCGGCGATCAAGCGGAAATCCACCTTCTTGGTGCGGATCGCGCCCACACGCTGAACGCTTTTCTCCTCGATCACCCGCAAAATCTTACCCTGCATACTCATGGGCAGGGAGTTGATCTCATCCAGGAACAGCGTTCCGCCGTCTGCCGCCTGGATCAGGCCGACCTTGCCCTCCTTATTCGCTCCGGTAAAGCTGCCTTTTTCATATCCGAACAGCTCCGACTCGATCAGGCTCTCGGAAAAGGCTGCGCAGTTCACCGTGATCATGGGCTTGTCCCGCCGGTCGCTATGCTCATGGATATAACGGGCAAATACCTCTTTGCCGCTGCCCGATTCACCGTAAATCAGAACACTCGAGTCCAGAGGCGCCACACTGTCCGCAATGGCAAACACCTGCTTCAGCTCCTGACTTTCCGCCACAATGCTGTCCTGATTGGGCTTCACGGGCTGGTCCGTCTTGCTTACGCTCTCCCGTAAAATATTGGTCTGCTTCCGCAGCGTCTTATAGAGCGTTTGAAAACTCTCTACATCCTGCAGCTTGGTGATCACATATTCAATGTTCCCTGAGCCGTCAAAAATAGGGGTTCCCGTTACGATACGCATACGGGTGGGGGCGTTGGGCTTCTGGCAATCCTGATAGTATTGCAGACGGCTGACGGTCTGCTTCTTCTGCCGCACCAGATCATATACGCACACATCAATAAACCCGTAAAAGTCCCGGACATTCATGGTCAGATATTCGTTGCGCGGAATATTCCGCCAGTTGATCATCACCCGGTTTACGAACACAAAGTTTCCGTTTCGGTCGTATACCACGATCCCCACATCAATATTATCCAGCACCTCAGCAAAGGGCAGCTCGTTCTTGCCTGCCTTATAGATTCCAGGCAGCTGCTCTTCCATAACCGCACCTCTCCTTTCCGCACCTGCTTCCACCCTCCCCTATTTAGGGAATGGGGCTTTCAGAAACCGACAATTTCGTCTTATTTTCCGGTCTTTCAGGCATTATATCATAACGCCGCCGGTTTTGAAAGCTCTTTTTCTCCGGCCGAGGCAAGACAAAAGAACGCCGCCGGCAGAAAGGCCGGCGGCGCAAGGCAGCGAACAGCCACAGCAGCTTGCACCGCTGTGGCTGTTCTTGTAGTTTATCCGGCCATATGATAATATGGAGCCGAGCAGACCTGCAAATCGAAATTTGAGGTGGAAATATGGCATCAAGTAAGGAATACTTAGAGTTTATTTTAGG
>Ga0129313_1001112_pt1 | contig 18387 bp, 14 predicted proteins | sample O1105metagenome_FD_94436 | JGI IMG/M metagenome (GOLD analysis project Ga0129313, IMG submission 94436) | Orangutan group fecal microbial communities from fecal samples from Wisconsin, USA - O1105 metagenome | ecosystem: Host-associated > Mammals > Digestive system > Large intestine > Fecal...
CTGTCGGACAAGGAGAAGCATTGCAGGAGAAGAATGCGACCGCCGAAAAGGAGAAATGACTCAGAAATGGATTCGGAGGTGGAATGCAGCCGCCGGGCAAGTGGCGTGAGCAGGCTTAAGAGGCACGGAATCAATTGGTAAGGAATACGGAAGTGGGAACGGGGAGTGAGTATGGCATCAAGAATCATTCATTTAGCGATAACAAACGGACTTATAAAGAACTATCAATTCAAGGATGCCAACAGATTGAAGTTCGGCGCAATTCTGCCCGATGTGTATGCCGCAGGCAAATCTACGGCGGACAGTCATTTCAAAATCGGTGTCTGTGGAAACAATAAGAGGACTTATGACTTTACAAGATTCAAAGCGTTGTTTTCAGATTTAATGAAGAATGATGATTTATATCTTGGGTATTATCTGCATCTGGTTCAGGATATCCTTTTCAGACATTATGTTTATGATGAATATCACTGGAATCCAACTGTTCCGGGAAATGTGGAACGATTACACAGAGACTACTCCATCATAAATTCATATGTGATAAAAAAATATGGTTTGCTGGATGACGTGGAGATACCGGAGGATTTTGAGCAGGAGCCGATTAATGCCGCCTTTTCTTTTGAAGCTTTCCGATTTATGCAGGAGATGAAAGCGGATTTTAAGCCTGTTGCGGAGGAAGATGTTTTCTTTTTTACAAGAAAGATGGCTGATGAGTTTATTCGGAGGGCAGTTTCATTCTGTATGGAAGAATTACAAGCAATATATAGCGATGCTGAGACCATGGATGAGTACAGATATGCGTGGAAGAACATACCGCGCGTCCTATTAAAGACGACTCTGAACACCAGAGAATTGGGTGGCTACCGTATACAGGGAGAAAAAGTTTATACGCGGTTCAACGCATTGATCAGGAGTGATATTCAGAAGTATCCCTCTGAGGAGGATTTGGATTTCCTGAGAAGAAACAATATTACAACTATCATTGATATGCGCGGCAGTCAGGATGTCCTGAGGGCGCCCAGCGGCTTTGCAGGGGCGGTTGGATTTGAATATCATAATGTTCCCATTGACGAGGGGAGCGGAGTTCCGGAGAGTGTGGAGGCGGTTCCCGACAGCTATTTAGCCATTGCAACAGCGAGGAATATGCCGGAGGTATTTCGACTCATAGCAACCTCAAAGACCGGTGTCATGTTTAACTGTACGGCAGGCAAGGACAGGACGGGGGTTGTGAGTGCGCTGATATTGTGGCTTTGCGGCGTCGGCAAAGAAGATATTCTGTTTGATTATATGCTGACAAAGGAATGTAACCGGGAACGCTTTGAACTGATACATAAAAATTATCCCGGGATAGATATGAGTATTGTCATACCGAATGAAGGGTATATGGGTAGGTTCCTGGATTTGATAGAGCAGCAGTACGGCAGTGTACAGGGATACTTTACGGCGATAGGGATTACAGAAAAGGAGCAGAGAGCAATTCGGAGCAAATTGGCGGATGACACAGGCTGAAAACTTTTGTGACACCGTTCCGAGATGTAGCACCGTTAGTCGTTAGATTGTATATTGCGGTACGATGGAAGAGTTTTAGAAGTATTTAATAAAAATTACCACATGCGATGCACATCAAAGCGGATTTAAAACGGATATAAGAGTGAATACAAAATCGAATACAAAAGCGGATATAAGAGTGAATACAAAACCGAATACAAAAACGGATATGAGAGCGAATCCGGAATCCAATATTAAAACAAATATATAATCGAATATCAAAATGAATATAAAATTGAAAGCGGGAGAAACAGGATGAATATATCGCAAATGGGCGCATTGAATAATGCCATTGAAAATAGTGAAAAACTGGAATTTGCAAGTAAATGCTTAAGTGAAGAACAGTTAGTCCGTCTGTACAAATCTTATAAGCAGCTGTTTTGGGCGCAGATTGCTCCGGCGATTATTCTGGCCGTAACAGTTATTCTGGAGCTTATTTTTATTCCGTCCGAAGCGGTTCCCCACGGGGAAGCAAGTATGAAGGAGACAATAATTTTGTTTGAAACCGTATTTTTTATTGTGCCGGTTTACCCGATTTGGATCATCCTTACGCAGTTTACTTTCGGAAAACTTTGGCATAAGTATTCGAGGTGGTACAGGAAAAAAAGCAGCATGGATGAATTGTATGAAATGTTTGGGTGATTCAAGGACATAATCCCCGTTTTTGGTTTCTTTGTTCAAAAGAGCACACGGAGGGAGAGAGGAAAAACATGGTACAGGTAAGATTAGGAAAAACAGAAATCACAGTGGAGAAAAATTCTTTTGGGGCGCTGCCTATCCAGCGTATTTCGCAGGAGGAAGCGGTAAAACTGCTGCGAAAGGCATACGACCACGGAGTGACTTTTTTTGATACTGCCCGCTTTTATACGGACAGCGAGGAAAAACTGGGAGCAGCCTTTGACGGAATGCGTGACAAGGTTTATATTGCAACGAAGACAGGAGCAACCACAGCGGAAGGTTTTTGGAAGGATTTGCATACATCCCTTAACAATCTGCGGACAGACTATATCGATATCTATCAGTTTCATAATCCCGCGTTCTGTCCAAAGCCCGGCGACGGAACCGGACTGTATGAGGCAATGTTGGAAGCAAAGGAGAAAGGCTTGATTCGCCATATAGGCATTACCAATCACCGCCTGAATGTGGCGCATGAGGCTGTGGACAGTGGATTGTATGAGACGCTGCAATTTCCTTTCTGCTATTTGGCAACGGAAAAGGATGTGGAGCTTGTGGAGAAATGTAAGGCGGCGGATATGGGGTTTATCGCCATGAAGGCTCTGTCCGGCGGACTGATTACCAACTCTGCGGCGGCATATGCCTTTCTGGCGCAGTATGACAATGTACTGCCCATCTGGGGGGTACAACGTGAGAGTGAACTGGACGAGTTCCTTTCTTATATAAAAAATCCACCTCTGATGAATGAAGAACTGGCAGCGGTGATTGCCCGCGACAGAGAGGAGCTTCTGGGAGACTTTTGCCGGGGCTGCGGTTACTGCATGCCTTGCCCCGTGGGAATCGAAATTAACAACTGTGCCCGCATGAGCCTGATGATCCGCAGAGCACCCTCGGCGGCTCAATTGACTCCTGAGATGCAGGCAAAGATGAAGCTCATTGAATCCTGCCTTCATTGTGGAAAATGCAAAGCAAAGTGTCCCTACGGACTGGACACGCCGACGCTGCTTGAAAAAAATTATAAGGATTACTGTGAAATCCTGGCAGGGAAAGCTTTTTAATTGCTTTGCATCAGGCATGAAGGCACAGCACTGTGTTTTTCGACAGGATGAGATGCCGGCACTTAGGGTTCTAAACATAAGCGAGCAAAAAAGCAGATATCATACGGTCGTGCGCGGCTGCAGAAATCAAGCCGGGATTGCAGGTTAGCAGCCGTATAAATTCCTCCCTCTTTGGATATACTTTCCCAAAGCATATCCCGAGAAGGAGGAGTTTTTATGTCCGCATATTTTGAGATTACAAAAATAAACGCCAGAGAAATCCTGGATTCCAGAGGCAATCCGACAGTGGAGGCGGAGGTCACAGTCCGCAATCCCATCGATAACCGTCTCTACACAGGTCTTGCTGCAGTCCCCTCCGGTGCCAGTACCGGACGCTTCGAGGCTGTGGAACTGAGAGACGGGGAGACAAGGTACTTCGGACTGGGCGTACAGCATGCCGTGAAAAATGTCCGTGAGAAAATTGCACCTTTGCTGACAGGAAGAAATGTACTGGAGCAGGTGGCAATCGATAAAGCCATGGTAGAGCTGGATGGTACGGAGAGCAAGGAAAACCTGGGCGCAAATGCCACTCTGTCCGTGTCTATGGCATGCGCAAAGGCAGCGGCTAATGCGCTTGATATTCCTCTCTATCGCTACCTGGGAGGCATGGGTTCCAAACTTCTTCCCATGCCCATGATGAATATCTTAAACGGCGGTAAGCACGCGGCAAATACGGTTGATTTTCAGGAATTCATGATTATGCCCGTGAGAGCAAAAAATTTTGGGGAGGCATTGCGTATCTGTGCAGAGGTCTATCACAACCTGAAGAAGCTCTTAAATGAAAAGGGGCTGTCTACGGCAGTGGGAGATGAGGGCGGCTTTGCTCCCGATTTGCCTGATGCGGAAAGCGTGCTGCAGTTTCTGGTGGATGCCGTTGAGGCATCAGGATATATCCCCGGCGAGGATATCAGGATTGCCATGGATGCTGCCAGCAGTGAGCTTTATAATGAAAAGACCGGTATGTATCATTTCCCCGGTGAGAGCAGTTTAAAAGGGCAGGAGATTATCCGCAGTACGGAGGACATGATTTCCTATTATGAAGAATTGGCAGACCGTTTTCCCATCGTCTCCATTGAGGACGGACTGGCGGAGGACGACTGGAGCGGCTGGCATGAGATGACATCCAGACTGGGAGATAAAGTGCAGCTGGTGGGGGATGATTTGTTTGTTACCAACACCAAGAGGCTGGATGCAGGCATCAAACTGCGGTGTGCAAATGCCATTCTGGTAAAGGTGAATCAAATCGGAACACTGACAGAAGCCTATGAGGCGGTGGATATGGCCCATAAGGCCGGATACCGGGCAGTGATTTCCCACCGTTCGGGAGAGACAGAGGATTCTACCATTGCCGACATTGCCGTGGCATGGAATGCGGGACAGATAAAGACGGGTGCGCCCTGCAGAAGCGACAGGGTGGCAAAATATAACAGATGTTTAAGAATAGAAGAAGAGCTGGGGAATACGGCGGATTATCCCGGAATGTGGCTGTTTAGACGCAACGAATAGTGTCCGTGTGTAACAAACTGCGCTGAAATTTTTTCTTGACAAATCTGCCTATGTATGTATAATAAACTTTGTTGTACGTGAAAGGCAGACAGTTGTATTTTTTGGTAATGCGTTGAACGAGGGGGTTCAAGGCGCTTTTTTTGTTATAACGAAAAATTTAGCGAAGTGAAGCGGCAACGTGCTAATGGGCTAAAAACTACATTTGACAAAAGAAGGAAACCTGATTTCGATAGTTGACGTAAATGATATGTATACCATAAACTGTATACACGTATCAAAAGGTACATGCTGAAAGTCAATTGCGCAAAATCTATCGAGAGGAGAAAGATTATGAAAAAGAAAGTTTTGTGCTTGATGTTGGCTGCTGCAATGGTCGCAAGCATGGCAGCATGCGGTAAAGACGATACTCCTGCATCCAACAGCAGCGAAAGCAACAGTGCGGAGTCCGATGGAAACTCTGAGACTCCGGTAGCAGATAATGCTACTTACACCCTGAATCTTGCAACAGATGTATTCCCTACCAACTGGAGCCCCTTTGTGTACGAGACCAATACAGCAAAAGAGTGCGTGATGGATTACACCATGAGCAGTCTGTATTACTTTGACTACAATGACACAATGGACGGCTATGAGCTGGTTCCCAGAATGGCAGTAGGCGAGCCTGAGGATATCACCGCAGATTACGTTGGCAAGTACGGCGTAGAAGAGGGAGATACCGCAAAGGTTTGGAAGATTACCCTGCGCAATGACCTGAAGTGGGAGGATGGCACACCCATCACCGCTCAGAGTTATGTCAACAGTGCGAAGCTTCTGCTTGACCCCGTGGCTAAGAACTCCCGTGCGGATGATTATTTCTACGGTGGAAGCTTTAAGCTCGTAAATGCAAAGAACTATCTGTACGGCGGAACAACCGCTTTTGCTAACCCTATGACCCAGAGTTATACGGTATATTACAATGTAGAGGATCTGGTTCCCGATGAGAACGGTGTATATACCGTAGACGGAAATCAGATTGGTTTCTATCTGACCGACGGCGCAGAGTGGGGCGACGGTATCCAGACTTATTATGATGCATACGGCGCTGAGACCTTCACTATTGACGGCGTTGACCTCTTCGCAGACGTAATTGCTCCCGCTGCAGATGCAGACGGACTGGTTCTTGTAACCGAGGATGTGCGTAAGGCACTGTCCAACATGGTTGCAATTCTTCACGGCTCAACAGATGAGGACACCCGTGCAGCAGGCGCTGACGGTGACTATGCATATCAGGAGTGGGAAGAGTTCTGTTATATCGGACAGAATTATGAAGCAATCGACTTCTCTGAGGTTGGTATCTTCGCTCTTTCCGATTATGAACTCTGCTACGCTATCGAGTCTCCCCTGGAAGGCTTCTATCTGAAGTATGCTATGCCTGATGTCTTGGTATATGAGGAGCTGTACAAGCAGTGTGAGTCTATTACCGACGGCGTTTACAACAATACCTACGGTACTTCCGCAGACACCTGGAAATCTTACGGCCCTTACAAGCTGTCCAGCTTCCAGATGGATAAGGAAATTCACCTTACCAGAAATGAGAACTTCTTTGGTCTTACAGACGGCAAGTACCAGACTACCGATATCAACATTCAGTATGTCGGCGACGCTTCCACCAGACTGCAGATGTTCCTGAGCGGTCAGCTGGACAGCTATGGTCTGACTGCTGAAGATATGGAAGCTTATTCCACCAGTGACTGGACCTATTACTCCACCGGTGCATCTACTTTCTTTGTTGCTATGAACCCTGTTATGGATCTGCTGAAGACCAACCAGGAGGCACTTGGTGCAAACTACAACAAGACAATTCTTACCGTGAAGGAGTTCCGTCAGGCATTGTCCTACTCTCTGGATCGTGCAGCATTTGCACTGGCAGCAGCTCCTACCAACAGTGCTGCATACGGCGTATACTCCAGCCTGATTATTTATGACCCTGAGCAGGGTTCCACCTATCGTAGCACCGATGAGGCTAAGCAGGTTCTGGTTAACTTCTGGGGTCTTGCTGATGAAATCGGTGAGGGCAAGATGTACGCTACCGTAGATGAAGCAATCGACAGCATCACCGGTTACAACCTGGCTATGGCTAAGGAGTACTTCGACAAGGCTTATGATATCGCTATTGAGCAGGGTCTGATGGATGAAGATGATGTTGTTGAGATTAAGATTGGTATGTACAATAACGGCAACTTCCAGACCAAGGGTGTTGAGTTCCTGCAGAACAACTGGATTGACGCCGTAAAGGGTACCAAGCTGGAAGGCAAGCTGACCTTCACAACCGATGACACAATTTCCGATGATTTCGGCGGTGCACTTCGTGAGTGCCGTGTAGATATGCTGTTCGGTGTAGGCTTCTCCGGTTCCGCACTTGATCCCTACAACCTGATTCAGTGCTACACCACAGATGATTCCCTGCGTTACAATACTTGCTGGGATACAGAGAACGACATGTTGACCGTAAACCTGAATGGCACAGATTATACCGCTTCCGTAGCAGACTGGACCTATACCATTTCCGGGGAGAAGATTACAGTTACTGCAGCTGACGGTACCACCTCCGAGTTCAGTGCAGGTGTGGCAGACGACAATTCCACAGAGAGATTCCAGATTCTGGCTGCTCTGGAAGGTGCTGTTCTGGAGCGCTTCGAACTGCTTCCTCTGATTGATGACTGTGCTGCATCTCTGAAGAGCATGCAGACCAAGATGTACTCCGAGGAATACATCTTCGGTGTTGGCTTCAACGGTGCTGACGGTGTTGAGTATTTGACCTACAACTACAATGACGCTGAGTGGGATGAGTATGTATCTTCTCAGGGCGGCACATTGAACTACAACTAGGATTTTTGATTATCATTTAGATAGTCTTTTTAAAACCGGCCGGGGGAGGACAACGGACTCCTCCGGTTATGGTTTTGTATTGATACAGTCTCCGAAGTGATACTTCGAGGACTGTATCAATGCTGTACAAAACGAAGACAGGCAATGGAGGTATTTATGTTCAAGTATATTCTAAAACGTATTGCACTGATGATTTTCGTGCTTTTTTCCATTACGACAATGAGCTTTGTGCTGATTAAGCTCTTACCCTTGCCCAACATAGAAGCATTCGGTCAGGATATGGAACTGATTCGGATGAGACGTGAAGCTCTGGGCTACAATAAGCCGATTCTGGTGCAGTATGGTATTTTCCTGAAGAAGAGTCTGCTGGAGGGGAACTGGGGTATCAGTGAGACCCTGTACCGCGGACAGGAGGTTTGGAAAATCTTTATGTCCAAAATGCCTGCGACCTTGCTTGTCAATATATATTCCCTGCTGTTCAGTGTACCTGTGGGTATCCTGCTGGGTATCTACGCCGCACTGAAAAAGAACAAGTGGCAGGAGTATGTGATTTCTACCCTCATTATGGTATTTATTTCCGTGCCCAGCTATGTATACGGCCTTTTGCTCCAGTATCTGCTGGCGTTTAAACTGAAATGGTTCCCCTTCCAGATGGACAGCGGAACGGATTATTTTTCCTTTTCCATGTTCCGTTCCCTGGTACCGGCGATTCTTGCGTTGGGCTTTCCTACCATTGCGGGTCTTGCGAGAAACGTGCGGGCGGAGTTGTCGGAGGTGCTGACCAGTGACTTTATGCTGCTTGCCAGAACAAAGGGACTGACCAGAAGTCAGGCAACAGTACGGCATGCACTGCGCAATTCCATGGTGCCTATCTTTCCGATGATTCTGGGTGAGTTTATCGGTATTTTGTCAGGTTCCCTGATTATAGAGAAAATCTTCGGTATCCCTGGTATCGGACAGCTTTTCCTGAACTCGATTACGGCGCTTGATTACAACCTGTTTATGCTGTTGACAGTCTTTTATACCTTTATCGGTTTGGCTGCCGGTTTGGTAGTAGATATCAGCTATGGTCTGATTGACCCTAGAATCAGAATGGGAGAGCGCTAATATGGAAAAGAAAATGGATTACACAAATATACCCAAGGAAAAATTTCAATTTTACCAGAGAACTGAAAACATACATGACAAGAAGCTGGATACCAAGCCGGTGGGATATTTCAGGGATGCGATGCGCAGATTTGCAAGGAATAAGAGTTCGGTTGCGGCAGCGGTAATTATTTGCCTGCTGGTTGCCTATGCCATATTTATTCCTTGGATTGCGGGAAACAATTATACCAATTCCCCCACGGATACCACTTATTTGCGCTATACCAAGCTTTTGCCCAAGAGCAGACTCTTTGCCTGGGCCGGCTGGGACGGATGCACCAAGGAAACTTTAAGTAAAAATGATTATTACGCAAGGTTGGCCATCGCCGCAGAAACCGGCATGAATCCTATCGTTAAGGTTTACCGCGAGGATTATGTGGCAGAAAACAGTGTCAGCAATACGACTTACTATGATGTAAAAATTGATTCTTATATCAAGAACGGTATGATTTACCTTTCCCTGACGCCTGAGGAATATCAGAGTATTCAGGATTGGCAGAATGAGACGGGCATACAGGTCATTTACCCGGCGGTGGATACATCTGATTTTAAGGTCGCAAGTCTTAAGACCGATGCCAACATCTGGTATCAATGTAACCAGAAGGGAGCGCCCAAGCTGGACAAGGAGGGAAACTACGTTCCCCTCTACAGAACTACAGGTAATGACGGTGATTATAACAGCTTGCGTATCGAAGGAGATGACGGTTCCTACAAATATGCAACTATGATGGGTACTTCTGCATCTCCCTCTTACAATGTGCGTGTGTTTACCTACACTTATTTTCAGTACCGCTACGGATTTGAGCCCTGCTTCCTGTTCGGCACCAATGCCTACGGACAGGATATACTGACACGTCTTGCAAACGGAGCAAGATTCTCCATGGTTTTTGCAATCTGTGTCTCTGCAGTCAATCTGTTAATCGGTGCCATTTACGGCGCCATTGAAGGCTACTACGGCGGTAAAACCGATTTGATTATGGAGCGTATTGTGGATATCCTGAGCGGTGTTCCTTTCGTGGTAGTGGTAACATTGTTCCAGTTACATTTGGCAAAGAAGGTGGGACCTTTACCGTCCCTGTTGTTTGCCTTTGTCCTGACGGGTTGGATTGGAATGTCCAGCAAGACCCGTATGCAGTTTTATCGTTTTAAGAACCAGGAGTATATTCTGGCGGCGAGAACATTGGGTGCCGGCGACTTCAGACTGATGTTCGGCCATATTTTCCCCAATGCTCTGGGAACCCTGATTACAAGTGCGGTTTTATATATCCCCAGCGTGGTATATTCAGAGTCAAATCTGACCTACCTGGGTATTGTAAATCTGGACAGTTCGACCAGAACCAGTATCGGCAGCATGCTGTCCTCAGGACAGTCTATTATGGCAAACTTCCCTCATGTGGTGTTGTTCCCTGCCATATTTATTGCGCTTTTGCTGATATCCTTCAATCTGTTCGGAAACGGCTTGCGCGATGCATTTAACCCTTCACTGCGCGGAACGGAGGACTAAACAATGGCAAAAAAATTATCTGTAAATAATCTTGTGGTTTCCTTCCGTACTCCGGGCGGTAAGGTACAGGCAGTGCGGGATATCAGTTTTGATTTGAATGAAGGTGAGACACTCGCCATCGTGGGAGAGTCCGGTTCCGGTAAGTCCGTTACCAGCAAATCCATTCTGGGTATTCTGGCGGGCAATTCTATTGTGGAGGGCGGTTCCATCATCTATGACGGCATGGATCTGTTGAAGGTGACGGAGGATGAATTCTATCATATCCGTGGCGATAAAATTGCCATGATTTTCCAGGACCCTCTTTCCAGTCTGAACCCGATTATGCGTATCGGTAAACAGCTGACGGAGGCAATGCTTTTAAAGGGTAAGGCGAGACAGAAGGCCAGCAGAGAAGCATTTAATTCCACGCTTGCTTTGTTTTCCGATGCCATGGTGGAGGCTTCCGCTCAGGGAGATACCGTTAAGGCGGAAAAACTGAAGACCATGTGTAAGAATTTCGATAAATTTGAGTTCAAGCACATTGAAATGGAACAGTCCTACAATGAGGCTCACGAGGGTGCCGTTGAAGCGGTGGATGCCATTCGTGATACGCTGTTCCATATTGAAAAGAACGCATTTGAGGATGAAAAGTATACAATTAATGAAATTATCCGTCTGGCAAAACAGACTACTAATGACTATGTGGTTTGCGGCGAGAGTGCGGCCAAACTTTCTGCTCTCTTGTCGGAGTTGAAGAATGTCAGCAACAAAGAAATTAAGAATAAGGAGTATTCCGAAAGCGTTCGGATACTGAAGGATGTTCAGACCATTTTGGAGGAGGCAATGAAAAAGGATGTGCCGGATTTCTTCAACATGGGTTATTACGTGGTATTTGCGGGACAGCCGCTGCCTGAGAAGCCGGTTGCGGAGTTGAATGAGTTCCTGCAGGCTTATACCGAGGAGCATTTTATGAAGGAATTCCGCCATTATGCTGCGGAGGCGCTGGAGTACAGTGCAAAGAAGCATAATGTGTTGAAGTCGGAAGCTTTAAAACTGTTGGAGGAGAACCGCAAGGTATTTGAGGCGGAGGAACTGGATAAACATTTATGCACGGAGACAGCTAAAAAGCTGATTTCTGCGGTAGAGGCATCTATTGACAGACTGGAGATTCGCAAGGACAGTGAGGCATATACTTTCGGCATCTGTCTGAAGAGTGAGTTAAATACTTATTTTGAAGGAATCGGAAAGAATAAGAAGGCTGCCGCCGTTCATGAAAAACAACAGAAGAAGTATGACAGTATGGTGGCAAGAGGAAAACAGCCGACCTGGAAGGTGGCGCCGTCTACAGCAGTGGATTTGGATGCCGCAAAGGATACCATTCTTGCCCACATGGATCATCTGACAGAGCACTATAAAGAGGTTCTGGCAGAGAGCGGGTCAAGAGATTATGATAATGAAACGGTTGAACTGGTAAAATTCTTCAAGGAGAATGCCTCCGGTGTTGTCCTGAAGGTGACAAAGACCATGGCAAAGTATAAGGCACTGAAACTGATGGAGGAGGTAGGTATCTCCGACACCAGAAAGCGTTATCGCCAGTATCCTTTTGAGTTTTCCGGCGGTATGCGTCAGCGTATTGTCATCGCTATTGCGCTTGCGGCAGACCCTGATATTTTGATTTGCGACGAGCCTACCACGGCTCTGGATGTAACTATTCAGGCGCAGATTCTGGAGCTGATTAACAACCTGAAAAGGGAGAGAAATCTGTCCATTATCTTTATCACCCATGATTTGGGTGTTGTGGCGAACATGGCAGACAGAATCGCTGTTATGTATGCCGGAAAAATTGTGGAGATGGGAACCAGTGAGGATGTATTCTATTCTCCTGCGCATCCCTATACATGGGCACTTTTGTCTGCAATGCCGGATGTGGAAACCAATGAGAGATTGGAAGCCATTCCCGGTACTCCTCCCAACATGATATATCCGCCTGTGGGAGATGCCTTTGCCGACAGAAACAAATATGCCCTTGAGATTGACTTTGAAATGCAGCCTCCTATGTTCCAAATCAGTGAGACACATCAGGCGGCAACATGGCTTCTGCATCCCGATGCGCCTAAGGTGGAGATCCCCAAGGCTATCACGGACAGAATTGCCAGAATGAAGGCAAAGAGAGGTGTTTCCAATGAGCAATAGAGCGAAAGTACAAGAGGGCGAAACTTTATTGAAGGTGGAGCATCTCTGCCAGTATTTTAAAAGTAATAAGGCTGTTGATGATGTCAGTTTTGAAATCAAGAAGGGAGAGGTGTTTGGTCTGGTAGGGGAGTCCGGTTGCGGAAAGACCACCACGGGCCGCTCCATCATCAAACTTTACGATATCACTTCCGGAAATATTTATTTCAAGGGAGAGAGAATTGCGGCGGGAACACTTTCCTATAAGCAGAATATAAAAGAAGCTCAGGAAAAGCTGAAGGCAGAAACCGACAGCGCAAAGAAGGCTGAGCTGGAAGCGTATATCAAAGCCCAGCGCGAGGAGATTAAGGCAGCGAAAAGGGATCACAAAAAGAAGAGGTTTTATACCGATATTCAGATGATTTTCCAGGATCCCATCGCGTCTCTGGATCCTCGTATGACAGTTGAACAGATAATCGCTGAGGGATTGGTTATCAACGGCGAAAAGGATAAAAAGGTTATTCAGCAGAAAGTATATGATGCGCTGGAGATGGTTGGCCTGGTGCGCGAGCATGCAGGACGTTATCCTCATGAATTTTCCGGCGGTCAGAGACAGCGTATCGGTGTGGCCCGTGCGGTTGTCATGGAGCCGGAGTTGATTATTGCCGATGAACCTGTCAGCGCGCTGGATGTTTCCATTCAGGCACAGGTTATCAATCTGTTAGATGATTTGCGGGAAAAGATGGGGCTGACAGTACTTTTCGTTGCCCATGACCTTTCCGTTGTAAAATATTTCTCCGACAGAATCGGTGTTATGTATTACGGTAAACTTGTGGAACTTGCAACCAGCGATGAGCTGTTCCTGCATCCCCTGCATCCTTATACCAAATCCTTGTTGTCTGCTATTCCCATGCCTGACCCTGAGTATGAAAAGCAGCGCAAGAGGATTACCTACGTTCCCCTGAAGGAGCATGATTACAGTGTGGATTTGCCCAGTCTGAGAGAAGTGCTTCCCGGACATTTTGTATATTGCAATCAGGCGGAATTTGAGAAATATCAGGCGAGTGTACAGGAATAAATTATGAAGTATTTGAAATATATTGTACAGACCGTATTTGGCCTGGCGCTATCTCTAGGTGTCATGTTCTACCGCGGAATTACGGAAGCGCAGTCCGGTGCGGAAAGAGTGATGATAATCTGTGACGGATTTACAGTGACGGCACTTTTGTTCCTGTCGGTTGGTATTTTACTTTGGACTGCCGGCACCGGCTTTTTCGATATTTTCGGGTATGCAATCCGCAAGGGGGCACATGCCTTGCTGCCCGGTCTGGTGCACGATAATTTATCCGAATATTATGAGTACAAGACCGAAAAAAAGGCAGAGAGAAAACAGAAAGGAGAAAATTCCACGCTGATTATCGGTGTGGCGTTCCTTTTGATAAGTCTGATTCTGACTGCCGTCTGGTATCAATATTAGTTTAGCAAAACAGAAAACACTTGTACTTTTTACGGAGCTATGGTAGAATTATCCTTGCTTGACATTAGGAGGTGTGAAATGGGAGCTTTAAGAATTGTGATAACAATTGCTTTTATATTGATTTGTGTGGCACTGGTTGTGTTGGTACTGATGCAGGAAGGTAAATCCGCAGGTCTTGGTTCCATCAGCGGAGCAGCAGAGACCTACTGGGGAAAGAACAAGGGACGTTCCATGGAGGGACTTCTGGTGAAACTTACCAAGTGGTTGGCTGTTTTGTTTATGGTAATTGCGGTTATACTGAATTTAAATGTATTTTAAGTTACTGTCTGAAACACTCTTGTGAAGCCTCACAAGGGTGTTTTTTTGCACGAATCCGCGCTTTGGAAGAAGATTCCGGGGCGTGTCAAGGCAGATGGGAGAACTATGACGAACAGCGATATCAGAGAAAAAAGGAAAAAAGTGATTTGTGACCTGGTAAATGATTCCATGTATGTCCCCATGAAGGAAAAGGAGCTTGCCATGTTTTTGCAGGTGGCGAAGGAGGACAGAGAGGAGTTTAAAGCCATATTGCAGGAACTTTTGGCGGAGGGCAGCCTGATGCTGACGCTGAAAGGAAAATATATGAAGTCCAACGGAAAAATACTGACAGGAACTTTTATCAGCAATTCCAAGGGTTTCGGGTTTGTGGAAGTCGAAGGTCGGGAGGAGGATTTGTTTATCCCGGAAGATAAGACCAACGGAGCCTTTCACAGGGATATTGTACAGGTGGCGCTTCTGCCGGGAAACAGCGGAAAACGTCAGGAAGCACAGGTATTAAAGATTATTGCCAGAGGAATGAATCAAGTGGTCGGCACCTACGAGCGTTCCAGAGATAATTACGGCTTCGTTGTACCGGACAACGCAAAACTCCCTCAGGATATCTTTGTGCCAAAGGAGCGCTCCAAGGGAGCCATGAGCGGACATAAGGTTGTGGTGGAAATCACGGACTACGGAACCGACAGGCGCAGCCCCGAGGGCAAGGTGATTGAAATACTGGGACATATCAACGATCCGGGAGTGGACATTATGTCCATTGTCAGGGGGTATGAGCTTCCGGTGGAATTCTCGGAAAAAATCATGAATCAGGTGGAACGGGTTTCTCAGGAGGTTTCTGAAGCGGACAGGGCGGGACGCCGGGATTTGCGGGATGTGACCATGGTGACAATAGACGGAGAGGATGCCAAGGATTTGGACGATGCAGTCAGTGTCTCCTTTGACGGGGAAAAATATCACCTGGGGGTACACATTGCGGACGTGACCAACTATGTGCAGGAGAATTCCGCTCTGGACAGGGAGGCCTTGAAAAGAGGAACCAGCGTCTATCTGGTGGACCGGGTTATCCCCATGCTGCCTCATGCCCTGTCAAACGGCATCTGTTCCCTGAATGAGGGTGTGGACAGACTGGCGCTGAGCTGCCTGATGACGGTAAACCTGCAGGGGGAGATTACGGACTATGAAATCTGCGAATCCGTCATCCGGGTTAATCGGAGGATGTCCTATACGGTAGTAAAGAAGCTGTTGGAGGCGGAAACTGTATCGGCGGATAAAAAAGGGGAAACGGCAGCACTACAGGCAGAATATGCGGAGCTGCTTCCCATGTTCAAAGAGATGGAAAGATTAGCGGGAATTCTTCGTGAGAAAAGAAGAAAGCGCGGCTCCATCGACTTTGATTTCCCGGAGTGTAAAATTTATTTAGACAGAGACGGCCATCCGCTGGATATCAAGCCCTATGAACGCAACGTGGCAACGGATATCATTGAGGACTTTATGCTTGCTGCCAACGAGACGGTGGCGCAACATTTTTACTGGCTGGAACTACCCTTTGTGTACCGTGTTCATGATGTGCCCGACGGTGAGAGGATACAGAAACTTTCTGCCATTATCAACAATTTCGGCTACTATATGAAGTCCGTGGGCAGGACAGGAGCCAAGGTCAGCAGCGAGGAAATCCATCCAAAGGAGATTCAGAAGCTTTTGGCAAAGATAGCGGGGACGCCGGAGGAGGCAATGATCAGCCGCCTTGCCTTGCGCAGCATGAAACAGGCAAAGTACAGCATAGAGTGCACCGGCCATTTCGGGCTGGCTTGTCCCTATTATTGTCACTTTACCTCGCCCATCCGCCGATATCCGGATTTACAGATTCACCGGATTATCAAGGAACAGCTGCGGGGCAGACTGAACGAGGACCGTGTCGCACATTACCGGGAGATTCTGCCGGAGGTGGCAAAGCACTCTTCCGAAACAGAGCGCAGGGCTGATGAGGCAGAACGGGAGACCGATAAGCTGAAAAAAGTGGAGTATATGGAAGATAGAATCGGTGAGAACTTTGAGGGGGTTGTCTCCGGTATTACAGGCTGGGGTATCTATGTGGAACTCCCAAACACGGTGGAAGGATTGGTGCACGTGTCAAAGCTGCCGGGGGACTATTTTTATTACAACGAGAAATCCTGCGAGATGGTGGGAGAGGCAACCGGACGTACCTTTAAGTTAGGGATGCCGGTTACCGTGTGTATAGAAGGATGCGACAGGTTTACAAGGTCAATCGATATGTCGCTGGTTTTATAATGGTATAGTATCAACAACAGGTTTATTGCTTTTTTCTTTAGAAGCAGATAGAATAAATATTTAGGCAGGAGGTGAGACCGATGGCACAGAAAAAGGAGACACAGAAGCTGATTGCCAACAACAAAAAGGCATTCCATGATTATTTTATTGATGAGACCTATGAGGCGGGTGTAGCACTTCACGGCACGGAGGTAAAGTCTATGCGTATGGGAAAGTGCAGCATCAAGGAATCCTTTATCCGCATCGAAAACGGGGAGGTGTTCGTCTATGGCATGCACGTCAGCCCCTACGAGAAGGGTAATATTTTTAACAAGGATCCCCTGAGAGTAAAAAAGCTGTTGATGCACAAGTACGAAATCAACAAGCTGGCGGGAAAAATTGCGGAGAAGGGTTATACACTGGTTCCTTTGCAGGTATACTTTAAAGAGGGCAAGGTAAAGGTAGAAGTAGGTCTGGCCCGAGGCAAGAAACTCTATGACAAGAGAGAAGACATCGCAAAGAAGGATGTCAGGAGAGAGACGGAAAGAGAGTTTAAAATTAAAAATCTCTAAATTTCAAGCTGATTTGTTGACAGCCTGACAGAAATTCAATATACTGTATTAGCAGGCGGGAAATGCCTGAAAATTCGGGGTAGTAAAGGTTTCGACAGGGGTCTTGCAGCTGGAGAAGCTATCCGTTGCGACACGTTAATCGCACAATTAAACTAAACGCTGAAGATAATAATCAGTTAGCATTTGCAGCGTAAACCGAACTTGTTCGGCTCGCTGTGAGTGACGCGCCTTATGGCGCTCGTCCGCTCCGGGGCACTCACACTCCGGAATCCGGGCGTCGACTATGTGAGAAACGACACGCGTTAAGCTTTGCGCGCGCGGGCGTAATATGAAGCTACCTTAAGCGGCAGATTGTTCGTTTTCTGCCGCAGTAGGGAACAGGGCGGGCAAGGCCGCCCCCAAAAACGGACTATGATAGTAGAAGGACAGGGAATGGGCTTTTGGACACGGGTTCGACTCCCGTCTACTCCATCCATGAAAGAAGGCAATGCTTGAGTGCTTGCCTTCTTTTTCTTTGTCAGGTCTGGTAATAAATGAATTTTGGGAAAAATGAGCGGGAAATTATTGAGTCTCTTATGAAAATGGGTTGTATGACAAAAGACGAATGTGCTATTATATCAGATGAAAAATATAAATTGAAATTAGGAAGGAAGAACTACTGAATAAACAGTTAATCCGGCCGTAAGGCTTGATTATATAAAAGCAAAGATAAAAACGCAACGCATATCATATGCCAGAGCCGGTAGGTAGCCCGGCCGTCCTGTAATAATACAGGGTAAGTAACCTGCCCCTCCGGGTTGTCCGTTCTTTGCTCATTTCAATCAACTAATAAAGGAGGGATTGTCATGGGCAATGTAAGTGGCGGACTGACAGTATATTTTGAAGAACCGTTCTGGATAGGCGTTTTTGAACGGATTTGTGATGGAAAACTCTCAGTAGCAAAAGTAACCTTTGGTGCGGAACCGAAGGATTATGAAGTGCAGGAGTTTATTCTGAAGCATTACTTCAGTCTGTGTTTCAGCCCGGCTGTGGCAACTACTGTAAAAGAAGCAAAGAAAAATCCGAAAAGGATACAGCGAGATGTGAAGAAACAATTACAGAGTGTCGGAATTGGAACGAAATCTCAGCAAGCTTTGAAGTTACAGCAGGAGCAGAACAAACAGGAACGCAAAGTGAAAAGCCGAGAACAAAAACTGGCAGAATCGGAGCGCATGTTTGAACTGAAACAGCAAAAAAGAATTGCGAAACACAAGGGGCATTAGC
>Ga0129313_1001115_pt1 | contig 18327 bp, 20 predicted proteins | sample O1105metagenome_FD_94436 | JGI IMG/M metagenome (GOLD analysis project Ga0129313, IMG submission 94436) | Orangutan group fecal microbial communities from fecal samples from Wisconsin, USA - O1105 metagenome | ecosystem: Host-associated > Mammals > Digestive system > Large intestine > Fecal...
ATGAACGGCATGGGAATGAACGGCATGGGAATGAACGGCATGGGAATGAATCCCATGGGAATGCCCATGAATATGAACGGTATGGGGATGAACCCGCAGATGGGAACACCGATGATGGGTATGAATCCTCAGATGAATATGCAGAATGTCAATATTCAACCGGCGCAGTTCCAGAGCTTTTCCGGTGACGGAAGAGGAATTCAGGGTCAGGAAAATATCGGCCTGATTATGGATGTGCCCCTGGAAGTTACAGTGGAGCTTGGACGAACCACCAAGTCGATATCCGAAATCCTTAATTTTGCACCCGGCACAATTATTGAGCTTGACAGAATTGCCGGAGAACCTATAGATGTTTTGGTAAACGGTAAGTTTGTTGCCAAGGGCGAGGTAGTAGTAATTGAAGAAAGCTTCGGTGTAAGAGTTACAGAGATTATCAAATAGGAGGAAATTTTTTTATGGCAAAGAATATTTTGGTATGTGATGATGCAGCGTTCATGAGGATGATGATTAAGGACATCCTGAGCAAGAATGGCTACAATGTTGCAGGTGAGGCTGAAAACGGCATAAAGGCTGTGGAAAAGTACAAGGAAGTGTCTCCCGATTTGGTGCTGATGGACATCACCATGCCTGAGATGGACGGTATTCAGGCGCTGAAGGAAATCAAAAAGGTGGATGCGGGCGCAAAGGTTATCATGTGTTCCGCAATGGGTCAGCAGGCAATGGTTATCGAATCCATTCAGGCCGGTGCAAAGGACTTTATTGTAAAGCCCTTCCAGGCCGAGCGTGTCATTGAAGCAGTGAAGAAGGTTGTGGGCTGATGACAATCCTTTTGACGGGAAGAATGGACAGTTATGCCCAGTTTATTACTGTGCTGGCAGTTTTTGTTCTGGTGCTTGCAGTGACGGCACTGGTTACCAAGTGGATTGCCAATTACCAGAAGGTGCAGAGCGTCAATGTCAACATTGAAGTCATCGAAACCACCCGTATTTCAAGTAATAAGTACATACAGGTTGTGCGGCTGGGAGAGCGCTATGTGGCGATTGCAGTGTGCAAGGACACGGTGACCCTGCTGGGAGAAATACCGAAGGAGCAGCTGAAGGAAGGAAATCATTCAGGAAACTTTCGGTTTAGGGATATTCTGGATAAAGCTGTCAGGAAAACGGAAGCAGAATCGGTTGAAGCAGAGGAAAATCAGTCAGATGATGAAGAATAGGCCGAAAATAAAGCAAATAGTAACAATAATATGCCTGCTGGTTACGGTGGGCATATTGTGTATTCAAAATCCCATAACGGTTCATGCATCAGAGAATCACCAGACGGGCGATTCGGAGATTTCAACGATAATCGATCCCCCGGGAACCTATGATACGCCGGAGGATTTGTATCGGATGAACACTGCTAATACGGTGACAATCTCCTACAATGACGGTAACGGTCAGGTAAACGGTGCACTGAGAATCTTTCTTATCCTGACGCTGATTGCCCTTTTGCCCACCATTATCATCATGATGACTTCGTTTACGCGAATCATCATTGTACTGCATTTTGCACGTGCGGCCCTGAATACGCAGACGGCTCCGCCCAATCAGATTCTTATCGGAATGGCATTGATTTTGACCTTTTTTATCATGGAGCCGACCATTGAACAAATAAATACCGAGGCAATTCAGCCTTTTGAGGCCGGGGAACTGACTCAGGAGGAAGCCTTTGAAGCGGGAATTCAGCCCCTGAGAGAATTTATGTATCCGCAGACCCAGGTGAAGGATGTGCAGCTGTTCATGGATATTGCGGGGATGGAGTGGGACGGAAAGAATGAATCTATACCACTCTCGGTACTGTTGCCCAGCTTTATGCTCAGTGAACTGCGAATTGCATTCTGGATAGGATTCATGATTTATATTCCGTTTATCGTAATTGATATGGTGGTGGCATCCACGCTGATGAGCATGGGCATGATGATGCTTCCGCCGACGACGATTTCCATGCCCTTCAAGATACTGTTGTTTGTCCTTGCGGACGGATGGAGTCTTCTTGTGGGAGAGCTGGTAAAGACATTCTACTGACGAGGTGATTTAGGAAAGGAAGGTGGGTAAATGACAATAGATGCTGTGGCTGATATTGCAAGAGATGCTCTGTACCTGATTATCAAGGTGTCTTTGCCCGTCCTGCTGGTATCGCTGATTATTGGATTGATTATCAGTATATTTCAGACCGTGACTTCCATACAGGAGCAGACGCTGACCTTTGTGCCAAAGATTATCTGCGTATTTCTGGCGCTGATTTTGTTTGGTCAGTGGATGATGAACAGCATGGTGGAGTTTATGGTGCAGCTGTGGTCTTCCTTTTCCACCTATGTGCATCAGTAGGCGGGAATGAGCGGGTATGATTAATTTTTCATTTTCCATCTATGATTTGGAATATTTTCTGCTGATTTTTATCAGAGTGTCCTGTTTTGTGTTCATCGCGCCCTTTTTCAGCATGAAGAATACACCGGCGACAGTCCGGGTAGGCATCAGCTTTTTTACGGCAATGCTGCTGTATCAGGTATTGACACCCTCCGATATTGTGGAGTACAACTCCGTTTTGGAATATGCGGTTATCATCATGAAGGAGGTTATAGTTGGGCTGCTGATAGGTTTTGCGGCAAGCATCTGTACCTCCATCGTGAATTTTGCGGGTTCCATAGCCGATATGGAGACAGGCCTTTCCATGGCGACGCTGCTGGACCCTGCTACCAACGAAAGCACCAGTATCACAGGTGCATTTTACCAGTATGTGCTGATGCTGATGATGATTGCCACCGGAATGTACCGATATCTGTTCGGGGCGTTGGCGGATACCTTTGTGCTGATTCCGGTGAGTGGAGCAGTGTTTCACGGGGACTCCCTGCTTGCCTCCATGCTGGAATTTTTGAGTGATTATATCATCATCGGTTTTCGGATTGTGTTGCCAATTTTCTGTACCATGCTGCTGTTAAACGCGGTTCTTGGTGTGCTTGCAAAGGTGTCACCCCAGATGAACATGTTTGCGGTGGGTATTCAGTTGAAGATACTGGTTGGTCTGATGGTCATTTTCTTTACGGCGGGGATGCTTCCGGGAACAGCCGATTTTATCTTTCAGGAGATGAAGAAGATGATTGTTTCCTTTGTAGGAGCTCTTCAATGATTCGTTATAATCTGCAATTTTTTGCAAAGGAAGGAATGGGCGGCGAGAAGACAGAACCCGCTACCCAGAAAAAACTGGATGATGCCCGCAAGGAAGGCCAGGTGGCAAAGAGCCGTGAAATTGCCAATGGACTGGGTCTTTTAGCACTGTTTGTTTTGCTGAAGGTCTGGGTGGGACATATGGGCGTACAGATGATGGAGATTTTTCCCCGGATATATGACCGGATACCTGCCATGGCGGATTACTGGAACGGTCATATGCCGGAGACAGACACCAAGGCGGTGTTTGTCCTGATGATGAAGGAAATTATCCTGATTATTGCTCCGGTGCTGATTGTCGGTTTTATCGTGGCGTTTGTCAGCGATGTGATTCAGGTGGGTTGGAAGCCCACCGCGAAGCCGCTGCAGCCTAAATTCAGCAAGCTGAATCCGCTGAAGGGGTTTAAAAAGATATTTTCCGTCAATGCGGTTGTGGAACTGATTAAGTCTCTTGCAAAAATCGGATTGATTTTATTTATCTGTTACAGTTATTTGAAAGACAAATGGGGTCTTCTGTTGAATCTGTATGACATGTCCCTGATGCAGGGAGTTGCTCTTGCGGCGGAGACGGTTACGGATTTGGGAATTCGGATTGCTGCCGTTTATATGATTATTGCACTGGCTGACTTTATCTATCAGAAGGTAAAATTCAGCAACGATATGAAGATGACAAAGCAGGAAATCAAGGAAGAGTACAAGCAGCAGGAAGGAGACCCTCAAATTAAGGGGCAGATTCGCCAGAGGATGAGAGAGGCCTCCAGACGCCGCATGATGCAGAATTTACCTCAGGCGGATGTGGTTATCACCAACCCCACCCACTATGCTGTTGCCATTAAGTATGATCCGGAAGTGGCGGATGCGCCGGTGGTTATTGCCAAGGGCGAGGACTACATGGCGGCCCGTATCAGGGAAGTGGCAAGAGAAAATAAGATAGAAATCGTTGAGAACAAGCCTCTGGCCCGTATGCTGTATGCAAATGTGGACATCGGTCAGACGGTCCCGCCGGAGCTGTATCAGGCGGTGGCAGAGGTTCTGGCGTTTGTATATCATTTGCAGGGAAAAGTGTGAAAAGATATTCCAGCCGCTCACGCCGGAGGGCGTTTCGCGGGGAATATCTACGCCCTGTCGGGCTATTCACACCGAAGAATCGCCAGGGCAGCGATTCTTCCCACAGGGCTTTACGGATTGTTTGAGCCGTTGGAAGGTGAATGTTCGCGCCGCGTGAAGCGGCAGATTTGGAGGAAAGGAGGAGAGGAGCATGAATGCAAAACTGGCGAGAACCGATGCCATGGTGGCAATCTATATTTTGGTTGCATTTATCATGTTTATTGTCCCGCTGCCTGCATTTTTGCTGGATATTTTCATGGCATTTAACATTGCCATGGGATTTACCATCCTGTTTGTCTGTATGTTCTCCAAGGAAGTCCTGGATTTGTCCTACTTCCCCACAATCCTCCTGTTTACCACCATCTTCCGGATTGCAATGAACGTCTCCTCCACCAGATTGATTCTGACTACGGGTACTTCGGGAAACGTAGTAAAAACCTTCGGTGAGTTTGTAGGTGGCGGCGATCTGATTGTAGGTTCCATTATCTTTATCATTCTGATACTGATTCAGTTTTTGGTTATCAATAAAGGTTCGGAACGTGTGGCTGAGGTAACCGCAAGGTTCACTCTGGATGCAATGCCCGGAAAACAGATGGCTATCGATGCCGATTTGAATACGGGTGCAATAGACGATAAGGAAGCAAAAATCAGGCGTGAAAAGATACAGCTGGAAGCAAACTTCTTCGGTTCCATGGACGGTGCCGTGAAGTATGTAAAAGGAGATGCGATAGCCGGGCTCCTTTTGACGGTAATCAATCTGGTGGGCGGTATTGCCATGGGTATGCTGCGGGGAGGAAGCGACATCTCCTCAGCGCTGAACAATTACGGTATCCTGACTATAGGTGACGGTCTGGTGAGCCAGATTCCCTCCCTCCTGATTTCCCTTTCCACAGGTATTCTTGTCACCAAGGGCGGAAAGGAATCGGACTTCGGACCGGCTATTATCAAACAGCTTTTCGGTGTGCCCAAGGTGATGTATCTTGTGGGTGCAACGTTGGCTTTTTTGGGTGTTGTCACGGAATTGAACACCATTCTTTTTGTGGGACTGGGTCTTCTCTTTGTGGTGGGAGGCAGACTGATTGCTGCGAATCTGGAGACGGCAGACATTGAGCAGCAGGTGGATACCGAGGAAGCTGCGGCAGAGGAAATCCGCCAGCCGGAGAATGTGAACAGCCTGCTTCAGGTTGATCCCATAGAATTGGAGTTCGGATACGGTATTATCCCTTTGGCCGATGTAAATCAGGGCGGAGATTTACTTGACCGTGTGGTTATGATACGAAGACAGATTGCATTGGAGCTGGGTACTGTGGTGCCTATCATCCGACTGCGGGATAACATTCAGCTGAATCCGAATCAATACATAATCAAGATTAAGGGAATTCAGGTCAGTGAGGGAGAGATTCTCTTTGATCATTATATGGCAATGAATCCCGGGTATGTGGAGGAGGAAATCACGGGTATTCCTACCTTTGAACCTTCCTTTCATCTGCCGGCCATCTGGATTACGGAGGGACAGAGAGAGCGTGCGGAGAGCCTTGGCTACACTGTGGTAGACCCGCCCTCCATCATTGCGACACACCTGACCGAGATTATCCGGCAGTACATATCTGAGCTGTTGACGCGGCAGGATGTGCAGAACCTTGTAAACAACCTGAAGGAAACCAACCCTTCTCTGGTGGAGGAACTTGTCCCGAAGCTGCTGGGGCTGGGCGAGGTACAGAAGGTACTGCAGAATCTGCTGAAGGAAGGTATTTCCATCCGGGACCTTCTTACCATCATGGAGACGCTGGCAGACTATGCCCCCACCACCAGAGATACGGATATTCTCACGGAGTATGTGCGCCAGAGCTTAAAACGTGCCATATCTACCAAATATTTTCCTGCCCATGAGACCACCAGCGTGGTTACGCTGGACCCCAAGGTGGAACAGGAGATTATGTCCGGCGTGAAGCAGACGGAGACAGGTGCTTTTCTGAATCTTGACCCTGTCAGGTCACGGGCCATTATCGATTCGGTGGGAAAGGAAATCCAAAAGCTGGAGAACCTGGGCAAGAGTCCGATTATTATTACCTCTCCCATAGTCCGCATGTATTTTAAGCGGCTGACGGAGGATTACTACAAGGACCTTGTTGTGGTATCTTATAACGAAGTGGAATCTAATGTAGAATTACAGTCAGTTGGGATGGTGACGGCATAATGATAATCAAAAAATTTTTGGGGAAAACGGAAGAAGAGGCGGTAGAAGCCGCAAAAAAAGAACTGGGCAACGGCATCGTTATCATGAATGTCCGAAATGTAAAAAAGAAAGGACTGGCGGGATTTTTCGGGTCAAAGCAGGTGGAGGTTACCGTGGCTTTGGAGGAGGAAGGTGACTCCCTGAAAACGGTTCGACGGGAGGAGCCGGGGAACGAAAGCGGCAGCGGCGAAAAGCCGGAAAAGAATGTGGGGACGCAGCAGAATGTTTCCGGTATGATGAGCGAGAGTTCTCAGAATATCGAGAAGAAACTGGACAGTCTGCAGACACTGTTGGTGAGCCGTTTCGGACAGGAGGAGCAGACGAAGAGCGAGCAGCCGCAGCAGGAGTCTTTACCCATTCAGAATCCGGAGGAAAAAAACGGAAAAGAGGATGGTGATGAGGGAAGCAGAGAACAGGAAAAATTTATCCGTCTGCTCTACAATACCATGCTGGAGAATGAGGTGGACGAGAAATACGCCAATCAGATTATCGATGACGCGGAGAAGAACAGAAAGCCAAATCTTCCCTTTGACTATATTCTGGCGAATGTGTATCAGAAAATGATTTTGAAATTCGGGAAGGCGGAGGGGATTCTCCCTGCAAAGGAGGGGCCCAGAACGCTGTTGTTCATGGGGCCTACCGGCGTGGGAAAGACCACGACCATCGCCAAAATAGCCAGTCATTATGCGGTGGAGGAGAAGAAAAAGGTAGCGCTGTTGACTGCGGACACCTACCGTATTGCTGCAGCAGAACAGCTTAGAACTTACGCCAATATTCTGGAAGTTCCCTTTCGGGTCATTTATACGGAGGAGGAATTAAAGACGGCGGTCACCGATTTCAAGGACTATGATTATATTTTTATTGATACAGCAGGTCATTCCCATCAGAACGAGGAACTGCTGGACAAGATGAGGCAGCTGCTGGATGCGGCGGGAGAGGCTGGAGAATACCAGACCTTTCTGGTGCTCTCGGCGACTACGAAATACAGGGACTTGCAGAGAATTGCCTCCAGTTACAAGGAACTGGCGGATTATCAGTTGATTTTTACCAAACTGGATGAGACGGCTACTCTGGGATGTCTGCTGAATCTGAGATTGTATACAGACACTCCCATCGCATATGTAACCTGCGGACAGAATGTACCCGACGATATCGAGCAGTTTAACCCTCAGAAGACGGTAAAGCAGCTGTTGAGTACGGGAAACAGGGCGTAATTTTACAGTACGGAACTTTTGAAAGGAGAATGGGATATGGACCAGGCGGAACAACTGAGAATTATCAAAGCCAGCCAGCAGGCCAGGCCCTTGGCCCGTGTCATTACCGTTACCAGCGGCAAGGGCGGTGTGGGTAAGTCCAACACTTCTATCAATCTGGCGATTCAATTCCGAAAGATGGGTAAGAAGGTAATTATTCTGGATGCCGATTTCGGGCTTGCTAACATAGAAATCATGTTTGGTGCGGTTCCGAAGCATAATCTTTGTGATTTGATTTATCAGGGCAAGAACATAAAAGAGATTATTACCTGGGGACCCATGGAGGTAGGCTTTATCTCGGGTGGCAGCGGAATTGCCGGTATGACCAACTTAAGCAGGGATTATCTGACGTATATCATTCAGAATCTGGCTCAGCTGGATGCCATTGCAGATATTATTATTGTGGATACGGGAGCGGGTATTTCCGATGCTGTGCTGGAATTTTTGGTAGCCAGCGGAGAAATCCTGTTGGTAACTACACCGGAGCCCACATCCATCACGGATTCCTATTCCCTTCTGAAGGCGCTGTATCGGCATCCCCGGTTCAATGAGGAGGCTACCAAGGTGAAGATGATAGCCAACAGGGTGGAAAAGGAAGCGGAAGGACAGATACTGTTTAACAAGCTGAATGCGGTGGTTACAAGATACCTGAAGATTCCCATGACTTATCTGGGCTGTGTGCCCGAGGATGCACAGCTGTCAAGGGCGGTAATGCAGCAGGTGCCGGTTTCTCTCCAGAATCCCGGAGCAAAGTCTTCGGCAGCTTATGAGAGTATCGCAAAAAAACTTTTGGGAAAAGAGGAGGAAGAGAGACAGCCGAAGAGAGGCATGGCGGCCTTTTTCTCCCATATTGTGACAGGAAAAAGATAAATTGATTTATATAGGACGGGTGAAACAGCATGATATCAAAATTTATTAAGGTCGGAGACAAAATCGAATTGCAGGCGGTTGAAAGGACAGCTGAGGACCGGGGAACCGGAATGGAAAAGATTTACAACAGCACAGTGCAGGAAATTCTTACGGAGGATACTCTGGAGATTACCATGCCTATGGAAAAGACAAAACTGATTCTGCTTCCGGTGGACAGCGAGTACGATTTGGTTTTTTACGGCGAAGGAGGACTTTATCAGTGTTTTGCCAGAATCATTGACAGGTATAAGAGCAACAATGTATATCTCCTTGTGGTGGAACTGACAAGTAATCTGAGAAAGTATCAGAGACGTGAATACTACAGGTTCAGCTGTGCATTGGAAATGTGCGCCAGAAACCTTCAGGAGGAGGAAATACAGGCCATTGAGAGCAAAATGCCCTATGCATTGACCCCGGGGCTGCCTCTGAAACAGAGTGTTATCGTGGATATCAGCGGAGGCGGTTTGAGATTCCTTTCCGCACAGAAATACGAGCCGGACAGTCTGCTTTACATTAGCTATCATCTGTTGAAAAACGGTGAGCGAAAGAAGTATGAGGTTTTCGGAAAGGTGTTGAGCGTGCGGGAACTGGAGAACCGCCCCGGAACATGGGAGCACCGCGTGCAGTATTATGACATGGACAGAGATACCAGAGAAGAAATCATCAAGTATATCTTTGAGGAAGAGAGAAAAAGTCGAAGAAAAGAGAGGTTTGATTAATGCCGAAAAAAATTCTGCTTGTTGATGACTCTGCACTCATGAGAAGGGTGCTTTGTGATATAATTGATTCTGATGAGAGATTTCAGGTTGTTGCCAGGGCGACAAACGGTCTGGAAGCTTTCGATTTGCTCAGCAGGAATCAGTATGATGCGGTTGTTCTGGATGTCAACATGCCGAAGATGAACGGTCTTCAGCTTCTGGAAGAACTAAAAAAATATAAGATTCCCGCCAGAGTTATGATGGCGAGCACGGATACGAAAGAGGGCGCAAAGACCACTCTTGATGCTCTGGAACTTGGAGCTCTTGATTTCATACATAAGCCGGACAGTGCGGTTGACTGCCGTGTGGCTGATTTCAGGGACGAGCTTCTCCGCATCCTGAATGTGGTAGCGAACAGTAAGCTTCCTGTTTTTGAGTCTGCTGAAAAGATTCGGGAGAGCAGGCAGACTACTTTAAAGATGGTAGACATTGCCAAAAAGTTCTCCGGCAGGACTCCCGGTACGAAGATTGTGGCTATCGCAAGTTCCACGGGTGGACCAAAGGCACTTCAGGCTGTAATTCCCAGACTTCCCGCAGAGCTGGACGCGCCGGTTCTTCTGGTACAGCATATGCCGAAAGGATTTACGGCATCTCTTGCCGAGCGGCTGAACGAACTGAGCGCAATCAGCGTAAAAGAAGCTCAGGAAGGGGATGAACTGCAGTGCGGAACGGTCTATGTAGCCATGGGCGGTAAGCACATGAATGTGAAGAATGCGGGCGGGAAATACGTGATTCACTATTCGGACGAGCCCAGCAGGGAAGGAGTAAAGCCCTGTGCCAACTATATGTATGAATCTCTCACCGACAGCCGGTTCGACAAAATTATCTGTGTTGTCATGACCGGAATGGGAGCGGACGGCACGGAGGGAATCAAAAATCTGGAAGCCAGAAAACAGGTTCATGTTATTTCACAGGATCAGGAATCCTGTACAGTGTACGGAATGCCGAAAGCAGTGGCGAATGCGGGATTGTCGGATCAGGTAGTTCCGCTGGAACAGATTGCTCAGGAAATTATTTTGAACGTCGGAGTCAAAGCGTAAAAATAAAGAAAGGGATGGGTAAGCAGTATGGACGTAAGTCAATATCTCGAAATCTTCCTTGATGAGACCAAGGAGCATTTACAAAATTTGAACACACGGATTCTGGAGTTGGAGGCAGACCCTGAAGGGGCGGATACCATCAACGAAATCTTCCGTGCGGCGCATTCTCTGAAGGGAATGGCAGGCACCATGGGCTACAAGAGGATGCAGAATCTGACACACGACATGGAGAATGTATTCTCGGAGGTGCGCAACGGCAATATCAAGGTGAAGCCCGAGATGATAGATGTGCTTTTCCAGTGCCTAGATGCCCTGGAGGAGTATACCGACAATATCCAGTCCACCGCAGACGAGGGAACGAATGACAACGATGCACTGATCAAACAGTTGAATGATATCCTAAACAGCGGTAGTGTTTCGTCCGCAAAGGCAGAAGAGGCCCAAGCACCCGAAGCAGCGGCAACATCTGTCTCCGAGAGCGGTGCAAAGTGGGATGAAATCGCTCTGGACGATTCCCAGATTACCGTTATTAAGGAAGCACAGAAGCAAGGCAAGAAGGTTTACGGCATCAATGTGCAGATTCAGGAGAGCTGTATTCTGAAGGCAGCCCGGGCATTTCTGGTGTTCAAGGCTGTGGAGGAATTGGCGGAAATCATTATTTCTGAGCCCAGCGCACAGGATGTGGAGGATGAGAAGTTTGACAGAGACTTTACTCTGATTATCCTTTCTGACGGTGAACTGGATGCTGTCATCAAGGCAGCGGAAAGCGTATCCGAGATTGAAAAAGTAACCGGCGCACCTATTGCGCTGGAAAACAATAAACATTACAACAAGAGTGAGGAGGCAGAGGTGCACGAAGCCGCTCCGGAAACCGCCGGAACGGAAACTCCCGAACCCGCTGCCGCAACACCTTCTGTGCCTGCAGCTGCTTCCGCGCCTGCAACAGCAAAACCGGATGCAAAGAAACAGACTCCCGCAAAACCGGTGGTAAACCGTACTGTCCGCGTGGATATTGAGAAGCTGGACTCCCTGATGAATCTGGTCAGCGAGTTGATTATTGCAAAGAACTCTCTGGTATCCGTATCCAGCCAGGAACAGACAAATGTCAACAGTGCTTTCAACGAACAGATAGAGTATTTGGAGCAGGTTACCACAAATCTGCATGAATCCGTGATGAAGGTGCGAATGGTGCCCATTGAGAGCGTTGTGAACAAGTTCCCCAGAATGATTCGGGATCTGTCCAAGAAGCTGGATAAGAAGATGGAACTGTATATGACAGGTGAAGAGACAGAACTGGATCGTACCGTGGTAGACGAAATCGGTGATCCTCTGATGCATCTGCTGCGCAACTCGGCAGACCACGGGTTGGAGTCCGCAGAGGTTCGTGCCCAGAGAGGCAAGCCCGCTGTAGGTTCCATTTTCCTGGATGCATATCAGGACGGCAACAATGTTGTCATTGAGGTGAGAGATGACGGTAACGGTATCGACACTGAGGCGGTGAGAAATAAAGCCATTGAGAGAGGAACCATTACTCCCGAGCAGGCCGCAAACATGACAGACAAGGATATTATCAATCTTTTGTTCCTGCCCAGCTTCTCCACCGCAAAGAAGGTTACAGACGTGTCGGGACGAGGCGTGGGACTTGATGTGGTGAGATCAAAAATCGAATCCTTAAGCGGCGAAGTGGAAGTAAAGTCCAAGCTGGGTGTGGGAAGCACCTGGACCATCAGGCTGCCACTGACTCTGGCAATTATCCAGGCGTTGATGGTGGTTGTGGGAGACGAGAAATATGCGATTTCCCTGGGCTCCATACAGACACTGGAGGATATTTCTCCCAGTGAGGTTAAGCTGGTGCAGAACAAGGAGGTTATCCATCTGCGCGGCACTGTGATTCCTCTGATTCGCCTGAATGAGGTACTGGATATTGAGAGCAAAAAGTCCGAAAATGAAAACCTGATTGTGGTAATCGTCAAAAAGGGAGATAAGATGGCGGGCCTTGTAATCGATGAACTTATCGGACAGCAGGAGATTGTTATCAAGTCTCTGGGCAAGTACACCAAACAGTGCAAGTTTATCAGCGGCGCAACCATTCTGGGCGACGGCGAAATCGCTCTGATTCTGGATGCTAATGCCTTGATTTAAGAAGGGAGAGCAGACGTATATGGAACTCAGTACAAATACAGCAAAAAACTTACCTGAAGAGGAAAAAAGGGGAATAACGGAAAGCGTTCAGTATATTGTCATCAGACTGGGCAATGAACAGTACGGAATCGACATCCGCAACATTGACAACATTGTGAGGATGCAGCCGATTACCCGTATCCCAAAGATGCCCGACTACCTGAAAGGTGTTATCAACATGAGAGGTGAGGTAATTCCTGTCATCAGTATGCGCCTGGTAATGGGATTGGAGCCGGATGAATATACCAAAGCTACCAGAATCATTGTCCTGAAACTGGAGCAGGAGGGAAATGTAGGCTTTATCGTGGATGAAGTAAAGGAAGTGGTGACGCTTACCTCAAACGAGATAGAGAAGATTACATACAATTCAAAGGAAGAAAAGACAAATCTGATTACTGCGGTAGGCAAGCACAACGGAGAATTGATTTCTCTGTTTGACCTGAATGCAATCAGTATTGAGGGTAATTAATCTAGATGTATAAAGGAGAAAAGTTCCATGGCAGACATGAGCTTAGAGCAGGTTACTGAAAATTATTATGATGTCCTCAAGGAGCTGGGAAATATCGGTGCCGGAAATGCTATGACCGCATTATCCCAGATGTTGCAGTGCAAGGTGGATATGAAGGTTCCGCAGGTACGCCTGTTAGAGTTTCGTGATGTCGGCGAAATCATGGGTGGAGAGGAACAAATCATGGTTGGAGTGTTCCTCGGAGTGGAAGGCGATATTACGGGAAGTATGATGTTCATGGTGGAGGAAGAGAGTGCAAGGCACCTGATTCAGAAGATAACCATGGGAATGCTCCCCGGCGGAAGCGAGTTCGAGGAGATGGGACTGTCGGCGATGAAGGAAGTGGGAAACATCATTACCGGTGCTTATTTAAATTCCCTCTCTACTTTGACAAACATGAAGATTTATCCTACGCCGCCTTCTGTGACTGTGGATATGGCCGGAGCAATCCTGAGCGTGCCTGCCAGCATATTCGGTATTTTCGGTGACAAGCTTTTGATGATTCAGTCTCAGTTTTATGATGAGGTGGAGCTGGACGGATATTTTATTCTGATTCCGGATTTGGAATCCTACGCAAAGATTTTGACATCGTTAGGTCTGCCGATGGTTTAGTATCGGTGCGGCTGTGGAGAAACAAGAGAATCGAGAAAAGATGAATGAGCGAAATAATTAAGGTAGGAATGGCAGATTTGAAGACCTGTGTAAGCCCCGACGGTATAACCACCCTGGGGCTTGGTTCCTGTGTGGGAATCGCAGTCAGGGATACTGTGAACAAGATAGGCGGGCTGGCACATATTATGCTGCCGGACAGCAAGGCAATCAGAAACGGACAGCAGAACATTGCCAAGTTTGCCGATACGGGAATCGAGGAGCTTGTCAGACAGATGGAGAAGCTGGGGGCAAAGCGCAGCCGTATGGTTGCAAAGATAGCCGGAGGAGCTACCATGTTCGTTTTTCAGGGAAACGGTACAAATCTCGGACAGGTCGGTGACAGAAATGTGGAAGCTGTAAAAAGTAAATTGAAGGAGCTGAAAATACCGATTCTGGCGGAGGACACCGGTGAGAACTACGGAAGAACCGTGATTTTTTATCCGGAGAGCGGCGATTTCCATATCCGTGCGGTGGGAAAGAACGAGACCATAATCTGACGAGGAAAATGAAAAGGATGAACAGGAAGAATTTACCACTGATTTTGATGCTGACAGCGGGAGCGGTTACGTGTATCATTACTTTTATCAGGCGGTATGACACGGTTGCAAAGCTGGCCTGTCTGTTGGCGGTACTTGCACTTTTCTATCTGCTGGGAAGCATCCTGAAGTGGACGCTTGATTATTTTGACAGGCAGAATGAGAAAAAGCGGCAGGAAGAGGGAGAAGTTATCGAGAAGGAGACTGCCGAAGGCGGAGAAGATGAGGAGGGGCAGGACGCTCAAAACAACGCTGAAGACAGGAAGGCATAAGACACAGGATAAGGGAAAGGGGCGATGGATTTCATGGATGAAGCGGGCAGAAAGAAACTGTTGGAAGAATATGCCAGAACAAAGACACCGGAATCCAGAGAAAAAATCATATTGGAATATGCGCCTCTTGTGAAGGTAGTTGCAGGACGGCTGAGCATGTATCTGGGATATAATGTGGAGTATGAGGATCTTGTGAGCTACGGAATATTCGGCTTAATTGATGCCATAGATAAGTTTGACTGTCTGAAGGAGGTAAAGTTTGAGACCTATGCCAGCCTGAGAATCAGAGGGGCAATTCTGGATCAGATTCGGAAAATGGACTGGATTCCCAGAACAATACGGCAAAAACAGAAGAAAATAGAGACGGTTATCCGGGAAATTGAGCAGAGTACCGGACACGGTGCTTCGGATGAAGAGATTGCAAGAGGTCTGGGAATTACCGAGGATGAATATCTGGACTGGCAGTCCCAGATGAAGATTACCGGGGTTGTTTCTTTGAACGAATATATGGAGCAGGGCAGTGATGTGTCGCAGGATTACAGCAGACACACCACATCACGGTTTGAAGCACCCGAGGAGCGGGTGGAAAAAGAGGAACTGACAAAGGTTCTGGGAGAAGCCTTGCAGATGCTCACCGAGAAAGAGCAAAAGGTAATTACACTTTATTATTACGAAGAACTGACATTGAAGGAAATCAGTAATATCTTGGAGGTGTCGGAGTCCAGGGTTTCACAGCTGCACACTAGAGCGTTGCAGAAAATGAAAGTAAAAATGGGAGACTACATGGGAATTTTGACGGACAGCCAATAGAACATTTTGGAGAAACGACTATGCAGAACGGTTACTTTCGATTGGTGAGTTGTACCGACGGTTATGGGGTGGCATTGTATCAGCCCAAGGGCGGTGGCGAAGAAATTGGAATAGAAGAACTCGCGGAATATCTGGATGGCATTAAGGCCGGATATGAGCGGAAACGGCTTGAGATGATAATTTTGGGCGAGGAAGACGGGTGCTATCGTCTGGGCTCCGGTCCGTGCCCGCCTGTTCCCGAGACATACCGTCTTACTGTGAGCGAGGACGGTATGTTTGCTTCTGCGCGCTTTATTCCGCCTTCGGAGACAGGAGCACGAATAACCTTTGACGATTTCTTAAAGGATTTGAGATTTCGGAATATTACATACGGGATTAAAGTGGATGCGCTTCAGGAACACTTTCAGTCGGATAGCGATTACTGCACCGATATTGTGGTCGCTAAGGGAAAGGAGCCTGTTCAGGGGCAGGATGCCAGGATAGAATACAACTTTAACACAGAACTGCACAGGCGACCGGCCCAGAGGGAGGACGGCAGTGTCGATTACTTCCACATGACCACAATCAATCACTGCCGCAAAGGGCAGGAGCTGGCAAGAATTATTCCCGAAAGTCCCGGTGATAACGGATATGATGTCTACGGACAGCCTATCAGACCCAGAGAAGTGAAGCGTGCCACATTAAAATTCGGCAGGAATATTGAACTTTCGGAGGATAAGCATGTCATTCGCTCCCTGGTGGACGGTCATGTGACCCTGGTGGATGACAAGGTGTTTGTCTCCGATGTATATGAGGTGAAGAATGTTGATGTCTCCACCGGAAATCTGGAGTTTGACGGAAGTATTGAAATCAGCGGTGATGTGGCTGCTAACTTTGAAGTGAAAGCGGGAGGTAACGTCATTATTAACGGTCTGGTGGAGGGCGCCAGAATCATAGCCGGCGGTAACATTATTATTGCCAAGGGCATGAACGGTATGGGTAAAGGCTATCTCAAGGCCGGTGGCGACGTGGTAGTCAAATTCCTGGAGAATGCAAGGGTAGTCACCGGAGGATATGTGGAGACAGAAGCAATTTTGCACAGCCGTGTCTCTGCCGGAAATGAAGTCCGTGTGGAAGGACGAAAGGGCATTATCGTGGGTGGCTATGTGCAGGCCGGTACCAGAATTTCAGCGAAGGTCATCGGTGCCAGTATGGGAGCATCAACCATTCTGGAGGTGGGTGTCAATCCTCTGATTAAAACTCAGTATAACAACATGCAGAAAAACATTACGGACAACACCAAGACCGTAAAAAATGCCGAGGTGATTCTTGCCAACTTTAAAGATAAGCTAAAAAAGGGCTTTCAGTATAATGAAAGTCAGGTCAAATATATGAAGAGCGTGGCGAAGCTGGTGGAGGAAAAAGGCGCGGAACTGGAGCAGATGAATCGGAGAATGGAAAAGTTGCGTGCCATGATGGAGACTCAAAAACAGGCAGAGGTTGTGGTGAACGATGAAATTTTCCCCGGTACCACAATTATTATCGGCGAGGCGTCAAAGACGATTCAGACCAGTTATCATTACTGCAAGTTCATGAAGGAGAGAGGAGAGGTATGTATGGCGGCACTGTAGCGCCACAGCCTCGGATTAGGAGGGGACGGTATGGCATTCGGGTCTATTGAACTGACGACGATTTCAAGGGCGCAGGATTATTCCGCAATCAAGCAGAATGAAGATAATAAAGCCTTTGTTGACCAGACCAACGGGCAGTTTCAGGTACAGAAGAATGAGCGGCAGAAGACCAGGGAAGTGCACAGCAGTGATGATGTGCAGTGGCATGAGAACAAGCCGGATGCCCGGGAAAAAGGAAACGGCGAGTACAGCGGAGATGGCGGAAAACACCGGAAGGGGCAGGCAAAAGAACGCGTGCTGGTAAAGGGGCAGGGCGGCTTTGATATTAAGGTGTAAGGTGGATTTGGAATGGAAACGATGGAAATTGTCCTGCTGATTGTGGGAGGCATCATTTTTATATTGAGTTTTTTTATACCCGAGAAGAAGGGTAGTGTTTCCGGACAGACAAGGGAACTGGCGAAAGAAGAGATTGCGGAACTGGTGAACCGGGAAATGGATAGTGTGCGGGGACATGTAGATGATGTGGTGGATGAAGCGGTTACATATGCTATGGAGAAGACAGAACGTTCCCTGGAGCGGCTGTCCAATGAGAAAATTATGGCAGTGAGCGAGTATTCTGACACAGTGCTGGCAGAGATACACAAAAATCATGAGGAGGCTATGTTCCTCTATGATATGCTGAACAGCAAACACGTCAACCTGAAAAACACCGTCTCTGAGGTGAACCGCACGGTGAAGGAGGCGGAGGAGACGGTGACAAGCTTCCAGCGTCTGACGCCGGAGGCGGTGAATGAGGCCAAGGTGCAGAAGCCCGTTCCGAAAGCAGCTCCGAAAAATGCAGGGAGCGGAGCAGATAAACCGCAGAAGGAGCCAAAGCAGCGGAAGACGGAAGCAGCGGATGAGCAGGAACGGGCCGGCAGAGTCAGCTTCCTGCAGGAGACAGACGCTGACGGGCGAAACAGTAACGAGCGGATTCTGGAGCTTTACAAGCAGGGAAAGTCCAAGGTGGCAATTGCAAAAGAGCTGGGCCTTGGAGTAGGCGAGGTAAAGCTGGTGATAGATTTGTTTAATAACCAATAGAAATGAGGCAACAAGTGAAACTGCGATATTATTTGCGGGGGCTGGGAATCGGAATCATTGTGACAGCCCTGACAATGGGAATAGCCTCAGGGGGTGGACGTCCCCTGACGGATGCGGAAATCAGGGCGGCGGCTTACGAACTGGGTATGGTGGATAGCGGTTCCCTAAAACTG
>Ga0129313_1001120_pt1 | contig 18295 bp, 21 predicted proteins | sample O1105metagenome_FD_94436 | JGI IMG/M metagenome (GOLD analysis project Ga0129313, IMG submission 94436) | Orangutan group fecal microbial communities from fecal samples from Wisconsin, USA - O1105 metagenome | ecosystem: Host-associated > Mammals > Digestive system > Large intestine > Fecal...
GACTCATTGTGCTTCCTCATTATGGTGACGCATACATAGCGTTCTCATTTCGTGCGCACATTGTAAACCAGAGTTGCGAAGGTACAAAAAATTAACGTTTTAGCAATAGCTATATAATATAGCTTTGTTTTTAATTATTAAAAAATTTATCCATTAAAAAACATGCAATTAACAGTGCAATATAAAAATAAACAAAAAAGTGTCGCAAAAATGTCTCATTAATATTTAGACACCATTATCCAAAGGAGTTGCGAACACCGGATCACTTGAATAAAATATGATAGTTATGAAGTAGTTAAAAACATTGGAGGTCCCCTTGAAATCAACCTTTTTAGGTTTCTATAGTACTCCTACTGAATCAGTAGCAAATATATGGTTGGATGATTCCACTCTTTTTGTTTTTGATACAAATTGCCTTCTTAACTTATATAGATGTGAAGATCATACCCGCGAAGATATACTTAAAGTAATGGATGCTATTGCTCCCAGAACTTGGATACCATTCCAAGTTGGATTTGAATATCAGAGAAACAGACGTTCTGTAATTGAAGATAGTATTAAAAGCCTAGATAAAATTAAAGATGAATTAGAAAGCATTTATACGAAAGAAATATTATCTTCTGGTAGTGTAAAAAAACATCTTTATAGCGCTTTAAACAAAGAACTTTCTGATCTGCAAAGTAAAATTAAAAAACCAATTGAGGAGTATATTAATAAAAAGATAACTCCAAGAATTGAAAACAAAAAGAAAATATCGAAGCATGACATTATTCGTGACAGGATCGACATAATTACCTCTAATAGAGTTGGTGAAGTCCCTACTCAGGAACAAATAGATAAAATAAATGCACTTGGTGAAAAAAGATATGAAAATAAGATACCACCAGGATTCAAAGACGCGCCAAAGAAAAGTAAATCATTCTTCACAAACATTGAATTTCAGGACAAATTCGGTGATTTGTATTTATGGAGAGAAATCATTGAAAAAGCCAAATCAGAGAAAATAAAAAATGTAATTTTTATTTGTGATGATAACAAAGAGGATTGGTGGTTTGCACACGCTGGAAAAACACACGGTGCTCTTGAGTCTTTAAAAACAGAAATATGCAACGAAGCCAACATCCAAAACTTCCAATTAATTAACCAATTAACTTTTCTACATGAGGCAAAAAACCACCTTAAAGATATTGAAATTAGTGAGTCTTCCCTAAAAGAAGTAGAAGAATTATCATTTAACAGCAACGTTCTTAATGAGTATGAAATTACAGACAATAAGATAAATGATATTATAAAAAAATGGAACAAACATGTTGAACTCGAAAAGATAAATAAAAGCATCTTGAAACAAAGAAATGAAAATATTCGCTGGTTAAAGCACAATAGACTTTATGCTAAAGAAGTGAGTGAAGGTTCTACTATTCTGGTAAATACAAAAAAAATAACATCAGAAACATATGGACTATTGGATAAGTGGGATAAGTTACAGCATAAATTAATTGATAAACTCGGTAATGAAGAATATTACTTTATTAAAAATGAAATTTCAAAAGAGCTTAGTATTGTTAATGATTTAGTCTCGATATTAGAAGATTTAATTCATATAACAAGTCATTTTAGTGATGAACGATTGGAAAAACTGATTAGTGTCAACAAAGAAATAAAAGAAAGCGTCGATACACTCGACAGTTTTTTACGTATAGCAATCAGCTATGTGAACTTAGTGAGTTAATAAACATTACTCGCAATTCTACCATTAAAGAAACCTAATGAAGCCACTCAAAATAGTGGCTTTCTTTAAATGGTTAATTTCACGAAAATATTTACAATAACATCACACAAGCTAAAAGCGTTTTTGCACAGGTAACTTTCTAACCTGTTTTTAAGAGTAACCACTGAAGTAAAACTACAAGAATGTATACCAGACTTACCGACCCCAGGAATATCAAGAAACGAACACAGTTTATAAAAGCAGGATGGAAAACTTTTTGTGGCGATAGCACTATGTTCTGAGCAAGACCTTCTTTGCACCTTACAGATAAAAGCATTGGCACCTGTGTATTGATAGCTATCACTTCACACCGTATAACCTCTTTCGGTGCTAAATAATCAAATACCATAATATGCCTTTGTTCTGAATCATTTTTTACCGTATAGAGGCGCGATGGCCAAATATTAAGATACATCGGTGCATAGTTAAAAATAACCTCCATATTCGTTGCTGCTTCTCTACCTTCATTCTTAAAAACATATGATTGTGTATGTACGGTTTGCGACGATTTCACCACTTCACCTTCTTGATTCGTTAAAGGTTGGTTAATCAGATAAGTAAATTGATGCAATTCCCCGTAGCTAATCTTGGCACTATTTTTAAAATATTTATTTATAATTAAGGTGAAGACAGGAACGATAAAAGCAAAAATTTCTTTTCCATATTGAGTAAGTATGCTCATAATTTTATCCATTGAATGTTATATTATAACAATTCTAAGCTTATCTAATGGCTATCAAAACACGAATACTAAATCATAATAACTATTTCACTTTTTTCAACCCAATAATGTTTTCAACAGATCGTAACTTGAAGAAAATCATACAATTTCTATAACTTAGTCTACTACTACATCCCTTTTGCCAATCTTTTCATTATAACCAAAGTTAATTTTATCATTATATATCTGATAGTTACGGTAAAATATAATAGAATAATAAATCCTATTTACTGAAAAACAGTGAAATTATTTTCAATCATTTCAGTTTTGGTTTTCTGCAAAGCCATCAGTGCTGGTGCGGTCTGGAGATCTGGTTTGAAGAAAAATAAAACTGAAAAATTTTCACGATCCAAAAACCGCAGGCGGGTGCGGTGTAGTGCCGTTTTTGTCTGCGAAAGATTTATTTTGTCTGCGTGTGGCTACGTCAGCGCAACGTGACGGCACAGATCCTTTTTAGGTGTTACGTGGTGTCAGTGTGTGGATTTTGGCGCTCAGATTGCGCCGCAGGGCGTCAGGCGAGGGGTACAAAAAAGCCCGCTTTAGATGCGGGCTGATGGGATGGTCAGGCAATGATGCTCTGGTACTTGCTCCGGGTCTGTCCGGCCTTTGTCGCTGTCTGGGTGAACGCTCCGGCATTGGTTGGCGTACCGACACTGGGGTGTGAATGGCTCGCGCACTGCCGCGCCAGTTCTGCCAGCAAATCAATGGTGTCCAGCATCATGGTCAGGGCGTTGGTACTCTCACTGCCAATATGCACAGTTGCCCCCATAACCTGCTGACCGCCAGCGGCCACGGATTTGCGCAGCGCGGCAATCTTTTCTGTCAGGCTTTCCCCCACGTCAACGGTCACAGCACCGGCCACTTTCGTGGACTGTTTCCCGGTTATATCGGTTTCGTCATTCCCTTCAATGCTGGCCAGCCTGTTGCCTTTCACGGCCTGGCTAAAATCCCCGGCACTGACCTGCTGAATGGCTCCGGCCATCAGGGTAGCGGTACCCACCACAGTAGTTTTATCCGTGGCTTTAACCGTGGTTTCACGGCTGACTAGCTCGCGCTGTTCTGTATCTGCTTTCACCGTCCGCGCCATCGATGTTTCACTGATGGTCTGATCGGTCTGCCGCACCCAGTCACCAGCCTGGGTAACTCGCTGCGACACTTCAGCCCGCTGCTGTTGCAGCTGCTCACCGGGTTTAACATCCGGCAGGCTGGTACCATCCGGCAACGTCTGCCTGATAAACGGCTTATCCGGTCGACCTGCGGTAAACGCGACTTCAACCAGCGTCCCTTCTGGCGGAAACTGGAACATACCGGAGTCATGGCCGGCCATCGGTACCGGCAGCGGTACTGCGGTATAAACCGGAGTCTGATTGTCCGGGTTCCCGTCTGCATCAAGCAGCTGCACGTCAACGGCATACCTTGGCCGGAACGGATCGGCAAAATTACCGCTGGTGACCGCCTCGCTGTGTGATACCACTCTGGCCATTTTCGGCAAATGAAGCCCGGAGGCCAGTTCCGGGTAATGACTTTCAACCTGGCGTTGTGCCGGTGTTTTCTGCAATGGCTTACCCGTGGCGCGGTTCCTGGGTGTCCATGTGACAGCCATCGTGTCATTGGTCAGATGGACTTTGGTCACACGCTCCCCGTTCAGTTCCGCACCCGGTCGCAAACTCTGGATAACCGGCAATGTCATGGAATTACCGCCAGCAGCACCCTGGCTGAACTCTGCCGGAATATCGACCGGACGACCGGCAAACAGCGCCTTTTCTGCGCCGCCAGCGTACAGCGAACCATCCGGCATCTGATACCAAATGTAATCCGGGATACTGAATGCCCTGCCCAGATTATTCAGCAGCTGGTACCCGGTACCGTTATGGGTGAAATGTGGGATCGGCGTGTCACTGTATGGGGCATCAGGTACGCTGATGGTGATCCCGCTGTTTTCCTCCAGCCAACTGGCCACCTTCCGCAAGGTAGGGTGCTGAAATGAACATGGCCATATTCTTTCAAATACGCCGACCAGTTCGCGCACAAACAGACGCTGAAAGCCATTTTCTGCGGGTTGTGAGCGTTCCACATAGCCGGTAAACCAGCGCAAAAGCAGATCGCTGTACCCCACATCCAGCCGCACCAGTTTTCCAGTGTAATCCGTGGTTGTCTGTGCCGTGATAAATCCCCGGCCGCAACTGTTCAGCTCCAGCACCAGGCTGGCATCGGCTAGGTGAACTTCATCCGTTGAAAGGTAAAGGCGTTTTACTGGTTTCATCATTAACCCAACACATCATTGACGGGTTTCAGCACTTTCTTTTCAAACCACGTCAGTTTTTCTTCATCTTCTCCGGCAGACTGCCCACCGGATTGCCCTGCGCTGCCCGCCGTCTGTTTTTTCGCTGTCGTTTTGCCGGTTGCCCTGGCCTCCCGCTTTTCCTGCACGCTGATATGTTCTGCCAGCGTGAATGTCACCAGCCAGGCCATTTTCCCGTCCTGCTGTGGGGCATCCAGCGTTCCGCTGAACGTTGCCTCACGAAAATTAACGGCTCTGGCCACCTCGTGGGCAACACGGTATTTCTGGCGATTGCCTCCGGTATCGGTGGCGCTGGCCAGCTCAAAAATACGCTTCAGGATCTCCGGTTTTTTAAATGGTATTTCGCCACTGATACGCAGCTCTTTTCCCTTTGCGCCCTGCTCTGATTTGGTCGTGGCGCTGGTCTGCCCGGACTGGTCTTTATCCTGAAACTGCTGCGAGACCGTCACACGCATATTCTTCAGCGGTATGGCTTCACCATTAAGCGCCAGCGTTGGGATCGAAGTCATGAATCATTCCCTTTATTCCATCCAGATTATCGCCAACCAGCATCATGGCTGCCGTATAAACGGCAGACTGCTGCGGTATATCTTTGACCAGCTCCCGCAGGGTTGTGCCGATATCACCGCTGGCCGTGAATACCCATGCCCTGGCGCTTTTCCCCTGCAAGTCACTTAACCCGCTGGCCACATCATTAATCAGTTTGTCGCGCAGCTGTGTGAACTCATCCAGTTGCTGTTTTATCCCGTTTAAATCAAAACCGGCACTGGCCGCTGCCTGCGCCTGGCTGATGGCCACTGCGGATAATGCCGCCCTGCTGGTTGGAACAGACAACGGTATGGCCGCAGGTAAAACCATCCCGGCTTTTGCAGGTATCTGCATTTTTGTAATGGCCAGTTCCGCTGCGGACTGTGCCAGCCGCTTTACCTGAGTGAATGCCGGTGCGGGGAACACATCCACCAGGCTGTTAAGCCCGGACATGAAATTTTCCTGCGTCTGGCCAGTGACCATCATGATAACCACGTCAGCATGACCACCCGATCCGGCCAGTCTTTCCGCCAGATATCTGACGGCATTCACCGGACTGAGATATGCCCCGTTTTCCGTTTGCTGCCCCAGTCCGTGGATCCACGGATGCGCGGGAACAATGGAACAACTTAACGCGGCCAGCGAATCCGTGAAGGCCAGACGAGCATCACGCCACATTACCCGGTACCTCCGGCCAGACAATGTCTGGTGCATCTTCCGGGTTAATACGACTCAGCAGCACACGGAATTTTTTGAACTCAACCAGGCTCTGTTTTTCGTCGTCCGTCGCCATATCAAGATCAACGGCATCCTGTAATGTCGCAATAGCCCCGTTTGCCAGATTAAGCAGGGTTTTCTTATGCGTTTCCGCTTCCTTAACCAGCGCTTCACGCGCCGCATCTTCATCATCAACCCATGCGCCACCGTCCCATTTCTGCCAGGGATTTTCCGGGGCAATAGTGGTCGTTCCGTCCGGATACGCACCAGGTTCCGTGATCGCAACTTCAAGCCCCGTTTCGGTGCTAAAAACCACCTCACCGCGATGGTCTTCACTGTGAATCCATTCCTGATTCTCAGCATCAAAAACGGCAGTAAACCCGGCTTTTGCTTTCGGGGGTTCTATCGTGGTGCAATTGGCGGGTAAGCCGGTGAAAGCAGGAATGAACGCATCACCTTTGCCAATAAATTCCCGGGTGCTCTCCAGCAGGTTGTAAACAGTGATAATCCGATCCTGGTCGGTCATTTTGAAAGTCATCAGGCAAGCCTCACAATGTAGTTATAAGCGATGTTTTTAACGGTGTTTTCTGCGTTACCGGCAGCGTTCACAGTAATGGCGTGCCCATGAGCACCAATTGCCACCGTGTGACTGTGAGCACCAATTCCGACGGTGTGGTTATGAGCGCCAATACCGACCGTATGGGCGTGCGCCCCTGCACTCCCCGTCGTTCCATTGCCCAGCCCTGAGTTATAGCCCGCTGAAACGCCATTACCTGCGCCTGTGTTACCAACAGAAATACCGTGCGTATGCGCTCCGGTGTTGTTCGTGGTTTTAGTGCCATAGTCAAATGTGCTGGCTGTTTTAGTACCGTAATCAAAGGCACTGCTTGATTTAGTGCCTAAGTCCGTATTTGATGCACTCGCGCTGTGAGTATGTGACTTGATGCCATCCAGTTCCTGTGAAAGCACTGCACGACCGCTGACCGGTTTCCCCTTAATTGTCCAGCCCCGCATATCAGGTATGACCCCGGAAGGATACGCACCCGCGAGCAATGGATAGGCTGCTTTATCAAAAGCCTGGCCTTGCATCAATGTCCATCCGGCTGGCGGCGTATCCGTTGGCCAGGGTACCGGTATCCCCACCGGCAACACATCATTTCTGTCGAGTGTCGCCAGCTCACCTAGTGCAAGGTTTTTTCGCGCTTTCGGTTTGTCTTTTACATCAGCAAGACTGGCATCTTTGCGCAGATAATCGTTGCTTGCCTGTTGCTCATTCAGCGTCCCTTTTGGCCGCAAATCGGCGATATTTCCATTCACATCAATGCTGGCCACTGCAAACACGTAATGCTGTACGCCGTTCTGCACATAATCAGCCAGGCTTTCCGCTACGGTAATCTTGCTCTGAACATTCCAGACACTGGTCAACGTCCCCGTCCAGCACACATCCAGCCAGACCTTTACCGGTTTGGCGGTCACGGTAATATTCTTGTTTGCATCCAGTGGCGCACGTAACCCCGCCACGTAGCCGGTGCCTTTGGTCACGAAAAACTGATTACCGGTTTTACTGACCAGCCAACCATCACCGAAAAACGCCGCCGCGCCGTAAATGTCCACGTTTTCCAGACGCTGGCGTTCATCCATTCCGGCCATACGCGCAGTGAAATCGATCTGCCACGTCTCAGCCGGTGTATTAATCCCGGTTTCGGTCTGGGCGCCGTTGTACTCCATCAGGAATGAACGGGTGAGGACGTTACCCTGCTGGCCTTCTTTCGTTTTCAGCTTTTGCTGCGCCGGTGCATGAACAATCATCGCCAGCGTTCCGCTGGCCTTATTCAGCAGACCGATCCAGTTAAAACTGAAATCCCCCACGTCTGCCCCCAGTACAGCGGAATACACCACCCCGTTTTCATTCACCACGCCGGTGCGGGTAACGGGCTGCCGGTGAACAATCTGCGCAGCCGGTGGCAGTTTTTCATTCCGGTCAACGGGGGTATCAGGGTTCAGTCCTGGCACACTGGCAAACACAAACTCGTCCAGTAAAACCGCCTCACCTGTCGCGGCCTGTTTCGCTTTCCATTGCTCAAACGCCAGCGTGATAGTTGTCTGTGACATATAAAACTCCTTACAAACCTGCGCTGAATGTTGCGCTGTGGGTTTCCGTCCCGCTTAACGTTGCCGGATAAACCACGTATTCCCCCTGATCCCACCCTGCCCGGATAGTCAGCTTTTCAGAGGTAATGACTTCAAACTGATAACGCCTGCATGTTCGCCCGTACTGACGGATTATCTGGATCAGCAGCTGCGTGTTGTCCGCTATCTGACTGTCCGTGACACGAACCAGAATTACATCCCAGTCAATGTCTGGCTGGCGCTCCAGTAACTCCACATACCCGATGCCCAGCCGTTCAAAGATGTTGATAAATCCCTCCACCGAACCGGCATCCCGCGCATTAATGAATGCATACGCCACGCGCTTACGGAACAGGCCGAGGGGTTCCCCGTCAAAGCGGGTTATGTCCCGGTCATAGGCCAGCAAATTCAGTAACGCCGGTGTACACGTCAGCGGATCAAACTGATTCAGCGGCCAGTTAATCCAGCCGTAAACCTCAGCCCAGAACCGTTGCGCTGTTTTCAGCAACTTCCCCGGTTCGCCTTTATTCATCCAGGAAGGAAGCACCATCCCCGCCAGCTTTTTCATGAACTCATTCATTTTCAATGTTCACCACAAGTGATTTCAGGCGCGGCACGCTCAGTTCACTGGTGATGTCGCCCAGTGAAAAAGTCAGCGATTCCGTCAGTGCAAAGGCTTTGTGTATTTCCCTCCCCAGTTGGGAGAACGAGAAACGCGAGTACGGCCATGTTTTTCTGACGTCAAAGTCAGCATTTTCACGAAAGGCACAGCGGATCAGGTTTTCTATCCCGTCCTTCAGCCCTTTCTTCTCATCATCACTGAGGTTTGCCAGATTTTTGACCCAGGCGGTGACTACTAAATCGTGAAGGGTTTCCTGCATGGCATAGCACTGCATATCGTCGCCGTGGCCGTGATGCCCCTGTGAGTTGATGTAGTCATTCACAGCATCCACAAACGGTGCGGAAGTCACCCCACTGTCCAGTAACAGATAAGCGTTCGCGGTACCTGGTCCCCTCGGCGCTTCGTGCTCAAAGAAAATCCGATCAATACTCAGTCCCGCAACACTGGCAATCATCGAACGGTACACGGCGTCGGTGTGGTAATTCCCCACCAGATTGAACTGATTGCGGCATCGTTCGCGCAGTTCGTCATCACTTTCTTCATCAGCTCCCGGAACGGTCAGCCAGTCTTCCTCACTGGCCACATGGCTGATACCGTCAACGGCCACGGGCAGAATGCGGTAATACCCTGGCGCAAGGTTGTACGCGCCCCCTGTTCCTGTCGCTATCACCGGCAGCAATGCACTGGCGGTTCCTGACGGGATCACCACATCGCCCGTCGTGGCCAGTTCGTACACCGTCCCGTTAATGCGTTCGGTCTGGATAACCGTTCCGGCTTTCACCGTCACCACCGCTCTGGCATCTTCCTTAACAAACCGGATCACCCCTTCTGCGGCGCTGGCAGGTTTTGCCGTGACGTTCACCGCCCAGGCCAGCAATCGCAACATGCTACCGCTGGCCGTCGCCACAAACATATTGGCCAGCACGGTGGACACCAGAACATCCTTCAGCCACATGACCGGTGCAGTCACAATGGCCGTAATCAGCCGCCAGAAAGGTGACATGCGGGATGTGTTGGTGATGATGCCCTCATCGTCCGCAATCGCATTAAAGCGTTCGCGCACCTCGGATTCCGTCACCGGCATTCCGCTGGCTTTCACCACCTCTTCAAAATCGACCTGGGGTTTTTCCGTCATAAATCCACCTGCGTTGAAATCCCGCCGAAGTCGTATGTGCTGGCCGTAATCCATAACCGTTTCTGGCTTTCTTCACTGATATCCACCGTACCCGGCACAATACGATCGTCTTCTTCAATCAGTAACTCCATGCGGGTGAAAATATCCGCCCGCATTGTCGGACTGCGTTCAGCAATTAATTCCGTTGCCAGACCACTTTCAATAATGGCGTGAATAATGTCCTGCCCGATACTTCTGCGGTTATTACATAATTCAGGTTCATTACCTGTATTAAGAACAAAATCCCCGTCCATGATCAGCAAATCAATATAAAGAATCTCACTCACGCATTTAGCTCCTGCCATTCCATTAGCTGACCCGGTGAAAGCGCCTCTTTTGTATGGAAATGCACTTCACCAATTTTACGGCTGTTATCTGTCACCGATTTAGAATTACTGCTGATTGCTTTATTAATGCCGCCCTTATCAATCCCTTTTAATTCCCCTCCCGTTGAAAGTACATTACCGGTGAGCGGCGGCGCAGATTCATTTGCCAGTGAGATATCCACGCCGGGGATTTTATTAAGTTTTTCGACAATCCAGTTCCATGACGTCAGGAAACCGCTTTTTATGGACTGCCAGACATTATCAAACAGGGAGACAATGCCGGTGGCCATTCCGCTTAATGCCTGAGACGGAGAAAACCCGGTCAGCAGAGAAATAAAGGCATTCCAGCCCGCACTGATAAATTCCCAGGCGGAGGCAAATACCCCGGCCAGCCATTCCACGACTCTGGCGCAGACCTGAAACGCCTCTGTTTCCATCACGGCATTTTTCACCGTGTCCCAGTGTTTCACCAGCAGCCAGCAACCCGCAGCAAGTAAGGCCACCGCACCAATCACAAGCAGGATCGGCCAACTCATCAGATTGATGCCAATCCCGGCCATCACTGCGGCCATACGCACCGCCAGCAAAGCCCCGCGCAGAAATTTGAGTGTCACATTCCAGGCTGTGACGGCAGTCTGCGCCAGCCATACCGTGGCGGTGTACACCTTCGTGACAGCCGTCAGCGCAGCCCAGACCCCACGTAACCCAATCATGATGAACCGGGAAGCCCCCATCACGATATTGGCCACCGCACCCACAGCAGCAAACCCCAGCAAGGCCACAGACGCATAACCGATAACGCGGGCAATGTTGGGAAACAACTGCATCCAGCGTGCAAAGGTCTGCCCCATATCTGCCAGGCGATTCAACATCGGGTACAACACCGGCATCAGTGTCAGCCCAATCACCGTCTGAATGGCTTTCAGGATCTGGACAAACCGATCCCACGGCTTCACCATTTTTTGTGCCATTTCCTGGGTACGTTTCAGGCCATCTGCCCCGCCCAGCTCCGTGATGTTCCGCTGAAGAAGTGCCACGTTGCCATACAGGTGTTTCACCACCGCCGAACTGTCACCAAATGCCTCATCCAGTTCCGCCTGGGCTTTCAGATTCCCTTCCAGGCTTTTACCGTATTTGCCCTGCAACTTGATCAGCATTTCAGGCATGGACAGCATTTTGCCGGTAGAGTCCGTGAAGGACAGCCCCAGCTTTTTAGCCCCCTCAATTGCGCCGGTCATAAAGCCTTCATACGCGCTGCTGGCTTCCGATCCCAGTGTGCGGTTCAGCTGTCCCAGCACGGCCAGCTGTTCATCCAGCCCCACACCGTAGTTCGTCCCCACACCGCGCGCGCCTTCCATCAAATCCTTGATAGCGGCCATTTCCGCGCCAAAGGTTTTACGCATGTACACCATTTTTCCGGCCAGCTGTTCGGCAAACTCCACCTTGCCCAGCCGGGCGGCATCGGCGGAAAAGTTACCGAACATCTGCCCCATAAACTCTGCCGTGTCTGCTGCCGTGGACTTAAGCGCAAAAGCGAGCGTATTGGCGACCTTTGTCACTTTCGGCAGCTCATTCCCGGTCAGTCCCGCGATGGCGGCGTTAATACTTTCCGTGGACTGGACAAACTCCACCGCGCTGGCGCCGTAGGTTGTACTGAAACGCAGAGCATCACGCCGAACTGCTTTAAGCGCAGAATCATCAATCCCTTTTGCTGCCGCATCATTCAGCGCGTCATACATTTCAATGGCCGGTGATAACGCCCCTTTGATGGCCATTCCCGTACCTGCCAGCGCCAGCACACCGCCGCCAATTTGCATAAAGGCTTCTTTTGATTTTTCCGCAAAGCCTGTGACGCTGCCCTGCGCCTGTTTTAACGGGCGCGACAATTTATCAATCAGGCTTAATGTAAAATCTAACTGTTTCATTCAGTGCCTTTAAATGCTTTAGCCACACCATTGGCCACGGCTATTCCCGTATATTCCCAGTGACGGTTATCCAGCCATATGGCGGCGGCAATATCGTCAACAGAGTCCTGACCATGAGGTAAATAATGACGGCGGAGAATTAAATACTGTTCGAGCCCATTTCGTTCAATATCATGGACTCGCTTTGTCAGTTTTTTACTTCGATTTCCAGTTCGGGCGCGTAAATATCATTGACCTTACTCACTAACTGAAGCGCAGCCCCCGGACGTTTTAATACTTCCGCCAGTGCGTCTTTACTTTCTGCCGTCACAATACGTGTCAGATAGTTATGCGCAGGGGCAACTTTATTATCCATTGCCATTTCATTAATAAATTTATTGTACGCCGTCTGGTTTGGTTCAAAAACAATATCCACACCACAAACGCAAAGTTTAATTTTTTCCATAAATAATATTTTCTCTTAAGTTAATTTCATCCACTAACTGATTATGACGCGCGGCACACTGGCCATATAGTTCAAGATAAAGCGTCAGCAGTTCCGCAGCATCTTTCCCCGTTATACCTTTCAGGCGTGGCAGCTGCGCGGTGCATTTAGTTTTCAGGTTTTCCTGATAACGCACGTTCGGTACCGGCGACGGCGCTGTTGTACATGCTGACAAACTCGTCAGACAGACACACATTGGTAAATACCGGCTTAAGCACTTCCGTGCGGATCTCGCGCGGTGGCGCATTTTTCAAAGCCTCCAGTTTGTCTTCCAGTCTCCGCCCGGATTCACTGGACACAACCGCCAGCTTTTCCCCGGTCGCGGTAGCAGATTTGCTGATAACCAGATCAATACTGTCACGCTGCCAACCGGCCACCTTCCAGCCGGTCACAAATGCCAGAGCAACCGTAATCAACCACCCCACGACCACGCGATCCATCAGCGCACCCCGTTATGTTCCAGGCTGAAATGATTGCCATCCGGTCGGGATTTGAAGCGCCCACCCCAGCTGCCGCCCAGAGATTCCCAGTATTCACCCAGCGGCAGATAATCTTCCGTGCGGGTTTTATATTCGCCATTCACAAACAGATTAAAATCCACAGCCAGACGCGAGGTGTGCAGACTGTTGGCAATACCGCTGCCTTTCTTCGCGTTCAGCGCCGCCTGTTCCGGTGTGCGGGAGGCTTCACCAAACGTCAGCCGGTAGCCGTGTTCATCTGCCCAGTGGATCAGATTTGCCACCATGACGGTAAACAACTGTTGTTTTTCACTCAGGGTCATTTGTCACGCTCCCATTTTTCTTACCTGCTGCACGTCTGCGCAGCCACATTTCCACGGCCTGATAACCGGCAATGCCCAGCGCCGCCCCCAGTCCCTGAATCGCCAACGGGCTGGCGTCCGGGATCTGAATCAGTACCGCCCCGGCCACCACTGAAACGAAACTCCCCAGAATCACACGACCGGCGAACAGTCGCGGTGTGATGGGGTCGTTACTGGTAAGCACATTACCAATGGCAATCAGCGCACCGATGATCAGTAGTGAATAGAGGCTCTTTTCATGTTCCTGCATTCCGGCTTCCTTATCCGATCAGGTTTTCTGTGGCTTCCGCTTCCAGATACGGCACACCGTTGATGTTCACGAACTTGGGACTGGTCACGAAATATTTAATTTTATGCGTGGCCACACCGCCGCCCTTTGGATCGATATCCAGCAAATTGCTGACCTGCAATTTGTTGCCGAACGTCTCCACCTTCACTTCCTCATTCCCGGCTTTGGCATAGAAAAGGAAGTCCACAGGTGGAATACCGCGCCACGAACCTGCCGCGCGGGCTTTTGCGGTCAGTACACTGAGTACCTTTGAACTGACCTCAATTTCCCCCTCTGCGGCCACATCACCATCAACGTGGCCATCCGGTACACCGCGCGTCTGGGCGGCGGCGCTGTTGTCCGTGATATCGAGCGTAATTTTCTCAATGTGGATCAGATCGCCGTCAACGTAGGTATCAAACGACATCCCCGAAATACGTTTACTCATGCTGCGGCCTCCAGGCTGGCATCCAGTAACAGACTGATGGTGATTTGCAGCGGCACTTCCCAGGTGCGTACCACAAGGTAAATATCCACCGTCTTTTTGTTTTTCCAGACAATGGTCACATCACCATCCTGCGGCGGTTTCACTTCCCCCGGAAATGACACCCCGTTAATGCTGGCCGCCGTGGACATTTCACGCAGCGGACGGGCAAACAGGGTCTGGTGTGCCGCAATACTGCCCGGTGTGCTGTTCAGTGAGCGATCCGCGATTTTGCTGATGGCCAGCAGACGCACACGACGTGCGGCTTTATCCGCGACACGCAATGTTTCAATCGACTGGTAATCACCGCCTTCAACATCCAGCGTGCGCCCGTCAGCCCAGTAAAAGCCGTCATAGTCCGGGTACCACATCGGCACGCTGAAACGCTGTGCCTCCAGTGTCTGAAGCGTGGCAAGCGCCAGCACTTCCCCGGTACCATCAACCGGCATTTCATCACTGCCCAGACTTATCAGAGCACCGGTTTTCACCCGCGCCGGACTGTCTGCAATGGTCACGGATCGGGTACACAGACGCCCCGCCAGAACACCCGGTTCATTTCCCCACAGACGCGGAACCAGCTGCACCGCTTTTTCCGCAATCCCTTCCTGAAGTGTGGACAGGCGCACCAGATAATCCGCCTGGGCTTCCTCCTCCTGCATCCCCTGAACAGCCAGAATGAACCACACCCAGCGGCCGTATTTAGCAATCAACTGAGATCGCAGCGTCACCGCCTGATTGACCTGGGCTTTTGCCGTCACATCACTGGACAGCACCACGCCTTCCACCGAACACACCACCTGCGCGGCCAGAACCGCTTTTACCCAGGCATCATCTTCAGCATCAGCGGCCAGCACATGAATGAATCCCCACCAGTTCTGGCCAGCATTTGCCTGCGCCGCCAGAACATCACTTTTCAGCTGGCTGTCACCTTCCCCCAGTAGCGCGTCAAAATCACTCTGGGCATTTACCGCCAGCGTCTTCCCCACATTTTTGGTACCCGTACCGATAAACAGCAGCGTGCGTTCCACTTCACTGGTTTCACCCAGCAGCTGGTTTACCTGGTTCACGGTCACATTTGGCCAGGTCATGTTTTCCCCTTAATATCCTGCGCCTTAACATCCCAGCCAAAGCCAATGGCCTGAAGCTGACGCGCCAACGCTTTATCAAATTCATCGTCACTCATGCCCAAGAACACACGGGCAGGAAGATCCACTGTCCAGCTGGTTTTCACTGCTTTACCGCTGAGTTTTCGAATCAGTAACCCTGCCTGGGCGTATGGCATCGTCTGGGTTAATTCGCCCAGCGTGGGCTTTTTCCAGCGCTTGCCACTGCGCACCCGGTACCCCAGCGCCCGTAGCTTTTTAGCCTGGGCTGGCGTGGCCATCTTCCCTGCTTCAGACTTCCGTGGCTGACTACCGCGACTGACGTTTACACGCATCCCGTTTTGTTGCGCATATCCGACCGTTCCGGCAGGTACCGGCTTTTCTCCGTTCCGGTAGCCGCCGCCCTGTAAGTAGATCCGCACCGCCTGAATTTCCGGCATTTCGCGGATGTGCAGCAATTTGGGCAGGTTGCGCAGCATCGTCCCTTTGCGCTTCGTTTTACGTCCCGGCCATTTCTGGCCGTCCGGTGATTCCTGATTACGAACATGCCGTTTTACTGCGGCAATCACGCCATATTTGGCCAGACGCCAGATAAGCCGTTGCCGCTTTCTGGGTGGCAATTCCATGCCCGCCAGTGCCTTGCGCAGTTCTGCCAGCTGCTTTTTATTCAGCTCGCCACCGGCAATCATTCGTTCCCGCCTACCGGCGCCCCGGTTTCATCCACGCCATATACCGTGGCGGTCAATGCCGTCCAGATTTCAGGATCAACCAGCGACCAGCGTTCACCGCGCCACGGTATAGCCCCGTTAATGTCCTTCTTCACCACCAGTTCTTCCGCCATCGGCACAGTCAGAACAACGGTGGCCGTTTCTTCACTTTCCACCGTCACATCCCATTGCGGATCGGCCTCAGTGATCCCGATGTCCTCCAGCAGCTCCCTGTCCGCCTCATCCAGCCACGCCAGCATTAAAGACATCAGCAGTTGCGGCGGGCAGAGGCGATACGGGAAACGCTCCCAGCTCAGAACAGCGTCGTACCGGATAACCGCCTGGCGATACTGATCCAGCCCGTAGTCCTTCGCTGCGGGGATGCACTCCATCTCATCCATAACACTGTCAAATGACTGCATGGCACGTGGCGGCACGTTCTGCCGAAAAAATGCGGTCAGGCTCTCAAGCTGCGTCTGGCTCATACTTTTTTCACCGTTGCCCGTTTAAGCCCCTTCATGCGGCGGATCACCACTGAAGCCTCAGCCAGTAACCCGGCGCGGGTTTCCTGGCTCTCCTGCCCCGGATGAGCTTCACGTCGCCCGATAGTGGCGAACTCGCCCAGTAAATCCGCTTTTGCCTTGGCAAATACTGCTTTCATGTACTGGGCGCACAGGCTGTTAAGTCCGCCCATCTTTACGCCCGGAACATCTGCTGCCAGCGTGTGGCCTTTTGCTTTCCAGATGGCCTCCACGTTTTCCAGTTCGGCATTCACCTCCGCGACAGCGGCCAGCAGCGCCTGACTAATGGTGTCCGCGTCAATATCTGGCGGCAGTGACCGCTGCGCCTGAAAGTCCTTCAGGTTCAGATCTGGCCAGAACCCGTTATTCGTCAGCGGCTCATCCTGATAATCCAGCGGTTTTCCGCTAAACATGATTCCTCCGAAAAAGGCGGACTGACCGGTTTCCACGGCGCAGTGACACACAAGGTGTTCTGCCCTCCACCGCGTCCGCCTGGCTGTCGGTAGTCTTTACTCCTGCGTCAGTTTTCGGATTCGGGCGGCAATGGTCTGCCGTGCGGTTCTGACGCCGATTTTTAAATAGTGTTTTTCTGCAATGGCCAGCAGTTGATCGGCTTTCTCCAGCGTTTCAATATCATCCACGCCCGCCGCTGTTTTCTGGCCATCCTCGCTGCGCAACAGTTCCAGCCCGGCAAACTTGAACCATTTGGCCGTGACCTGTTCGTGCAGCCGCCAGGTATCCGCCACCCGCTCAAACGTGCGGGAGAAGTACGGCTCAATGCTTTCCCCACGCCCCGCCGTTTCCTGCGCCCACGCCAGCATCGTATCGGCCACAAACGTGGGGAAATTGCTGCGCAACCGATCCGGCGTTGCCTGCTGCTGGCTGATTGCAATGTCAGCCCAGTCCAGCGCCTTATCCAGATCGCCCACGTCAAACAGCCAGATAACGCACCAGGCAAAAACAGGGTTTGCATACACCTGATTACTTTCCAGATACGCTTCCACAGTCGGCACCCAGCGCGGCAGTAACACATCCCGTTTAAACTCAATACGATCCGCGATGGTCAGCAGAGTGCGGGCGTGTTCCACGTCTTTTTCCAGCGCCCTGACCAGCAGGTGCATGCTTTCCGTGGTGCCCAGCGCCTGGCTGTGCTTCAGCTTTTGTTCCATCGCAATGCGCTGGCTGTGGCGCTGCGCGGGAGAAAGTGCCATTTATCAGCCCTCTGCGGGTTCGGCAACCTTGCCGATCGTTACTGCGGATTCATCAATGGCCGCGTACAACTCCGGTACCTCCACCGCATAACCTTCGTTGCGCAGGTATTTGTTTTCGAACTGCTTACGGTCTTCAACAAATTCAGCTTTACGCATACGGGTGTTGCGCTGGGTGTAGATATGCAGGTTAGAAAGCGGCGTCACCACCATGCGTTTACCCGGCATAAATGGCGGGATAACTGCCGGACGGCCAGCAATGGTACTGCCCAGCATCTGCGCTGCGATTTTCTCAGTCGGGCGGTCTGCGGCCTGGTACAGTCGGTACTGTTCAGCCGCCACCAGATCGGCACCCACCATCACGACCAGACGCGGGTCATTGCGGAACTGTGCCGGAATTTTGGCGTTAATCAGATCGGATGCCATTGCATCCAGTGACGTGTAATCCCCAGCCGCATCCAGTACCACCGGATCGGTCATAATCTGA
>Ga0129313_1001123_pt1 | contig 18224 bp, 13 predicted proteins | sample O1105metagenome_FD_94436 | JGI IMG/M metagenome (GOLD analysis project Ga0129313, IMG submission 94436) | Orangutan group fecal microbial communities from fecal samples from Wisconsin, USA - O1105 metagenome | ecosystem: Host-associated > Mammals > Digestive system > Large intestine > Fecal...
GCAGATGTCATGACCGCACAGATATTGTTTACGGCACGTCCGATGCCGGCCCAAAGCTCCGGAACTTTCATATAATAAGCCAAATCCAGGAAACTCACCGTAAAAAACACAACAAAAAATCCTGCGGAGAGATAGAATACCACAAGCCCGGCTATAAAGGATCCTCCCGACTGAATCACCACAACGCAGATTGTGGAAAGAAGCGTTACGGAATACATTATCAGATTCATAAACCGCCGCCCTTTTATATCATACAAAAAGCCTGCTGCCAGACCACTCAATGCAAGAAGCAGTCTGGGCCACTGTCCGATATCCACACTGCCCGAGGCATGAACCAATGTCACCGCATTGTCCAGGGTTGAAAAGACACATGTCATGAGAACCACACATGTCACCAGTCCGCCTGCCGCAACAGTCCGGTTTCTCAAGATTCCTCTTGCCGCTGCCGCTTCCCCGGTTTCCTTCTGCCTTCCGTATACAGCTCCGTTTCTCAATTTTAAAATAAAAATCAGGAAAAACATCAGCGAAACGGAGAGAACCACCGCTTCGACCACGTCACTTTTTACGCAGTTGTTATTGACAAATTGAAATAGAATTCCCAGGGCATACGATACTCCCATCATCTTTGCCAGATGTCTGCTGCCGCCGAATGCACAAAATACCCAATAGTGCACTCCGCTGCCCACTGCTCCTAAGAACCCAAAGAAAATTAAACCTGGAATTAATATTGTGGCATAAGACAAATGCTGTTGTATGAGGAAAATGCAGACAACACCCAAAACGGTTCCGCAAAGAAGGAGTGTGTGCTTCATACCGGACGAGAAAAATCTATTGGCAACCGGGAACAGGACAAACCCAAGCACACTGGCTCCCAGAATATAACTCTGGGCAACTACAACACCTTCCGAATCTGCAACATATGCCATCATATTGTCAAACAGATACTCCGTCCCCAGAAATAAAAAATTAAATAACGCCGTTAATACAATCGATATAACAACATCTATCGTTTCGTTCTTCAGGCAAACCTTTTTCATCAGCAATCACTCCGTGTTGTATTTTTATTATTATATATACAAAAGTATCACCGAGGCAAGTTGACATATGTCTCAAAGAATTGTTTTTTTGTTTCGGTGTGCTTCTGCCTACCCTTGTTTTAACTATAAAAATAACAGATATCTGTTTCAAGATATCTGTTGTGCTTTCTATCACTTTTCGGTTTTTTCTACAGTTCCATCGTTCTATTATACATCCTTTGTTTTTTTCTTCACCGCGAAGAACGCGTAAAAACTCACAACAATAACCATTGTGCCTATCACGATATTCCACCACAGATTCCGGACATTTTTTCCCGCTTCTGCGCTGTTCTGTATACTGCCATCACCGGCTTTTGGTACTTCATCCGATTCGATTTTCTCTATCGTTACGGTCAACGTACCGGGAAAGTTCATGTTGCTTTCCTCTGTTCCACCCGGAAGCGACTGCCCACTCACAGCCTCAAGCAGTTCTCCAAATATTGTATTTACCGCCGTCTGTTCTTCTGCCGTCCGCGCCGATACGGATAACGCGCAAAAGTTTATTGCATTGCCTACAAGAACTGCTGTCAGCAGCAACACAAATATCCGCCTTAAGCCTGACTTCCGTTCTTTCATCATTTTCACTCCGTTTCTGTATGTCTTTCAAACCGTAATCTCTCGTATTTATTCTTCACAGAAGTCTCCGGTTTCTGGCTTCTGCCACTGCGGCAGTCTTGTTATTTACACCTAACTTTTTATAGGTTTCCTGATTGTAGTATTTCACTCCCGCTTTGGACAATCCAAGTTGATCTGCGATATCCTCCACAGACAGCCCCTCCGCCTGTAACCGCAGGATTTTCAGCGCCTTATCGCTCAAAACCACATTGCCCTCCTGTTTTTTCTTCAGGTAAGCCGGATACAAGCCTGCCATTTGTTCACATTCCTCCATGACCTGCTTCTTAAATGCCTGATCCTGCCATATAACCGTACCGGCTTTCAAAAGTTCCCAGAGTGCTGAGCCTTCTCTTGTAAGAATCCGTACGAAGTGGTAATCCTCTGCCCTTTTCACCGCTTCCTGCAAGGTATCCTTCCAGCCCTCCCTTCCCATGCGGTACATTGCGATTGCTTCCAATATCATGACTTCTATTGTGATATAGGTTCTGTGCATTTTTTCCGCGTAGAAACCCAACTTGTCCAGTAAAAGCAGTGCCTTTTCCTTCCGCCCGGCTGCCAGATACACACGCACTTTGGTCAGATAACGATACCGTTCCATGCCATTGAACTCTGCGTCCTCATCCGGCGCTTCCTCCAGCCACTGATATGCTTCACTGATTCTGCCGGTATATAAATCCATTCTTACCGACATGGCACAGATATTCGGCAAGAGCTTCGGTGCTTCCTGTTCTGCCACCTGTCGAAAACTCTCCAGCATTTCCGCCGCATCTTCCATACGGTTATTTATAATGGATAAACATGTCAGGATTCCCACTGCCACAAAGACCTGCTCCGTCTTTCCGCCGCTCTCCGCCTGCATTCTTCCTTTGCCCGCAAGGGATGCCACCTCGTAATCATTCCCGCCCTTTTCAAAAAAGCTCTCCGCAAGGGCGAGGTTTACCAGACCCTTCCCATATTTTCCAAGCACAAGGCTTACTGCCTTTCCGATGGTCTTTGCCAGTTCCTTATCCTTCCTGCTCCATTCGCAAAAATCTTTTCCTCCGTTCATCATGGAGGGCAGATTGCTGGTAACGGAAAACTCCGGCAAAACCATCCTTCCTTCCGTCAAAAGCACTCCTGCCCGCTTGATTAGGTCTGTCATCCGGACACATCCCCTGTGGGGCAGGGCAATGTCCAGATATAAAAGCCTTGTTTCTGCTGCCCTTTTCATGCCTCCTGTCTTTTCTTTTGCATAGGCAGAAAGTTCCTGATACCAGCGCTCACTTTCTTCTTCATTCAAAAGCATGGATTGCAGCATACTCATGCCCGCCATCAGTTCCACACTTTCCTTTATCTTTTCTTCCGGGAGTACCAGATAATAATGCTTCAGTTCAAAATAGTCTCCCGATGCCGGATTTCTTCTCATATTTTCAATCAATATCCGGGAAATTCCCTCCTCATTGTGGCACATTTCATACATTCTGAGCGCTTCCGCCACATTTCCTTCTATCTCATAACTGTTTCCGGCACTGTAATACAGCTCCTTTATGTAATCCTGCGAGTATTTCGCAGAAAGCCTCCGGCGCATGGAATATTTCATGGGAGACCTCAACTCATAAATACTCTGTTCATTCTCTCTCCGTTCCAGGAGGAAATTTCCTGTTTCCTGTGCCTGTCTTATGAGCTTTCCCGCCTCTTTTTTCTTTGTAATCTGCTGTGCCATCTGTAGGTCGAACTGCTCCACAATGGATATCGCTTCCAAAAACTCCTGTAACTCCACATTCCATTGGTCATATACATGAACTTCCAGATAATCCCACATATCCTTTTTGGACTCTTCAATGGCACGGAGCTCTGCCCCTTCTCTGTCTCTTGCTGTCTCCGCCCCCGGGATGCTCTTCAGCCTCATAGCCACAATTTTCAGGCACAGGGGATTCCCATAGCCCAGATCCCGTATTCTGTTACATGCAGCCTCCGTAGGATACAGCTCCCATTTCTCCAGATAGGTATCCAGTTCCTTCCCTGTCAGGCATAGTTCTTCTTCTCCGATTGTCACGAAAATATACCGGACAAAGGCAGATTTTAACCATTTCGGCACCGGAGCCCTGGAAATCAGAATCAACCAGACATCCTTTCTGCCGCTCAATTCCTCTATCAACTCCCCACAGACATTTCTGTCCTCCTGGGTTTCCAGCACATGTAAATCGTCTATCACAAAAACCGTCTGTGTACTTGCTTTTTCAACCGCCGCATCCGTTTTCTCCTGTACCATCCGGGCCATCTCCGCAATTCCGCTCTTAGCCAGGTCGATATAACAGTATCGTTTTCCGGCAAGAAAACCCGCCACAAAGGAGGTTTTGCCGGTTCCTGTTGCGCCGTAGATATACACAGTCTGCCTGGTGTTCCGGGCAGACTTCATCTGCTCCCATGCTGCCTGCGGACGCACATAGTATTCATCCACGACAGGTTTATCTGTTTTTTTCTCTGACATATTTTTCCTTTCTGCAACGGATTATAAGGCATAAAAACTGACTTTTTTATATTTTATACCATTATACATGGCTAAAACAGGATATGTAAACTAGCCAAAAGGATAGACTTTTTCATTTGGCAAACTCTCCTCCACACAAAGCCGTCCCCAGCCTACCCGTTCGTTGGGGTACTGCGTTTCTCCCCGCAACGGCTGTGCCCCCCGGCGCAGATATGCTTTTACTTTTTCTCCGTACAGAAAAGGGTCGTTTCCCCGGACGATACCCCACTCCATCAAAAGCGCCGCGCTTCCTGTGACAATGGGGGTTGCAAAGGAAGTGCCGGTAACGGGCAGATAACTGCCGTGGATATCCGGTGCAAGCACTCCTACTCCCGGAGCCACCAGGTCCGGCTTGGCAATTCCCGCCGTCACTACGCCTATGGTTCTCTCAGTATCCGCATAGCCCCTGCCGGAAAAGTCCGCATAGGCCTGATAGGTACTGTCGTAGGCTCCGACAGTGATAACCTTTGCCGCTGTAGAGGGAATGGTCAGCGTCACGTCCGGCGTAGGACGGTAAAAGCCGGTGGCGCTGCTTCGGGCAGCTCCACTGGGCAGATAAAAATAGTATTGACCGGTCACTGATTTCAAAGCTTCCAGCCGGATGGTCCATACACCGCTGTTGATATAAGGGCGTCCAAGAGGAAGCATATCCAGATAGATTTCCTGAGCCGCCGCATAGGGCGTAGGCTCACCGATATAGACCAGAATTTCCGTCCGCTCCAACCGTAGTGTATATTTACCTCCTTCCACCGATGCAGGCAGCGCTGATTCCTGACCGCCGGGAGAGCGCAGGCGTATCCGGTACACATCACTGTAATTCTTCCAAAGCTGAATATTCAGCCCACTCTCATACTCCGCCACAGCCAGTTCCACGTCCGTCATACGCTCACTTTCCCCGATTCGCCCCGCAAGATGCCCTGCATTTGCCCCCTCATTACCGCTGCCCACGCAAATCACCGTTCTGCCGATTTCTGCCGCATTGTCCAAGAAACGCTCCAGAAGAGAGCTTCCGTCGTGGGCACCGTAACTGTTTCCGAAGCTTAGGTTCAACGCAAGAGGCATCTGTAACTCCAATGCCTTTCTCACAGCCCAGGTCACTGCCCGCATGATTTCCGTGGTTCGGGGAAAAGAGCCGGCATCCGGCAAGCCCAGCTTCACGATAAGCAGTTCCGCTTCGGGTGCCACACCGCTGTACCTTCCACTGCTTCCCGCTGCGATTCCCGCCACTGCCGTGCCGTGTCCGCCGGTGTCTGCCGTGGGAAGCAGTTCAAACTGCCGCTGGGGAGTCTCCGCCTCCATTGCGGCATTAATCTGTGCCGAATTAAACTCCACACCCATCCGGAACCCCTCCGGAGGGCGGCGGTTCTCCCCGTCGGGTCTCAGGGTCTGATCCCATAGAAAGCGAATTCTGGTACTGCCGTCCGCCTTGCGAAACTCCGGCAGCCGATAGTCGATGCCGCTGTCAGCCACCGCTATCAGGGTTCCCCTTCCCGACAAAGAAAGGTCCCGCCGGGACAGCTGCTGTATGCAGGAGTCCTCTGCGGGACCGATAACATCATAGAAAAAACGCTTGGGCTTTTCCACATATTCAATCTGCTCCAACTCCGCCACCGCTTCCACCAGCCCTTCCGGTACTGTCAGCAAAGCATATCCGGCAATCAGATATTCTATCTGAACATTTAGTGTCTCCAGTATATCCAGGCTTCCGTGATACTTCACAATCACTTCCCAGGTTCTTGCACGCTCGTCAAACCCGATGTTCAAATCCTCCGTTCGTTCCCTGGTTTCCTCCGATGTCTGCAGCGCCAGCTGCAACAGGTTTTCCAGCTTCTGATTCATGGCAGTTCCGCCCTGTATGCTTTACCATATCTTATGCACGCTGCCGGGGCGGCAGCACCTATGTATCCTGATTTTCAGAAGCTGTAATCTGTATTTTTTCCACCCGCCTTCCGTTCATCTCCAGCACCTTCACACGATATCCTTCAAATGCAAACTCGTCTCCCGCTTTCGGAACACAGCTCATCTCATCCATCACCCAACCGCTTGCCGTCACCGCTTCCGGCTCCGAATCAATTCCCAGCATTTCAAACAATTTCTCCGCATTGGCGCTTCCCCGGACAATAAATTCCGCTTCCGATACCTTTTCCATTTCTTCCACAACTTCATCATGTTCATCCCATATTTCACCTACCAATTCCTCCAGAATGTCTTCCATGGTAACGATACCTACGGTTCCTCCGAATTCATCCAGCACTACTGCCATATGGGATTTCTGTTTTTGAAGCTCCCGCAAAAGTTCTCCGATAGGTTTCCATTTTGTGATGTAATACGCCGGGCGGATTATCGACATCACCCCTTTTTCCGTCCGGTAAATCTGATTATAAAAGTCTTTTTGATAAATGATCCCCACAATGTGGTCTATGCTTTCTTCGTAAACAGGCAGTCTGGAGAAACCGGAGGCAGCAAATACCTGCGCGATGTCATCTTTTGACGCGTCTAAAGGCACCGCAGTAAGGTCAATTCTGGGCGTCAGTACATCCATGGCTTCAATTTCCGAGAACTCTATGGCACTGCGTATCAGGTTGCTCTCCTGTTCGTCAATACCTCCCTCCTGTTCCGCTACCTCCACAATGGTCAGCAGTTCCTCCTCTGTGATGGAGCGTTTTTCCTCCGTCCTGAATATCAGCGAAAGCAGCTTTTTCCATTGCCCGAACAGGAAATTGAACGGAGTAAGCAAAATCTGGAATAACCTGATAACCGGTGCCGAAAACATGGCAAATCTTTCCGGCGATTCCTTTGCAATGCTCTTCGGCGAAATTTCTCCAAAAACCAGCACCACAACAGTGGTAACAACCGTAGACACGCTGGGACCTGCTTCATCTCCCAAAAGCTTCACAAAAAGCACTGTGGCAAGTGAGGCACTGGCTATGTTTACAATATTGTTGCCAATCAAAATGGTGGAAAGCAGGCTGTCATAATTCTCCGACAGCCGAAGTACCAGACCGGCCTTTTTATTTCCCTTTTCCGCCATATTTTTTATCCTGATTCTGTTCAGGGAGGAGAATGCCGTCTCCGTGGCGGAAAAAAATGCTGACATAATGATACAGCCAACAATAATAAGCATCGAGATACTGTCATGATTCATAAATTTCTGTTCCTTTCTTTTTCAGGCGGCTGTTTACCGCTTTATTCTGTCCCATACAGACAGCAAAAGGCATGACCATACCCCGAAAAGGATATGACCATGCCTTATTTGTCCTGTCAAAATGTTATTCAAAATTCCGTAAGTGTCGGCATCACTGTCGGCGTCGTCCACTGATATTTCCTCCTGGATATATTCCGGAAACTACAATATATTTATACAATTACTCCTCAAAAAATACCCGGAACATATCGACAGCATATTTGGTATCCTTTACACCCGCCGTCTCTACAGCGGAGTGCATGGCCAGCTGGGGCAGTCCGATATCCGCACCGGAAACGGATACATGGGCATTTGAAATGTTTCCAAGGGTAGTGCCGCCCACAATATCGGAGCGGTTCGCATAGGTCTGAAAAGGAACCTTTGCCCGCTCACACAGCATTTTCATCTTCGCTGCCGAAATTGCATCCGTTGCATATCTCTGACTGCCATGATATTTGATGACAATTCCTCCGTTTAAAACGGGACGGTTGGTGGGGTCTGCCAGTTCGGGATGATTGGGGTGTACTGCGTGTGCGTTATCGGCGGAAACCAAAAAACTCCCCGCAACCAGACGCAGATAACAGCTTCTGCTCATATTCAGGCTCTCCGCCACTCTCCACAGAGTATCCTCCAGGAAGGTGGAATCCGCTCCCTGCTTTGTTCCGCTTCCCACCTCTTCATTATCAAACACCGCGCAGACATTGATATAGCTTGTGGGACAGGCCTGTGTAAAGGCTTTAACAGAAGAAAAGACGCACTGCAAATCGTCCAGTCTTGGGGAAAGAACAAATTCCCCGTCATTCCCCAGAATCCGTCCCTTTTCTCTGGCATACAGGAACAGGTCGTGTCCCAGTATGTCCTCCTGCTTCACGCCCGCTGCCTTTGCCACTTTTTTCATCAATGATGCTTTCTTCCCTCCGCCGCAGTCCGCAAATAGGGGCAGCATATCAGTCTGCGGGTTATATGCCACGCCGCTGTTCATATCCCGGTTCATATGTATGGCCACATTGGGAATCACCAACAAGTCCTTATCGATATTGACCAATTTGGTCTCCGTTTTGTCCTTCTCCCGAACCACAATGCGGCCTGCAACAGACAAAGCTCTGTCCAGCCAGGTGGACAGAATCATACCTCCGTATTTTTCCGTATTCAGGCTGACATAATGATTTTCCACCGTCTTTTCAGGGGCTTCCTTTATCTTGAAGGAAGGAGAATCGCTGTGTGAGGCAACGATATGAAAGCCTCCGGCTTTTTCTGCCTCCTCCGGCAACCGGAAGGCTATCAGGGAGGAATCGTTTCTGCTCACATAGTACCCTTTCCCCGGTTCGGTCTTCCACTCCTCTGTTTCTTTCAGTTCCTCAAATTCCTGCTCCTCCAGCAGCTTCTTGACATTTGCAACGGCATGGAAACAGCTTGGGCTCTTTTCCACAAACTCCAGCATCTCTTTTGCACATTTCTCATATTCCTTCATATTTTTCAACGCACCTTTCCCGTTCTTTGAAGCTCCGGTCAGTTCTCTCTTATCAACCCGCAGTCCCCGGGCAGTTCATACTTTTGTTTATCTTCCACGGAAATCTCCCTACCCAGCTGTACCTCGATGATTTCCAGTTCCGTATCGGCAAACACCGTATGTTTACAGCCCGCAGGCATGGATATCACATCCCCCGGTGCCACAGTACGCTTTTCGCCGTCAATCAGGGCAGTTCCTCTTCCGCTTATCACAGTCCAGATTTCATCCCGATGTTCATGACTGTGATAATACAGGCTGTGTCCCGGCAACAGTACAACCTTGATAGTCATGCTGTTCTCCTGCACATCCAGCACCGTAAAGCTGCCCCACGACTTCTCCGCATACATGACCTGTCCGGTCATTTTTTCCACAAAAGGCTTGATGTAACTGCTCTGCTCCTTGTTCGAAACAAGAATTCCGTCGCTGCTGGCAGCAATCACCATGTTTTTGCACCCCATGCACAGAATCGGTACATTTAATTCATTGACCACATGGGTATTCTCGCAGGTCTCATTCAATGTCACGCGCCCCAGCGTATTCCCCTCCATGGCCTCGGTAAAGGTGTTCCAGGTGCCCAAATCCTTCCATGTGCCGGCATAGCGCAGCACGCGGATACTCTTTTCCTGCTCCACCACTGCATAGTCAAAGCTTATCTTTTTCTGCTCTCCGTAGTGTTCATATAAATCTTTGTAATCCACGAATGAAATCTGCTCATGGGCCTTCTCCAGCAAAAATTTCAGCTTACAGGCAAAGACACCGCCGTTCCACAAAGCCCCGCGGCGCAGATACTCCTTTGCCGTCTCCAGGTCCGGCTTCTCCCGAAAGGTCGAAACCCCGCTGATACGTTGTCTGTCTGTAGGAATGATATAGCCATACTTCTCGCTGGGATAGGTGGGTTCCATCCCCATCAAAACCAGATTTGATTTTCCGTCCCCAGCCAGTTCCGCCAGCTCGCAAAGTGCCCGAAAATAGGGTAGTTCCACGTAAGGGTCCACGGGGCATATCACCACCGCTTCCTCCTCCGGCACACCCTGCACATCCCTCAGATGACTGGCTGCAAGACAGATAGCCGGAAAAGTGTCTCTTCTCTCCGGCTCCACACAAATATTGACCTTATCGCTCAACTGGTTCCTGATGGAACTGACCTGCTTTTTCCCCGTGGCAACGGTAATGCTTGCCCCGGAATCTGCCGTCATAATCTGACGGTATACCCGCATAATCATGGACTCCTGCTGCCCCTCTGTTCCCGGCAGCATCTTCAGGAACTGCTTGGAACGGACATCATTGGAAAGAGGCCAGAGCCGCTTTCCGCTTCCGCCCGACAATAATATGATATGCATCTTCTATCTCTCCGCTCTCATGGGATTATTCAGGAAATCCTGATATGTCAGCCTGATACCGTCCTCCAGCTCTGTGGTGTAATGGTATCCCAGGCTCTCCAGTTTGCTCACATCCAACAGCTTTCTGGGCGTGCCGTCCGGCTTAGAGGTATCCCATTTGATTTTCCCGGTATATCCCACCACCCTTGCCACCAATTCTGTCAGTTCCTTAATTGTCAGTTCTCTTCCTGTTCCCAGGTTTACGGTCTCGTTTCCGCTGTAGGTATTCATCAGGTAAACACAGGCGTCTGCCAGATCATCCACATAAAGGAACTCCCGCAGGGGAGTACCTGTTCCCCAGCAAACCACTTCTTTTGCGCCGGACTCCTTCGCTTCATGAAAGCGACGGATCAGCGCAGGGAGCACATGGCTGTGAGTGGGATGGTAGTTGTCGTTGGGACCGTACAGATTGGTAGGCATTACGCTTATGTAGTCCGTTCCGTACTGACGATTCAAAAACTCACAATATTTCAACCCGGAAATTTTTGCCAGAGCATAAGCCTCGTTGGTCTTCTCCAGTTCGGAAGTCAAAAGACAGCTTTCCTTCATGGGCTGGGGGGCCAATCTCGGGTAGATACAGCTGCTGCCCAGAAACATCAGTTTTTTACAGCCGTTCTGCCATGCGGAATGTATCACGTTCATCTCCAGAATCATATTGTCATACATGAAATCCGCAAGCGCCTCGCTGTTGGCCATGATACCGCCTACCTTGGCGGCAGCCAGAAACACATAATCCGGCTTTTCCTGCCGAAAGAACTCCTCCACCGCCTCCTGGCGGCACAGGTTAAGCTCTCCGTGAGTCCTCGTGACGATATTTGTGTAGCCGTTCTTTTCCAGCGCACGGCAGATTGCACTTCCCACCATACCTCTGTGTCCCGCCACATATATTTTTGCGTCCTTCTCCATCATTTTTTCGATTCTCCTCATCCCTTCAGCAGTTTTTCCCGCCTTGCAAGCTCCAAATCATGTTCTGCCATAATGCGGCACAAATCTTCATAGCTTGTCTTCTGGGGATTCCACCCGAGCACCGTTCTCGCCTTTGTGGGGTCGCCCCAGAGATTGACAACATCGGTGGGTCTGTAAAAGGCGCGGCTCACCTCAACCAGAACTTTTCCGGTAGCCTTGTCGATTCCTTTTTCCTCCAGACCCTTACCCTGCCATTCCAGGTCAATTCCCACATAGTGGAAAGCAAGTGTGGTAAATTCACGTACCGTGTGCTGGACACCGGTAGCAATGACAAAATCCTCCGGCTTTTCCGCCTGCAACATCAGCCACATACACTCCACATAATCTTTTGCATAGCCCCAGTCCCGCAGGGAATCCAAGTTTCCGAGAAAGAGCTTTTCCTGCAAACCGCAGGCAATTCGCCCTGCTGCCAGCGTTATTTTTCTGGTGACAAAGTTCTCTCCTCTTCTCTCAGACTCATGATTGAAGAGGATGCCGTTTACCGCAAACATATCATAGGCATCCCTGTACTCCTTTACAATCCAAAAACCATACTGTTTTGCCACGGCATAAGGGCTGTAGGGATGGAACGGCGTAGTCTCTCTCTGAGGAACCTCCTCCACCTTTCCGTACAGTTCCGAAGTGGACGCCTGATAGACACGGCAGGTATCGGTAAGTCCTGTAATACGTACCGCCTCCAGAATCCGCAGTACGCCAAGGGCATCCACATCCCCGGAATACTCCGGTGCGTCAAAGCTGACATGCACATGGCTCTGTGCCGCCAGATTATAGATTTCATCGGGCTTCACCTCTCCAACAATACGAATAATGCTGGAGGAGTCGGACAAATCACCTTCGTGAAGCCTGATGCTGTTGTCTGCAATCAGGTGGTCGATACGGGCTGTATTGCTGACGGAAGCACGGCGTATAATTCCGTGTACCTCATACCCTTTTTCCAAAAGGAACTCAGCCAGGTAAGAGCCGTCCTGTCCCGTTATTCCCGTAATTAATGCTTTCTTCATAAAATAACCTCATTTCCGGCGCTGTTGGAACAGCACCTGCTTTCCTGCTTTTTTACATATATGCTTCTCAGCGATAAACAATGGTCTTTGCCAATTCTTCCGCCTTCTCCCCGCCGCTGAACAATCCCAGAATAGCCAACCCGAAGTCGATAGCGGTACCCATGCCTCTGGATGTGATGACATTGTCTGAAATCTCCACAGGTCCTGCCGTCACTATCGCTCCCTCCAGATGATTCTCAAAGGAAGGATAGCTGCATGCCTTTTTTCCCTTTAAAATTCCTCTGTGACCGAAGATACTCGGAGCCGCACAAATTGCCCCGATATACTTTCCGGCTGTGTAAAAGGCATCAATCTGCGCCATCAATCCTGCATGCGCCTCCAAATTCTTTGTACCCAGAGAACCGCCCGGCAGAATCAGCATATCATATTCGTCAAAATCAACCTCTGAAAAAGTCTTGTCCATTTTGACTTCAATGGCATGTGCACCTTTTACCGCTCCCTCCTCCGTAATTGACACCATGTCCGTCAAAATCCCGCCTCTGCGGCAGATATCTACTACCGCCAACGCCTCTATCTCCTCATAGCCTTCTGCAAAAAACACAGCAATCCTGCCCATATTCCCTACCTCCGATATATTACCGTTACCGTGCAAAACAGCTGCACATAATTAATATCAGTATACACATTTCCCCGAAATATTGCAACATGTAACCGGGTATGTACGCTGCATAACCGAGCGTGTACGCTGCTGACCTGACAAAGAGATATGGAAAAAGCAATCAAGTTGTGCTATACTCAAACTGTTTCAATCATTTTCCTGTTACCAGGAACACAGAATGCGAGAAAGACTATGGAAATTGAACGTAAATTTACAATCAAACAACTGCCTGCCGATTTGGAGAAATATCCTTTTCGGCACATCGAACAGGGCTATCTCTGTATCTCACCCGTGGTGCGGGTGCGCAAAGAAGACGAGGAATATATCCTGACCTATAAGGGCAGCGGTATGATGGCCCGGGAAGAACACAATCTGGCTCTGAACAAGGATGCATACTATCATCTCAGGGAAAAAGCCGACGGAAATATTATCTCCAAAAGACGCTATCTGATTCCGTTACTGAATCCAACTTTTCGGGAAGGACTTACCACACCCCCCGATGATTATGAGCTGACTATCGAGCTGGATGTCTTTGATCCGCCTTTTGCCCCGCTCATTATGGCGGAGGTGGAATTCGGCAGCAGGGAGGCTGCCGAAGCCTTCGTGCCCCCGGAATGGTTTGACGAGGATGTCACTTACCGCAAGGAATATCACAATTCCTACATGGCATCTCAGCCCATCCCACAGTCATTTGACTGCTAGTACGCAAAAAATTTTCAAACATACGATAAACCAGCCGATTCCGCTAAGAACCGGCTGGTTTTTTCTGTTCCGTTCAATTGACTCAGGAAGCTTTTTATCAGCATTACCGTATTACCGAAGCAGATATACGAAATATGCCGCATAGCCAAGCAGCATCACTGCACCTGCCGGTCTGCCCATTTTCTGCTTCCGAATGACACAAACCAGAAGAAGAACCGCTGCAACAACAGCCGCAATACTGTCAATCAGGAAGCTTGTGCTGTAAACTACAGGAGTAATCAGTGCCGAGGTTCCCACCACAAACAGAATATTGAAAATGTTGCTGCCTACGATATTGCCCACCGCAATATCTGTCTTACCCTTGATTGCTGCGGTCACACTTGTCACCAACTCGGGAAGAGACGTACCGAAGGCAACAATGGTAAGACCGATTAATCTCTCGCTCATACCGAATATCTTTGCAAGTTCCGTGGCTGCATCTACTGTCACATCACTGCCCAGTACAATCATGGCACCGCCCACCAGCACCATCAAAATCATCTTCCACAGTCTGTCATTCGCTTCCGCCTCGGGAATCTCCTCGCCCAGAGGTTGTCCCTTCTTCGCCATTCTCAGCAGATACAGCAGGTATACTATCATAAGCACCCAGAGAACCACACCATCTAATCTCCCCACCGTGTTGTCCGTAAGTCCAAGTGCTGCCAGAATCACCGTAATGCCAATCATAAAGGGAATTTCATATCTGACTGTAGATTTCTGTACGGGAATCACACAAATTATGGCGGTGACCCCAAGAATCAAAAGAATATTCATGATATTGCTGCCCACCACATTTCCGATGGTAATTTCCGCACTTCCTTTCAGCGCTGATGTAATACTGACCGCCGCCTCCGGCAAAGAAGTTCCCATGGCAACAATTGTCAAGCCGATAACGAGCTGCGGGATTCCCAGCTTGTCCGCTATCTTGGAGGCTCCCTCCACAAACCAGTCCGCGCCCTTCATCAAAAGCACAAAACCCACAACCAAAAGCAACAACTGAATTACAATCTGCATCTTTTTTGTCCGTTCCTTTCTTTTCTCTAATCGTATCCGGCTCATAAGAAACTATAAAAAAAGACTTTCGGCACATTCGTGCTAAAAGTCTTGTTCTTCTGTGACAGAAGCGTGTAAACACGGCGTATCCGCCGGGGTATGTTGCTCACACGTTGTAACTACTCCCTTTTAACTTAAAGACAAGTTATCATTTTCCCCGCCAAATGTCAAGCTAATTTCATACCACTACCGCTATCCCGCCAGCCGTTCCAGAAAATTATTCTCGGGAACCGGCTTGGAGAAATAGTAACCCTGCAGATACTCACACCCCATCTCCCGCAGAATATCTCTCTGCTCCTCAGTCTCCACTCCCTCAGCCACGATGTGCATATCCAAATCCTGAATCATGGCAACCGTATGGCGCAGAGCACGCATCGCCGCCTCATTCTCCATGGCATACCACACCATGGACTTATCCAGCTTCACGATGTGAAAGGGATATTTCAGGACATTCGACAGGTTGGAATAACCAGTTCCGTAGTCATCCAACGAGAATGTGACTCCGCCCACCGTCATTCGCTCCATGGTATTCCAGAGAACATCTCTGGCAATCGTGGTCTCCGTCACCTCCAAATTGATACAGGAATAAGGAATATTGTATTCATCCATGATTCCGTAAAGCATCTCGCAGATGTCTTCCTGCATACACTGAACCACTGACAGATTCACCTCTATGTAATCAATTCCTTTTTCCCAGATTTTTTCCCTGGCCATCATACGACATACGGTGCGAAACACAAACTCTCCGATTTTCAGAATCATCCCGTTTTTCTCCGCCATGGGAATAAACTCCTCCGGGCTGATAAAACCCAGTTCATCATCAAAGAGACGTATCAGCGCCTCTGCGGAATTGAACCGTTCCTGACGATTCGAGTAAATCGGCTGGTAGTATACTTCAAAGGTACCGTTTGCCAACGCACGCTTCATAATCTGAAGAATACGACTCTCTCTTCGTCTGCTGGCAAGAATTTCACCACCCACACGAAGTACCTCCCCGTTGTTACTCTCATAGGGCAAGGTTGCGGAATAATCGATGGAATCCATAATATCCTCCACCGTCTTCACATCATTCGGATAATCCAGCTGAATCATAATTGTTTCCAATTGCAGGTTCATGCCTCCGGCAATCACCGGTTCATCCAATTCTTCCCGCAAAGCATTCACAGCATTAATTAAGGTTCCGCTCTTCTCATCTACAACAATGGCCAGCTTGCCCTCCGCAAGATAAAAAAGTTCTACAGGCTTCAGTTCAATGATGAGGTTTTCAACCACCTGTTTCGTCAGGATCCGGCTAAACTCCACCCCCAACGCTTCCCGTATCGCCGGGAAATTCATGATGGTAACCACAACCACATGAAATTCATCCTGCTTTGCCACTGCGGCAGCAATCATCTTATCAAAGCCGCTTCTGTTGTAAATACCTAAATACTTTTCTTCGTCATCATCGGGATTCTCCAGAGACATATAGAGAAGTAGCACAGTAAGAGACGCCACAAACTGCATGACAAGGACATTTGGAAACATTTTCTGTACCACTGCTCCCATGCAGGCTGCTGTCAAATAGAAATATACGGCAGTGCGCTGCCATCCGGTAAGAGCTGATCTGCTCTTTATCGTGAGTATCATGGAGGCAATCATATAAATCCCGGTTATCATGCAAAGAACAGGGAAACCCACTCCATGATGGTAAACCCAATCCGAGTCATAATAAAAAACAAGCTTTGTAACAGGTGATGTAAGAATCATCAATATCGTTACACTCACCGGCAAAAAAAGCACTGTCTTTTGAACGGTAGTCCACCCTCTGCCGTTTCTGTCTGTTATGATAAATAAATACAAATAGCACCAAAAAGGAAGCATATTAAAAGCAATGAGATATAGAGCATTCACGCCATATGCGATGGCTAAAGGAACCCGGGGGTCATCTGCAAGCACCGAGATAACATCTATGATATCCGTCAGCAACAGTGTCCAAATAAGCCCAATAAAAACATAGGTCTGAGATGACCTGATGCTTTTCTTATGGTAAAAATGAATCAGTATGATGACGGTGAGTATCAGCGCCGCAACATCGTAATGTATGACATACCTCATTTAGCTCCCCCTGCCGTAAGTACGGTAAAGAAAAAGAGCAGAATCCCTGACGGATTCTGCTCCTTCACAATGCGGATAACAGGACTTGAACCTGCACGTCATAGACACCAGAACCTAAATCTGGCGCGTCTGCCAATTCCGCCATATCCGCTTACTCATGTAGCTTTTCCTTTGGGTGTCATTAAATTATATCGTGAACCACCCAAACTTGTCAAGGGCACCAAATCAAGGGCTCCACAAATGAAAAGCCAAATCGAGGTTCCGTAAAAAAGCAACCTCGCCAAAAGCATTATTTTTTCCCTTCTCCGATATGGCAGATGACCTTTTTATAAATTCTTCTCAGGAAAAAAGTGCTCATGCCCACGCTGACCAGCTCAGCAATGGGAAAAGACCACCATATCAGATTCACATTGCCGCTTAAGGAAAGCAGATATGCCACCGGCAGAAGGACGCATAGTTGTCTCGCGATGGACACAATCATACTGTACACGCCGTTTCCCAGCGCTTGGAACACACTTCCTACCACGATACAATATCCGGCGAAGCAGAAGCTGAGGCAGATAATTCGCAATGCGGGGACACCGATTTCCAACAGTTCCGGCGTCGCATTGAACAGACCGATTAACCGTGCCGGAATGACCTCCATAACAAGAAGTCCCATCAACATGATGCCTACCGCATACCTGATACTGCTCTTCATGGTTTTCACCACACGCTCTCTTTTGTCGGCACCGTAATTGTAGGCGATAATGGGAACCATCCCGTTGTTCAGACCGAATACGGGCATAAAGATAAAGCTTTGCAGCTTAAAGTAAACTCCAAACACTGTCTGGGCTGCTCCGAATGCCTCCAAAATCAAATTCATCCCGTATGTCATAACGGAACCGATAGCCTGCATAACGATAGAAGGAATACCTACCTTATAAATCTGTCCAATCAGCTTCCCGTCAGGACGGAATCCTATGAAGGAAACATGCAGCTCTTTATTGACTTTTAAATTAAAGAAAACAGCCATGCATGCCGCAACGATTTGTCCGATAACCGTAGCCCCAGCCGCTCCTGCCACTCCCATTTTCGGAAAACCGAAAAGTCCGAAAATCAGGATGGGATCTAAAATCAGGTTAATAATCGCACCTGCACCCTGCGTAATCATGGCATAAAAGGTTTTTCCCGTAGACTGAAGCAGGCGTTCAAAGACGGTCTGCATAAAAATGCCGATGCCCGCTACGCAGCAGACTGTCAGATATGTGGTGCCGTAATCCCGTACCTCAGGAATGGCAGTCTGGCTGGAAAAGAAGGGTCTGCTGGCAAAAATACCAATCAGTGCAAACACAATATAGCTGATCAGCTCGATAAAAATGCCGTTCACTGCTATCGCATTTGCCTTCTCGAACTCTTTCTCCCCGAGCGTCCTGGAAAGGAAAGCATTGATACCCAC
>Ga0129313_1001125_pt1 | contig 18156 bp, 13 predicted proteins | sample O1105metagenome_FD_94436 | JGI IMG/M metagenome (GOLD analysis project Ga0129313, IMG submission 94436) | Orangutan group fecal microbial communities from fecal samples from Wisconsin, USA - O1105 metagenome | ecosystem: Host-associated > Mammals > Digestive system > Large intestine > Fecal...
AAAGTCACAGACTATTAAAATCTTTGGCGATAAGTCAATGAGAAGCAGATAAAAACAATCCTGGCTGTACTAATATACAGTCAGGATTTTCAGATGGTCAGGTTCATCGGAATGGTTGGTCAACCCCGTCGGAATTTTACAAAAATGGCTAGTTGGTCAAGAACATCGGAACACTTGGTCAACCCGATCGGAATGAGTGATCAACTAAAGTGGAATAATCATTTAGAATTTGATTCTTCTCCGGAAACAATTAGAAGATCTATTGAAGGATCTTTAAAGAAGTTACAGACAGATTATATTGATTTATATTATCAGCATAGAATTGATCCACAAGTAGAACCTGAAGTGGTGGCTGGTGTTATGAAAGAACTCATCGAAGAAGGTAAAATTAAAGCATGGGGGATTAGTGAAGTCAATGAAGATTATTTAAGAAGAGCGCATGCAGTATGCCCTGTAACCGCAATACAGAATAGATATTCTATGATGGCAACATGGCATGAACATCTCTTTGATGTATGTGAAGAATTAGGTATTACTTATGTTGCTTTCTCGCCAATGGCGAATGGTCTATTATCAGGACAGTTTACTGATCAATCTGCTTTTGGAAAAGGAGACTTTAGAAATAATATGCCTCAATATCAAAAGGAAGGATACAAGAAGGCAGAAAAATTATTAAACTTATTGAAGGAATTATCTGAAAAGAAACATTGTACAATGGCGCAATTATCTCTTGCCTGGATGATGTGTAAAAAGGATTTTATTATTCCTATACCAGGTAGTAGAAAATTTGAAAGAATAGAAGAAAACTATAATGCAGGAAATATAAAATTAACTCAAGATGAAATTAAGGTCATTGATGATTTGATTCATTCAATTGATTTTGATGTATTTGGAGGACATTAAGCAAGATATGAGAAATATCCTGTTTTTTTTTGAGTATAAGAGTATATATGGTAGTTTCAGAATAATATTGACACCAAATATGACACCATAATATAATAAGAACAGGAGAAATGATACATGTCAAAATGGGATAAACTAATTTTGAAGATTAATACTTTGTCTAAAGAATTACGTTTTTCTGAATTAAGAAAAGTACTGGAGAGTTATGGATATGTAATGAATAATCCTAAAGGAGGAAGTAGTCATTATACGTTCAGAAAGAAAGGTTGTATGCCTATCACAATTCCTAAACATGAACCAATAAAAAGAGTATATGTTGAAATGGTAAGATTAATTATAGAAAAAGAGGAGAAGAGCAATGAAAACACTTAATGATTATATGGCTTTACCTTATCGTTTAGAAATAGTAGAAGATCAAGAAGAAGGTGGATTTGTAGTCTCTTATCCTGATCTTCCAGGTTGTATTACTTGTGGAGATACTATAGAAGATGCAATGAATAATGCGAAGGATGCAAAGAAGGCATGGATTGAAGCAGCATTAGAAGAAGGTATTGAGATTAATGAACCAGATAGTATTGAAGACTATTCTGGACAATTCAAGTTGAGAATACCAAAAACTCTTCATAGAACACTTGCCTTAAATGCGAAAAGAGAAGGGATCAGTATGAATCAATATTGTGTCTATCTTCTATCTAGAAATGATGCATTACTATCAAAATAGAACAGAATCAAATGAGCACATACATTTGTATGTGTTTTATATATAGAAAAGAAATTTCAATATTCAGATTATTCATTGAATATAAATTTCAGCTAATAATATACATAACTTTTATTTGTCTTAAACGCAAAATTAATGATTTTATTTGCGATTTTCGCATATTGTATTATAATGAAAACAATTATTATGTTTGAACATCAAAATGTCTCTTATGAAAATGTCACAAACATCACTATTGAAATTACTGATTTTATAATATAAACAAAGATAATGAATGATAATTAGGATAACACATAATAAACGGCAAAAATAATGTGAAAATATATATGGTAGAAAGTAATTTAAAAATACCATACATTTAAATATCAAGGCCCTTTGCAATTAAATAAAGAGCGAAATAGTACTGATAAAAACAAAATTATAATGCGAATAAGATAAATATGTGATGATTTATACCTATGAATACAATTATTTTTAATGTTGAGTCGAAATAAAAACAATTGGTTGACGGTAATCGCTTTCAAATTTATACTAGACTTGTAAAAGACGGACGTAGTCAACAAGGGACATAATGAATTCAAATAACGCACCTTATTTGTATATGTTATATCCTTTTTTTCTGAAAAGCGCGCGTCATAAAAATAGACTGACCTCTTTACAAAAAATAATAATAGAAGGGAATACACATATATGAAGGCAAAAAAAGTCTTGAAGAACATTGCAGCATTAAGTGTTGCAACAGTGATTGTTGGCGGAACATTGTCGCCTATCTCCGCTGTAGGAAGCTCTAAAGATTTAACTGAATTTGGCAATGTATTAAATGTAAAAGCTGTCCCAACTGAAAAGATTTATGGAACTTATGATACAAACGACTATAACAACTTCTCAGATCAGGGTGCTTGGCATGGTTACTATTTACCTGAAACAACAGAAGCAGCTCACAAGATGTATGGAGGATTCGCTGGTCCTGTTTGTGTCGCAGAAGAATACCCATTTAACTTATCTGACTCAATTAATAAGATCAACTTAGAAAAAGTAAATGGTGAGACAAAAGAAAAGGTTGATCTAACTAAAGCAAAAACAGATTTCGTTTATTATCCAGGAAGACTTGAACAGACTTACAAGATGGATGATCTCACATTAAAGCTAAAATTGATCTTTGCGACTAATAGAACAGCTTTAATCGAAACAGAAATCGAAAATAACACTAATAGTAAATTAACTCTTGATTTATCTTGGGATGGTCACTTATTTACTTGGTATACTTATAGTCCTGAAGAAACAAAAGCAGACTATAAGACAGGTACTACTTTCGCAAAAGACGAAAATGGCGTAAAAGTGAATTTTGAAACTAAACGTTATACATGGCGTTATATGACAACAGATCAGAACTCATTTGACGTGACATTAGGCGAAAATGACCTAGAAACAAATGTGGCAGAAGATAAACATTCTTATACTATTAATAAGAAGAATTCTGTAGAAATTGATGCAAATGAAAGCTATAAGACTTATCAGACACAGAGTTATACTTTCACTGATAAAGAAAGAACTGCAGAAAGAGAAAAAGTAAAAGACATCTTAAATAAACCTGGTCAGTACTTAACTGATAACAACACTCGTTGGCAGGGTTATGTGAATACTATTTTCAAAAATAAGAACGCTGTAGGTACTGCTTATCAAAGAACTGCAGTTAAATCTATGGAAACATTAACTACTAACTGGTTCTCACCAGCCGGTGCAATTAAGCATGATGGTGTTGTACCATCTATGTCTTATAAGTGGTTCATTGGTATGTGGGCTTGGGACTCTTGGAAACAGGTTGTAGCGACTACTCAGTTTAATCCAGAATTAGCTAAGAATAATATTAGAGCATTATTCGACTACCAGATCACTAAAGACGATGCTGTTCGTCCACAGGATGAAGGTGCTATCATTGACTGTATTTTCTATAACCAGAATGAAGACCGCGGCGGTGATGGAGGAAACTGGAACGAACGTAACTCTAAACCAGCACTTGCTGCATGGGCAGTTCAGAGTGTTTATGAAGCAACTGGAGATAAGGAATTCTTAAAAGAAATGTATCCTAAGTTGGTTGCATATCATAACTGGTGGTATAAGAACCGTGATATCGATAAGAATGGTATTGCTGAATACGGAGGAATGGTTCATGAAACATGTTATGACTGGCAGAATTATTCTAACCCTCTAACAGGCGAAAGCTATTATATCGGTGAAGAAGTAGAAGGTTTTGGTAAGATCGTTGGTGTACCTTCTGCTGATGGAAGCTACGAATATGGTTACATCTATGATGAAAACAATGAACGTGTTGTATGTCCAGAAGCTGGTATCGAAGCAGCAGCTTGGGAAAGTGGTATGGATAACGCAACTCGTTTCGATAGAGAAGGTTTAAGCACTGAAACATTTAAGGATCCTGGAGTTCTTATCTACACTGTAAGAGATGATAACAAGAAACCAGTTGGTTATGTTATCAACCAGGAATCTGTAGATTTAAACTCTTACTTATATGCTGAAAAAGGTTTCTTAAAATCTATGGCAGACGTTTTAGGTAAGAAAGAAGATGCTAAGAAGTATTCTAAAGAAGCTAAGAAAGTAGCAGACTACATCAATACAAAGATGTATGATGAAAAGACTGGTTACTACTATGACTTACAGACTAATGAAGATGGTTCTACAAAGACTCTTTTAACTAATCGTGGTAAAGGTACTGAAGGATGGTTACCACTTTGGGCTAAAGCAGCTACAAAAGAACAGGCAAAAGCAGTCGTAGCAAATATGACATCTGCAGATAAGTTTGATACAACTGTACCATTCCCAACTGCATCTAAGGACAACCAGAAGTATGCTCCAACTAGATATTGGAGAGGACCTGTATGGTTAGACCAGGCATTATATGGTGTTGAAGCATTACAGAACTATGGTTATAACGAAGATGCTAAGAGAATGGCATACAAGTTATTTGATAATGCTAAGGGATTATTAGGTGATGGACCAATCCATGAAAACTATAACCCTGAAACAGGTGATGGTTTACATACTAAGAACTTCAGCTGGTCAGCATCTGCATACTACTTACTATATCAGAACACATTAACATCAACTCAAACTACTTCACAGACTGGACTAGCTATCCCTGGTGAAGTTACTGTGAATAAAGAAGAATTAGCAGCAGTTATTAAGGAAGCAGAAGCTTTAGATAAGAAATTATATACAACTGATTCATTCAAGGCTGTAGAAACAGCATTAACATCAGCAAAAGCAGTATATGCAGATGAAGATGCAACTCAGGATGAAGTAAATCAGGCTGTTGCTGACTTAAGAGATGCAATGGTTAAACTTGTTAAAGTTGAAGGTGTTGTAATTGATAAAGATAACAAGGATAACACAGACAACAAAGACAACAACAATAAGAAGCCAAAGACTGGTGACAATACATTCGTATTTGGTAGTGTATGTGCTATGTTAGTATCAGGTTTCTTATACATCTTCTTAAGAAAGAAGAGAGCTTAATAATTAAAAAAAGATCCCCAATATGAGGATCTCTGGAGGCGGCTTAGCTGCCTCTTTTCTTATATAACAAACTACATAATAATGCACTAATAGGTACAGTTAATACAATACCAAGAGTACCGGTAATACCTTGTGACATCTCTATCGCAATAAAATCAGAATTCATTAATTGAGGATACTGAATTTGATAAGCAAGAAATGCGAGTAAGATTGTCATAGAACTACCAGTAAAAGCAAGGATTAATGTATTACACATTGTACCAATCATATCTTTTCCAATATTAAGTCCTGAGATGAAGAGTTGTTTTCTTGTAAGTGCTGGATTAAGGGTATGGACTTCATATAATGAAGAAGCAAGAGACATGCCTACATCCATAACAGCGCCAAGTCCTGATATCAATATTCCTGAGAATAATATATCACTGATATTGAGATGTGTTTGTTGTGAGATGAGAATAAGTGCTTCTGCTTGATCTGTATTAAATCCTGATATATGAATCAAATGACTTAATACTAAGAATGATAATCCAGCAATAAGAACACCTAGTGATGTTGCAATAACAGCAACTATTGTTTTTATAGAAGAACCATTGATCATAAATAGTGAATATCCTGTTGTAATAATAACAATTGCTAGTGTAGAAAGGATAGGGGAATATCCACTGAATATGAGCGGAAGCAATAATCCTATAATCGAAAACAATGTAAAACCTAAACTGATGATTGTACGTATTCCTTTAGAACGTCCTATTAAGAATACAATAATCAACAACAATCCTACAAAGGCATAAATATAAGGTGTACGGTAATAGTTATAAACAGTAATAAGACTATTTTCTGACTTTGGATTATCAATACAGGCAATAAACTTATCTCCTGTTTGTAAACGTACATTGTGTGTAGTAGAGAGATAATTATCAATATATACTTTCTTATCTTTAAAAGATCCTTCTAATAATTCTACATATAAGTTTTGTACACCATAATATCTATTTGTTGTTGTATCCTGCTTGGATTGATCATCTATCACACGTATGACACGTGCTTTACTATAATATAAAGAAGAAGCATTTGAAATAGCCACAGGACTATAAACATGGGATTGGAAAAAATAAACACCTAGTGTAAAAATACAAGTAATAATAATTAGAAGAAGATCACATTTACTTAATTTCTTCAACATGGAATCTCCTTTACGAAAGAACCTGTTTTTTCAAACAGGCTCTTTTTTAATTAAATTTCTTTTTTCTTTGTCTTGATCATGATTGTTGCACCAGCAACTGCAGCGACAGTAGCCGCAACACTTAATGCAGCAAGCTGTGTATTATCTCCAGTCTTGACTGCGTTATTCTTATTTGTAGTCTGAGTCTTGTTATTATCCTTGCTTGGAGTTACAACAACAGACTTCTTTTCTAACTGATCTTTAGCACTCTTTAATGCATTAAGCGCATTATTCACTTCATCTTGAGACGCATTCTTATTATTAAGAACTGTCTTTGCAGCTATAAGAGCATCCTGTAACTTGCTGAATGAATCAGCTGTATAATCTGTACTATCAATCTTGCTTGCATCATTGACTGCATTTTCTAACTCAGTCTTATCCACTGAATTAGTTGTTGTCTTATTGATAGTGAAATCATCTACTACAGATAAGTCTGTTGTACGATAAGTCACAATCTTTAACTGATTATCAGTCACATCAAGCTTAGTGATGTTTGGTGTATGTTCCTGATTCTTTACTGCAATATAATCACCAGTTAAGTTATTCGTAAATTCATAGTATTTGCTGCCACTTGCAGAGTTTGCAGTAATATAAGTGAGTCCCTTAGGATTAGTCACTTCATGAATTGGCTGACCATTCTTACCAAAGGATTCTTCTTTTAATGCCTTAGAACCATCCATCAACATACTACGTGTATAAACATGGTCATGACCCATTAAGACTAAATCAATACCATTTTCACTTAACATTGGTGCTAAAGTATCTCTTCTTGCAAGAATATCATTATCACTTGCATGTGATGCTGAAGAGTAGATAGAGTGATGGAATACAACAATCTTCCACTTGATATCCTTGTTATCCTTAGTCTTCGCAATAGTATTCTTGATGAATTCTTCATGCTGAGCTGTAGATCTGTTATTTGAGTTCAATACCATCATTAAAGTATTGTTGTAGATGTAGTAGTAATCACCCTGTGCATTACCTTCACCACTATTACCTAATTGAGAAACGTTTGGTAAATTAAAGTGATCATTGTAGGCTGTACCAGAGTTATCATGGTTACCCACTGCATTCGCAAATGGAGTTGAATAAACAACACTACCTTCGTAGTTAGATAAGTAAGCATCATACTGTGATTCATTCTTACCAGCTTCTACATGGTCACCGGCATTCTGAATAAAGTTCACATTCTTGAATAAAGAACTCTTCTTAATTAAATCTAAAGTATTCTTCCATCCATCTTTATCTGAAGCTAAATCTCCAGAAGAACCTAACTGTGGATCACCAGCAAATAAGAAACTGAAATTACCAGACGCTTTAGTTGTTGTTGTATAAGTGTCAGACCACTTGCCATTATTACCTACACGATATACATAGCTTGTATTCTCTTCTAAATGACTCATAGTTGCTTTATTTGAATAATATCCATCAGCCTGAGCTTTACTCATCTTTGCATCAACAGTAATAGCCTTATCTTCAGGGAAAGCCCCATTCATATCAGACTTCTTTGCATATTGTACCTGCCCATTAGATGAATCAGTAGAGAACCAGTTGATATTGAGTTCACTAGGTGTACTACCTACTGATAAAGAAATAGCCTTTAAACTTGATCTAGATGGTAATAAGCTTTCATCAGGATTAATACCAAGTTCATTCATCTTAAAGTAGCCTTCACTATTGGCATCTGTCTTATGAATTTCAAATGAGATCACATTCTGTCCATTCTGTAACATATCTTTGATATCTCTGAAATATAAATCAGCTGTCTGAGCATTAGTATTTGTCTGTTTACTACCATAGCCCATGTTATCCTTATGACTTCCATTACCACTCGCATTTGTACGATAACCTTCATCAGGTACATTCAATGCAGTCAACTGCTGACCATTGATATAAACAATCACAGCATCCTTATAACCAAAATTCAAATGAATGCCTCTTACAGCACTTGCGTTATCTACATTGAAATAACCTCTAAAGAAATAAGCACGAGAATCTTTACTTAAAGTTCCTGTTTGAGTAGAGAATTCTCCTTTTGCAGTTTTCCAAGTTGTATCGTTATACTGTCCATTTAATAAAGCATTATCTCCATTCTTGAACACACGCGTCCATCCTGTATACTGTCCCCATTTATTCTTTGCAAGAGTTCCATCTGCAGGATCTACATTTGTATCAAGATATTTCATATTTGTATCCTGATTCATCACAACTGTACCTTGAGTACTTGACTGGTTTGCACTTACCGCAACAACATTACTAAAGCTGTTTAAAGCGATAGGTGACACTGCAGTTAAACCCATAGCAGATAAAACCGATAAAGCAATTAAAGTATTCTGTTTTTTCATAACTTTTCTCCTTCGTTGTATACCAAGATTATAGGGATGAAGAAACGTTATAAAAATCATCTCCCAGTTAAACTTATCTTAAGAAAACATGAAATTCGGTTTCTTATGCTTGACATTCATTTTATTATTTATATAATTACCGTAGGTAATTACCTTTGGTAATTAAAAGGAGGAAGGTATGAATAGTCAAAAAACAAAGGACATGCTGGATAGCTTTTACATGGCTAAAAGAATATTAGACTTATTGCCAGATCTTCCAGAAGGTGTTCTTCCTTCGTATATTCGTTATCTAGAAAGAATAATCGAATTACAAGAAGTACATGAAAAAGTAAAGGTATCAGATTTAAGTTCTGCCCTTAATTTACCTAGACCAGGAGTGACACGTACTGTTAATTCTATGGTAGAAAAGGGTTATTTAAATAAGATGTCTTCTAAAGAAGATGGTCGTGTGACTTATATTGAAATCAGTGATAAAGGCATGGCCTTATTTGAGAAGTTTAACAGAGAGTTCTTTAATGATTTATCTCAAAACTTAAGTGATATTTCTATTGAAGAAGCAGATAGTATGATTGAAACAATTGGAAAATTCTATCAAGTGATGTGTGAAAGGAGGAAAGCATAAATGAATTCAGATTTTACTCAGGGAAGTATTTTTAAGAAGTTAGTCGCATTTATGATTCCCGTACTTGGTGCTTTAGTATTACAGGCAGCTTATGGTGCAGTTGACTTATTTGTCGTTGGACGTTTTGGGACAACAGCAGGTTTATCCGCTGTTTCTACAGGAAGTCAGGTATTAAACCTAGTAACATTTGTAATCACTCAGTTCGCAATGGGGATTACAGTACTTATCGCAAGATATATAGGTGAAAAGAAACAGAAGAACATCGGTGCTTTAATTGGTGGCTCAACTGTTCTATTTACTGTTATTTCAGTATTCTTATTTGTAGTGATGGTATTATTCGCAACACCTATTTCTACACTTATGCAGGCACCTAGAGAAGCACTTAATCTCACATCTATGTATGTAAGAATATGTGGTGGTGGTATTTTCTTTATTGTTGCTTATAATGTTTTATCAGCTATTTTTAGAGGACTAGGTGATAGTAAATCTCCATTACTCTTTGTCGCTGTCGCATGTTTAATTAATGTGGTAGGAGATTTAGTACTTGTTGCAGGTTTCCATCTAGATGCGGCAGGCGCTGCAATGGCTACAGTACTTGCTCAGGCTTGTAGTGTTTTATTCGCATTAGGACTACTAAAGAAAAGAAAACTCCCATTTGAAATACATAAACATGATTTTAAAATCAACCCTCACTGCATTCGTGCAATGAAGATTGGTTTACCTCTTGCCTTGCAGGAATGCTTGACTCAGATTTCTTTCTTAGCACTATGTGCCTTTATTAACCGTTTAGGACTCGAAGCGTCATCAGGCTATGGCGTCGCGTGTAAAATTGTAAACTTTGCGATGCTTGTACCAAGTTCTCTTATGCAGTCAATGGCTTCATTTGTAGCTCAGAATGTGGGTGCAGGTAATGAAAAAAGAGCCAAACACTCTATGTTTACAGGAATGGGTATAGGTTTATTTATTGGTGTCTTTGTATTCTGTTTAGTCCTATTTAAAGGAGATATGTTAACAGGCATCTTTACAACAGAACAAGGTGTTATCAATCAGGGATATGCTTACCTCAAAGGTTTTGCCTTAGAAACAATTGTGACTGCAATACTCTTTAGTATGATTGGTTATTTCAATGGACATGACCAGACAGTATGGGTTATGGTACAGGGATTAGTACAGACACTTCTTGTTCGTTTACCTCTTTCTTATTATATGTCTATTCAGCCAAATGCCAGCCTCACAAATATTGGTCTTGCAGCACCAATTGCGACTATTACTGGTATTATCCTCAATGTGTGTTTTTATATCTATATGAATAAGAAAATGAATAGTGAACAGTAAAGATGGCAGAAATGCTATCTTTTTTAGTATAATAGAACTATGCATAGGAGGTACCTATATGGAATGGGAAAACAACTTTTCTAAAACTGTATTAAATAGAGGTTATAATTATTATCTAGATGGCTATGTAGAGGATATATATAGAACTACTAAAAAGATTAAGGCAGTTGTTTATGGGACACATCATTATCATGTGGAAATCACATTAAATGGAGATTGTGTAGAAGACATGTCATGTGATTGTCCTTATGCACAAGATGGACACAATTGTAAGCATATGGCGGCAGTTCTTTTTGAATGGGAAAGACGTGTGAGTCATCCCGAAATAGATAATTCAGAAATCATTGATGATGCATCAGATGATGATATACGCGCTTTTCTTTTGGGGTTATTTAATGAAAATCCTGAGTTAGTGGAACGTTTTAACCAATTTATATCTAAAGAAAACTCGATGGATGCAATGAGGAGTGAATTATTCGCAATTATAAATCAGTATCAATATTCTTCTAATTATATTGATACTGATCATACTGTGCCTTTTTGTGAGGACTATGAAAAATGTGTATTTAAGTGGTTTGATTTTTTGAAACAGAAAGAAGAATATTTTAAGGCAATTCGTTTTTTAGCTGAAGCCCATGATATATTAGGCTGTCTTGATATAGATGATGATGAAGGACAACCATATGATTTATCATATACTATTAATGAGGCATTTTCAGATATTCTTCCTTATATGGATATATCAGAAAGAAAAGAAGCTTTTGACTTGCTTCGCCAGCATTTTTATACAATGAAAAATTCTACTTTTAAAGTAGATCTTGTTGAGACTCTCCTTTGTCGTTTTGGTGGAGATGAATATGCAAAGTCTCAACTTGATTTCGTAGAGGAACAATATGATTATTTTGGTGATTATCCTTCAATATTTAATAGAGAATATATGGTTGGTTTCTTTGTGGATAATTATCTGGAACTTTTAGAAAAGAATAATGCATCAAAAAAAGAAATAAAAGCTGTTTATAAAAAGTATTGGAAATATGGTTCTGTAAGAATGAGTTGTGTTCAATCTTACATAAATGATAAGGAATATGATCAGGCTTTGAAATATCTTGATAAGTGTATTAAGCTTGATTATAAAGATCAATCTCGTTATGAGCGTGACATAGAGATGAAGAAAGATATTTATCAAAAACAAGGAAATAAAGAAGGATACAGAGAAATGATGAAGGTAATCGTTCTTGATTTTTATGATACTGGTATAGAAGAATATATTGAATTAAAGAATCTGTATACGAGTGAAGAATGGGTGAAGGAAAGAGATTCTATTATTAAACAGATTAATTCTGATTGGTTCTTATGTGCAATATATGCAGAGGAGAAACTTCATAAACAATTACTAGATAGTATTATAAAAAGTAATGATAAAAGTTTGTTGAAACAATATACTCGTCTGCTTAAAGATGAATATCCTGAACAGTTACTTCATATGTACAGAGTAGCTGTTGAAACAGAGGCAGAGTATGCAAGAAGTAGAACATATTATCATCAATTAGTAAGAGATTTAAGAACTATGAAATGTATTGATGGTGGTGATAAAGTCGTAGATGAAATCATCAAGAAATGGAAGGATCAATATAAAAACAGAAGTGCAATGATGGATGAGTTGAGCAAAATATAAGTCCGGTGTGATTTTCTTATTGTATGCTTGGTAGGGCACTCATTCAGGCTGATCACAAGGCAGTACCATAAAGCAAGGAGTGAAGAAGTGTTATCGCAATTCCTTCGAGCGTATGCACATAAATATTATTACTTCTTTTCTACCTTACTAGAATAAAACTATACATTGGAGGTACCTATATGGAATGGGAAACTTATTTTCAAAAACGAATATTAGATAGGGGCTATGATTATTATTTTGATGATCGTGTAGAAGATTTACGTATTAATTCCAATAGGATTAAAGCAGTTGTTAATGGCACAGATTTTTATCATGTGGAAATTAAATTAAACGGAAATCAAATAATAGGCATGTCATGTGATTGTCCTTATGCGCAAGATGGACATAATTGTAAGCACATGGCAGCTGTTTTATATGAATGGCAACTAAGAGTGGCATGTCCAGAGATAGAGAATTCACAACTTGTTGAAGATGCATCCGAAGAGGATGTACGATCATTTCTTATTCAAGTACTTGATGATCACCCTAATTTAGTAGAATCATTTAAACAATATACTCAAAATGTATTTTCATTGGATACAATGATTGATGATTTGCAGGGAGTTTGTGATTCTTATAGTGATGGTTATCATTATATCGATTATGAATTTAGCTGTGACTTTTGTGAGTACTTTGAAACTGCTGTTTTTAAGTGGTTAGATCTTTTGAAGAAAAAGGATCAATATTCTCTCGCATTTAAATTTTTATTAAAAGCTTATGAAGTATTTTATTGTTTAGATATTGAAGATAATGAAGGTGAAACGGTTGGGCTTTCTTGTACCATTATAAGCCAATGGGCAAACATAATTATGTGTATGGATGACTTAGAAAGGATGGAAGCTTTTGCTGAACTAGGACAATACCTCAACAGAGTGAGAGATTATTATGATAAACAAAAGATTCTTGAAATATTTTATGATTGTTTAAAGGGTAAAGAATTCTTAAAGTTGAAGCTTGATTTTGTGAAAGAACAGTTAGACTACATAGAGAGTCATGATGATATTTCAAACAGTGAATATGCACTTGAAGGATTTGCGAAAATGTATCTTGAACTCTTAAAGAAGAATAAAGCATCAAAGAAGGAGATAAGTGCCGTTCACGAAAAGTACTGGAAATATATTCCTATTAGAATGGATTTTATCTATACTTGTATTAATAATAAAGAATACAACAAAGCCTTGGATTATATTGATAAATTTATTGATCTTGATTATAAGAATCAGTCTTTTATAAAGCTTGATATGATGCTGAAGAAAGATATTTATAAGAAAAAGGGAAACACTGAAGCTTACAGAGAAGAACTAAAGAATTTGATTCTCTTTTTTAATGATACTAATATAGAGGATTATATTGAGATGAGAAGTCTTTTTTCTGATAAAGAATGGATTAAGGAAAGAGATTCTATTATTGAACAGCTTACTCCTGGAAGGTTCTTGTGTGAAATATTAGAAACAGAACAGCTCTATGAACAGCTTTTAGATGCTATCTTAAGAAGTGATGATAAATACTTGCTACATCAATATACTGATTTGCTTAGTGAGAAATATCCTGAACAGCTGCTTCAGATATATCGAGAAATTGTTGAAAAAAAGGCTAAATCTACTGGAAGTAGAAAACATTATTACCAAATAGTCGAAGAGTTAAAAATCATGAAATCTATTTCTGGTGGTGACAAAGTAGTTGATGAAATCATCAAGAGATGGAAGGTTCAATATAAAAACAGAAGCGCAATGCTGGATGAATTAAGCCAGCTATAAGTCCACTTCGGTGGGCTTTTCTTATATGCAAAAAATGACAGTCTAGAGGTCAAAGACTGTCATTTTTTTACATCCTTGTTTTTCATAAAATAGAGTCATCAAAGGAAAACATATAAAGGAGGTAAGTGAGATGAGTCAGTATTATCTTGCAGTAGATATTGGTGCTTCTAGCGGACGTCATATGTTGGCACGTATTCAAGATGGAAAGATTAAATTAGAAGAAATCTATTGTTTTGAAAACGGAATGAAACGTGTAGAAGGCAAATTACTTTGGGATACAGAACACTTATTTAAAGAAATTATCAATGGAATGAAGAAATGTAAGGAATTAAACAAGATTCCTGTCAACATGTCTATTGATACTTGGGCAGTAGATTATGTCTTATTAGATGAAAATGATCATGTTTTAGGTGATTCTTATGGTTATCCTGATCATCGTACGGATGGCATGGATGAAGTTGTCAATAAGGTCATTGATGAAAAAGAATTGTATGCGAAAACAGGTATTCAGAAGCATATCTTTAATACAATTTATCAATTAACTGCTGTTAAAGAAAACACACCTGAATTACTTGAAAAGGCAAAAACATTCATCATGCTTCCAGACTATTTCCAGTTCTTATTAACAGGAAATAAGATGTGTGAGTATACAAATGCATCTACCACTCAGTTAGTCAGTCCTGAAACTTATCAGTGGGATGAAGAATTAATTGAATCTCTAGGATTACCTAAGGATATCTTTCTTCCTATTTCAATGCCAGGTACATTAGTCGGTTCTTTAAAAGAAGACATTAAGAAAGAAGTAGGATTTGATTTAGATGTTGTACTTTGTGGCAGTCATGATACAGCTTCAGCTGTTATGGCAGTTCCAGAAAGTACAGGTGAGAGTGTTTATATCAGTTCAGGAACTTGGTCATTAATGGGAATTGAGTCAATGAAGGCCATCATTAATGATGAGGCAAGAACTGCTAACTTCACTAATGAAGGTGGATATGAACATAGATTCCGTTTCTTAAAGAATATCATGGGCTTATGGATGATCCAGTCTATTAGACATGAGTACAATGATGCTTATTCATTTGCACAGCTATGTGAATTAGCACAGGAAAACAAGGACTTCCCATCAAGAGTAGATGTCAATGATGATAAGTTCCTTTCACCAGATAATATGACACAGGCAGTTTAGGATTATTGTAAAGAAACAGGACAGAGAGTACCTGAAACAATTGGTGAACTCGCTGAAGTTGTATATCAGAGTTTAGCTATCTGTTATAAGAAGGCCATTGATAATCTAGAAGACATTGCAGGTAAAACATATAACAGTATTCATATTATTGGTGGTGGATCTAATGCGGCATACTTAAATCAGTTAACAGCCAATGCGACTGGTAAGAAGATTTATGCAGGTCCATCAGAAGCAAGTGCGCTTGGTAATATGCTTGCACAGATGATTAGAAATGAAGAATTCACAAGTTTACAGAATGCAAGAATCTGTGTCTTTGATTCATTTGATATTAAGAAATATATACCAGAAAAAGGAGAATAAATAAATGTTAGTAGATACAAAAGCAAAAGTAGGTGTATTTGGTATTGCGCTAGGTGCATACCTTCCACAGTTCCCATCACTTGTTCCTGAATTTGAAGGACAGTTTGCCGATTTCAAGAAGACTCTTCCAGATACTGTAGAAATCATTGATGGAGGCATCATTACTACAAAAGAACAGTCAATGGAAGCAGGCAATAAGTTTAGAGCTGCTGATGTTGATTTAGTATTTGTACAGATGTTAACTTATGCCACTTCATATAACGTTTTACCAGCCGTAAGGGATTTAGATGTTCCTGTAGTATTAGTCAATCTACAGAAATTAAAAGCGTTAGATTATGATCATACAGATATCGCTTCTTGGCTTGGTGAAGGTTATGCATGTGGTGCAGTAGGTGAAGCAGTCGCTGATCTTGAAAGATTCGGTAAGAGACATGCTGTTATTACAGGTGTTGTAGAAGGCGGAGACGAAGGTGTTAAGAAAGAAATTGAACAGTGGTGCTTAGCTGCTCAGTGTAGAAGAAGATTCCGTGATACAAACATTGCCCAGATTGGTAGACCATATCCAGGTATGATGGATCTTTACATTGATGAAACAAACTTATATCGCAGAATGAACTTATATACTAAGCAGTTCGATTGGGAAAAGATGTGGGCTATTGCGGATCATATTAAAGATGAAGATCAGATTCGTACAAAAGCACAGGATATTCTTGATACATTTGATATCGAAGGTGGAGGAAGCATCGAAGAAGTCTGGGAAATGGCGCGTTATGTTGTTGCCTTTGAAGAATGGGTTAAGGAAGAAAAGCTTGGCTTAATCGCATCTCACTATGATGGTTTTGCACAGGGCAAGGCTGGTACTTTAGATAGTATGTTAATTCCAGCATTCTCTATGCTTATTAAGCAGGGTACAGCATGTGCAGTTGAGGGTGATATGAAAGTTGCGATGGCAATGAGTATCTTAAAGACTATTTCTGGAACTGGACAGTTATCAGAAATGTACTCTATCGATTTCAATGATGATATCTGCATTATTGGTCATAGTGGTTCTGGTGACGCTGATATCTCAGATAAGAAGCCTACTATGAAGATTGTAAAGGTATTCCATGGTAAGACTGGTGGGGGATACTTAACACAGTTCTATCCATACCTTGGTCCTGTAACTTATCTTGCGATTACACAGGATGGCGATGGAAACTTCAAGTTTGTTGTTGCTGAAGGTGTGAATGAAGAAGGTAAGATCTTATCATTTGGTGATACAAATATGAGAACACGTTTCAGCTGTGGTGCAAGAGAATTCATGAACCGTTGGAACGAAGCTGGCCCAACTCACCATATGGCAGCCGCTTGTGGCAGACATATCGATACGATCTTAAAGGTTGCTAAGATTTTCAATGTACCAGTAGATATTATTACACGTTAAAAGGAGAGAGAAAGATGAAAGTATTAGATGCAGAATTTGTAAAAGGATTTATTAGAATGGCCGATGATGGCTGGAATCAGGGATGGCATGAACGTAATGGTGGTAACCTTACTTACCGTATCAAATCTGAAGAAGTAGAATTAGTGAAAGAAAACTTTGAACCTAAACAGTGGCAGGCAATTGGTACAACAGTGCCAGCTCTAGCTAATGAATACTTCCTAGTAACAGGAAGTGGTAAGTACTTCAGAAACGTCAGCATTAAGCCAGAAGATTCTATTTGTATTATTGAAGTAGATGACAAAGGTGAAAACTATCGTATTGTCTGGGGTCTAGTTAATGGTGGTAGACCAACTTCAGAACTTCCTAGCCATTTAATGAACATGGAAGTAAAGAAATTACAAAATCCAAACTACCGTGTTATTTACCATGCACACACTACTAACATCATTGCTTTAACATTCGTTTTACCATTAGATGGTAAAGTATTCACTCGTGAATTATGGGAAATGGCAACTGAATGTCCAGTTGTATTCCCATCAGGTATTGGTGTCGTTGACTGGATGGTTCCAGGTGGAAGAGAAATTGCGGTTGAAACTTCTAAGTTAATGGCTAAGCATGATCTTGTCATCTGGGCACATCATGGTATGTTCGCAGCAGGTGAAGACTTTGATCTAACTTTTGGTTTAATGCATACAGCTGAAAAGTCTGCAGAACTCTTAGTTAAGATGCTTTCAATGCAGCCTAACAAGAGACAGACTATTACTCCAGATGAATTCAGACATCTTGCGAAAGATTTCAATGTTGAATTACCTGAAGAATACTTATACGAAAAATAAATAAAATAATCTGGGGACATAGAAAGCCTTCATAGAATAGATGATTCGTAGAATATAACCTTCAATTTTATGTCAGATAGTCCATAAAACATCCATTTATCTAAAGAAACGGCAGAAAACCCCCACCTCAATATGAAATATAGGTGGGGGATGAATGCCGTTAATGCATCTGATTGAGAAATTTGGAGTAAGAAATAGTAT
>Ga0129313_1001128_pt1 | contig 18082 bp, 8 predicted proteins | sample O1105metagenome_FD_94436 | JGI IMG/M metagenome (GOLD analysis project Ga0129313, IMG submission 94436) | Orangutan group fecal microbial communities from fecal samples from Wisconsin, USA - O1105 metagenome | ecosystem: Host-associated > Mammals > Digestive system > Large intestine > Fecal...
CGGCTTTCACGCTGGCTATCAGGCGCTCCATAGCCTCCGCCTTCGCCGCATCGGGGCAGCGCACAGCGTTGGTCTCGGTCTGTGACAGATCGTAGAGGCGGTAGTCACGCTGCAAAGCGATGTCGCCGACCTGCGAAGTGTATGCCTGCACGCTCACGCCCAGCTGTCGCAGGGCGAGCTTGGCAAGCGCTCCGCCGACACAACGGGCTATGGTGACACGTGCCGAAGAGCGTCCGCCGCCACGGTGGTCGCGCACTCCGTACTTTGAACTGTACGTGTAGTCGGCATGAGACGGACGAAACAGGTCGCGCATGTTGTCGTAGTCGGACGAGTGTTGGTTGGTGTTTCTCACCTCAAAGCCTATGGGACAGCCCGTAGACTTGCCTTCAAACACGCCGCTCAACAGCTCCACGCGGTCGGCTTCGTTGCGACTTGTGGTTATGGCGCTCTGTCCGGGACGGCGGCGGTCCAGCTCGCGCTGTATGAAGTCGAGGTCTATGTCTATGCCTGCCGGCATGCCGTCTACCACTCCACCCACTGCCGTGCCGTGGCTTTCACCGTATGTGGTGAGCGTGAATATGTTTCCGAATGTGTTTCGCATAAGCTTAGTCTGTTGATTGTTTTACGCTGTCGCCCATAGCACATGCTGCCGGACGCTTAGTGACGATGGCCGCAACCACCCTCGTGATGGCCGCAACCGCCCTCGTGATGACCGCCACAGCCACCCTCATGATGGTCTCCGCAGCCACCGTCGTGGTGTCCACAGCCGCCCTCTTTGTGTCCGCCACAGCCGCCACCGCAGTTGCCGCCACAACCGCCGCAGCCACCTTCGCCGCTCAGACGGTTTATGAGCATCTGAATTTCTTCGTTAGTTGCCTCGCGACTCTCCACCACACTGCCCTTGAAGTTGAGCTCTTTGCCTGCAAACGGGTGGTTGAGGTCCATCTTCACCTTGTCTGCCGTGATATCGAGTACACGTGCCATGAAGTGCTGTCCCTCCTGGTTCTGCAACTGTATGAAGGCGTCTTTGTAGACGTTGTCGTTGTCGAAGCGTCCGTTTATGTAGAACATTGCTTTGTCAAGGTCTATCACACGCTCTTCGGCATAGTCGCCGTAAGCCTCGCTTGAGGTGAGACGGAAGTCAAACTCATCGCCCTTTGACAGTTCCACGATGGCGTCTTCAAACTTGTCGAGAGTGATGCCGAAGCCAGATATGAACATGAATGGCTTAGCGGCTGTCGCCTCCTCCACCATTGTTGTTGTACCGTCGTTGTCGATAGTGTACAGCTTGTATGCTACAGCAATGTACTTGTTGCCTTTGTTTTCCATTTTTATTGTCTTTTGTTTTTGTGTTATCTGTAATATGAATGGGCGGTTGACAGCGTCGCAAAAATAGGTGCGCAAGCCCGCAACAGCCCCGTTTCCGCCACACGTTCGTGGCCGATAGTCTTGGCAAAGGTACTGTTATTTAGCGAGATGGCAAAATTATGGTTGCCGTTTCTTGTATGTGTCACAGTTTTTTAGTTATTTTGCAAGAAGAAGCCTACGTGCTATTGGGACTGGTTTCAGCAAGCCGAAACGATGCGTTTCTACAACAGTGTTTCAGCAAAAAGACTCACTTTAACGACACATAACACATGACAAGACACCACATAACACTACTAACATGTCTGGCATTGGCACTTATCACGACGCCCATCGCCACCACAGCGCAAGACATCAACGCCCGAAGCATGAACCCGCAGAAGCTATCGACACATCTGCGGCATCTGCTTCGTGAGAACACGAGCGCCACGGCAGACGCTGGCAAGGCACCACGCAAAGTGGCAGCGAGCAAGAGCCGCACGGTCTGCGCCTTCGTACAGACACGCTCCGAGGCAGACACCACCATCATAGTGAGCCACGGCGGCAGAGTGTTGGCGTCGTTTGGCGACATCTGCATAGCCTCCCTGCCGATAGACCGGGTGCCCAGTCTGTCGCTCGAGAGCAACGTTAGACGCATCGAAGCGCAAAGTGGCACAAGCCCGTTGCTCGACATCACGGCACAGAAGACAGGCGTAGACAAGGCGCACGACGCCGTACAGTTGCCACAAGCGTTTGATGGCAGCGGCGTGGTGATGGGCGTCCAAGACGTAGGGTTCGACCTTACCCACCCCACATTCCGCAACAGCGACGGCAGTCATCTGCGCATACAGCGCTTCTGGGACCAGCTGTCCACAGACCCAAGCGACCTGCCTGTCGGCGCCGACTACCGCGACGAAGCGGCGCTGCTCGCCAAGATGGAGTCGCGCGACGCCTACATCATAAGCCACGGCACACACACTACGGGCATCGCCGCGGGCAACGGTTACCTGTCGCCATACCGCGGCATAGCGCCCGGCAGCGACATCTGTCTGGTGAGCAACGCCGTGAGCGACGACCGACCGCTCATCAGCGACGACGACATTGACAAATACACCTACGCCACCGACGCCTTAGGCTTCAAGTATATATTCGACTATGCCGAGAGCGTGGGTAAGCCGTGTGTGATAAACTTCAGCGAAGGGGCGACGCAAGACTTCCGTGGCGACGACGTGCTCTACTACGAAACGTTGAGTCGGCTCACTGGTCCGGGGCGCATACTGGTGGTGGCAGCAGGCAACACCGGACATATCCGCACCCATTTCAACAAGCCCAAAGGCGTGGCATCGGCAGGTGCTTTCATACGCGACGCGGGCAAGAAAGTGGTATTTACGGTAAAGAGCGACGCGCCGACACTGCTGCGGCTCACCTTCTACGGCAAGCAGCGCGTGGCACACACCATTGCTCTCGCCGATGCCTTCACGACTCCCGACCCCATCATGACACAGACCTTTGACTGCAACGGCTACGGCTACAGCGTGGAAGTGAACGCCTACAAGTCGTGCTACGACGATGGCGACGACGTGTTTGACGTGACTATAACCTGCGACGACGGCATGAGCGCGCAGCCGATGTCGGTCGAAACTCTCGGGACCGACGCAAACACAGACCTCTACCGCGTAAGGGGCGACATCTACAACAGCAGCGCCAACGCGAGCCTCAACGCCGGAGACAACGCCTACGGTGTGTTGTCGCCATCGTCGGCACCCAGCGTTATATGTGTCGGCGCGACGACCTACCGCACACAATACACCAACGAGGCGGGCGAACTGCGGACGAGCGACAACGGCAGCAATGGTTCGCTGGCACATTATTCGTCACGAGGGCCGACATTTGACGGACGTAAAAAGCCCGACGTGGTGGCTCCTGGCACAAACGTAATATCGTCTTACGGCAGCACATTCATCGCCACTGCCGCCAACAATCTGGCTCATTCGCGCATAAGCACCTTCTCTTTCAACGGCCGTACCTACGCATGGCAGTCAGACACTGGCACCTCTCTTGCCGCCCCCGTGGTGGCAGGCACCATCGCACTGTGGCTACAGGCAGACCCTACGCTGTCGCCTGACGACGTGCGCGACATCATGTCAAAGACTTGTTCGCGCCACGAGGCGCTGACTTCAAGCTGCGTCCCCGACGACTACGGGTACGGAGAGATTGACGCCTACCGCGGACTGCTCCACATACTTGGCGTCGACGGCATCGACGGTGTCAGCATGTCGCAACCCAAAGGCATGACATTCGGCGTGGCACAAGACGGCACCATCGACATCTCGCTTGTCAAGACAGCCACCCAACCGTTCACCATAGACATCTACAACACCACCGGACAGCGCCTCATCCGCGCCACATTCCCCTCTGGCGCCGACCACTACAACTTGGCGGCAGGCAATCTCGCACGCGGCATATACGTCGTTCAGGCAAGCAGCAGCGACCGGGAGCAGAACGGATCGTCGCTCATCCGATGGTAAGCCCCTACTCATCCGATGGTAAACACCTACCCATCCGACGGTAAGTTTCTACCCTTTCCGACGGTAAGCTTCTACCCCTTCCAATCTCTCCGACACTTGTCATACGACAAGAACGTACCGCAAGACATTGCGATAAACGCCCGTTTTCTCTCACATTTCAACTATTTTATTGTATATTTGCAGCGTCATGCTGTTTGGCGCGACACGTTTTCAGCGCCGCAACATGCACACCTGAAACATACATGCATATATATAAACAAGGTAACAGCTATGAAAAGGATTAAATTTTTACTGCTGACGGCAGTGGCCGCCATTCTCTTTGCGTCATGCGGAACAACACGCACAGTGCCTATCACGGGACGAAAGCAAAACATATTGGTGAGCGACGAGCAGATACTCAGCCTCAGTAATCAGGAGTATTCCACCTTTATGAAGTCGGCAAAGTTGTCGACCAATGCCACCAACACAGCCATGGTGAAACGCGTGGGACAGCGTCTGGCAACGGCAGTACAAAACTATCTTGTCAGCAACGGACTGTCGGCAGAGGTCAAAAGCTTCAGTTGGGAGTTCAATCTTGTACAAAACCGCGAGGCAAACGCCTTCTGCATGCCTGGTGGCAAGATTGTGGTCTACGAAGGACTGCTGCCCTACACGCAGAACGAACCGTCGCTTGCCATCGTGCTCGGACATGAGATTGCACACGCTGTGGCTAAACACTCTGCCGAACAGATGAGCAAACAAATCAAGAACCAGTACGGCACACAGATTCTCGGAGAAGTGTTGCAGGCAGCAGGAGCAAGCTCTGTCACCACGCAACTCGCACAGATCATCGCACAAAAGGGTCTGCAATTCCGCAGCCTCAAGTACTCGCGCGACCACGAAACGGAAGCCGACCGCATGGGATTGATATTCGCCGCCATGGCGGGATATGACCCCAACGTGGCTGTTGCGTTCTGGCAGCGCATGTCACAAGGCAACAGTAGCAACCAGTCCGACATGTTCAGCGACCACCCCTCCGACGCCAAGCGCATAGCAGCCATAAAGGCAGACATGCCTGAGGCTCTGAAATATTACAAGCCCGCGACCACCACGACCACGGTAACAAAGAGCACTGCGAGCAAGACCACAACGTCGTCAAAACACAAAACAACCCATAAGTCAACGAAAAAGACTACGCGCAAATAGCGTAACAAACACCGCAGGAATCTACTCGCAGCATCGCAGGAGTCTACTCGCGACACCGTAGGAGTCTACTTGCAGCATCGCAGGAGTCTACTCGCAGCACTATCGCGCCCCCGTAAGGTGTACAAAGACAAGCCAACACCCCTTGTCTTTGTACACCTTCTTTTATTGATGCAACTGCCAAATGGGACGCGACAGGACGTGTCCCCTCTCCCCTGACATTACCATCACGCCCATTTGACAAACGACAATGGTACGAAGCGCGTCGCCAACAGTTCTTATACCACTCCACACGGTTGTCAACCGACAAGTCTGACAGACGCAATCGCCCTAATATAAAAAATCAATTGAAATCCATAAAAAATGTCTTACGAGCATAAAATTCTGCTTATTCGTTTCTGCTATTAAGCCGTTTTTTATGATATTTGCACTATAATTCGCTAACTGAAGCAACTCATACAAGCCTCCTTGACTATACTCTTCTCACGAAATTTCTATTACTTATACAACATATATTCACCATACGCTTATGCCATATTGCAATAAATCGTTTCTCATGAACGCACTCATTGCCGCGCTGTCGTTGACCATGCTGCTGTCTTGCGGCAGCAATGACAAGAAGACAAAGGTCGGCGTAGTGCTCTACCATCAGTTCTCATGGCGCGAAAAGCTTGCCAACGAGATAAACTACGCGTCGTTCAGATATGAGAATCTGAATATCACCACCGTGTCATCAAACAATAGTAGCTCGCGGCAGGTACACCAAATAGACTCCTTAGTAAAGGAAGGGATTGACCTACTCATCATATCGCCCATACCGACAAAGGAAGTTATAGACGCCATAAACCGCTGTTACGACCGTAATATACCTGTAGTGCTGGTTGATAACAAAAACATCAACTGCAAGTACACGGCATTCATAGGCGCAGACAACGAAGAGATTGGACGCTCTGTTGGCAAATATATCGGGCGCATGCTGCTGACAACAGGCGGCAAAGTGCTTGAAGTGCAGGGCAAAGCTGGCGACCTCGCCACGGAAGAGCGCCACCGCGGATTTATCAGTGCGCTTAAAGCATTTCCTAAAGTACAAGTAATCGCCTCGCCATATGGTAACTGGAACTACCTCACTGCCGAGAATATAGTCGACAAGGAGCTTGCATTACACGACGACATAAACGTGGTGTTCTACCATAGCGACGGTATGGTAAACTACAAACTGCAGAGCAGCTACCTTGCTAAGGGCAAGTTGCTGAGAGTAATCGGCATCGACGCCCTGTCCAAAAAGCCGTCGGGCATTGAGCAAGTGAAGAAAGACTCCATCTCTGCAAGCTTCGTTTACCCTACAAGAGGCGACAAAGTGGTAGACCTTGCCATGAAGATTATAAACCGACAACCCTACACGAGAGACGAGATTCTGCCTACCGGCGTTGTCGACCGCGACAACATCTCCACCATATTGCAGCAACATATAGAAATCGACAGGCTCGACTCGCAGATACAGTCGATGCGTGCGCAGATAGACATGTCACAGACCGAGAGTGCCTTACGCCTGCGCATATCACTGCTACTGAGCATACTCGTCATCTCGCTCGCTGTCTACTGCGTCACGATATACCGTTCCTTCAAGAAGAAGCACGAGCTACACGCCACCATAAAGAAGCAATATGCAGAGAAGGAGATACAAGCCCAGAAGCTGCTTGAGAGCAACAACCGCCTGTTGCTGCTCAACCAACAGATAGAGGAAGAGGTGCAGACCAAGCTCAACTTCTTCACCAACGTGAGCCATGAGTTCCGCACTCCGCTGACGCTTATTGCCGGACCGATAGAGAAACTGCGCACCGACGAGAAGCTAACAGAGTCGCAACGCCACAGCTTGCTTGACGTTGCAAGCAAGAATCTGTCCACTCTTATGAACCTTGTAAGCGACATTCTCGACTTCAGAAAGGTGCAAGACGGCAAGATGGACCTGCGATTGGAACAGTTTGAGCTTGTCAAGGCACTGAAAGACTGGACCGACAACTTCCGCAACTACGCCATCAGCAAAAACATTTCGCTTGAGTTCAGCCATGAAAAGACACGCACACTATGGGTGCAGGCAGACAGAAAGAAGATGACGAGCATCGTTGTGAACCTGCTCGGCAACGCTTTCAAACACACACCCGATGGTGGACGCATCACCGTGTCGCTCACTTCCGACAACGACACGTTCACACTGAAGGTATGCGACACAGGAGAAGGCATCGCCCCTGACGTGCTGCCAAGAATATTTGACGGCTTCTACCAGGCACCAGGCACACAGTCGGGCACAGGATTAGGACTGACTTTCACCAAGTCGCTTGTCGAACTGCACCACGGAACCATCATTGCGGAAAGCACCGTAGGCGCAGGAGCAACCTTCACCGTAACCATGCCCATAGCCCAAAAGCGTGAAGAACTGGAGCAAAAGCTACTGGACGACGACAAGATGCTTGAAGAAGCAAACATACAAGGAGCTGGCAAGCCGCGCGTATTGATTATCGACGACAACAAAGACATGTGCGAATATGTGCGCGTAATACTTGGAAACGAGTACGAATGTCAGGAGGCTTACAACGGCAAAGAGGGCTATGAGAAAGCACTACGCTGGATTCCGGACATCGTGGTGTGCGACGTTATGATGCCCGTCATGGACGGAATAACATGTTGTCAGAAGCTGAAGACGACAACAGCGACCAGCCACATACCCGTAATTCTGCTCACGGCGCGGTCGCTCGAGAGCAACTACATCGAGGGATACGACAACGGAGCCGACGCCTACATCACCAAACCGTTCTCTGCAGAGGTGCTCACGGCGAGGGTGGAAAACCTGCTTGCCAACCGCAAGTTGCTGCGCGAGTCGTTTGCCCACGACGACAACAAGTTTGAGATGTTTGCCACTCCGCGTGAGTCAGAGTTCGTAAAACGCTTCCAAGACTGCATAAAGGAGAACTGCTCAAGCCCCGACCTCAACATCGAAGACATCAGTTCAAAGATGAATCTGAGCCGTGCGCAGCTCTATGCGAAGATAAAGAACCTGACAGGACAGGCACCTGTCGAGCACATACGAATGATTAGGCTGGAGTGCAGCCGTGAGTTGCTGCGCACAACAGAGCTTACCATTGCGGAGATAGGCTACAAAGTAGGATTCTCTTCACCCGCCTATTTCTCCAAATGCTTTAAAGACCAGTACAACATGACACCTAACGAGTTTCGCAACCAGAAGCAATAAGAGCGCGACGGGAGACCCTACAAGACAACAAGACACATACATAACACACACTAATTAACATCAAAAGCTATGAGAAAAAGCATCATCACAGTCTTACTCTGCCTCACATCACTCGCCATAGGAGCGCAGGAGAAGACTCTGGCACTAACCGACTTGCAGATACGCGACCCTTACATCCTCGCCGACAAGGCGTCATCGACCTATTATCTATACCGCACACACAACGCGAAAAACGCCGACGGCAAGGAAACGGGAGGCATAGAGGTGTACAGCAGTAAAGACCTCAAACAGTGGCACGGACCCAAGCAGGTGCTCACCCTGCCCTCCGACAACTGGAGCACGGGCGTAATATGGGCGCCGGAGGTACACAAATATAAAGGCAAATACTACGCTTTCGCCACAGTGAACAGCGACGTCAAATGGAAAAACAACGTGGAAGGCTGGGCCGAATACAAATGGCGAGGCACACAAATCTTCCGCGCCGACACGCCGACAGGTCCGTTCCTGCCCCTCACGAAGCACCAGCAGACACCGCTCGACGAGATGGCGCTCGACGGCACACTATGGGTTGAAGATGGCACACCTTATATGATATACTGCCACGAGTGGGTGCAGGTGTGCGACGGAACCATGAATCTCGTACGCATGTCGCCCGATTTATCACACACCGTGGGCAACCCACAGATGCTCTTCAACGCCACGGCAGCATCATGGGCTACAGGTGTGGCGACAGAGGTAGCCGACATGCCACGCGCAGTGGTCACCGACGGATGCTTCCTCTACCGCACACGCACTGGCAAACTGCTCATGATATGGTCGAGTTTCCACGGCAAAGACTACGCCACAGGCATCGCCGAGTCTACCACAGGCAAGGTGGCAGGTCCCTGGCGACAGCAGACCGAGCCGCTATACACCTCTGACGGCGGCCACGGCATGCTCTTCCACACCTTCGACGGCAAGCTCTGCATCGTGCTGCACTCGCCCAACAGCGGCAACGAACGGGCACACATCTTCCGTGTCAACGACCTCGGCAACACGCTGACATTAGGTCAAGAGGTGAAGTAAATAGACCCTTCATACGAAAACCCACTTATCTTGCAAATATAACAAAATGAGAAACATCACATTATTATTAGCTACCGTCCTGCTGTTGGGGCTACTACCCACCAAAGCCCAAGACGTCAGGACCAGTCCCATACCCACGGAATATCCGTTCATGGAACCGCTGCCACGCCATTTCGCCGTCACGGTCGAAGGGCAAGAGTTGGCACTCTACAACGACAGCACATTCTGGGGCGGCACTATCGACTTCGGAAGTTTCGAGATGAAAGACGGGAAAGACGTCACCATCAGCATAAAACTGGACGAAGACATACACTCGCTTGAACTGCTGCCCAAGCCTAAAGACTGTAAGGTGAGACAGATAGACAAGCGCCTGATAGAGATAACGACGCGAAAGGCAGACTGGCAACAGACTCTCGTCGTAAACGGTTGCCCACGCAAGGGCCACGTCCTGCACCTGTTCTGCAACAGATATGCAGAGGGAACACAGCCCACAGGCTACAGATATGACGAGCCGTCAAAGACCCATCTCTTTGGTCCTGGCTACTACGACCTCAAGCAACTCACCGGCGCCGCTACCCTTACGGTCAGCGGCAACCAGAAAATATACCTCGCACCGGGAGCTGTCGTCAACGGCAAACTGTCTATAAGAGACGGCAACGGCGCCAAGATTTACGGCAACGGCATGGTTTGCAACAACCAAACATCTATGGTCACGGTAGACAATTCGATACACTGCGCAGTGGAAGACATCACCGTGCACGGCCATGCACTGCACGCATGGCAAGTGATTATAGGCAGTAGCCGCAACGTAAGGATGAAGGGTATGAAGATATTCAACCCCCACTATGCAAGCGTCGACGGCATAGACATCGTCAACTCATCACACTGCACCATAGACAGCTGCTTCATACGCGCCAACGACGACGCCATAGCCATCAAGGGACTGGGCAACCACAAGCCGTCAGAAGGCGTGGCAGTCACCGACCTGCGCTTCAGCCATCTACAGTTATGGAACGACTGCAACAACGCTTTCGGCATAGGTGCCGAGACCCACTGCCGCGAATACAGCAACATCAGATTCACCGACAGCGACATACTCTTCTCCTACGACGACCCCATACACCACAACAACCTCAACGAACGTGCCGCCATGAACATCTGTTCGCTCCACGGCACCTTCTTCCACGACCTGTTGTTTGAGAACATAGACGTGTACCACTGCCAACGTCTGATAGGTCTGGGCTTCAGACAGGACTTCTGGTTCGGACAGCTGGAGGGTGACCAAACAGGAGAAGGCGGCATCTACAACGTGACGTTCAGAAACATACGCTCGTTCGAGAAAGACAACGGACCACTCAACAACAAAGTGTTGCTCTACGAATGGCACCGCGACGGCACACCCGACAAGCTCCTTAGGAACATAAAGTTCGACAATGTGCGCATCAATGGGAAAAGACTTAAAAGCGCCAACTCGCCACATTTCGACCTCGAACCAGCCATCGGACACGACCTCAAGAAGGAATTGAAATTCTGACAACAAGTCTGTCGTCACTTGTCCCAAACCACGTGGAAGAGCTGAACCGACCGTTTCAATACACGGTTCAACACCACTGATTTTGCCATCAAGCCGACTTGACAAAATGATAGCGCCCTTTTGGGCTTGCCAAAGGGCCGTAATGGCGTCGTCACTACGGCCTAATGACAACGTCAAATGGGCCTAATGGGAAAGTCGCCAAGCATTTAACACACGTTAAGAATTGGCGTAAGTAAAAGAGGCGAAACGATAGCAAAATGTCAACAAAACGCCCATCGTGGCTTACACCATGCAAACAGCGCCATCCACGACTTGTCCGCAGAATCGGCAACAGGTGTCAACGGGGTGTATATAAAAATTTAAAGATATGTATAAAAAAGGCGAAACAGCAGTTTTTTATAGTCAACAAGACAAATTTTATATATCGTTTCACAGATATTTCGGACTTTTGCGACAGAGATATTTACTATTATCGAAACCATAAACATCTATTTAATATATGAGAATAAAGTCTTTATTTATAATGTCGCTGGTATTGTCGGCATTTGCTGCACAGCCAGCAAGCGCCATAGACTATGAGGTATGGACCCCAGACAACACCAAGGGAACAAACCACACCGCAGCCGACGGCAGCTTCAAGACGTTTGCACGGCCTGACGAGATGACAGCAACAGACCTATCCCCACGCTTCAACGTGTTGGTAAACAAAGAGGCATACACCGGTCTGTACTGCGCCAAGAACGAATGGGGAGGCACGGGCAATTTCGGCGTGGTAGACATCAGAAAAGACCAACCGACAGAGATTGTGGTGTCTTGCAGAAAGGAACTGGGCGACTACGACATTCTGCCTCACAACGCTGACATATATGACGTGGAGAAACTGAACTCTCGCATACTGAAGTTTAAGATAAAGAAGCCACAACAGAACATCACACTCGTGCTCAACGGCGACTATCAGAAGGGTGACGTGCTGCACCTCTTTTTCAACGACGCCGACGAGGAGGAGCCAGCTGTAGACCCCGAGAAGAAAGCCAAAGGTGGCTACTTCTACGACCGCGGGACAAAGACCTACTACTTCGGGCCTGGCTATTACGACTTGTCAAAGACACATAACGGCAGCGTGACGGTGTCTGGCGGACGCAGCATCTACATCGCCGGCGGCGCGGTGCTTAAAGGACAGATAACCATCAGCGGCGCAGGAAGCACCATAAAGGGCCACGGCATAGTGTTTCAAAGCGACGACGGCAGCGGCTCACAGCTCAACGTGAACAACTGCACGCAAGGCGAGATAGACGGACCAGTATTCTATCGCTACAGAATCAGAGGGTGGCAGACGACATATACCTACAGCAGCAACATGACGATAAAGAACATAAAGGTCATCTGCGTATATGGCGGCAGCACCGACGGCATGGACTTCCAGGGCTGTCACGACCTCAGTTTCGACAACTGTTTTGTGCGTGCCAACGACGACGCCATTGCTGTCAAAGGCCTATGTTCGGGCAATCCGAAAGACGCTCCGCCCGAGAAGAACCTTTCGTTCAACAACTTCCAGATATGGAGTTCGGCTAACGGCGGCTTCAACATTGGCGCTGAGACCACATGCTACTACGAGAACATAAGGTTTACAAACAGCGAAGTGCTCTGCTCCTTCGACGGAATAGGTCTGAACGGCTCTATGGACGACCGCGCAGCACTCAACATCTGCGCCCTCCACGGCACCTATTTCAAAGACATACTCTATGAGAACATATATATAAACAGGTGCGAACGCCTCATCGGAGTGTCGTTTAAAGACAGCTTCTGGTACGGCACCCTGCAGGGAGACCAGTCGTGGCCAGGCGAGATAAAGGGCATAACCTATCGCAACATAATCTGTCCGAACAACACAGGGGGCAACATTTCAAACGACATTCTGTTCCAGGGATGGCACCAGACAGAACCTATGGACAAATATCCGAACGGCACTCCCGACAAATTTATACACGACGTGACTTTCGACAATGTGCTCGTTGAAGGCGAACCGGTGCTCGGATGGGACAACAAACATCTGTTCACCAACAACACCGACGACCTGAAACTTGTCTACGACTTCCACTTCAGCACCACAAACAGCATTGACGAGCTGAAAGTGAAGCCACAGCACAACGGAAAATGCTACAGCATTGACGGACGACAGATAGCAAAGCCCACTAAGGGGCTGTACATAAGAGACGGAAAGAAGATTTTCTTGAAATAAAGAGCTTGAAGACTTGAATCTTTGAATTGCAATACTTGAAATAATGAGTTTTAATCAATGGTGATGCAAATCACTTACATACTAACAAAATCTAAGCAATATGAAAAAGTATTTTCTCCTCGCTTCTTTCTTAGGAGCAACATTGACCATGTCAGCACAAAGCTTTGCTGGCGGTACAGGAACAGCTGAAGACCCCTACCAGGTGGCAACAGCTGAGCAGCTACAGGCTGTGACCGACTTCACCACGTCTAACTTCATACAGACTGCTGACATCGACCTCGACGGCGTGGCATTCAATCCTATCGCTACGTTTACTGGCGTCTACGACGGCGGCGGACACTTTATCGACAACTACACAATAGAGAGCGGCTCCGACGGCGCTGGTCTCTTCGCAAGACTTAACACCCCCGGTGTCATCAAAAACGTAAAGATGAGATATGCATACATTATCGGTGGCAACTGGTCTGGCATTCTGTGCTCTACCAACGGCAACTGGGAAGTGCTGGGAGGCAACATCGAGAACTGTGAAATATACGACTCTTCAATCGAGGCGATGGCAAATGTAGGAGCCTTTGCGGGCGTCGCTGCTGGCAACTTCATTGGCTGCCGCGCCTTCAATGTGACAGTGGAAGGAACGGAAACGGTCGGCGGTATATCTGGCGACAACGAGGGTGGCGGACGCTACAAGGACTGCTCTTTCCACGGTAACGTTATCGGTTCGGCAAACACTGGTGGCATCTGCGCCTTCTACAATGGCGCTTGCAAGTGGGACTATGCCTTTGAAAACTGCGTGGTGTACGGTTCTGTGTCTTCTTCGTCAGGCACTATTGGCGGCGTATTGGGACAGCCTAACTGGAACTGCGAAAACGCTCACATCACCAACTGCGCCGTGTTTGCAGACTGCTCAGGCCAGTGTGTAGGTTCGTTCGGCGGCAACGCACTTCGCGGAAAGCTCACCAACAGCTACGCTACAGGCAATGTGAAGGCCACAGGACAGTGGACTCACGATGTCTACACAGACAACTGGAACGGCGGTCTTTGCTCCGTTAACTTCAATGGACCTATTGAAAACTGCTACTTCTCAGGCGTCATAACAGGCACCGACGATGTGAAGACTGCTGGTATCTGCGGTCGCAACTGGCCGGGCATCACTGTCTCACACACCTACTACAACAGCGACGGTGCGCCTATGGGCATGGGCGACGGCGACGACCCCACCACCTACGACACCAAAGACCTGCTGCCCGAAGAGATGCTTGTACTCAGCAACTTCAAGTTCTCTGATATGAGCAAATGGCAGATAGCAGAGGGCACAACTCCGTTCTTCGCTAACCAGACCGCCCCGCTAAAAATTACTGAATGTACAACAGCCAAAATAGCAGGCACAGGCGAAGCTGACCTCGATTTCGTTTATATCTACGGTTCACTCAGCGAGACCATCACAAAGCCCGTGACCATCAGCAATGGCGCATGGTCTGTAGAGCTGGCTGACGGCGATGCAGTAGAAAGCGAGACCGTAACAGTTATCGGTATTGGCAAGAACAAAATGCCGTCTATGGTGACTAAGGCAAAGGTCGGCGAGGCTACAGGCATCACCTCTGCAACAGCCAACACTGTCAAGACCGTCAAGGCTATCTACAACGTGGCTGGACAGCGTGTCAACGGCATACAGCGCGGACAGGTCAACATCGTGAAATACGCCGATGGTACTTCTGTTAAGGTAACAGGCAAATAACAAATAAGCAACTAACAATTTTAGCTTAAAGCCTGCAAGCAGCGGCTGAAAAGCAGCATGCGGCTGGCTAAAAAGCAACAAGTAATTAACTCAAAAAACAACAGTGTGAGGCTCTTCAACAAAGGGCTGGGAGTCTCACACTTCTTTTTCTTACAATCATTTCAACCAAGCCGTCATTGAAAGCGGCCAACCAACACACCAAAGTCTATGAGTTATAACCGACAAAAATATGTAGCCATTGCTTCTATACTATGCATCTCTCTGACGTTCGGTCAAGAGGCGCAAGCAATGTCCTACAGTCCGAACACGAGACAAGTATTACAAGACAAGGCAGGACAAAAGCATACATTGACGGGACGCGTCACCGACGCCAACGGAGAAGAACTGATTGGAGCAGTGGTCAAGGTCGTTGGCACGGCAAGCGGTGCCGTAACCGACATTGACGGAAAGTTCACTCTCACATTCTCTGGAAAGCAAAACACTTCCATATCTGTCTCCATGATTGGATATGTAACGAAGACTGTACGCGCTGCAGAGGCTCAAAACGGAACGCTCAACATTGTGCTGCAAGAAGACAATCAAGCACTTGAAGAGGTCGTTGTGGTAGGATATGGAGCCATAAAGAAGGAGTCGCTGACGTCTGCCATATCTAACATCAAGAGCGAAGACCTCGCAAGAACGGCTGCAATCAACACCTCTGGAGCATTGGCAGGAAAAATTCCTGGCATCAACAGCCGCCAGAGCGACGGACGACCAGGCCAATGGACGAGCATAAGCATACGCAACATGGGCACGCCTCTTTATGTTGTAGACGGTGTGCAGATGGATGAGGGACAGTTCAACAATATCGACTATAACGACATTGAGAACATTTCTGTCTTGAAAGATGCCTCCGCGTCTATCTATGGCGTACGTGCTGCCAACGGCGTTGTTGTCGTAACGACCAAGTCCGGCAAGCGAAACCAGAAGTGTAGGATAAACCTTAACTCCTACTATGGATGGCAGTCTATGTTCCGCTTCCCGGAGTTGGCAGACGCATCTACCTACGTAAAGGCAAGCGTTCAGGCAACCACATTGGCAGGACAAACCGCAAAATACTCTGAAGAGGAATATAACGCCTACGTCAGCGGAGAGAAAAAAGGATTTAACTGGAAAGACTACATCTGGCAAGACTCCGCTCCACAATGGTACACGGAAATCAGTGCCAGCGGTGGATCGGACAAGATAAGCTACTATGTGGCAGCCAGTCACATCGAGCAGGAGTCCATGGCAAGAAACTTCGGCAACTTCAAGCGCTCGAACATACAGCTGAACGTTGACGCCGACATTACCGACAACTTCCGCATAAGAGCACGCATCAACGGACGTGTAGAGGATAAAAAGAACGCGGCTTTTAACATGAGATATCACGGCAACGACGAGTACTGGACTCTAACATACGCTGTCGTGAACAACACTCCTACGCAATTTCCTTACGCCAACAACAATCCACTTTACCCGGCAATGTGCGGCTGCGCAGGATATACCAACTATGCCAACCTCACTCTTGACAAAGCAGGACGTGCCAAAGACAACTGGCGAGTGTTTCAGGGCAACCTTACGGCAGAATGGGAGCCGTTAAAAGACCTCGTTCTGAAAGGCATGGTGTCGTACTTCAACAGCAACGAGCGCTACAAGTCACGCTCACGCGGCTACAATCTCTACAGCTACGACGAAGGAACCGACTCATACAGCGTCATAAAATCATATTCTGGCGACTTCAACAGCCGCTGGCAATACATTGAAACCATCAACACACAAGTCAGCGCAAGCTATAAACACAACTGGAACGACATACATACACTCGATGTATTCGCAGGTATGGAGTCGTATCTGAACAACAATCCCGGCGTCTCCTACGGCGGATTCCCTGCTATGGACGCCCTGAAGGTGGGCTACTTCAACGAGCTTCGCAACTTCAACGAGTGGAACGAGAACGCGTCAGCACGTCTTGGTTACATGGGGCGCATAAACTATGAGTACAAGCATAAATACCTGCTTGAGATGGCAGCACGCTATGATGGTTCATGGAAATTTGCTCCTGGCCACCGTTGGGGCTTCTTCCCATCAGTCTCTGTAGGCTGGCGTGCAAGTGAAGAAGAGTTCTGGAAGAACAGCTTCCTGAAAGACTACATCGACAATTTCAAGCTCCGTGTCTCCTACGGCATACTCGGCGACGACAACGTTTCAGGCTACGGCGCATTCTCATACCTGAGTGGTTACAACTACAACACAGGTACTGCGGTCCTTGATGGCGCCACCATCACCACCTCATCTGTGCGCAATCTGCCGCAGACCGAGATTTCATGGCTTAAAGCACACACCTTCGACGTGGGTTTAGACTTTGCTGTTTTGAACAACAGACTTAGCGGTAGCATTGACTATTTCCAGCGTCTACGCAAGGGACTACCTGCTTCTCGCTACGACATCGTAGTGCCTTCAGAGATTGGTTTCTCATGGCCGCAGGAGAATTTGAACTCCGATATGGTGAGGGGTTTTGACGCTTCACTCGTTTGGACGGACAAGATCAACGACTTCCACTACTCTGTTGGTGGAAACATAACATACGCTCGTGAGTACACATGGAACCAGTACAAGCCGACATTCACCAACTCACGCAACTACTACGTGTACAACCAGCACCACCGCTACTCTGGTTCAAGCTGGGAATTCAACTGCATCGGACAGTTCAAGTCATGGGAAGAGATAGCCGCTTACCCTGTAGACATCGACGGCAAGGGTAACAGCACACTTCGTCCCGGCGACCTCATCTATGAAGATGTAAACGGCGACGGCATCATCACCTACGACGACCAAAAGCCTATCGGACACAAAGGCTACGACGGTTCTGCAAAGGGTGACGACAGCCGCACACCGCTTCTGAACTTCAACTTCAACCTCAGCATGGCATGGAAAGGCTTCGACCTTGCCGCCGACTTTGCCGGAATGGCATTCTTTACGAAGTACTTCAACTGGGAAGCACGCTTCCCGTTCCACGGCGACGGCAACACCTTCCAATACTACATGGGTGACCAGTGGAGTCTGTCAGACCCTTGGAACGCCGAGAGCGAACTTATTCCTGGCAAATATCCTACCATGCTCTACGGCAACAGCGGCCACTCCAACTATCTGGCGAGCACGTTCTGGAGCGAAGAGATGTGGTTCTTGA
>Ga0129313_1001129_pt1 | contig 18063 bp, 16 predicted proteins | sample O1105metagenome_FD_94436 | JGI IMG/M metagenome (GOLD analysis project Ga0129313, IMG submission 94436) | Orangutan group fecal microbial communities from fecal samples from Wisconsin, USA - O1105 metagenome | ecosystem: Host-associated > Mammals > Digestive system > Large intestine > Fecal...
ACGCTGTTGAGAGAGTAATTACAGAGATAAATCCGGATGCTGTGATTCACTGTGCAGCATGGACTGCTGTGGACATGGCGGAGGATGACGATAAAGTGGCGAAAGTTCGCGCAATCAATGCTGGCGGTACCCAGAACATTGCAGATGTCTGCAAGAAGCTGGACTGCAAGATGACCTATATCAGCACGGACTATGTGTTCGATGGTCAGGGTACCGAGCCTTGGAAGCCGGACTGCAAGGATTACAAGCCTTTGAATGTATATGGCCAGACGAAACTCGATGGTGAACTGGCAGTCAGTCAGACACTGGAGAAGTATTTCATTGTTCGTATTGCTTGGGTGTTCGGCCTGAACGGTAAGAATTTCATCAAAACTATGCTGAATGTCGGAAAGACCCATGACACTGTCCGTGTGGTCAATGACCAGATCGGCACACCAACCTATACTTACGATTTAGCTCGACTGCTCGTCGATATGAATGAAACGGAAAAGTATGGTTACTACCATGCTACTAATGAGGGCGGGTATATCAGCTGGTACGATTTCACGAAAGAAATTTACCGTCAGGCTGATTATAAGACGTACGTTTTGCCGGTGACTACGGCAGAGTATGGTCTGAGCAAGGCCGCTCGTCCGTTTAACAGTCGTTTGGATAAAAGCAAGCTGGTTGAAGCTGGCTTTACTCCGCTTCCGACTTGGCAGGATGCGCTGAGCCGTTATCTGAAAGAGATTGAGCAGTAATAGAGGAGATAGAAGAAATGGGACAGATTAAAGTTGAAAAAAATGTAGGCGGCATCGAGGGCCTTTGTGTGATTGAGCCTGCTGTTCATGGTGATACCCGTGGCTACTTTATGGAAACCTACAATGAAAAAGATATGAAGGAAGCTGGCATTGACATCCACTTTGTGCAGGACAATCAGTCTATGTCCACAAAGGGCGTGTTGCGCGGTCTGCACTTCCAGAAACAGTATCCGCAGTGCAAGCTGGTGCGCGCCGTGCGTGGCACTGTGTTTGATGTTGCTGTTGATCTCAGAAGCAATTCAGAGACCTATGGCAAATGGTATGGTGTCACGCTGTCCGCTGAGAACAAGAAGCAGTTTCTCATCCCGGAGGGCTTTGCACATGGCTTCCTGGTTCTGAGTGACGAGGCTGAGTTCTGCTACAAGGTCAATGACTTCTGGCATCCGAATGACGAGGGTGGTATGGCTTGGAACGACCCGGAGATTGGCATTGAATGGCCGGAAGTGAAGGGCGAATACAAGGGTAGCGCAAGCGCAGAGGGCTACACGCTGGAAGATGGCACGGCACTGAATCTGAGCGATAAGGATCAGAAGTGGCTGGGATTGAAAGATACTTTTAAATTTTAAGAACACAGGGGTAGGTAGAATGCAGCGGGAAAACGAAGTACAACACGTATTTCTGGTAGGAGCTAAGAGTTTAGGCGCATACGGTGGATATGAAACCTTTGTATATAAGCTCACGGAGTACCACCAGAATAAGAAAAATATTAAATATCATGTAGCGTGTAAGGCTAACGGTGACGGCTGCATGGATGAAACAAAAGTGGAAGGTGTGACCAGAATCAATAATCACGAGTTCGAGTTCCACAATGCGCATTGTTTCAAAATTGACATTCCTCAAATTGGTGCAGCACAGGCCATTTATTACGATGTTGCAGCATTAAATGCTTGCTGCAAGTACATAAAAGGACATAAAATTGCACATCCGATTGTTTATATTATGGCCTGCCGCATCGGACCTTTTGCTGCTCATTTTTACAAAGAGATTCATAAGTTGGGCGGTACTGTGTACTTGAATCCAGATGGACACGAGTGGATGAGAGCAAAATGGTCTGCACCGATTCGGAAATACTGGAAGATTTCCGAACAGATGATGGTTAAATACTGCGACCTTGCTATCTGTGATTCTGTGAACATCGAAAAGTATATCCATGAGTGCTATGACGGTAAGGGTATAAAAGGTAAAAATCCGAAAACGACATTTATTGCTTATGGTGCGGATTTGACCCTTAGCAAGCTGGCGGATGACGATGAAAAGCTGGTGAATTGGTATAAAGAAAAAGGACTGGCGAAGAAGGAATATTATCTTGTCGTCGGTCGCTTTGTACCGGAGAACTCTTTTGAAGTTATGATTCGAGAGTTCATGAAAAGCAAAAGCAAAAAGAATTTTGCAATTATTACAAATGTAAATGATAAGTTCTTGAATGAACTTGAGGAAAAACTTCATTTCAAGCGTGATAAGAGAATTAAGTTCGTCGGCACTGTTTATGATCAGGAGTTGTTGAAGAAGATTCGAGAGAATGCCTATGCTTATTTCCATGGGCACACGGTTGGCGGCACTAACCCGTCGTTGATAGAAGCATTGGGCAGCACGGATTTAAATCTGCTGGTTGATGTAGATTTTAATAAAGAAGTTGCAGAAGATTGTGCTTTGTATTGGAGCCGTAAGCAGGGGAGTCTTGCAAAGTTGATTGATAAAGCAGATAAGATGAATACAGATGAAATTGCAGGGATGGGCAGGAGAGCTAAGAAGCGTGTAGTAAAAGAGTACACATGGGATAAAATTTGTGGACAGTATGAAAATGTCTTTGTGGATGGGGAAAACTGACTATGAAAATATTGGCAATACATAATTTCCATAGAAAAGGTTCAGCAAGTGGCGATGATCAAGTGTTTAAAAGTGAAACAGCCTTGCTGGAGAGTCATGGAAATCAGGTGATTAAATACACAGTTTCTAATGATGAATTTGACAATGCAGGGTTGATAGGAAAGTTGTCAGCAACATTAGGGATGCTGTGGAGCTTTAAAAATTATAAAGCTGTTCAGCAAGTGATTGAAAAGGAAAGACCTGATATTGTGCACATCCATACTTTTTTTCCTCTACTTTCGCCGTCTATTCTTTACGCTGTTAAACGAAGTGGAGTCAAAGTGGTGGCAACATTACACGATACCCGTTTTGTGTGCCCGTGTTCAACATCTTTGCGTGGAACGGAGTTATGTAATGAGTGTGGTGACGGAAAATATTTTAGGATGTGCAAATACGGCTGTTTTAAAAATTCTAGGTTACAGAGTTTTATTGTGGCTGGTATTTTTACTTATCATCGTATGAGAAAAAGCTTTTATGAGCAGATTGACCGGTATATTTGCCTGAATGAGAATCAGATTAATCTTTTGACAAATATTGGATTTGATAAAAATAAGATTACGAAGAAGTATAATTTTGTACCTGATGCAGAAGCAGAGCTCAAGGCGATAAAAACAGATAATGTACCAGAGAGGTATATCGTTTTTTATGGCCGTATTGGAGAGGAAAAAGGTATTAGAATCCTAATGAAAATTTGGGATGGGTTACCAGATATTCCTTTGGTTGTAATGGGGGGAGGGCCACTTGAAGAAGAGTTTAGATATTGGGCGGAAAAACATAACAATGTTTATTTTCTCGGATATACACAACATGATAAATGCCTATCAATTGTGAAAGGTGGAGAATTTGTGGTTTTTCCATCTATTTGGTATGAAGGCTGTTCCATGGTCGAAATCGAGACGGAAAGCCTAGGAAAAGGTTTGATAGCAACTGATCTTGGCTTTTCAACAGAAGCAATAGAAGAAGGTAAGAATGGTTACAAGATAAAATTGGGTGATATCGAAGGTTTCCAGAAATGTATCACAGAATTTTGGAGCAAACCCGAACTGATTTTGGAGATTGGTCGAAATGCGCGACAGGATTATGAGCAAAAATATAAACCAGAAGATAATTATGGACAACTGATGGATATTTATCAAAAAACGATAGGACGATTAAAATGAACGCAAACATAAACAAAAAAGATAAAATAAATATCCTTTTTAGAACAGCAATAAAAGCCGTAAGAGGCTGTTTTAGACGATTATTTCTTAAAGAAGCACATGGGATGCTTCTGGTGGGAAAGAATGTGCAAATTTCTCACGGTAAACATATTTGTTGTGGAAAAAATGTTAAGTTTGAAGATTTTTCAGAAATTCATGGATTGTGTTCTGAAGGCCTAAACTTTGGAGATTATGTGACAATAAGCCGAGGAGTTATGATACGTCCATCTAGCTACTATGGTGGTGATTATGGAATTGGCCTGACGATGGGAGAACACAGTTCAATTGGTCCGTATGGCTATGTCGGATGTTCTGGAAGAATCACGATTGGTAAGAATGTAATGTTTGGACCAAAATGTAGTTTATTTGCAGAAAATCACGTCTTTTCTGATACAGAGAGTAGCATTAAAAGCCAAGGTGTTCAGCAAAAGGGGATTATAATTGAAGATGACTGCTGGATTGGAAGCAATGTAACGATTCTTGATGGCGTGACGATTGGAAAAGGCTCTGTAATAGGTGCGGGGACTCTGGTGACGAAGGATATTCCAGCACAGAGTATTGTGATAGATAAGAGAGAGAAAGAAATCAAAAGGAGAAAATAATATGGATGAATAATTCTTTTATAAGTGTGGTTAAGACGAGATGGAGTTAAAAGAGCAAAGTATTTAAGAAAAAATGGGGTTTTGAAATAATGTATTCTATGAAATGTGAAAACATTGCAACTGGTATCTCAGAGAGATATCAAGTGAACCTTATTTTTGTAAATAATATAACAATGTAGTTGCAGTTGCTGATGGCTCACTTTACATGCATAGTGCAACAAAATGTACGTTCGATTGTGTTGGAGGCGCAGATAATATATTGGTCCAATTAAAATCTATGTTAATTGTAATATCATGTATAATGTGGAAATTAGTCCAAATGCGATTGCTGCAGCCAGAAGTGCGGTTACAAAAGATGTATAATTGGTAACGATTGAACGATTGTTGGAGAAAATCCGGCAAGAGTAATAGAAAAATTTGATGAATTAAAGAAGAAAAGAAAACGTTTGACGTTTCCTGATAAGAATGGAAGTAGAGATGCGGTTTTGAAATACTTTTAGGAAAAATAAGTCAAGTTATACATTAAATGAAAAGGCGGAATTATGAAAATAATATCTTTTACAATGGTTAATAATGAAAGTGAAATAATTGAGTCCTTTATTCGGTATAATTATAATTTTGTAGATGAAATGATTATTATTGATAATGGTTGTACAGATAGCACAATACAAATTGTTAGAAATTTGGTGAAAGAAGGTTATAAAATAAAGGTTTATGACGAATCCTTGGAAGCTTATAACCAGTATAGGCTAGATAATAAATATTTAACAAAAATTATTAATGAAATGTCCCCAGATATTATTCTTCCTTTAGATGCGGATGAGTTCTTGATTGGAGAGGAAAACCCCAGAGAGATTCTTGAAAACCTTGATTTAAATAAAATATATTATGTAAATTGGCAATGGTATGTAATGACCAAGCAAGACGATATTCAGGAGTATTTCATACCAAAGAGGATGAAGTATTGCTTGGATAGGCCTGCCTGGAATTATTCAGATAAGACGCCTGTAACAAAGACAATTGTAACTGCAAAATATTATCAGCGTATGAAGCTTACACTATCGATGGGGCATCATACTGTTTTTGGAAACGAGAAAGTTGAAATCGAAAAGCTTGATAAAATATGCTTGGCTCATTATCGTGCGATTAGTGAGCAGCAACTTATATATAAAACTTGTTGCTATACTATGCGTGATATTGCAACAATGGAAAATAATTTTGAAACGGCGCAAAGAACAAATCAGATGGCAGTAATAGAACATGGAGCAAATATGTGGGATGCTGCAGAAGAAGCTTCGTATGGTGGCTATGAAAGGAATATTATTTTCAATCCAATAGACTTGACGTATTGTATAAAATCGCCAATTACTATAAAATATTCAGCTTTATCTAATGAAAGTCTTGCTCAACGTGTTATGCAAACTGGAAGAGAAATGGCTGTCAGAGCGTATAATTCGGAAAGATCAAAAAAAGAAAAGGCTTTTTTGAAACCGATTGTTATATGGTTAGATGGAATTAGGGGAGAGGAATGTATATTTCCAAACCCATCAAATAAACTTACTATTTTAACGGAAATGTATAATGTTCGAGGATTGATTACGACGACAGAAGAAATTAGGTTTCTTAAAGCTAATTACCGTTTAATTGTTACACCAGATTTTGTAAAATTTTTGCCACATAAATTTATAGTAATACCAAATACTGTTGATTTCCATAAAATAAAATTGAAATTAATAAATGTGGGTATTCCAGAGAATAAGATTGTATCGCTTAAGGAGTATAAAAAATCCTTGGGGCTTTTGGGAAATATGTATTGCTATGTGCGGTTTGTTCCAAGTATGATAGCAAGGATAAATGCATACATAAAACGAAATGGGCTACAAGGTACAGTTAATAAAATAAAGAATAGATTGAAGAAATAAGAGGAAAACAGTATGGATAAGGTGTTAAGCATTATTGTTCCTGTTTATGGGGCAGAAACATATCTAGAAAAGAACATGATGACAGTAATAAAACAACTGACACCTGAATGCGAGTTGATTCTAGTAGATGATGGTTCAAAAGATAAATCGGGAGAAATTTGTGATAAATTATCAAAGATAAATGGAAATGTGCGGGTTATACACAAAGCAAATGGTGGTGTTAGCAGTGCACGTAATGCAGGAATTGATATTGCTGAAGGTAGGTATATCACCTTTGTGGATAGTGATGATTATGTGGCAAATGATTATGTTAAATCAATTCTTCAGCTGATTCTTACGGGAAAGGACGTATATTTTTTTGGTGCCTATCTTGTTTCTGATAAACAAAAGAAAATAATGAAATCATGGCTGAACAATGAAAAATTATCTGGAGATGGTATGTATAATGCTCAAAAACTTTTGTTCGGATGTCAGTCAAATGAGCCATGGGATAAAGTTTTTAAGAATAGCATCATACAGTACCATAGTTTAAAGTTTCCTTTAAATATTCATTTAGGAGAGGACTTAGTGTTTTCGTTAGATTATATAAAGTATGCAACATCTGTGGAAATTTTAAATAAACCGATATATTTTCATACAATAAATCCAAACGGGCTAGGTCACAAAGTGGTAACTCAAGAAACACTAGTATATCATGATGCGGTCTTTTGTCAGATGCTTGATACTATTAAAGTGCTGAATGTTGATAAAACGATAGAATCTCTTGCATATCAAACGATGCTTCAAATTTTGACTAATTGTTGTGGAAAACTTTATCGAAATGGCTATTCTGCTGAAAAAATTAAAAAAATTGTAATGGCTTATGACTGGTACGATCTGCTTCTTTCAAAAGATTACAAGGGTTTAAAGAATTGCATAAGAAAATACTTCATGAAACATGAAAAGTATTTCTTTATCTCTAGAGTGTTTTCAAAATGAATTGAAAGAGAGAAAAATATATGAAAATAAAAGTGAACAAATATTGTATATTATTATTTTTATTGATTTTTTTTGAGTTGGATTGCTTTTTCTTGATTAACAGATATGCAGTGTATATAGCTGGAATTTCATATTATGATTTGCTTTGTATTGCTAAGCTGCTTATTATCTTTTGCACTATCTGCAAATATAAGGATGTCTTTCGGTTAAAGAAAACATTTCTAAATATTCTTCCAATTGGAGCTATGTTATTAACATGTACATCTGCAATAGCTGCGAATGTTGTGGCTGGTCAAGGAATAATTGAAGGAATTATAGCACAAAGGGATTGGGTAAGCTGGTTATTAATGTACTATCCGCTTTCTATTTGGTTACGTAAAGGAAAGTTGGATGGAAAGAAAATTGTAAGAACCTTGTGTATAGCAGCAGTTATCTATTTGACATTGTGCACGGCGCAGTATTTAGTTGCGGGAAAAGTAATATTTCTTCATACAGATGCAAATGAAAGATATGGTTCGGTTAGATTGAGATTCAATAGTCTACTTCCATTGGTATTATCTGGCTTTATGATAGATAATATTGTCCTTGATTTGAATAAGAAAAGCAAAAAGTACAGTATTGTCATCCTAATTGCAACATTTATTTTTTTTGCTGTAGTAACTAAAGGAAGGATGCGAACACTGGCATTTTGTGCAGGTGTGGTAATCTGTTTAGTACTTAGGAGAGCATCTATCACAAAAAAAATTATTAGTATCCTTTTTATTATTTTATTAGTTGCATTTCTTGCATCCACACAGATTGGCAAAGACACATTAGACATATTATTTGGATCTGGTGCGGGAACTAGTGCGGATACATTATCGATACGAACGGTAGAAAGACTATATTATTTAAAATATTTGACTCAATCTCCATTCAATTTTATTTTTGGATGCGGCTATCCAAATTCTGCCTATTATACAGCTGTACGAATGAGTACACCTACGATAGGAACGTGGACTTATTACACGACGGACGTAGGTATACTTGGTAGTATGTATTATTATGGTATTTTGGGATGCAGTTGGTTTATAGTAGTATATCTTTATATGTTAAAAAAAGGAATTATTATTTATAAACATACGGGAAAAACGGGATTTGTACAAGGAATAATAATAGATCTTATTGGATGTGCGACACTTGTTCCGTTGATTTTTAATTCATCCATATTAATGCCTTTGCTTGTAGCATGGGCAGAGGCAGAGGAAAGAGCAATAATGCAAAAACACAATGATTAATGAAAGTGGGAGGAAATAAATAATTAATGAAAGTTTTAGTTGTAAATCAGCATGCGAATAATTTTGGAGATGAAGCTGCCGGAGCGGCATTGGTGCAGAATCTACTTCAACTTTCAGAAATAGAATGCATTGAATTATTATATTGTATGCCCGGTTATATTCCGATTAATGATAATAGAGTAATACATAATCATGACCTTAATGTTAGAACTTTCCGAAGAATTGAGTTTTTGAAATATATATTTACCGGAAAGGCAGAAGGAGCTTTTTTGCCATGCTTTTTGAAAAAATTGAAAGAATATGATTGTGTTGTAGTTTCACCGTGTGGTGCTAATTTGGGTATATATAAAGATTGGCAATTGTTGTTTCAAGATTTGACGGTTGTAAAAAATAGAAAAAGGCTGATTTTTCATTTAAATACAATTAGTCCGAGTGGTAATTATTTGTTTGATAAGTTGGTTATTAAGCTTTGCAGAAAATCTGAAGTGTATGTTAGAGAAAAGGCATCGTATGATTATTTGATGAAAAACCATGTAAACGTAAGGCTAGGAACAGATTCAGCATTTTCTCTTAAATCACAAAATAAAATTATAGCAACCGAAAAGAGAATAGTTTTTGTCCCATCTGATGTTTGGAGTTGGCATGTTGATTTTAAGGGAAAAAGTAGACAAGATTACGAAGAAAATGTAATTAAACCACTGGCTGATTTTGCATATAAATACAATATGGAAGTGACTATCCTTCCACATACAAATACAAATCAGGAAATGAAGTTTAATAAAATGACAAAAGAACTGCTTAAAAAGCAGAATCAGAATGTTAGTGTTAATATTGTGAGTGTCACTTCTGTATATGATTACGAAAATATTATTCGTAGTGCGTATATTGTTATTGGAATGAGATATCATACGATTGTTTTTGCAGTGAAAAATGCTATTCCCTTTTTAGCTATTTCCTATGAACAAAAAATTGTAGAGGTATCGTGCTATTCAAGGATGGACAGATATTGTATGAAACTAAAATCAGCAATGGATTTGCAGATGTTTAGCGAAAAATTAAATGAAGTTTATTTAAATCATGATAAAATTCGTAATGAATTATCAGAGATATCGAAAAAAATAATGGACAAATCATTAATAGTAATTCATGAGCAATTCAATTGATGGGTGTGAAATTGGTAAAAACATTTGTAGCATTATATTATGAATAATGTAGTAATTATTTTTAAAGTATACGAGGTAAATAAATGAATGGCGGTAGTCGAGTTCAAAATACAAGCCGAAATATAATTACGGGATTAACAAATAAAATCATTCTTTTAATACTTTCTTTTGTGAGCAGGAAAGTATTCATTCAGTTTATAGGTGTAGAATATCTTGGAATTAATAGCTTATTTGCTAATGTATTAACTATTTTGTCATTGGCTGATATGGGATTTGGAATTGCTATGTCGTACAGTTATTATAAACCTTTAGCTGAAAATGATGAAGAGAAGCTTGCGGCTTTAGTACAATTTTATAAAAGAATATACAATATAATTGCGAGCGTTGTGGCGCTAGCAGGTATTTGCATACTTCCTTTTTTGAAATATATAATAAATATGGATAAGCAGATTGATTATATTTATATTTATTATGTAATTGCATTGGCTAATACGGTAATTTCATACTTATTTGTATATAAATCTAATATTATAAGCGCGGATCAAAAAAGTTATCTTATTAATAGATTGCAACTTTGGGTTAGCATAGGGAAAATGATAGTCCAAATGGGATGTGTAATTTTCTTTAAAAATTACATGGTTTATACTATCATTGATGTTTTGGCTACCTTGTTAAATAATATTTTAATATCTAATACAGCTAATAAATTGTATCCATTTATAAATAAAAAGAACAATGCCTTATTAGATAAAAAAAGTCAAAAAGATATTTTTTTAAATATGAAATCTGTTTTTTTGTATAAATTTTCTGCTAGCATTATGAGCGGAACAGATAGCATTATAATGTCAACAATTGTTGATACAACAATTGTTGGTATGTATTCAAATTATTTAACTTTAACCTCACAGATTACTTCTTTTGTGCAAATTGTTTTTTCATCATTTACGGCGAGTATTGGTAATTTGGTTATTGAGAATGAATGTAAAAAAAATTATGATGTTTTTCGTATTATGCAAATGATAAGTCATATTATGAGTGGCATAGTTTGTGTGTGTTTGTTAGTTTTAGCAAATGATTTTGTAGAACTTTGGCTGGGAATAGAATACAATATGGGAAAAACAATGGCATTTGCAATTGCAACTAATACATATTTTACGATTGCAATGCAGCCTATTTGGTCATATAGAGAAGCAACGGGATTGTATAACAAGACGAAGTATGTAATGGTAGCAACGGCTGGGGTTAATATTGTTCTTTCAATTATTATGGGATTGTATTTTGGAGCTCCTGGCATAGTTTTTGCAACTGTTTTGGCGAGGCTTTCAACCTATTTTTGGTATGAGCCATATTTGGTATACAAACTTTATTTTAAACAAAAAGCTGTTGGATATTATTTGAATTTTGTAATCAGTATTGTACTGATCTTTTTATCCTACATAGCAACGGAAAAAGTGTTTTCTATGTTTAAGATTAATGGATGGTTTGGATGGATAGTACATGCTGCTTTAACATGTTGCATTACGGGAAGTTTCTACTTTGTAAGATATGTATGGACAGATGAATTTAAAATGTGCATTAATAAGATGAGACGATGAATTTTAAACTAACGCCTTTGTAGGCTGAATAAAATTTATTTTAATGAATTTTGAACTGTGTGGTTTGATTTATATACATTTTAAACAAAAAACAAAAAAACAAATTGAATCCACATTGAAAATTTTGGATTAAGAAACTTATTATAAAGTTTTGCGGATAATTGGTGAATATATGTTTTGAGAGGTATGTAGATGAATTGTGCAATGGTAATTTTGAATTATAGAGATAGTGAACGCGCCATAAACTTGGCAATAAATTGTGCTAAATTTAAATCAATAGATAAAATTGTTTTAGTTGATAATTATAGTCAAGATGGTTCATTTGAAAAAATGAAAACATTAACCAATCAGAAGATAGCAGTACTTGAAACTTATAATAATGGCGGATTTGCAAAAGGAAATAATTATGGGGCGGAGTATCTTATTAGAAATTATAATCCAAAGTATATATTCTTTGCGAATACAGATACCAGGTTTTCAGAAAAAAATATTATGGCCTGTATGAATGCGTTAGAAAAATATTCGGAAATTGGTTTGATTTCTACACGAATGAAGGGACCAGATGGAAAAGAGCAAGAAGGATATTTTGCAATTCCAACATATCGAGAATGTATTCGAGATTATTTTTATTTAGGGAGAAGATATTATGCCAAAAATAAACATTACCCGAGGTCTTTTTATAATAAAGTAGAACGTGTAGAAGCAGTTCGTGGAAGCTTTATGTTTTTTCGAACGGAGGCATTGCAAAAGGCTGGAATGTTTGATGAAAATACATTTATGTACTGTGAAGAATCTATTATTTCTATGAGATTAAAAAGAGTTGGCTATACGGTAGGATTATGTACAGATCAGTGGTATTTACATGATCATTTAGAAAGTCAAAGTAATCCATCTACAGTTGCTATGAAACGCTTATATAGATCTAGATTTTATATGATGGTTAATTATATGAAAATCAACACACTAAAGCAAGTATATATGAAAATTTTAGCACGATATTCAATTATTGAATGGAATATTGTGCTAAGGTTGAAGAAATTTGTGCACAGATAGTTGAGGAGGTAATACCATGAGGCAAATTAATCAAGATGAACTCAAGAAAATAGAAGTAGATATACTTAAATATATTAGGAATATTTGTGAAGAAAACAATATTCAATACTATCTTGCATATGGTACATTGATAGGTGCTGTAAGACATAAGGGCTTTATTCCATGGGATGATGATATTGATATAATGGTGCCTATTGAGCAGTATAATAAGCTGATTAGAATTATTGATGAAGACGGAGGAGAATATAAAGTTTTAGATTGGGAAAACAACAGCAACTATTTTTATCCGTTTGCTAAAGTTGTGGATAGCAGAACTCGACTGGTTGAATTAGAAGAAAAAGCTATAGACGAATTAGGTGTCTATGTTGATATTTTTCCATTAATTGCAGTTCCTCAGAATAGAATTCAATATAATTTGTTTATGCTAAAGATGAGGAGGTTAATTCGAGAATGGAGATATTCATCAATGTTGCAACCTGAAGAAAAAAAAGGCATACTAAAGAGATTGGTTAGAGATATCCGATTTACTTATGCGAATAGGAAAGGTGCTGAATATTGGCTTAATGAAATAAGAAGCGAAGAGAAAAAAAGGCCAGTTTCAAATGCAGAAGTAATTGGTGACTATTATTCAGCAAGGAGTAAGAATTTTTTAGCTGAGAAATTTGAGCTGGAGTTTGAAGGTGAAATGTTTTCTGCACCAAGCACGTATGATGATATTTTATCGGGTGGGTATGGTGATTACATGGAATTACCTCCAAAGGAACAAAGGGTGACACACCACCACTTTAAAGCATGGTATGTTGAATAGCCGTTACAGGAACATCACAAGATAATCAATGAACACATCCTCCAGCAATGGAGGTTTGTATTTAATAAAGTGTTCACGAAATGCGAAAAATAAAAAATCGTGAAAGGGAGGAAATGGAAAATAATGAACAAGCAAGAATGTGATATCTTGAACACGCTTTTGTTGGAACCATTTATAAATCAAAGAATTCTAGCAGAAGTATCAGGCCATTCATTGGGGGTGGTAAACCGTTCTCTAAAGGAACTTATCAAAGCCGGTTACTTAGATGAATCTATACGTCCAACAGTGAAAGCAATCACAGAATTCAAACAGAAAACCCCGCAGCGCGCCGTTATTCTGGCGGCAGGCTTTGGCATGCGAATGGTTCCAATCAATACCGAAATGCCGAAAGGTCTCTTGGAAGTTAACGGGGAGGCATTAATCGAACGTATCATCAAGCAGCTTCATGAAGTAGGAATTAAAGAAATCTATGTTGTTGTAGGATTCATGAAGGAAAAATATGAGTACTTGATGGATGAGTACGATGTAGAATTGATAGTTAACGCCGATTATGCGGCAAAGAATAATCTTCATTCGGTCAAACTTGTAAAAGAACATTTGGAGAATGCGTACATTATTCCATGTGATATTTGGTGTGACAGAAACCCGTTCCATCAGCATGAACTGTATTCCTGGTATATGGTTAGTGACCTGGTGGACAACGAAAGCAATGTCCGCGTTAATCGTAAAATGGAGCTTGTAACAGTGCCAGAAAGTTCTGGTGGCAATGCAATGATTGGTATCTGCTATTTGGTAAAAGAGGATGCCGATACAGTTGCGAAACGTATTGAGGAACTGTGTAAAAATCAGCGGTATGATGGATCGTTCTGGGAAGAGGCTCTTTATAACAAGGATCGGATGATCGTTACTGCTCGTGTAGTTCATTCAGCTGATGTAGTGGAAATCAATACTTATGAGCAACTCCGGGAAATTGACAGTGATTCTAACCAGCTGAAAACAGATGCAATTCAAGTAATTTGCAAAGCCTTGGAAGCAAAGTCGGAAGCAGTTACAGATATTACGGTTCTGAAAAAAGGCATGACAAATCGGTCTTTCCTGTTTACCTGTAAAGGAAAGAAATATATCATGCGCATTCCAGGCGAAGGAACTGATCAGCTTATTAACCGTCGTCAGGAGGCAGCAGTTTATCAAGCTATTGACGGGAAGCATATTTGCGATGATATTGCTTATATCAATCCGGAAAATGGCTATAAAATCACGGAATTTTTGGAAGGTGCGAGAGTTTGTGATCCTTTGAATTATGAAGATGTTAAGAAGTGTATGAAGCGGCTGTATGCGTTCCATGATTTAAAATTGAAAGTAAACCATGAGTTTGATATTTTCGGACAGATGGAGTTCTATGAAACGCTGTGGGAGGGAACACCTTCTGTTTATAAGGATTATGAAAAAACAAAAGCAAATGTTCTGTCACTAAAGCCTTATATTGATGCACATGCTGGAGAAAAGGTCCTGACTCATATTGATGCAGTGCCGGATAATTTCCTGTTTGTGGAGAAGGATGGACAAGAAGAAATCCGACTGATTGACTGGGAGTATGCAGGAATGCAAGATCCTCATGTGGATGTGGCGATGTTCTGTATTTATTCTCTTTACAATAAACGTCAGGTTGATCGCCTGATTGCAGCCTATTTTACGGAAGGCTGTAGTAATGAGACTAGAATCAAGATTTATTGCTACATTGCTGCTTGCGGTCTGCTGTGGAGTAACTGGTGTGAGTATAAGAGGAATCTCGGTGTGGAGTTTGGTGAGTATTCTCTTCGTCAGTACCGATACGCAAAAGACTATTATCGAATTGTACAAGAGGAATTGAAAAAGCAAGGGGAGGAAAAGTAAATGCCAAGAGTAGAAAGAGCCATTATTATGGCAGCTGGATTAGGAAATCGAATGCACCCGGTAACGCTGACAACACCGAAACCGTTAGTCAAAGTGAATGGGGTGCGGATGATTGACACAGTTATTGATGGTCTGCATAAAAACGGAATCTATGAAATTTATGTTGTTGTCGGCTATCTAAAAGAACAGTTTGTGACACTTGAAAAGGAGCATCCTGGTGTCAAGCTGATTTAAAATCCATACTATGATACTTGCAACAACATATCTTCACTTTATGTGGCACGAAAGCATATTGAAAATGCGATTATTCTGGACGGTGATCAGATTATTTATAATCCGGAAATCCTTGCACCAGAATTTGAACGCTCTGGCTATAACAGTGTTTGGACAGATGCTGAAACGGATGAGTGGCTTCAGACAGTTGAGAATGGCATTGTTACGGCATGTAGTCGGACAGGGGGAAAAGGCGGATGGCAACTGTACAGCATTTCCCGCTGGAATGCAGAGGATGGAAGAAAGCTGAAACGCCATCTTGAAATTGAGTTTGAAGAAAAAAAGAACAGACAAATCTATTGGGATGATGTGGCAATGTTCTGTTACCCGGAGGAGTATCGATTGGGTATCCGTCCGATGAGTAAGGACGATATTATAGAGGTGGATAATCTAAGTGAGCTAATTGCTCTGGATGCCAGTTACAAAAAATATGTGGAGGAAAAGTAAATGAATACGAAAAGAGAACATAGAAAAATAGATTGGATGATAACACTGGTGCCTTTGGCAATCGTAATAGCATTATGTGTTCTATTCTTTTTTGCACCGGAACAATCGAATGCTGTGTTGAGCCAGATCCGTTTTTTCTTTGGTGATACCTTTGGTACATATTATTTGGTAATTGGATTAGGAATTTTTATTCTCTCTTTGTATATCGCTGGTTCCAAGTATGGCAATATTGTCCTTGGTGAGCAAAATGAAAAGCCGAAGTATTCCTTCTTTGCGTGGGGCTCGATGATGTTCACCTGTGGTCTTGCAGCAGATATTTTGTTCTATTCGTTCTCGGAATGGGTGCTGTATGCGACTGATCCGCATCTGGCAGAAATGGGAAGTATTCAAGATTGGGCAGGCGTATATCCTTTGTTCCATTGGAGCTTTATTCCTTGGGGATTTTATCTGGTGTTGGCCGTTGCCTTTGGTTTTATGCTTCATGTAAGAAAAAGAAATCGTCAGAAGTATTCAGAGGCTTGCCGTCCGATTCTCGGAAAGCATACCGACGGCTGGGCAGGTCGCATTATTGACCTGTTAGCTGTGTTTGCACTCCTTGCTGGTACTGCTACCACTTTTAGCGTGGCAACACCGCTGATGGCAACCATTATTAGTGAACTGTTCCATGTTGCCGTTAGTCGTACTGTAATCAACATTATTATTCTTCTGATTACCTGCGCTGTATATACATATTCCTTGTTGCATGGATTTAAGGGAATCAGCAAGCTGGCAAATATTTGTATCTATATGTTCTTTGGCTTGATTGCTTTTGTATTGCTGTTCGGTGGAGAAACACGGTACATTATTGAAACTGGTTTTTCTTCTCTTGGTCGGATGGTACAGAATTTTATTGACCTGTCTACATTTACTGATCCGCTTCGTACATCTAACTTCCCGCAGAACTGGACGATTTACTATTGGGCTTATTGGATGGTTTGGTGTGTGGCTGCTCCGTTCTTTATCGGCAGTATTTCTCGTGGTAGAACAGTACGTCAGACAATTCTTGGTGGCTACGTATTTGGTGTTGGTTCTACGTTGACGAGCTTTATCGTACTTGGTAACTATTCTATGGGAATGCAGGTCACTGGAAAGGCGGACTTTATTGCACAGTATCTGGAAAGCGGAGATCTGTACGGCATGATTGTGTCTATCATCAAAACGATGCCGGGCGCACCTGTTCTTATGGTGGTTGTGTTGCTGACGATGATTGCATTCTATGCTACTTCCTTTGATTCGATTGCGTTGACAGCATCTTGCTACAGCTATCATACACTGGAGAATGGAGAACAACCGAATAAGGGCATTCAGCTGATGTGGTGTATTCTATTGATTTTGCTTCCAATTGCTTTGTTGTTTGCGGAAAGTTCTATGAACAATCTTCAGTCGGTTAGTATTGTTGCTGCATTTCCGATTGGTGCTATAATTGTGATGATTGCAGTCAGCTTTATGAAAGATGCTAAAAAATATATGGAAAGTTTGGATGAAAAAAAGCAGAAAGAGGTTGACAATGTTGGCAACAGAAAATAAACTTGTGAGCAGAGCAGAGCAGAGCAGAGCAGAGCAGAGCAGAGCAGAGCAGAGCAGAGCAGAGCAGAGCAGAGCAGAGCAGAGCAGAGCAGAGCAGAGCAGAGCGGTCTGGGTTGAAATATTAAGGGTACGGGCCTGCTTTTGTGTGATATTACTTCATATCTCAACAAAAGGCCGGAATATTCAGCAGTCAAGTCTGTCCAGAACCGGAGGAAAATAGCAGAGCTCTATCTTGAAGACAGCTGCTGCCGCTTCGCCAATAATGCCAGTGAAAATGCAATCTGGCCATTTACAGCCGGCTGGAAGAATTGGCTGTTCAGCCAGTCGGTGGAAGGGGCTGGCGCAAGTGCTGTTGTCTATACCATGGTTGAAATGGCAAAAGTCCATAAGCTGAACATTTATGAATATCTAAAATATGTTCTTGAGCAGCGGCCAGATAATACCTAGACGGACGAACAACTTTCAGAATTAGTACCATGGAGTGAAAAACTCCAATCTATCAAAAAATCGCATACGGATTAAAGTGAATTGCTCCAACTCTTTGTGAGGTGGAGTGATTTTTTAGCACCGTACTATTATTTGACGCTTACCATATAACGCTTTCTTTATGTATTTTGGAAT
>Ga0129313_1001130_pt1 | contig 18039 bp, 11 predicted proteins | sample O1105metagenome_FD_94436 | JGI IMG/M metagenome (GOLD analysis project Ga0129313, IMG submission 94436) | Orangutan group fecal microbial communities from fecal samples from Wisconsin, USA - O1105 metagenome | ecosystem: Host-associated > Mammals > Digestive system > Large intestine > Fecal...
AACTTCCACGACAATTCATGCGTAAGCTCAAAACGTTGCACAAGTCCGTCACGCTCAAAATCATTGAGCGCTCGCAACTTACTTGCGCTAACAATTTCAGCCAAACGCGATAATGCCTTGTGATAACTTTCAAGGCGTTGTTCCCAACGTGATATATCAGTCATGTCAATCGTTTATTATATATAAAAGTATAATGTTGCAAACTTACAGAAAAATAGCGAGAATCAGAACCTAACAACAAAAAAATGTAACAAAAAAAGGCAGACAAGCTAAAATTAAAAGCCTGTCTGCCGCAATCTCTTTGTTCACTCGTTACTTAAAAACGATTATGCCTCAGCCGGCTGCTCGAACGGAGTAGCTGTGCGTGGCTGCTGCTGTTCGGGCAGATTAATCTTGCCGAACTGCTGCTCGTATTTTACGATATTATCGTTGAGGGCCATCAAAAGACGCTTTGCGTGCTCGGGAGCCATCACAACGCGGCTACGAACCTGCGGCTGCTGCATACCTGGAAGCATGCATGTGAAGTCGAGGATGAAGTCTGACGAAGAGTGAGTGATGAGCGCGAGGTTTGCGTATACTCCTACTCCGATTTCCGGCTTCAGCTCAATCTGAAGACCCTGGGGCTGCTGATTCTGGTTGTTTTCTTCCATTTCTTTATTTGTTTAGGTTTAAAAATACGTTGATAATCTCAAAACAATACGCCCCGCGCAGCCATAACCATTTGCGTTATGACTTCGTGGGGCGTATGTTTGTAATGCAAAGATAGCATTTTGTATGCTAACCTGCAAATTTTTATACGATTTATTTCATTTTCAATTTCACAAACACCGTCATCACGACCTACACCTATGTAGTCGTAGCCGTCGAGCGTTGCGAGCATATCCTTCAGCTGCGGATACAGAACCTCTTGTGCGCCGAACACATCGGGCTGTTCAAAATTGATGATGCCGCAGACACGTGGACAACGCTGTTGCCAGCTGTTTCCGTTTTTAGCATCCGAATTGTTCTGGTAGCGTATATTGTACGAACCGACAAAAAGGTTTTGGGCATTCAGCCCCATTGCTGCCAAGACAAACAGCAGCGACATAATGATTTGTTTCATTTCTTGTTTTTAGGTTTATTATAATTATGGTTGAAGTCTTGTTCAACTGCGCTTGCGCTGCGCATCCCATATCTCCCAACTGTTTATTATATTCTGCCACAGAATGTAACAGCCAGGGCCCACCGACGACAATGGTGTGAGATAGGCGCAGGCAATCCATATTGCAAATGCGGTGTTTTTCTGACCAAGTGCCTGACCGGCGTTGATTGTCTGACCGAATCGCGAGCCTATCGCCCTACCGCAGGCAAACTGGAACAGACATAGCAGTAGCGAGCACACCGCGATAACAATCAGGAATGTTATAGTTGTGTTGGCATGAAGAATGTTCTTCATCGTAGTGCCCGAAACTATCAGCAACGAACATCCCCAAAGATAATACGAAAGATCTTTCACCGATGTGATGCGCTTGCACAGTCGCTTGGCATGATGCTTCACGAAATATGCCAATATCATCGGCACCACCAGCACCGTGAATACCTTATATAATATGAGTGTAAATGCCTCGAAGAAATGGATGTCGGCAGCCTTGTCAATCATCGGGAAGCAAATGGGGATGAGCAGCGCTGTGATAAGGTTGGAGACGAAGGTGTATGTAGTCATCTCCTCAAGGTTGCCTCCGAGTTTTTGCGTGACAACGGCAGCTGCCGAAGCGCAAGGACAAATGATACATGTCAGCACAGCTTCGGCAAGCGTCAGGCTGTCGCCCGTAAGATTAAAAGCCATGATTACCGCCACTACTGCCGCAACTGTCAGCACCTGAAACACGCCTATCCACAAGTGCCAAGCCACGGGGCGCAACTTGCGGAAGTCGACCTTGCAGAACGTCACGAACAGCACAAGGAACATGAACGTAGGCAGCATAGTGTCGAACACCGGTTCGGCAGCCCGTGCGAATCCGTCGAGTGCCGGAACGAGTGCAAAAATTAGATAAACGATTATGCCGGTACCAATAGCCACCGGCAAAGTCCAGTCTTTTATGAATCGAATTATCTGCATGTCGTCATTACTTTGCGTTAAGCAAAGGCAAAGTTACAAAATAAAAACAAAAACCCCTCCCCTTTTCACCACTAAGTGGCTATTGGGGAGGGGCCATATCATTTAACACTTTCTACTTTAAGCCTCAAGCTTCTTCTCCAGACGCTCGCGTATTGCAGCGATGAATCCGGCAGAAGTCTTAGTCTGCGGAGTAATGCCTTCCATCAATCCGGCGAGGTCCTTAGTTACGATGCCTTCGTTGAGGGTATCGAAGCAAGCAGCCTCAAGCTGGTTGCCGAAGTTGACGAGTTCGGGCAGATTGTCCATCTCACCGCGCTTGCGCAATGCACCGCTCCATGCGAAGATAGTAGCCATCGGGTTGGTAGATGTCTCTTCACCCTTAAGGTACTTGTAGTAGTGACGTGTCACTGTGCCGTGAGCAGCCTCATACTCATACTTGCCGTCAGGCGAAACGAGTACAGAAGTCATCATTGCCAATGAGCCGAATGCTGTAGAGACCATGTCCGACATAACGTCGCCGTCGTAGTTCTTGCAAGCCCAGATGAAACCGCCCTTCGAACGGATAACACGAGCTACAGCGTCGTCGATAAGAGTATAGAAGAACTCCAATCCGCGCTTCTCAAACTCTTCCTTATACTCCTCGAATACCTCGTAGAAGATGATCTTGAACTGAGCGTCATACTTCTTAGAGATGGTATCCTTTGTAGAGAACCAGAGGCTCTGGTTGGTGTCAAGAGCGAACTTGAAACATGAGTGAGCAAACGAACGGATAGACTTATCGGTGTTGTGCATAGCCTGGAGCACGCCAGCGCCCTTGAATGTATGCACTACAACCTCCTCGTGCTTGCCGCTTTCGCCGTCGAATACAAGCTTGGCAACGCCCGGCTCGTCAGCGCGAATCTCAACGCTCTTGTATACGTCGCCGTATGCATGACGTGCGATAGTGATAGGCTTCTCCCAGTTGCGCACTGCGGGATGAATGCTCGGGATAGTGATAGGAGTACGGAAAACGGTACCGTCGAGAATAGAACGGATAGTGCCGTTCGGACTCTTCCACATCTGGTGGAGCTTGTACTCGTCCATACGCTGATGGTTAGGTGTAATGGTGGCGCACTTCACAGCCACACCAAGACGCTTTGTAGCCTCAGCAGCATCCTTTGTTATCTGGTCGCCAGTCTCGTCACGCTTTACCAGTCCGAGGTCGTAATATTCTGTTTTGAGGTCAACGAACGGAAGGATAAGCTCATCCTTGATCATCTTCCACAATATACGGGTCATTTCATCGCCATCCATCTCCACGATAGGAGTGGTCATCTGAATTTTCTTTTCCATAGTAGTATGATTTTTGAGTTTTGAGTTTTGAGTTTTGAATTGTTGCCAAAGGCAATTTTAAGTTTTGAGTTTTGAATTGTTGTCTGCCAATTCCAAATTGGATAATTCAAAATCGGCGTAGCCGACAATTCAAAACTCAACATTCAAAATTCCTAATTGCTTCATCGCTTCGATGAAGCATAGTAATTCATCAAGCATCCGTCTGCCAGGATCTGACGCTCGTTGGCTGTCAGGTTCTGGAAGAAGAGGTGGATAGGCTTAACGCCTTCCTTGGTGATTACCTGAGCGTCAATCTCCTCCTTGCCAGCGAGTATAGCCTCGCGAATGCCAGGGATGAATACCTTATCGCCCGGTTCGTAGTTGAATTCAACATCCTTAGCGATGGTGAACGGTACGATACCCCAGTTGATACAGTTAGAGCGATAGCGCTTTGTAGCATACTCGTAGCAGATGTTAGCATCGCCACCGAGCACCTTCTGGCAGCTGGCAGCCTGCTCGCGTGCCGAACCGTCGCCAGGACGATTAGCGAATACGCATGAGCCGAACGATGTGTTCTCAGCAGTAGCGCCTACAGCCTTCAATGCCTCAGCCACATTCTCGCTTACATTACCCTCACGGCGTGCGAGGTCCTGCTTCTGTATCTCCTTGCTCAGTCCTACATACTCAGGTACGCGGCGTGAGAGAGCAAACTCAGAGAGCTTCAACGGGTTAGAGCGGTAAGAACTTGTCTCGCCTGATGGTATCAGCTCGTCGGTTGTTGTCACCGGGTCGTGGATAACGGCAGCAAGCTCAACGAGCATGTTCTCCTGCATCGGATACATCTTAGGCCAGTCCTTGATGTTCGGACCATAGCGAAGTTCGGTCTCTGGCTTAGCCTTACCGAATCCGTTGTATACGCGGCACTTGTATATCTTGTCGTCGTAAACGTATGGCTTGTGTGTGTTCTCGTATTCTACGTCGGTAGCTGCTGTGATAACACCACCGTTGGCAGCTGTAGCAGCGATAGAGCGTGCGTCCATAAGGGCTACCAATGAGAGCTGACCCTGACCCGGCTTAGAACCCTCGCGGTTGGGGAAGTTACGTGTTGTATGACGTATACTCAATCCGTTGTTTGAAGGAACGTCGCCTGCGCCGAAGCACGGGCCGCAGAATGCGGGCTTCATAACAACGCCTGCCTCAATCAGGTCGGCTGTGATGCCCTCGCGTGTCACTGCCATAGAAACCGGTGTTGACTGCGGATAAGCCGAAGCAGTGAAGTAGTCGTTGCCGATGTTCTTGCCCTTAAGGATAGAGGCAGCCTCAGCGAGGTTGTCGTATGTACCGCCCGAGCAGCCGGCTATGATACCCTGGTCTGCCTGTACCTTACCGTCAACCACCTTGTCAACGAGGTGTACGTCCACCTTATCGCCGAAACGCTTCTTAGCGTCTTCCTCAATGCGTGTAAGTATACCTACTGGGTCAGCCTGAAGCTCGTGGATTGTAACAGCGTTCGACGGGTGGAACGGCAGTGCAATCATTGACTCCTGTGTAGAGAGGTCGATGCGTATCATCATGTCGTAGTAAGCTACGTCGCCCGGCTTCAGTTCGCGATAGTCCTGCGGACGCTCGTGGATGTCGTAGTGGTGCTTCACCTCTTCGTCAGTCACCCAGATTGAGCTCAAGCAAGTGGTCTCAGTAGTCATGATATCGATACCGTTACGGAAGTCGATAGGCAGGTTCTTAACGCCAGGGCCAGCAAACTCCAGTACCTTATTCTTAACCACGCCGCTCTCGAAAGTAGCCTTAACGAGCGAGATGGCAACGTCGTGCGGACCTACACCCTTCTTAGGTGCGCCCTCGAGCCATACCAATACCACCTCAGGTGCGTTGATATCCCATGTGTTCTTAAGAAGCTGCTTAACAAGCTCGCCGCCACCTTCGCCTACACCCATGTTACCCAATGAGCCATAGCGTGTGTGTGAGTCAGAGCCAAGTATCATGTTGCCGCACTTCACCATCATCTCGCGGGCATACTGGTGGATGACAGCCTGGTTGGCAGGAACGTAGATACCGCCATACTTCTTGGCAGCCGAGAGGCCGAATACGTGGTCGTCCTCATTGATAGTTCCGCCTACAGCGCAGAGTGAGTTGTGGCAGTTGGTCATTGCATAAGGCAGCGGGAACTCCTCGAGTCCACTGGCGCGTGCAGTCTGAATGATACCAACGTATGTTATGTCGTGCGACATCATAGCATCGAAGCGGATGCGCATCTTGTTGCCCTTACCGCCGTCGACATCGTGCGAACGCAAAATACCGTATGTGATTGTATTCTCGCGGGCCTCATCGGGGGTCATGCCCTGATAGTTGTCGCGGATTTCAGTTCCGTTGAGGAGATAGACTCCATGATTGATAAGTTCCACCATAATGTCAATGTTTTTAGATTTTCAAAATATAAAGTTAGTAATTATTTATCATTCTCAGTTGTTTGCGTTAACAAAATCACCTAAAAGGTATTAAAAATACACTTTTTCGGTATATTTGTTGCAAATTATTCAATCTTTTCGGGTTATTCCGAACAAAAAGACAACCAACGCCAACATGTCGGCACTGCCTCCAGGCGATATGTTCCGACTCACAAAGTCGCGGTTCATGTCTTCTATTCCTGCCTCCGAGAAGTCCTCAAGCAAGCGTCTTGCCTCGGTCTTCACTTGCAGCATCGTGTCGTAGTCGGTGCGATATACGATGTTGGTATCGTCGAGGTCGCACATGATACGCAGCAGGGTCTTGTGCTTTACGTACGAATCGTCGCCCTTGATGCGCGTCTCGTAGAATGGTAACCATTCGCCGAAGAGTTGGCTGTAGCCTTCGCGGGCATTGTCGAGCGCACTCTTGAGCTTGCCCCCTGCCTGGGCAAGCTGTTTGGCACGGCTGCCGTGTGTGCCGCTGGTGTCGGGAAAACCGTTGGCCAATTGTATTATTGTCGTAGAAAGCAAGTTGTTTGGCACATACTCTTTCCCGTGAGTAGTAGTTGCCACTTCGCCTCTACCTATTATATATGTCGCTGCTGTCACTGCCAGTCCCATCGAGAAGAGCGCTCCCTTGTAGGTGTTCACGCCTCCGGTAGACTTGAACATGGCTTTCTCCGCCTCTATGCCTATGCTTACTATGTCGTTGTGGGCTGGCAGCTGGGTGCTGTCGTAGCCCAGTGTGGCGAGCCTTACGAAGTATGGATGCATTGCACGTATGCTTCGCATCATCAGCGCATGGTCCATGTCGCGGTGCGCTCCGCTGTCGTGGGTGTCCACGAGTCCAGGCTTTGGTGTTGTGTTCAGCTCTGCCTTCAGTGCCCGTGTTGCCATGTGGGCTACTATATAAGGTACTGTAGTAGGCGGGACGAACCGTGCCGCCTGCGCCAGATGGTTCTCCACTATCGCCTTGCGCACTCTCGAAGCACTCACCACTACCCCATTCTTCTCCAGTCGTGCCACTTCGCGCACGTCGGGCAGCATGCTCTTCATCAGTTCGTTGTAGCGTCGGGTCAACGGGTCGTCGGGTTCGGTTCCCACGAAGCGCACCGTTGCGCCCAGTGCCGGAGCAATGTGCCGTCTGTAGAGATCGATGTCGAGTGTCATCTGTGTGTCTGACGCATCTGAAAGACACTTCAGAAAGTACGTTGGAAATGTGGTTGCGCTGATGGAGTATTCGCTACCGTCGCACACCACTACATTATTAATATGTGCCACGCCCCTAACTATCATCGCCTTGCGTTCGTCATAGCTGAACATCGAGCAGTCTTCTCTCACCACCAGTATGTAAAGCGTCTGCACTTGTTGCGCCGCCTGCTCTATCAGATAGCGGTGGCCGAGTGTGAACGGGTTGCAGTTCATTATGATTATGCCGCTGGGCGGCATAATCGGTTGTTGTGGTGAGGTGTTGAGATGGTGAAGTTTGCCATTGGATTTTTCACTTTTCACTTTTCCCTTTTCACTTTCACCATCGGATTTTTCACTTTTCACTTTTCCCTTTTCACTTTCCAACTCTTCACTATACCTCTTTATTCCTCCTATGCCCGTTTCCATCAATATAGCCTTTGGCGCTTCGGCGAGCAGTCGGAACGACATGCTCTCGAACATCCTTTGGTTTTGCGGTTTGGTGAACAGCTTCACACATTGATGTCCATCGGCGTTGGCTTGTGCTATCAGATGCGACACAATCTGGTTGGCCACAGCCTCGCCCTTGTGTCCGTCAGCCACTGCCACGCATTTTATGACGCCTCCTTTTAGTCCACCACCGGCTACTATTTCGTCGGTCGTCTCGTCGACGAGAGTGGCGTAGTAGTCTACATCGTCAAGACGCAAGCCGTTGTCGCCCAGAAACTGTTCTATGCGGCGACGTTGGCGCGGTATGGCTGGATTGAGCTGTATTATTTCCAATGTAAGATGCGGATTGTTAAATGTTAATGATAATCGTTAGTTGTTTGATTCGTAAAGATTTAAGCTTGCTGTTGCAAGGCATAGTCGTCAGTCATCTGCTTTATCCTTGCCCATATTTCCTCTTGTGTGTGCCATCGCATTCGCATGCAATATCTGGCTTCATGGTCGCATACGAGGCAGCGACGTGGCTGTCCTCCTACTCTGTCACGCGACACCGGAATGCCTTGTGCGTCAATCACGTCGATGTCGAAGAGTCGACCCAACGGATGTGTGTCCTCAATATCTACCGCCACGCGCTTGGCTTCAAGCAATGGCAGCGGGGTAATCAGATAGGCTTCGTAGCCCGTATTAAGGTCGCGTTCTACAAGGCATTCCCCTGCTTCAGCTTTTAGTTCATTGGTTAGTAATTCAGTTTCAGGTAATAGGTCATCACTTATATTATATGCCTTTCGCATAGCCTTCACGGCTGCACGTGCTACAGTGAGCGATTGCTGATTACGCTTCACGCTTCCTGGCATAACCACCGTCAGACACACCAGTGTCTTTCCCGAGTGTTCAGCCATCAGTTTTTGCTGCATAGCATGGCGTGCGTCGCGGCTCGCCAGAAGTTCGTCAAGCGTAATAGGCATATTTTTCATTTCATGAGTATTTAAAGGGTTATTCGGCTAATGGCATTGAGCCATATATACGACGTATCTCTCACAAATGTTTTTATCATTGTGAGGGCGATCTTAAAGCAAAATGAATAGGGAATGAGGGCATCCACCGCAAGGGTTTTTAATACTATCCACGTAAATACGACAACACTCCCTTCCATAAAATGCTGAAAAGAACCGCCTTCGATACTTACGCTCACGCGAGTGGTATGTATAGATTTAATTTTATGGCGTAAAGTTACATCATTTATACGAAACCCCCAAATTTTTAAGCCAAAAAATTCGTATAATCCGTCATTATAGACTACTTTGCTTGACAAATGTAAAATCATAGGAGGCTATAGCGTCCCCGTTATAGTCTGCGCAATCAGCTATAACTTGCTGATATTCAGCTTGCGCAGACTACGGCGAGGACGCCATAGCCTCCTATATGAAGGAAACATAACAATTATGCTCCTATGGTTTCCGTCTGGCTGTTTCTACGAGAATATTCTGTGGGAGAAATACCGTAAGTCTGACTAAAACACTTAGAGAAATAGCTCTGCGTAGAGAAGCCCACCATGTACATTACCTCCGAAACAGCAAAACGACCCTGCTTGAGCAATACTGCGGCACGCAGCATTCTCATCTGTCGGATATAATTCACAGGAGTATAGCCTGTGACTGCCTTCATTCGTCGATAGATAAGTTTAGTGCCATATCCCGTAAGTTTGGTCAATAACTGCACATTGAGGTCTGGGTCTGCAAGATGTTCTTCAATTATCTTTGTTACCTCCTTCATTACAGCATCCTCATCATTCACATCAAAAGGCTTGAAAGTATCTGCCGATGATTTTGACTGAGCATCTTCGGTATTCTCAATATTAGCAATTAGTTCCTTTGACAGTTCTGAATGAGCTGTAGATAAGACCTGACTCTTCACCTTGTATCCCGTTCTTATGATAATGACAATATGGCCACTTTCTGCTTCGTCAAACGACACTGCAGCACCCATCTTCCGCGCCCGTTCATTGATAAGTGCCAAAGAATGCTCACTGTAAGATCTGAATGCATAGCGCAGTTTCTCCGGTGTAAGGGTTATCTGCTCCACGTCGAGTCGAAGTACAGCACGTCCGTCAGTCTCTTCTGCATACAACACGGCATTTCCTTGAACAAGCGTATCATCGTCGACGAACTTCATTATAGCGTTCAGCAATCCAAGCATCGCAACCACGTCCATATCCATCATTAGCGCCGGAATATTTGCGGAGAAGGACATGCGAATACCGCATCCTTGCTCATGACTATCAGCAACTACCAACTGGCACAATTCAGTCAAGTCAAGCTGTCGCATGACCGGTTTGGCAGAACTATTGGATATATCCAATGGCAAGTCGAGCGCCTCGGATGCCATCAGACAGATAGCAGCGCCATTATGACGTATCATATTGATATCTTCTTCATATTTACCATGAAGTTGAGACCTAAGATTACAAGAAGACGCCAAGACCGAGCCAGCCGACATCTTCAGTTTCTCCGACAGCGATGCGAAGAATTCAGCACGTCTTGCACTTTGTTCCATAGCATCGTTGCGGGCTTGACGCTCACGACGCAATTCACGACGCATCCACACAAAGCGTACACCCCATGCTACCAACGCCAAGAACAACAGCAAATAAATTGCTTTAGCCCACCACGTAAGATACCACGGAGGAAGCACAGTCACCATCAATTCGTAGATAATCTTAGAAGGTTGTCCCTGCCCATCCACTATACTCACATAAAGCCTATATGTGCCATGTGGCAAGCCGTTAAACGACACCTGTAATCTTTCAGAAGAAAGAAGTGTCCAACGATCCCCCACACCTTCCATCCTATAGGCGTAGCGCGCAGGCAACTGCCCAGATTGAGGATTGTCAGAAAAAAGGAGCTTGAAGTTATTCTCATTGCTGCGGAAGGTCAGTTTTCCTTTGGCACCAAGATAATTCCGTGCGTCATTGATACACATCAGTCTGCCATTCACCTCAATACCCGTAAGCTTCAGTTTAGCGTGGTTTGTAGATGTCAAGTCATTCGTAGAGACTGTCATCAGTGCGTCTTCCCCACTGAGCATTACTCCTTTGCATAACTTGCCATCAAGATTGGTCCACGACATTTGTGAAACCATTGAGAATGCGTTTAAGCCGGAAAGCGAAAAAGCACTACTCGTACCGTTAGGGCGCAATATACAAACATCATTATTGGCTGTTATCCATAGTTCGTTATCAGCTGTACCAAGCGCCACGGGGGTCATACTATGGTCGACCATAGCAAATATATGTTGATTATTCAGTTCGCCATTGTTAAAGCGTACCACTTTGCCTGCCATTGTAGCCCATACTGAGCCACCTGCATCGGCTACTACTTTATCTATGGACGTTTCGTTCATCACATGACTAACATGAAATGACGTGACGTCAATACAGTCGATGCCAGCACTGTAAGATGCCGCCCAAACACGTCCTCTATTATCAATGGCCAGACTACTTACATTAACACCTATAAGCGTTGAGCCAAGATGGGCATCGGCTTTCACATACCCCTGACTGGCAAGCAACCGTTTACTGTCAATGATAAATATTCCTCCAGCATAGGCAGCAACCCAGCATCGTCCCTTTCTGTCTTCAACAATATCATATGCCCAAGTCGCATTGTAATGCCCCGTGCCATCGGTGAGCAACACATTGCGTGGCATTGAACTTTGTGAATCGATAATGTAGAGACCATGATCAGTGCAGGCAATGACAGTGCCGTCAGACAAACGATGTAACTTACGAATACGATTGTGCGAGATGCTCCATTGGGGGTCGCCCTGTCGATACCACTTCGATGCTTTCCACCCATCTGCACTATATTGCATGCTAATCAGTCCGTTGTCACCGCCAGCCCACAGGGTCGTTCCATCAGCATCAATCAGCAAGGTTCCAAACGTATTGCCGTCGCCTCTGCCCGTGATGGCAGAAAGACTCCAACTATGAAATGGCTCATGAGCACGATGCACAGATAGTCCACGGTCGGTACCAACAAGAAGGTTGTTCCATTGGTCTTTAGCCAGTGCCCATACTATATTGCTCGCTAACGAATTCGTGATACGTATGTCTTGCGATATGCGCACAGCATTTTGTCCGTCGCTAAGCATGTATAGTCCATTGTCTGTACCTATGTAGAGGGTACGATTCACCTGACACAGAGCCTTGATAGAATTGGAATGTAGTGCCGGCACTTCTTTCAATGAGCGACCATTATAAAGGAACAAGGCACCTTCTGTGCCTATCCAGCAGTTTTTACCTTTGGCGTGAATCATCGCATTGATTAGCGGACGTTGGGCAAGTTTTCCAATGTTGACAGCTCTGACACGACCATTGCGAATGATATACAAACCATTCAGTGTTCCTACAAAAAGCCCGTCGGGCGTGTCAAGCAACGAATAAACTTGTGGCAATCGACGTGCAAGAACTTGCGATTTACCGGTCTGCATGTCGTATAAATCTACTCCATCGGCACCGCCAACCACAATCTTCGAACCTTTCTGTAGCAGGGCTCGTACACAGCGTACACCGCCCGATGGAGGAAGCATTCTCAGCGTACGACGCGTTGCTACACGCAAACCGCCATCAGTACCTATCAGTATTGTGTCGCCAGCCAGCAGTACCGCATTGATGCGCGTCTGAAGGTCAGTACCCGTGAATAAAGCATAGTCGCGATAACCGTCAAAAGCAATGAGTCCTTTGTCTGTACCCATCCATGTCAATCCGTCGGGATCGGTAGCCATACATAATACAACTGGCGAGTTGCTTGGCTTGAAATTGACAAAAGAAGGCTGGGTGATAATCGTCTCACTACTTTTAGCTTGCAAGACGTGACATCCCAAAACAATGTAAATTAGAAATATATGTATGTATAAGAAGTAGGTTTTTAATTGTGTCATTGGATAAAGATTTTGCTTAATTGATACAAAAATAGCAATTTTCTTTGATACAGTGACACTCTACTCGAAAAAAAACAAACACAACGGCAGACCACGATAAATAGTCTGCCGTTGAATATTATTTCAGAGCTTGGTATACTCTCACATAGTCAACCTCATAGCGTAATGGGAAGTGCGCCAGGTCAGGCTCACCGCCATTGCTGCCGATGGCAAGGTTGAGTAAGATGTAATGACCAAAACCATCACGTGCGTTAGAGAAGGGATTGTCGTGATCGCCATCCACACCTTGATTGTGAGTCTTTGAGAGATCTACCTCATTCAACATTTCATCGTCAAGATAGAGACGGATAAAATGTTCGTCCCAGTCCATGCGCCAAATATGGAACTTCGATTCCCAATCTGCGTCCTTTGCCTTGAAATGAGTGAAGGGCGTGACACTTTCGTCCCAAGTAGCCGTATAGCGCTTGTCGGAACCCCAGCAAGCATTAGCAAGTATGGATGGAGCACCGTTCTTGATGTAGTACTCCATAATATCAATCTCGCCATTCTGAGGCCACTCTCCTTGGTTGCCCAGTGTCCAGATAGCAGGCCAAGCACCACATGCGACTGGTATACGAGCGCGCACTTCCATTCGTCCATAACGGAAATTAAAACTCTTCTGTGTTGTCAGACAAGAAGAAGTGAACTGCGCTTCACTACGAGAATAACGCCAATCTGTGGATTGTGGATTGTAGTCGGGATTGTTTACCTTCTGTTGCCGTCCTTCTATCACTAACAGTCCGTCGCTCACAGAGGCGTTGTCAGGACAATACCATTGCAATTCATTATTTCTTACAAAGCCCTGTTCGTAGGTCCACTTGTCCGATGGGCGTCCATCAACGTTAAACTCATCGTTCCAAACCAGTCGATAACCGGTATATTCCGTGGGTACAGCATCTTTAGGCAAGGCTTTCTTCGATGCATTATTATCAGTGGCTTTGTCTGGCACCTCTGTGGGTTTCTGAGATTCTGCCGGTGTTCCCTCGGCGTACGATTCGTGACACTGGCAGAAAAGTACCATTCCCAGAATTGGAAGTATATGAGAAATTTTCATATTAATATGTTTTAGAATCATTTCCACAAATCGTTTTGTACAAGACTTGGATTGGAGTCGATGTCAGGTTGTGGGATGGGCCACACATACTCCTTTTCGCCACGATAGTTGCGGTATTCATACGGGAATTTATATGTTTTGGCCTCGTTATTTACTCGGTCTACAGCATCCTTGAGTATGTGCCAACGATAGATGTCAAACAATCGCAATCCCTCGAAAGCTGTTTCTACGCGTCGTTCATGACGTACGATTTCTCTCAGTTGTTCCTGCGAAAGGCCAGTGCCTTCCACGCTCTCCACACTTGGCATTTTGGCACGTTCACGCACCTGATCGATTAGACGTACAGCCTCATCAAAGTTGGTTCCTTTTTCTATCTCAGCTTCAGCCAACGAGAGCAATACCTCGGCATAGCGGACGATATAGAAGTCCTGACCAGAGTCCCAAGAGTCGGAGCTTGAGAGTGCAGGGTTGAAATACTTCATCACATAAATGGTAGAGTAAGAGTTGGCAGAACCGCCATAGAGGCTGGAATTGCCATTCCACGACATACCAGGCACAAAGAGCGTAGCTTTCAGTCGTGGGTCGCGATTCTCATAGCGTTGTGTGTTTACATTGTCCCAGTAGTTGGGCGAACCATCAGCATAGAAGTCAATTACTCGTTTGTCTGGGCAGGGCTTGCCATCGGTCATATAAAAAGCATCTGCCAGGTCAATCGTACCATTCAAGGCTTCAAGCGGAGCACCCCAATGTCCACCCAAGCCACATCCTTCATTCTTGCCAGGACCCTGATAGCTTACAGACATGATAATCTCCGGACAATTTTCATTAGCTTCGGTGAAGAGTTGGGCGTAATCGTCAAAAAGGCGATACTTGCCGAGAGCTATCACTTTATGAAAGGCATCAATTGCCTCATCCCACATATCATTGTAGAGCGCTGTACGGCCGAGGATGCTCAGCGCAGCTCCACGCGTGATACGATTGGTTTCGGGCGCATTAACGGGCAGAATTTCTGCAGCAGCCTTCAAGTCTTCTACAATGGCCTTGACAATGGTAGCTCTATCTGTCTTAGGTGTGTAAGCCTCGCTCATGCTTTGTGGAGCTGTGATAAACGGCACATCGTGGTAGGTCATGGTGAGATTGAGATACATCAGCGCTCTTATCACCTTAACCTCTGCAGAATATTGCTCTTTAGAGGCATCATCAAGACTGGTGCGTCCGACATTGGCAATAAACGAATTGCACCTCTTGATAGCTTCATAGTTGGCAATCCACCACTGTTCTACGAGACGCGAAGAACTGGAGTGTATTCCGTTGGCAATATCCCAGCCGTTCATCCATCCCGACCAGTTGAAGCGGCCACCGTTATCGGTCATACAGTCCATGTTGAGTGGTCCGCAGCCGTCCCATTTGCTTTGATTGGTAGCATCGTTGTAGAGGAATGGATTCTGCATGGCATCGTAGACAGCGGTCAGGCCCTCATAGGCATCGTCAGCCGTCTGCCAGAAGTTACCCGACGAAGAAGCAGATAGTGAGGATTTCTGCAGGAAGTCGTCAGAGCATCCTGTGTTGAGCACAGCTCCAAAGAGGAGCGTTGCAATGATGAAAATATTATAGCGTTTCATGTTGTCTTTATTTTTAGAAGTTAATGTTCACACCGAAGGAGATAGACTTGGTGTTGGGGTGGATGTCGCCACGCATGTCACCGCTTGCCTTCTCCGGATCTTTGTTTTCAAGTGAGGTAAGGGTAAGCAGGTTGGTGGCTTGGAGGTATATGCGTGCTTGTCTAATGCCTGCCTGACGAAGCAACGGCATATCGAATGTGTAACCCAGCTCAACGTTCTTTAGACGCAAATAGCTAGCATTGTCAAGCCAGAACGTAGAATAGCGTTCGTTGAAGTTGTTGCCAAGACGCGGCATGCTACCATTGGGGTTGTCCGTGCTCCATCGGTCGAGCCAACGTGTAGTCATATTTCCTCCATTAGTGATGGTGGCCTGTTCCCAGTTGAAGCGGTCAACACCACTCACACCTTGCCAAAGCATTGAGAAATCGAGATGACGCCAAGTGAGTGCGGCATTGATTGAATATGTGAGTTTCGGGAATGGGTTGCCTATTATCACACGATCGCCATCATCAATCTTGCCATCATCGTTCACATCGTCGTACATGATGTCGCCGAGCTGTGGGTCCAAACCATTTGGCTTGATTATCTCTCCCTTGGAGTTGGTGCGCTTCAAGTCTTCCTCCGTGCGATAGATACCTATTGCGCGCAGTCCATAATACGAGCCGATGGGGTTGCCCTCACGGTTGATGGTATTGCCAGAGATATTATCGATGCCATGGTTATCGATGATTTTGTTCTGCACGGTAGACATACTTCCGCCCACTTGCCATGTAAAGTCACCAGCGTGGTCCTGATAGTTAGCCGAGAGTTCGATACCGCGGTTTCTTACCTTTCCTGCATTCTGTGTCGGTGCTGCGAGCGTACCAAGGAAGGTGGTGGGCATAGAGAGCTGCATGAGGATATCGGAGGTCATCTTGTTGAAGTAGTCAAACGTTAACGAGATGCGGCTGCCCCAGAAAGCGGCATCCAAACCGATGTCAGTCATTGTAGTGGTTTCCCAACGTATGTCGCTGTTAGCCACCATGTTCTCTGCCATACCAATTGACGAAGTATTGCCGAAATAGTAGTTGTAGTTGGCTGCCATTGTTGGCTCATAAGCGTAGTCGCCAATTTCCTGATTACCCAACTTACCCCAAGAGGCACGCAGCTTAAGATAGTTCATTATCTTGTTCTCAGGGAAGAACTTCTCATTTGTAATGACCCAACCTCCAGAAATAGAAGGGAAGGTAGCATAACGATGCGACTTCGGCATACGTGAAGAACCGTCGTGACGGATATTGAACTCAACCATATAGCGGTCGTCGTAATTATAGCCTACGCGACCGAAGAACGACTGCAACGAATATTCCGTAGCGTTGCCCCATGACTGAGGGTTGCGTGTACCGGAATCGAGCTGGTATAGGTTGTCAGTGGCAAAACCTTGCTTGCTGCCGTTGATTGATCCATCATGATTCTCCTGAATAGAATGGCCGAGCAGGACATTCACATGGTGAAGACCGAAACGCTGATTGTAAGTAAGTATATTCTCATTGAGATAACCGTAATCTATCTTATGGTTGGCTGTGAGCGAGTTGTCATCACTCTTATAGATGAGATTGCCTTCGGCATTGTACTTGCGTGAGCGTTTGTTATACCATGAAGCATTGTAGATGTACAGCTTGTAAGCCAGACTGCTACGGAACTTCAATCCCTTAATGAGATCAACTTCACCGTATACATTACCGTCGAAGCGCCAACCGTTTTGCTTGTTGTGCACCTGCGACATTGCCTCAATTGGATTCTTGAACTTTGAGAAACTGATGTCAGATCCGTCTTGATTACCATAGTGTCCATTGGAATACATCACTGGTACGGTGGGGCGGGTGAACCATGTAAGTGAGCGCATCAATCCGTTATCACCGCCCATGCCACCATTGGCTGTGATGTTTTCTTTCGAGCCAGAGAGATTCAGTCCTATCTTGAATCGTCCGAACTGAGCATCAGAATTGGAGCGGAAGTTGAAACGCTCATAGCCAGTATGCTCCATTATACCATCCTGCTTTAAGTAGCCAATAGACATCATATAATGGGCATTCTTGCTACCACCACTTACAGACAGACTATGCTGCGTCATTGGAGCAGTGCGGAAAAGAGCATCCCACCAGTCAGTGTTTGCAAAATGGTCGGGGTCGGAGCCATCACGCAGTTTATCCAGCATCTCCTGAGTGTAGGTCTGTGTATTGTTCGACTCGTTGTACATCTTTGCCCACTCATAAGAATTGACATAATGGGGTTTAACGGTAGCCGACTGTATGGAGTAGCTGCCGTTATAGTTGATGCTTGGCGCAGTTTCACCACCACGTTTGGTAGTGACAAGAATTACGCCATTAGCCGCACGCACACCATAGATAGCAGCAGATGCAGCGTCCTTAAGAACGGAGATATTGTCAATGTCACCAGGTGCCAGCTCTGCCAACTGTCCAATGGGAGCCTCAACACCATCAATGAGCAGCATAGGATTATTGTTGCCAAAGGTACCCACACCACGAATTCTAATCTCTGGTGAATCGGCACCAGCCTGACCACCATTGCTTGTAAGCGTTACGCCTGGCAAGCGACCCTGAAGTAATGCAGCTGTGTTGGCTACTGGAATAGAACTAATCTCTTTGCTCGATACAGAAGCGACTGAACCAGTCAGGTTAGCTTTCTTTTGTGTTCCGTAGCCCACAACAACGACCTCATTGATGCTCTTGTTGTCAGGAATAAGACGTATAGAGATGTTTCCAGTACCTACTTTGGCAGAAGACACCTTGTAACCTAAATAAGAAATATTTACTTGCTTTACATTAGTAGGTACACTTACTGAGAAATGACCATCAAGGTCGGTAACAGTTCCATGTG
>Ga0129313_1001131_pt1 | contig 18037 bp, 15 predicted proteins | sample O1105metagenome_FD_94436 | JGI IMG/M metagenome (GOLD analysis project Ga0129313, IMG submission 94436) | Orangutan group fecal microbial communities from fecal samples from Wisconsin, USA - O1105 metagenome | ecosystem: Host-associated > Mammals > Digestive system > Large intestine > Fecal...
AGGTTTATATGATTAAATCTGCGGCAAAAAGCGAAGCAAAAATATTAGCTGAGTTAGCAATCCAAATGTGGAACGATAACACAGTATTGGATTTAGAGAAAGAGTTTGAGGAACTTACCGAAAGTGACAAAGCGGTTTGCTTTATTAAGTATGTGGATAATACAGCGATAGGGTTTGCACAATGTCAGATTAGAACAGATTATGTTGAAGGTACTGAAACTTCTCCTGTAGGCTATTTAGAAGGCATATTTATCGTTGAAGCATATAGACATAACGGATATGCAAAGGAACTGCTTAGTGAGTGCGAGAAATGGGCAAAAGATAAGAAATGCTCTGAATTTGCCAGCGACTGTGAATTGGACAATATTGATAGTTTAAGATTTCATATGGCTATGGGATTTGAGGAAGCGAATCGGATTATTTGTTTTAAAAAGAATATTTAAAGCATGCCCCCAAGTTGTAGGGGCAATAAGAATGGTTGGTATTAGATAAAATGGGATACGATACTTTCCGGCTATGGAGAGTACCGTTTTCAGATTCGCGTTCTAAAATATCCTGATAGCTCTGATAAACACATTTCTGAAAGGAATTTTTAAAACAATGATTGAAAACATTTCAGTAAGCGATATTGAAAACATTTCAGTAAGCGATATTGAAAACATTTCAGTAAGCGATATTGAAAACATTTCAGTAAGCGATATTGAAAACATTTCAGTAAGCGATATTGAAAACATTTCGGTAAGCGATATTGAAAACATTTCAGTAAGCGATATTGAAAACATTTCAGTAAACGATGATAGTAAATATTTCAACAAGCAATGATTGAAAATATTTCAGTAAACGATGATTGAAAATGTTTCAGCAAAAGATTTGAATGATATGGAGAAAGGATGCTATTGTATAAGCATAAAAAAGAGCAACCGCCATAAAGTGGGTTGACCGGTTTTTGAGATAGAAATTCCACCCTTTCGCCGGTCAAAGTTCAGGGGTGGTTTTTCTATGTATGGCTGTTTGCTAAGCGTGAAGATAAATGTAAGCAATGCGATTGTGTCAAGAGATTGCGTCAAGATTCTTTCGCAAAATGCAAATAAAAAGGTCAAAGGCCATCAAATCTTCAAAATGAAAGTCATGATTTTACATAGGCACCGCCTCCATTCTGTATAGAATAGAGGCCAACCCACCCATGCTATGCATGCATGGCATGTACACGACTGCTCGTGTGTAAAATACAGTACATTGTTTGCCGGCGCGCAATGTAATAATCTAAAGATTTTCAAGCCCAGGTTTATCCTCGAATTTAGCTTATGAAAGTACACCTTACAATTAAGCTGTGAAAGTGCTATGAAAGTACACCGCGCGGTCTTGCATTTTGCAAGCCCGCGTGTTATTATTTTAACGATGGCGTTCGGACAAGGGCGCAGCAGTCGTAAAAGACAGCAATTGTGGAAAAAGAGGGCTGTCGATTGACAAAGGAGATGCTCCCTCGGGTCAGAAAGGAAGTAGAAATAAATGATACAGGGTTTTGATGACGTAATTGCAAAGGTAAAGAGTTGCGGAATAAAGAAAATTGCTGTGGCTGCAGCACAGGATTCCGCGGTGCTGGAGGCAGTGAGAGAGGCAAAGGCACAGGGCATTGCCGATGCGGTTCTTGTTGGAGATGAGGCAAAAATCAGAGAGATTGCCGCAGGTATTGATATGGACTTAGCCGGATACAGAATTATTGATGAGCCCGATATGGTGCAGGCTGCCCTGAAGGCTGTAAAACTTGCTCATGACGGTGAGGTAGATATGTACATGAAGGGATTGGTAGACACCAAAAACTTCTTGAAGAGTGTGCTGGACAAGGAGGTTGGCCTGAGAACCGGCGGCCCGCTTTCCCATGTGGCTGTGTTTGAGGTTCCCGGTATCGACAGACTGCTGTTTTTGACCGATGTTGCATTTATGACCTACCCTACATTGGAAGATAAGGTAAATATCATTCGGAATACGGTTCCCGTTTGCAATGCATGCGGAATCGAGAATCCCAAGGTTGCTCCTCTGGCTGCGGTTGAGGTGGTAAATCCTAAGATGGAAGCGACCGTGGAAGCTGCAGAGCTGACAAAGATGTGTGAAGAAGGGCAGATTACCGGCTGCATCGTGGACGGCCCTCTTTCCCTCGACCTGGCAATTGACCCCGAGGCTGCAAAGCATAAGGGAGCTACCGACAGAAAGATTCAGGGCGATGCAGACATTTTGCTGTTCCCTGACATTCATGCGGGTAATCTTGTTTACAAGTGTCTTGTACACACCGTGCCCGGCATCAAGAACGGATGTATTTTGACCGGCACTAAGGTTCCTGTTATCCTGACCAGCCGCTCGGATACCTTTGAGACCAAGGTAAATTCCATCGCCCTGGCAGCGGTTGTAGCCGAGGAACTGAGCAAGGAAGTGTAAGTATAGTAGGTATATGGATTTTTTAATTGAAGCTGCAGTGGAAGTTGTAGGAGAAGTGATTTCCGAAGGAATCGATGCAGTCATTACATCAAAAAAGGAAAAGAAAAGAAAAAAGAGTCAGGAGGAAGAAGCAGATGTCCATCAAGAGCTTAATCATTAATCCCGGTTCCACCTCCACCAAAATCGGCGTGTTTGAGGATGAGAACCTGTTGTTTGAAGAGACCTTAAGACATTCCACTGAGGAGATTGCTCAGTATGCAACCATTGTTGACCAGAAGGATTTCAGAAAGAAGATTATTACCGACCTTCTGGAGTCAAAGAATTTTGATATCAAGAGTCTGAATGTAGTAGTGGGACGAGGCGGTATGTTAAAGCCTATTCCCGGCGGCACCTACGCTGTTACCGACGAACTGTTGGAAGACTTAAAGAAGGGCGTGCAGGGACAGCATGCGTCCAATCTGGGCGGCATCCTTGCCAGAGAAATCGGAGATTCCATCGGTGTTCCCTCCTTTATCGTAGACCCCGTTGTGGTAGATGAGCTGATGCCCATCGCAAGATACTCCGGTGTGCCGGAACTTCCCCGCACCAGCGTATTCCATGCTCTCAACCAGAAGGCTGTGGCTAAGAGATACGCAAAGGAAATCGGCAAGCCCTACGAGTCCCTGAGACTGATTGTGGTACATATGGGCGGCGGTGTGTCCGTGGGTGCTCATGAAAACGGAAAGGTTATCGATGTATTTAATGCTCTGGACGGTGACGGAGCATTCTCTCCCGAGCGTGCGGGCGCGGTTCCCAGCGGTGCATTGATTAAGATGTGCTTTTCCGGCAAGTACACGGAGAAGGAAGTATACAGCAAGATTGTGGGCAAGGGCGGCTTCAACGCTTACCTTGGTACCAACGATATGCGCGAGGTGACAAAGCGTGCAAACGAGGGCGATGAGAAGGCAGCTGAGGCGAAGCAGGCGTTCCTGCTCCAGGTTGCCAAGGATATCGGTTCCATGGCATGTGTCCTAAACGGTAAGGTGGACCGAATTATTGTCACCGGCGGTATTGCTTACGGCGCGGACGTTATTGCAGCGCTGAAGGAGAGGGCTGAGTGGATTGCACCCTTCACCGTATATCCCGGAGAGGATGAACTGCTTGCTCTGGCACAGGGGGCTATGCGCGTCCTGAACGGCGAAGAGAAGGCAATGGAATATTAATGAATAGGAAACCCCAAAACTGTAATAAATTATTATAGCGTTGGGGTTTTTATATGAAACCGGAGAAAAATTGTGAGATTGAAACGTAATATCTGGCGGAATATCTCTCCCATGAAGTTAATTCTGGGAGGATATTGTGCAATTATTTTGATAGGAACATTGCTCCTTTCACTTCCCGTTGCAACAAGGGGGCCGGGCGGCACGTCTGTTTCAGACTGCTTTTTTACCGCCACCTCCGCTACCTGTGTCACGGGGCTTGTGAGGTATGACACTTTTACACACTGGACTCTGTTTGGACAGCTGGTGATTCTGGTGCTGCTCCAGATCGGCGGATTGGGCTTTATGACGGTTGCCATATCGGTCATGGTGGTCGCCAGAAGGAGAATCAGCCTGAATCAGCGTTCCCTGATGCAGAACTCCATTTCTGCTCCTCAGATTGGCGGCATTGTTCGGATGACAAAATTCATCATTTATGGAACCATGGTTATCGAACTGACAGGAGCTGTACTTTTGAGCGTTGTTTTTATCCCTGAGTTCGGGGTGGCTAAGGGGATTTATTTCTCTGTCTTTCACTCGATTTCCGCATTCTGCAATGCGGGTTTTGACCTGATGGGAGGAACGGGAGGAAAGTTCTCTTCCCTGACAAGCCTGGCGGGATGGAGTGCGGCGGAGCAGTGGTATGTCACCGTAATCATTATGTTGCTTATCTTCATAGGCGGGTTGGGCTTTTTTGTGTGGCACGACGTGTGCAGCAAGCGTTTCGGTCTGAAAAAGCTGAATTTACAGAGCAAGATGGTGCTCTCCATCAGTGTAGGACTGGCGGTGGCAGGAGCCCTGATACTGGCGGCACTGGAATGGAACAATCCGCTGTTTGCCGATTTGAGCGTGGGAGAGCGCGTCAATGCCAGCCTGTTCCAGTCCGTGTCGGCAAGAACGGCAGGTTTTAACACTATTGACCTGGCGGGGATGACGGAAGGCGCCATATTTGTCATGATATGTCTCATGTTCATCGGCGGCTCCACCGGCTCCACTGCAGGCGGTATCAAGACCACAACCTTTTGGATATTGTGTATCAGTATTTTTGCAACCTTTCGCCGAAAGAAAAATATTGAGATGTTCGGTCGGAGAATGGATGAGGGAATTACCAGAACGGCATCCTGTGTGTTTATGACTTATCTTTTATTGACGGCATCGGTGGCTGTGATAATATCAGCCATTGAAAAGCTGCCTCTGCTGACAGCGCTGTTTGAGTCGGTGTCAGCCATGGCTACCGTGGGACTTACGCTGGGTATCACGCCCGGTCTGGGTATGGTATCCAAACTGCTGTTGGCATTTCTGATGCTTTGCGGGCGTGTAGGTTCCATCACTATGCTGCTGGCATTTTCATCGGACAAGAGAGTGACAAATTCAAAGCTGCCTTTGGAAAAGGTGCAGGTGGGTTAAGGAGAGGATTATGAAATCAATTTTAATTATCGGTCTTGGGCGTTTCGGACGCCACATGGCGCAAAAATTTCTGGAGAACGGCCATCAGGTCCTGGCTGTGGACTACAGGGAGGAGAGAGCCGATGCCGCGGTGGGCGACATCCAACAGATTTTGATTGGAGATGCCACGGACGAGAGATTTATGGAAACTCTGGGAATCAGTAACTTTGACCTTGCAGTCATTGCCATCGGTGAGAATTTCCAGACGGTTTTGGAGATAACGGTGCTTCTAAAGGATTTGGGCTGCAAGTACATTGTGGCGAGAGCTACCAGAGATGTGCATAAAAAGCTGCTCCTGAGGAACGGTGCAGACTATGTCTCCTACGCTGAGCGAGAGGTGGCTGAGCGGCTTGCCATTCAGTTTGGCATGGACAACATTTTCGATTATGTGGAACTTACACCGGAAATCGGTATCTATGAAATTGCCGTGCCGAAGAAATGGCTGGGTAAAAGCATGGTGGATCTTTCCATCCGGACAAAGTATCATGTCAGTGTCATGGCAACCAAGAAAGAGAATCAGATTTATCCTCTGCCCCACCCGAACCATGTATTTGAAAGTGATGAGAGTATCATGGTCATGGGTACCTTTAAGGACGTGGGGAATCTGGAGTAAAGAAGAAAAGAAGAGCGTGGGTCAGCCCGCGCTCTTTCTGTATTCACGCGGCGATTTGCCGTAGACTTTTTTGAACAAATCCTTGAAATAATTACTGTCGTTGAAGCCGTTTTCCAGGGCGATATCCGTGATGGTGTTGGAGGTTGTCAGCAGTGCGGTCTGGGCGTGCTTGAGACGCACAAAGTTCAGGTACTCTTTGAAGCCCATTCCCGTGATCTGCTTAAATTTTTTGCTGAAATAGGTAGGGCTTAAGGCAGCTTGTGCCGACACCTCTTCCAGGGAAAGAGGCTTTTTATAGTTGCGGTAGATGTATTTTGTGGCAATGAGAATATCGGCATCCCGTGAGTTTAAAAGCTCCGGCTCCTCCTCGTTCATGACGGAGTGGCGCATCAGCGTCAGGAGAAGCTCGTGCAGGTAGCAACTCATAAAACTCTGGGAATATTCGTCAATTCCCGAACATTCGGACAGCATGCGGTTTAGGAGAAGCACAAATTCCTCCTGATACAGGGCCGGGATACTGCCCATAAAGGAATGAAAATCTCCGGAGGATGGTTTTGACAACAGCTTGTCCATCATGGCCCAGTCCACAAATTCCTTTTTGAAATACACAGCCATGATTTCGCAGGAAGCCATCTCGTACAGGGCATGATGTAAATCACCGGGTGCCACAAAAACCAAATCCCCTTTTACAAGGGGATAGACGCTGTCGTTCAGCAGAAAACGACATTCGCCGGTATGTATGTAAATCAGCTCGTAATAATTATGGCAATGGTCAAATTGGCGGGGAGAGAATTCTCCCCGCTTTCCCCGTTCAGCCATAATGCAGTCAATATCACGAGTAGTTCTTCCGAATTTTGCAGAAGCCATAGTTTTTCTCACCCACCGTTTGCAGCATTTGTAATACAAAACTTTACCTTAAGTATAGCACTTATTTGCATAAAAAAACAGCGTTTTTATATGCTTTTTGCCATAAAAACATTAGAAATCCGTGTATTTTTATTGTATTTTAAGTAAGGAACAATAGATTCCCTTAAAACATTTCTCTCATAAAGGAAACGCCCCGGTTTGTATTCGGGGCGTTTCTTTTGACGTTTTATGTTATATATCAAACTTAAAATAGTTCTTCGTGTTGTAATAGGAGATATTCTTTACAATCTCCGAGAGAATGTCATAATCTTCGGGGAATTCTCCGTTTTCCACCCAGTTGCCGATGAGATTGCAGAGGATGCGTCTGAAGTATTCGTGTCTTGTATAGGACAGGAAACTTCTGGAATCTGTCAGCATACCCACGAATCCGGAGAGGTTGCCCAGGTTGGCAAGAGAAATCAGCTGATCCTGCATGCCTGTTTTGTGGTCGTTGAACCACCATGCACTGCCCTGCTGAATTTTTGCTACGGCGGTGGAATCCTGGAAGCAGCCCAGAATGGTGCCGATGGACTGGTTATCGTTGGGATTTAAGCTGTAAAGGATGGTTCTGGGAAGCTGGTCTGTCACGTTCAGGGCATTGAGAAAATCTGCCATCTGCGAGGAAGGCGCGTAATTGTTGATACAGTCATAACCGGTATCGGGACCCAGCTTTTCATACATCAGGGTGTTGTTGTCTCTCTTACAGCCGTAGTGCAGCTGCATAGCCCAGTCAAGTTTGTGGTATTCCCTGCCCACAAAGAGCATGAAAGCGGTCTTGAACTTCATCTCTTCTTCCTTCGTGAGTACCATGCGGTTCAGCCTTTTTAAGAAGATTGACTCAACCTCATCATCGCTGGCAGGGAAGTACATTACGTATTCCAGGGCATGATCGGATATGTTACAGCCCATGGAGGCGAAGAATGCCATGCGCTTCTTCAGTGCGTCCTTTAAGGCGGCGAAGCTGTTGATTTCAGTCATGTTGCAGACAGCTGCCAGCTTATCCAGGTAATCCGGATAGTCGGGTTTTTCGATGTTCATGGCCTTGTCAGGTCTCCATGCGGGGAGCACCTTTACATCAAAGCTTGTATCCTCGGCAATCTTCTTATGCCATTCCAGAGAGTCCACGGGGTCATCGGTGGTACAAATCAGGGTGACATTGCTCTTCTTAATCAGGTTGCGGACACTCATGGAAGGCTGCGCCAGCTTTTCGTTGCAGAGCTTCCAAACTTCGTCGGCAGTCTTACTGCTCAAAACGCCGGTGTAGCCGAAGTATCTCTGCAGCTCCAGATGGCTCCAGTGGAACAGCGGATTGCCGATAGCCTTGCCCAGACATTCCGCCCACTTGCAGAATTTCTCATAGTCGGATGCGTCTCCGGTAATGTATTTTTCTTCTACACCGCAGGAGCGCATGAAGCGCCACTTATAGTGGTCACCGCCCAGCCAAACCTGAGTAATGTTCTCGAACTGACGATCCTCGGCGATTTCTCTGGGGTTGATGTGGCAGTGGTAGTCAAGTACGGGTGTGTTCTCTGCGTAGTCGTGGAACAGCTTCTTCGCTGTCTCTGTTTCCAGCAGAAAGTCTTTGTCCATAAATGTTTTCATTTGATTTCCCTCCGTTTGATATAGAATCATTTATTTTTATGCAATTTATCGTGTGGTGCTGCGCTTTACGATTTCACCGGAAAACACCGTCTTTTTCGGCATTTCGTTCCCGCTCAAGGTGCCCATCAGCGTAGTAATCAAATGCTGACACAGCGTTTCCAACTTATTGTCGATGCTGGTGAGTTCGGGGTCACAACAGTTTACCAGCAAGGAGTTGTTATAGCCCAGAATGGAAAAATCTCCGGGGATGGAATAGCCCATGAGCTTGGCATATTTGACCGCAGCCAGAGCCAGAGTGTCGTCCGCGGCGATAATCCCGTGGAAGTTCAGTCCCTTGTCATGGAGTTTTTTCAGATGTTCCGTCATGGCGGGGATGTCCTCGTGTGAGCCGTGGTAAAACTGAAGAAGGTTTGCTCCGGTTAAGAGCTTTTTCTCCTCCATTGCGGTGCGGTAGCCGGCCAGTTTCTTCTTGCCGCTGTAGGAAGTAGAATTGTAGAAATATACAATATCCTTCACTCCGGTGGAAATCATGTAAAGGGTAGCTTCATACATGGAAGTAAAGTCGTCTGACACAATGCTGTAGACATTGGAAGCGTCCAAATCCGCATTCAGGAGCATCACAGGAACCTGAACCGCGGCATCGATGATATATTTGTTGTCCGTCTCCTTCTCGTAGACAAAATTGGAACCTACCAGAATAATACCGTCGACCTTCTTGGTAATCAACAGATTCATGTAGGCTGCCTTTGTCTCACGTTCATAGCCTGTACAGCAGAGAATACTGTCATAGCCGTTGGCACGCAGCTTCTGTTCAATATAGTAGATTGCCTTTGCCAGATACAGGTCGGAACTGTCGGCACACATGATTCCGATGGTTTTCATGGTGTTTAAGCCCAGCCCCCGGGCAAAAGCGTTAGGTGTGTACTCATACTGGTTGATGACATCCAAAACCTTCTTTTTTGTCTTTTCACTGACGTTGCTGCTGCCGTTCAGCACACGGGAGACGGTAGCGATGGATACACCGGCTTTTTCGGAGATATCGTAGATTGTCATATTGTAAATGCCTTTCACTCATTTTTGAAAGAGAATATGTAAGTAGTTTCAAAAAAACTCTATGTAGAATTATATCGAAACTGTCTCTGTTTTTCAAGATATATTTTTAACAAGTTCGTCCGATTTTACTGATTTATTGTGTAAGAACAAGAAAAAAATTGAGCAATTCGGTGTTGACGAAAGGAAAATTTGGCTGTAAAATGACTTATGAAAGTACTTACATAAAAATTGCCGATAATGCGGCTTTCATGTAAAAATACAAACGTGTAATGCCCGAAACAGGGCAGAAGGGAGAAAAATGGAAGTATTAAACAAGAAAATGACCGGCAAAAAGGAAAGACCTGTCAAGGTGGTTCAGTTCGGAGAGGGAAATTTCCTCAGGGCCTTTGTGGATTACATGATTGATATTGCCAATGAGCAGGGAAAGTTCGACGGAGATATTGTGCTGATTAAGCCTATTGAGTTCGGAAATTTGGACAACTTCCACAGACAGGACTGCCAGTATACCGTTTCCCTTCGCGGAAACGTAAACGGCGAAGGAAAGATTATCAACAGAGTGGTTACCAGCGTGGCCGATGCGGTTGATGCCATCAACGAATATGAAAAGTACATGCAGCTGGCTGAAATTGAAACCCTTCGTTTCGTGGTTTCCAACACCACCGAGGCGGGAATCGTGTATGATGCTTCCGACAGGTTTGAATGGAATCCGCCCAAGACCTTCCCCGGAAAGCTGACCAAGTTTTTGTATCACCGCTTTGAGACCTTCGGGGGCGACAAGTCCAAGGGACTTGTGATGCTTCCCGTAGAACTGATAGACGACAACGGAATCATGCTGCGCAAATGCGTGATGCAGCAGATTGAAAACTGGGGACTTTCCGATGAGTTCAAGGCCTGGGTGGAGGAGGCATGTATCTTCACCTCCACGCTGGTTGACCGCATTGTAACCGGCTATCCCCGCGCTACGGAAGAAGAGGAGTGGGAGAAGCTGGGCTACGAGGACCGCATTATGGTGACCGGAGAACCCTTTGCCCTCTGGGTGATTGAGTCCGCAAAGGACATCAGCGGGGAATTTGACCTTCCCGGAGCGGGGCTTCCCGTTATCTTCACGGAGGATCATCATCCCTACAAGCAGAGAAAGGTGCGCATCTTAAACGGTGCCCATACCTCTTTTGTCCTGGCGTCCTGGCTCTGCGGCAACGACATTGTGAGACAGTCCATGGAGGATAAGGATATCCGCGATTTCATGAACAAGACTATTTTTGACGAAGTCATTCCCACCCTGTCTCTTCCCGAGGAGGAGCTGAAGGAGTTTGCGGGAGAGGTTGTGAACCGTTTCAACAATCCTTATGTGGACCATGCGCTTCTGGCAATCTCCTTAAATTCCGTGTCCAAGTGGAGAGCCAGATGTCTCCCCAGTCTGTTGGGCTACGTGGATAAGTTCGGAAAGCTGCCTGCTCATCTGACCTTCTCCATTGCCGCGCTGATGGCATTCTACCACGGAACGGAGATTGAGAACGGCGTCCTGAAGGGGAACAGAAACGGACAGACCTATGATATAAAGGACGATGTAAGTGTGCTGGAGTTCTTCCGCGACAACTGTGAGAAGGATACGCGCACCTTTGTCACAAACTATCTGGGACGAGAAGATTTCCACGGGCAGAATCTGAATAAGGTTCCCGGTCTGACCGATGCGGTAGTTACTTATCTGGATGATATCAAGGCAAACGGTATGAGGGCGGCATTATGCAGAATTTCTTAAAGATAAACGATAATGACAAGGTTGTGGTTGCGCTGAACCCCATTCCGGCGGGAGAGACCGTCACTGTGGAGGTTCAGGGGCAGATGAAGGACATTACTGCGCTTGAGGAGATTCCTGCGGGACACAAGATGGCAATCTGTGATATTCCAGCGGGGGAAGAAGTCATCAAATACGGCTACCGCATCGGAAACGCAAAGGAAGATATCAGGGCAGGCGCCTGGATTCATACCCACAATATTAAGACGGCGCTGGGGGACCTATTGGAGTACACCTATGAACCTGTACATATGGAGGAGAAAAGAAGCGGGGATGTGACCTTTCCGGGCTTCAAACGCCCCGACGGGAAGGTGGGTGTCCGCAATGAAATCTGGATTATTCCCACGGTGGGCTGTGTGAACAATGTAGCAACCGCTATTGCAAAGCAGGCCAATGCATGGCTGCAGAGTCAGGCAGATAAGGAAACCGTGGAGGAAGTCATCGCGTTCCCTCATCCTTACGGCTGTTCCCAGATGGGAGACGATCAGGAGCACACCAGAAAGATTTTGGCCGATTTAATCAATCATCCCAACGCAGGAGGTGTCCTGGTGCTGGGGCTTGGCTGTGAAAACAGCAATATTGACGTGCTGAAGCCCTACATCGGGGATTATGATGAGAACCGGGTGAAGTTTGTGGTGGCACAGGAGTGCGAGGATGAAATCGCGGAGTCGTTGGAGGTAATCAAAGGTCTTGTTGATTACGCTGCAGGCTTCAAGCGAGAGCCGGTCAGTGTCAGTAAGCTGGTTATCGGCATGAAATGCGGCGGAAGTGACGGGCTCTCCGGCATCACCGCAAATCCTCTGGTTGGCCGTTTCTCAGATAAACTCATCTCCAAGGGAGGCACCACAATTCTCACCGAGGTACCCGAGATGTTCGGCGCGGAGACAATTCTCATGAACCGCTGTGCCGACAGAGAGCTTTTTGACAAAACTGTTGATTTGATAAACGATTTCAAGAATTATTTTAAGAGCCACAACCAGACGATTTACGAGAATCCCTCCCCCGGAAACAAGAAGGGCGGAATCTCCACTCTGGAGGATAAGTCTCTGGGCTGTACCCAGAAGTCGGGAAGCGCACCCGTAAAAGGCGTACTCCAGTACGGCGAGACAGTGAAAACTCCCGGCTTGAATCTGCTGTCTGCGCCGGGCAACGATTTGGTGGCGGCTACAGCGCTGGCTGCTGCGGGAGCTCACATTGTGCTGTTTACCACGGGACGGGGAACACCCTTTGCATCTCCGGTACCTACCGTAAAGATTTCCACCAACTCTAATCTGGCAAACAAAAAGTCCAATTGGATTGATTTCAACGCAGGTGTGCTGGTGGAGGATAAGTCCATGGAGGAGGAGACGGAAGCGCTCTTTGATTACGTGGTGGCGGTTGCATCGGGAAAGAAGGTCTGCAGCGAGGCCGCAGGCTTCCATGATATGGCAATTTTTAAGCAGGGTGTGACCCTGTAGGATCAGACGATTTATCCGGGCTGTCGAACCTTTATCTGTTTGGGTTTCGGCAGCCTTAGTTGTTGCGGAGCAAGTCCGATTATGCTAAAATATGCTTGATACTCGCTGAATACAAGGTAAGAGGATAAGTGTATGAAAACAAGGCGCAGGATTGCATTGGTTACAACGGAACTGGAGAATATTTACCAACAGCGTGTGATGAAGGGGATTTTTACACAAGCTGCAAAGTACGACTATGATGTTGCGGTATTCTCCACCATGGTGGACAGTACCCACTTTATGCAGGATAATCTGAAGGGGGAGCTGAATATTTACCGGCTTATCAATTTTGATTTGTTTGACGGTGTGATTATTACTCCCATAACTTTGTTTTCGGCAGATGACGGTACTTTTGAGGCAGCCATGCTGAAGCTGTTTCAGGAAAAGTGCCATTGCAGTGTTGTGGCACTTGACAGGGCCTTCGGTGATTATGACATTGTAAATACAGACGATGAGAGTGCGTTTTATGAGATTGCAAAGCATATATACGAAGTTCACGGATGCAGAAAAGTGTTCTTCTTAAACGGTCAGGGGGATGACAGAGTCTCGAAGCACAGGGTGGGCGGATTTTTGAAATATACCCGTGAACACGGAATTGAGGTGCCTGAGAGTTCTGTTTTTCGCGGTGATTTCTGGTACACCTCCGGTGAAAAGTTGGCGGAGGATATCAGCAGCGGTGCGGTGGAAATGCCGGAAGCTGTCATATGTGCCAGTGATCACATGGCAATCGGTCTGGCAAATCAATTGCGAAAGAATGGTATACAGGTGCCGGAGCAGATACTGGTGACCGATTTTGATGCGACCTGTGAGGCGGCCTTTAATGATGTCTTTATTTCTTCTTATGAGCCAAAGGTGAGCAGAGCGGCAGCGGAAGCGGTAAACCTGATTCATTCCGTATTGGAGCCGGAGATACCTTTACAGGAAATATCGGACAACGGAAAAACCGGGATACGCATTGGGGAAAGCTGCGGATGCCCCACGGATATCAGGTATTGGAAAAAGCGCATCAACAGTGCGCTTCTGCACCAGAAACACAACTGGGCCGAGGTCGGAAGCGAGAACCCCAACGATGTCTGCCTCCTGCTGGAAAGCTATATGAGCGAGGGCGTTACGAGCGCATCGGACGCTATGGAATGCATTGATAAAATATACGGATATGTCTACCTGCTTCATCCTTATGGGGATTTCTGGCTCTGCCTGAAGGAAAATTGGACAGATATGGAGGATGTGGTGACGAAAGGCTATCCGGAGAAGATGAAAACCGTCATCCACTCTAAGGCGGCTACGGATACGGAACCGGCTAAGAGCGTGGGATTTTGCGACGAAATCGGTCCCCGGCTGTTTGAAACGAAACAGATGCTTCCGGAATTCTGTGAGGGCAGTGAGGAGGCCAGTGTTTATTATTTCCTGCCGGTGCATGCGGGGGAGGAAATGTACGGCTATACGGTAATGCGCTGTCCGCTGACTCAGAAGTATAAGGTGGGATATGTATATCATAACTGGATTCGTATTGTAAGCAACGCGTTGTCCATGACCAGAATCAGAAACCGGCTGTATGAGCTTTCCATGAAGGATTCCGTGACAGGTCTCTACAACAGGAGGGGCTTAAGTGAATGGCTTCGCGGGAAAGCGGAAGAGAAGGACAGTGTGATGGTTATCATGGCGGATATGGACGGCCTGAAGTACATCAATGACCACTTTGGACATGGGGAGGGAGATTTCAGCTTGATTTCCATAGCAAATGCGTTGAAGGAAGCAACCCGAAACGGTGAAATCAGCGCCAGAATCGGCGGAGACGAGTTCCTGCTGGTGGGCGTGGGAGACTATGATGCGGAGACAGTGCACCGCAGGATGGAAGAGATTGAAGCGGCGGTGTTGGAAAAGGCGGAGGAGGCAGGCAAGAAGTATGAGGTTACTGCCAGCCTGGGGTTTGCACTGGGCCGGATGAACGAACAATTTGAGATTGATGAATTGATAGAGCAGGCCGATATGGAAATGTATCGGAATAAGAGAAGAAAGAGGAAAGACCGAAGGTAATTATAATGATGAAAATGAAAGAGGAATTGTCTGCGGTATGGAAGGATATTGCAATCGGAAATATGGAAACAGCCCCGGCTGTGGCGGGTCGGATAAAGGAAATGGACAGACGGGAGAACGGGCTGTTTGTGACGGCCGATGTGGATGAGAATCTGTTTGCGGCGGCATGTTTGGTGTATCCCGTGTATGCCGCATATGAGACGGAATGTAATAAAAAAGAGGGTTACCCTGACTTGCTGGCGCAGTTTCGGGCTTTAAGCGCGGAACTGAAAAACGCTGATACCCTGGAGAATAGGGCATCATTCCTGGATGCACTGATTCATACCGTTGACAATGTAAGCCCCCAGCTTTATGAGTATTACAGGGAACTTGTGGATATGTTTAAGGAAACGGTAGGGGAGACGGTAAAAAAGTATTATCGGGACGGACATTTTAAAAAAGCGGACGGCAGCGAAAGCCCGGAGGCGGAAAAGCAGCTCCGTGCCGCTATTGCCCATGCCGCAGACACGTATGTGCTGCTGGGCGAAAAGTACGAGAAGTATTGTTAGAAAGGTAGAGTTATTTGGCATGGAAATCAAGCTTGTTTGTCATACAGCCCGGAATGCGGTGATTGAGATAGCAGACGGAGGAAGATATTTTACGAAAAAGCCTTACCGTGTGATAGTAAACGGGGAAGAGGCGCTTGTGGCGGAAAAGGTTGTGAATTCGATATACGGACTGAAGCCGGCCGAAAACTATCGCGTGGAAATTCTGGACGGAGAGGAAAAAGTCGGAGAGACAGAATTTCAGACAGAGGACGAGTTTGTCACCCTGGATGTGAGGCGCTTTGGCGCAAAAGGGGACGGCGTGCAGGATGATACTCATTTTATTCAGGCTGCCATTTTGGCGTGCCCGACAAACAGCCGTGTGCTGATTCCTGCGGGAACCTACCGGATTACCAGCCTGTTCCTGAAAAGCCATACCAGGATAGAACTGGCAGAGGGAGCGGAACTGAGGGCATTTACGGACAAATCAAAGTTTCCCGTGTTTCCCGGAATGATAGAGAGTTACGATGAGAAGGATCAGTATAACCTGGGCAGTTGGGAGGGAAATCCCCTTCCCATGTATACGGGCATTATCTGCGGCGTAGGCGTGGAGGATGTTGTGATTTACGGTCAGGGGACAATCAACGGCAATGCCTCAAAGGAGGACTGGTGGAAGAACGCCAAAGGCTATAAGGATGTATTCCGCCCAAGACTGTTCTTTCTCAACGGTTGTAAGAATGTGACCCTGCAGGGTGTAACCTGCTGCAATTCTCCCGCATGGACATTGCACCCTTATTTCAGCAATGATTTGAAGTTTATTGACCTGAATATCAAGAATCCTTCCGATTCCCCCAACACCGACGGCCTGGACCCGGAATCCTGCAAGAACGTGGAAATTCTGGGCGTACGGTTTTCTCTGGGAGATGATTGTATTGCGGTGAAGAGCGGCAAAATATACATGGGAAAGAAATACAAAACTCCCTCCGAGAACATACATATCCGTCAGTGCCTGATGGAGGACGGACACGGTGCCGTGACTCTGGGTAGCGAGATGGCGGGAGGTATCGTGAACCTCATTGTGGAGGACTGCATTTTCCGCCATACGGACAGGGGACTGCGCATCAAGACCAGGAGAGGCAGAGGCAAGGATGCCATTCTGAGCAACATTGTCTTCCGCAATCTGGATTTAGACCATGTGATGACTCCCCTTGTGGTGAATTCTTTCTATTTTTGTGACCCCGACGGAAGAACGCCCTATGTGCAGTCTAGGGAACCGTACCCCGTAGACGACAGGACACCTTCTGTCAAAAAGCTGGTGTTTGAAAATATGAAATGTACCAATTGCCATGTGGCAGCAGCCTTCTTTGACGGGCTGCCGGAACAGAAGATTGAAGAGATTGTCATGAAAAATGTCTCCGTAAGCTACGCAGAGAATCCGAAGTGTGATGTTCCCGCCATGTCCGAGGGGGTGCCCAAGAGCAGTAAAAGAGGGCTTTTTGCCAGAAATGTGGCGAAGCTGACTCTGGATAATGTGAGCATCGAAGGACAGGACGGAGAGGCTTATGAACTGATCGGGGTCGATGAACTTAAAGCAGATGTAAATGGTGGCAGCAGGGTAACGTGACACAGAGGATTTCAACGTGAGAAGAGCCGGTATGAGAAAGACAGAGATACATAAAGACAGATGGAGAAAGGAAGACGGAATATGCAGTTAGGAATCAGATTACATGACACAACCAAGCTTCCCTTTGCGGAGCGTATTGCCGATGTACATAATCTGGGCTTTGCCTGCGGGCATCTCGCACTGGCAAAGGTGATCGACGAGTTTCCCACCACGGACGAAGCTCTGACCCCGGGACTTGCCATGTACATTAAAAATGTATTTGCCAAAAATGATGTGGACATTGCCGTTCTGGGATGTTACCTGAATCTGGCCAATCCCAACAGGGAGCAGCTGGAGAAGACGGTACACCGCTATATGGCTCATATCCGCTTTGCGTCCTGGCTGGGTTGCGGGGTGGTGGGAACGGAAACGGGAGCTCCCAATGAGACCTACTCCTTTACGCCGGAATGCCATACAGAGGAGGCATTGCAGCTGTTCATTCAAAATGTGCGGCCTATCGTAAAATATGCGGAACAGATGGGTGTGGTGTTTGCCATTGAACCTGTGTACCGACATATTGTCTGGAATCCGAAACAGGCAAGGCGGGTGCTGGACGAGATTCACTCGCCGAATTTACAGATAATATTTGACCCGGTGAATCTGCTTGACATTGCAAACTATCAGGACAGGGATGAGATTATCAGGGAAGCCATTGAGCTTTTGGGTCCTGATATTGCCATGGTTCATCTGAAGGATTTCCGCATTGAGGACGGGAAGATGATTTCTGTGGGCTGCGGTCTGGGAGAGATGGATTACACGGACATCCTGAAGTTCATGAAGGAGAGAAAGCCTTTTATCCATGCAACTCTGGAAGATACTAAACCGGAGAATAATCAGCAGGTGAAGAATTTCATACTGCGGAAATATGCAGAGGTATAAAAGTTGAGGGATGAACCCGGAATAGATTGATTGAAAAGAAACAGCCGCAGCGAGAGCCGGGATTTCCGGGAATAAGGGCATCTTGGCACCGATGCAGCAGAAATGAGGGAGAAATGTACAGAGACGGTAAAATCTATATGGGCCTTGCAGACGGTCAGAAGGTGTGCATGGAACTGAACATGTGCAACAGACACGGGCTGATTGCGGGAGCCAGCGGAACCGGCAAAACCATTACCATGAAGGCTATGGCAGAGTCCTTTTCCGACGCGGGAGTTCCCGTATTTCTCTGCGATGTTAAGGGAGATGTCTCCGGTCTTGCCATGCCGGGAGTGCAGTCAGAGAGCATGGAGAA
>Ga0129313_1001132_pt1 | contig 18016 bp, 11 predicted proteins | sample O1105metagenome_FD_94436 | JGI IMG/M metagenome (GOLD analysis project Ga0129313, IMG submission 94436) | Orangutan group fecal microbial communities from fecal samples from Wisconsin, USA - O1105 metagenome | ecosystem: Host-associated > Mammals > Digestive system > Large intestine > Fecal...
AGAACCAGCCGAGAAAACCACCCAGTGCCGCAAAAGCAAACTGGATCTTGTCGATTACATTCTGCATACTTGTACCTTGCCTTTCCTGCCCGTTTCCGGGCATAAAGAATGGGACGGTTCTCGCCGTCCCTGTGTAATGGTGATCTATATAAACACAGCCGTGTGGCTGTGGGGTATTAGAGGGCGTTCAGCATGTGCGCAAGACTGGTTCCAATCAGTTCATGTCCAACAGGATTCGGGTGTACACCGTCAACGATATACTCCGCTTTGACCTTGGCATTTTTCGGACTCAATCCAACCGTCCAACCATCCAGCACCGCAAAACCGAATTCATCCCTCGCTACATCGTAGATGGCTTGCTTGTACTGAGCAAGCGTTGCTCCTGCCTTGTTGGCGGCTTCACTTGAGCGATGGAACGGGGTCAGGAAAACGATGCGCTTGCCGGGATACTTTTCGCAAAGACCACTGCACAACACATGGAGGGCACCATAGAACGAAACATCCGTTGTGTCGGCAATGGTTCCAAGCGTCACCCCGGTGCCATAATCATTCGTACCGCCTGCAATCACGACCATATCAGCGGCATTGTCCATTCTCGTGTAGCGCAAGGAAATGGCGCTGGACGGAGACTGGTAGGAAGTGCTGGAGATACTGATGCCTGAAACACCATAGTTCCGACAGGTCGCTCCCAAACGCTCACAGGCAATCTCACAGTAACGCTTTTCTGCCCGCATATTGGGAGATGAACCACCTACAGGGGTATATGCCCCATAGGTGATGGAGTCACCGATAAAGTTGATGGTCTTCCCTTTCCAGTTGGAGTTCTGTACTGCCAGCGCCTGCTCAATCGTCTTTTCCAGATCATGCTCTCGCTCATCCAGCGACTCGCTCAACTCTGTAAACCTTGCCTCAACCGCCTTAGCCTGAGTTTCAATAGCGGTCTTGTTTTCAGCAACCGCAGTCTGAATCGGTTCCAAAGCAGTATTGCGTTCCTGCGTGATTTGTGCCAGAAGTGTTGCTTCACGCTGAATTGTTCTCCGGTCTCTGTCGCTGCCTACCCGGTTCAGAAGTTCCGTCAGACAATTCAGCAGAGGTACTCCTTCCGTATCACAAACAACAGCCCGTGCTTTTGCCGCGTCCTCTTCTGTCAGATTGATATACAGATACTTTGCAGAGCTGCGGTTCCATGCGGAAATCGATGTCAGCATCATAATTGCGCCATCATCCATTTCCTTGAAATGCTGTGCGGGAACAACGGAGAGCTGTCCAGCAAAATGGAAGTCTCCTTCCATGCCGCCCCAGTTACCACGCATAATAGCAGCTTTACCGCGCAATCCGTAAAGAAGCACATTCAGATTGGCATCATGCAGGGTTCCGGTCGGGATCAGCAAATAATAGCCTTCACCGTCAGCATCAATGCATCCGGACATATCATCGCTGGACTTCAAACCGTTGACATCCACATGACCCTTATAAAACGTACTGCCCCGAATCAGGTCGTAATCGCTCCGCCATTCCTGACGGATATATTCCGCAAGGCTGCCATGCGCCGTCCCATCCAGTGTCTCTGCATCCGCATCGGCATAAAAGGCATCGATAGCTTTCAGGCGCTCACTCAGATTGCTGTAAGTGTTCCCTGCACCATCTACACGCGCATCAAGGATCTCTGTGTCCGTGGTCTTGCCAGCAACAATGCTGTTCATCCGAGCAGTGAGCTGGTTCTTGGTTGTTTCCAGATCCTTACGCCCAGCCTCCAAGTCATTTCTTGCAGTTGTTACCTGTCCTGTCAGATTTGTGGTCGTGTCCTGAAGGTTCTTCGAGATGCGCTGTTCAGTGGCCGAGAGTTCCTGGCTGATTGCTTCATGCGTCTCGGTCAGTTCCTGACTCATAGCTGTATGGGTTTCGGAGAGTTCCTTACTCATTGCAACTTTGGTCTCATTAACATCAGAATGCATCTGTTGAACATCGGCATCCACATCCAGTTCCAGTTGATGCACCTGCGCCGAATACTCCGCGCAGATAGCCCAATATTCCTCACTGTTCAAAGCCGTACCCGCCGGGACGGACTTTCGGCTGATATAGCTGTCGCCAGTCTCCGGCTGGTACACGATACTGAGCATCTCGTACTTGCTGTCCTTGCTCCATACGCCGCAATGCTTCGGCACAATGCGGCCACCTACGAATTCACCCATGATCTCATTCTCCTTCCTGCTTACATAAAGTCTTCAAAGCGTCTTTGCCGGCAAGCAGGAGGCGGATGAAAATCAGTTTTTAGGAGTACCCCCCCCCCCGAAATTTTTACCATAATCACGTTCTTATTCGTATACGATTCCTCCACATCACAAAATCAACCGTTCCAGCAAGCTCTGGAAGGATGCCGCAATGATCTCGTGTCCCTTTTCATCGGGATGCACACCATTGCCGCCGTCCTTCGAAAAAGCCAGCTTACGGAAATTCTCATCGTCCGGACGCAGGTTGGATTCGTGATACAGATCCAGACAAGGAATGCTGCGCCGCTTGCAGATCTCTACAATTACCTCGGAGTACTTCGCCATACCACAGGACGTATTGGATGGCATACTGCCCACCCACGGAGTCGGCGTCACAATGCCGAGCCGTGCCAAAGGGATACGCTCGTAAATGGCATCAATCGTTGCGTTGATACAACCGCAAATCGTATCCGTGCCCTTGTCAGTAACAGTACCCAGCGACTGGCCAGAAGACAGATCGTTGCCACTTCCAAAGATGGTAATCACATCTGCGTCTTCAGGAATGTCACTGACACGCTGGTAAAACGCCCGATTTACATCTTGCCGACGCATATAGCCGGTACCGCTGACACCAAGATTTACTGTCTTGATGCCGGTCTTATCGGCAATATAGTCGAAGTAGTGCTTCGTCGTTCGACTGTTGTTTTCCGTCAGGCTGTCACCAAGACATACCCATGTGCGATCAGCCCATTTCGGCTTCATCCCAATGAAATAGCCACGGGTCATAGGCTGGATGCTGCAGGTTTGTACACCGTTGATACAGGCGATGCGAATGGATCTTGCCCTTGCCGGGGAAGTCACCACCTTGTTTTCAACCTTTCGGTCCTCATTTCCGGTGTTGTTCTCACCGCCAACCCGATTCCCATTCTCATCATAGAAAGCATATAATCCATAACCAGCTTTACCGGCCGCACTAATGCAATACGGAGTATACGGTTCAACCGTGATAGGTTCCGACACGCGATAGTTCGTATTTCCAGTCGGTTCCTTTACCTTGTCACCAGTTGTCGGGTTTAGAAGAATACCATTGGCTTCAGTGACCTTGATTTTTTCTCCAAGGTTATACTCGTAATTTTCATCCACGACCTTGGTTGCCAAATAGCTCTCAAGTCCAGAGATCTTGCTGTCGTGCTCTGCCGCCAGTTCCGCAGCCGCACCGACCAGCTCGGTCGAAGGATAACTGATCCGTGTAACCTTTTTGATTGCGCCTGTGAAGTGGTTGTTCTCCACCCATGCGATGCGCACCGTTGCAGCAGTTGCGGGAACCATCGAAATACGGTCACGATAGCCAATATTAGCTTCTGTCTTCTCCTGATAGCCCCCAACCACCTTGTCACCCGAATCGTAGAAAGCATACAAATACTTATTCCACCCACCGGATACTGTAAAGGCATACAGCTCTCCGGGTTTGACCTCAATCGGGTCTGAAACACGGAAGTTTGTGTTTTCCGATGCCAGCGGCAGAATTTCACCGGCCCTTTCGTTGATACAGCGGTTTGCCGTATAGGTGAACTCCAGTGCCTCACCCTCGACCACCGCAGCACTCAGCAGGGTGTTCTGCTCCCCTGTTGCCGCAGCAATCAGGTCAGCCTGCGCCTTATCCATCTCACTTTCCAACGTGGACACCCGGTTTTCAGGGTTGCCATTCAGCTCATTGGTAGCAAAAAGGAAGCGCGTCACCTCTTCGACCTTACCGATAAAGGTCGCGCTTTGAATCCATGTGATACGAAGGTTGACCGCGCCAACTGGCGCAATCACAATGTGATTCTCAATTTTGTCGGATTTGTTATCCGGGGCAATCTCACCAGAAAGCACATTTTCCTCGCTGTCATAGAAAGCGTAGTAGTATTTCTTCCAGCCGCTGGATGCTGTGATAATATACACATGACCTGCCACGACTGGGATCATCTCCGAGGTGTGCCAATGACTGTCGCTTTCGTTTGCCAGCGTACCCACAGTGCCGTTCAAATTGATGAACGTCCGAATCGTAGAATCAAAGGTCAGTTCCTTTGTCTCACGACCAGTTGCCTCATCCAGAAGCTGAGACACGATTGAGGTAAGCCAATCATCCCAAAGACCGCGTGTCTTTTCCGCAGAGCGCATCGCTGCACCCAACGTGGCGTGCGTGTTGCCCTGATTATCCACACGGGCATCCAGAATTTCATTGTCAGAGGTCTTGCCGCCTGCAATACTGTCCATGCGCTTATTCAGCGTGTCCTTGGCATCTTGCAATTCCTGTCGGCCAGTGTTCAAATCAGCCTTTGCCTGATTCATCTGCGTTGTCAGGTTGTCCGAGGTCTGCTGCAGGTTCTCGTTCATACGATTTTCAGCCTGCGACAGCTCCTGACTCATGGCTCCGTGAGTGTCAGACAGCTCTTTACTCATAGCCTGCTTGGTTTCAGCAAGGTCTGTATGCATCTGCTGGACATCCGCATCCACGTCCTGCTCCAGCTTCCGCATCTGTGCCGAGTAATGAGCACACAGCGACCAGTAGCTTTCATCTGCCAGCGAAATGCCGGATGGCACCGCCCTGCGGCTGATATAACTGTCGCCGGTTGCTTTGTCCAGGACAATCATCAAGGGTTCATAGGTCTTGTTCTGTTCCCAGACACCCACATGGTCCGGGACCACGCGCTTACCAATAAACTCTCCCATTTTCCTATCCTTTCCGGCTTACGCCTCGTTGTATCTCACGATGAGGTGTCCCTCATCGTCCATCTCAAAAATCAGACCCAGCGCGTCCCAGCTCTGGAACACCAGATGTCCATCCATATCGATGGACGAGGTAACCATGCCTTCCGCGATGTCCTTTGCCACCTTGTCGATGGTGCTGGACACGGAACCCTGCGCCAGACCCAGCTTGTCATCCGAGCGCATCACAAGGTATCCGTCATCCGTGATAAGGAATTCCAGAATGCCCTTGGCGGCCGCATCCAACGCCTGCTTATAGGTCAGCGTTGCGATCTTGCCGTTTTTGACCGCTGCACGAGCCACATTCAGCACCAGACTGAACGAACCGATCACATCTCCATCATCGGACAGAAGGTAGATGTCAATCGGGAACCGGCCATACACTTCGGTCATAAAAGCTGTGACCGTCAGGATGACTGCGCCGTCGTCCACGAACACAAGGTCTGGGCGGGTCTCGCTGGAATACTGGAACACCGCACCATCCGGCCGGGTCGCCGAGTAGCTGACGATGGTGTCCTTGCTGACCTTGTACTCCAGTGAGTTCTGGTACAGCCGACACCGCACCTTTCGGGCTTGGTTGTCGTACTGTTTGACCGGGATGTGGGTCGGGATCAGGTTTTCTGTAAACGACAAGTCCACATCCTGAAACACCGTGAACGACTTAGCCGTCTGTGTCTCCTGCACTGTCTGCTCCAGCGTCTGCACTGCCGCTTTCGCCTTCCTGTTTGCCATCTTCTTCGCCTCCTCCCTCAGTTGGGGTATCTGGGTCGGGTTTAGGATCAGGCTCTGGCGGCTCATAGCCCACCGTCTGCCAAGCCTCACCATCCCACAGCTTCAGCCGAGGGGCATCGGTATCGACCCAGAGTGCATTTGTTTTCGGATTCTTTGGTGCCGCCTCCTGCGCACAGATGGGCGGTGCATACCGTTCATCCAGCTTTGCCAGCAACGATTCGGACAGCTTGCCTGCCGTGCCGTATCGCTCATCCAGCTTTTTAATTAGTTCTTCGGACAAAGCCGAAGCCGTCTTATACCGCTCATCCAACTGTGCAAGCAGTTCTTCGGTCAGTTCTCCGGCTTTCCTGTAGCGTTCATCCAGCTCTTGCAGGGTGTTTTCCAGCAGCAGTGCCGTCTTGACCGGGGATTCGTCTTTTTCCCAGCCATAGCCCCATGTTTTACCGCCATCCGTGGAAATGAAGAACCCTGCTGGGCTGTTCTTCCACGCAAAGGTAGACTTTGCCAGTGTCCCGGCATTGAAGGCGTACCGCACGGTATCGCCATTCACTTCGGTCACATTCTGGTAGTGCAGACCGAACAAGCCAGCCAGCAGGGTGCCGTCATAGACCATCGACACAGAAATGCCGCCGATCTGCTCTCCCATGCTGGTCTCCACACGGAGCGCGGTGTTGTAGGCTTCATTGGCTGTGTTCCGGATATTGCTCAATGCCGTGGTCAGTGACGAGTTCCGGCTGCTGACCGTGGAGTTCGACAGCGTAATGCCATCGTACCGTTCCAGCAGACAGTCGTACTGCGTTTCAGTCACCTTGGAGCTGACCTCGATGCCGAGCTTGGAAATAAACACATGAACGGTATCGCACAGGCTCACCTGCTCTGCCTCCACCACATCCTCGTAGTCCGGGGTATTCCAAAGCTGGATGAAATCAATGTCGATATCCACCTGCGGCTCGGTCAGGCTGGTGTTCTTCAGATAATCCTGTGCAAAGGAGCGCATCATTTCATCTGTAGGCTTATCCTGAAAGCCACCGGAGCAGTCCAGCACCGTGATCTTCTGGTACGGCACCGACCGCTGCTCCACCAGCACAACCTTTTCCGGCAGCTCGGTCACTTCGCCGCTTTCCGGGTCCTGCCAGTACGGATGCACACCCGTGATGACGTTCTCGATATTTTTCTCCATCTTGAAGTCCGTGAGGTTCTTGCCGTACACGATATGCACACCGTGGTCTGCCCCTCTGTGACGATGGAGCTTGACCGTGTATCGGTCCCACTCATACTCTCCGCCAAAGGTGTCCAGCACAGAGCCATCGATACCACCGAGGCAGTTGCGGAACGAAGAGGGCACGGAAAGCCGAAAGGAAGCGTCTGAGGAAATGTCCGTCCACACTTCAAACGGACAGTCCGATGCCGCATGACTTTCCAGTCCTGCCAGCGCGCCGGAACAGCCGGTCGTGGCAAAGGGCGAGACCGTGATGAAGTTGAGCTGGTAGGAGATGTGTCTTGCCTTAACCGTCAGTTTTCCGTCAATCGGCGTGGAGATTTTGTAGATACGGAACGGCTGCGGTCTGGCCGTGTCGGAGGGTTTGGCAAGGATGATGTTTCCTTCTTCCAACTGCTCCGCATGGATGCCGTCTGCTGGGCAGACCATTTCCAGTTCGAAACTGCCATTGCGCTTTTCCGTTACCACGCAAGACTGTGCATCCGCCAGCTTACCGATGCCGTTGTGGTCGAATTTTGTCTCTGTGGATGCGTACAGACAAGGGATCATCCCATGCCACCTCCCCTCACAGTGTCCACCAACGCGGTGTCACCTCCACCGCTGTAATGCCGCCCGTCCATGTGATTTGCGTCTTTCCGGCCGGCAGTTCCGGGAAATCATCCGAGAGAATTGTCTCATTGCAGAAGCCGCCCGCATTGTAAGCATTGTGCGTCTCGCAGTTCAGCAGCACATAGTCCTTGATACTGTGGATGGTAATGGACGCATCGCCCACATACAGCACACCGCCCGAATCTCCGTAGACCTTGAAGATGGGCTGTGCCGGGAATGCAAAAGGATTCATGAGGTTGCTCCGGCTTTCCAGCCGCACCGTCCTCTGTCCTTCTACACTCCACCGCTGGGGTTTGCAGTTGAACACCAGATCCATCTTGGCGGCTTTTTGCGCCGTCACATCGAACTCCATAGCCTCAGTGCAGACCGCCATCCGGAAGAAATCCGGGTCGTAGGTATCCTGCAACTTTTGGTAGCCCACCGGAGACAGCAGCCATGACTTGACCGCTGCGGTCTTGGCGGGCAAACCGTTGAAGAAGAACGCTTCGTACTTGATGTCCACGTTCTGATACCGCCGCCGACCCGCTTTTGCATTCTCACTGATGATGTCCCCGTTTCTGCCGGGAACCGATGTGCTCTCCACATCCGCTGCCGGGGAATCATACACACCGGGGCCGGACAAATATAAAAGGAAGTCCTTGCTGGACTTCCCCGCAAAGGACAGATACTGCCGTGCAAATCTGCCCTTCAAATCAAATTGGGATACGGTCTTTCTCTCAGGCAAATAGCCCATACGCATCACCTCTTACTTATAGACCGAATCGTCCTGATCGATCATCTCATTGATCTTGTCAGCAACGATCTGTGCCAGTTCATTGTCATTCCGGGCATTGTATCCGTTCACCGTAATGTGAACGCCACCCAGATTCGTGTTCTTGGTTGTACCGCCGCCAGCCAAAGCAGCCTGCGGAAGATTCCAGCCACTGGTGTTCAGACGGGGAATGCTGATTTCCGGCAGGCTGAAGGAGCCGATGCCCTCCATGCCCTGCTGGACTTTGGAAGCCATAACCCGGATCTGTTTCAGCAGACCGCCTTCACTGTCCTTGATACCGCCGGTCAGCAGCTTCATGAAGTCGGGCATATAGGTGTCGGCATCTGCCAGCGGACCTTCATCCGGCACCGAGAAATGCAGGAACTTGCGAATACCGTTTGCTACACTCTTCGCAGCATTGCCGACCCACGACACGCCTTTCTTGATGCCACCAGCGATTCCACTGACGACATCCTTGCCCCAGTTCCACGCTGAGGATGCCACATTCTTGACGCCGCCCCAGATGGAAGATGCAATGTTTCCTACCGCAGAAGCGGCATTGGAAATGCCGTTCTTGATAGCACTCACACCATTGGAGAACACAGAAGTGACCTTGTTCCAGACGTTTGTCACGCCCTCTCGGAAACCATCACAGTTCTTCCAGAGAGCTGTCAGCCCAAGACCGATACCTCCGACCGCGGCTACCGCGATACCAGCAGGGCCAGCCAGACCAGCCAGTGCTGTACCTGCCGAAGCAAGCACACCTCCAGCAGAAGAAGCAATACCAGCCAATGCACTGCCTGCGCCTGCCGCAAGTCCGGAAATCGTTGTGCCAACAGAACCGAACAGCCCCGCAATCGCAGAACCGGCAGAGCCAGCAATGCCGCCCAGCGTAGAACCCACACCAGAAAGCAGTCCGGATAAGCTGCCGCCCACACCTCCAATTTTGGAAATAACGCCGGATGCCACTTTTCCAAGGCTCGACAAAATACCGCTGCCGCTGGAGCCTAGGTTGCCCAGCTTCGAGAGGACACCGGAGATGCCCTGTCCCAGTCCGCCCATCTTGGATGTCAATCCGGAAATCAGGTTTCCGAAGTTCGAGACAATCTGCCCGCCGTCTGCATTGCCGATTTTCGACAGAAAACTGCCAAGTTTCGACAGCAGACCACCGCCGCCTTCCGTTCCCAGCGTATTGCCGAGGTTTGTGAACGTCTCACCCAGATTGCCAATGGTGGTTTTCATGGCACCGAGCTTGTCCACGATGCCCATAACGGTGCTGACCGTATCGCCCACCTTGCTGATTCCCTCGCCCAGCCCCTTCAGGAAATCCGAGTTGAAGGTCTCACCGAGATTACGAAACGCATTGCCGAGGGAGCTTGTCTGGTCACCCAGCTCACTGAACGAGGTCTTCATATCAGAGAATCCCTGCCTGACCTCATCCTTCATATTGCTGACGGCAGCTTTGGTGATCTTTTCAAGATCATTCCATGCAGATTGGAACTCACCCGTCATGCCATCCAGTCCGCTCATCAGGCCAGTTCGGATGCCGGATGCCAGCCCGCTTGCCGCAGAGCGAACTCTCGTAGTGCTGCCGGAGATCGTTGTGGCAAAGCCACTCACCACCGACTTCACTTTGTCGCCCATGTCGCCCACAGGGGTGTTCAGGTTGGTCTTCATGGAACCGGACAGCTTTTTGACCGCCTTAACGACCTTGTCCTGATTCTTCTTGATGCCGCTTGCCAGCAGTTTCATGAAGTCAGGCATATACTCGTCCGCATCGGACAGAGGACCGGTGTCAGGCACAGAGAAGTGCAGCAGGCTTCTGACCCTGCTTGCCACGTTCTCTGCCGCCCGGACGACCGAGCCTGCCGCCGCACGAACACCGGCCGCCATCTGGGAGCAGATGTCACTGCCCCAGCTATATGCCGAAGAAGCAATGGAGCTGAGAGAGTTGAAGCTGCTCTTGATGCTGGACACACCGGAGGAGACTGTGGAGCGCAGATTGGACATAGCACCGGACACCGCCGACTGCACGCTGGAGAAGGTAGAGCTGGTCGTGGACTTTACGCCGTTCCAGCCCGAAGAAACTGTAGACTTCACCGCATTTACAGCCGAAGTCGCTGTACTGCGGATGGTATTCCAACTGGAGCTGAGTACCGACTGGATGCTCGACCAACTGCTGCTGGTCAGGCTGCGCAGGTTGTTCCACCCTGCTGTGACCGAACTCTTGACGGCATTGACCGAGCTGGTCGTTGCACTCTTGATGCCGCTCCAGCTCGTATTCAGCACCGTCTGGATAGAGCTCCAGCTCGAAGTTGTCAAACTGCGCAGGTTCGTCCACCCGGTCGTGACGGAAGTTTTTACCGCGTTGACCGAGGCTGTCGTTGCGCTCTTGATGCTGCTCCAGCTCGTATTCAGCGCTGTCTGGATGGAACTCCAACTGGTCGTTGTCAGCGTGCGTAGGTTTGTCCAGCCATTCGTGACCGCTGTTTTGACGGCGTTGACCGCAGTCGTGCTGGCGGATTTGATGGAATTCCAGCTCGCCGTCAGGCTCGACTGGATGCCGGACCAGCTGGACACCGTAAGGGTACGGAGCTGTGTCCAGCCATTGGTGACAGCGGTCTTTACGCTGTTCAGGCTGGAAGTCACAGAGGTCGTGATCCCGGTCCACGCAGCCGTAAGGTTGGTCTTGACTGCATTCCAAGCCGTAGTGGTATCCGAAGCGATGCCGGACCATGCCGCCGACATGGATGCCTTGATGCTGTCGATCTGGCTTGTCACGGACTGCGCCATACCGGAGCAGGCGTTCGACACGGAATCCGACACACCCGACCATGCAGTCTGGGCTTCTGCCTCCACGCCGGACCATGCATTAGAGGTATCCGTTTTCATCTGAGTCGTAGAGTCGCTGGTCTTGCCGGTGATGGCATCCCAGATGCCGCCGAAGAATCCGGAGATTCCTTCCCAAGCGCTTGAGATACCGTACTTGATACCCTCCCACGCTGTGCTTGCCGTAGACTGGATGCCTTCCCATGCACCGGACAGCCCGGTCGCAACCGTATCGACCGCAGAGGTCACGCCTGACTGGATACCGTCCCAAGCTGTAGAGATCGCACCTTTGATGCCATCCCATGCAGACGAGGCAGTGGACTGGATTCCGTCCCATGCGGTCGAGAGCCCAGCGCCGAGCGCAGTGACTGCGCCGGACACAAAGGAGGAGATCCCCTCCCACGCGCCGGAGATGACACCCGAAATGCCCTTCCACACAGTCGATGCCGCCGACTTAATGTTCTCCCAAGCCGTAGACCAGTTGCCGGAGATGACACTCATGACAGTCGAAATGACCGCCGAAATCGCATCCATGACACCGCTGACCACGCCGGAGATTGCCTCCCAGACCGTAGAGAACACAGTCTGCAAGCCGGTCAGGACACCACCAAGGAAATCCGAGATCCCGCTGAAGGTGGACTGCGCGTTCTCGTCCATCTCCCCGGTTTTCCCCGTGAAGAACGAGACGATGCCGTTCCAGATGCCCTCGAAGAAATCCTTGATCCCCGACCAGACCCCGGTAAAGAAGTCCGAGATCCCGGTCCAGATGTTGGACGCGGTGGTTTGAATGCCCGTCAGGATGCCGGAAAAGAAATCGCTGATTCCTGTCCAGATTCCTTCAAAGAATCCCTTGATGCTCTCCCAGACCGAGTTCCAGTCCGTCCCGAACCAGCCGAGGAACACATCCGCTACACCCTTCAAGGTGTCCAGCACCGTAGAGAAGATGGACTTGATGCCTTCCCAAATGCCGGAGAAGATTTCCTTCACCGCTTCCCATGCTCCGCTCCAGTTACCCTGGAAGAGATTGGAGAACACATCTAACAGACCGATCAGCGTGTCGAGGACTGTTCCCAGCACCGTGGACACGACCTGAAATGCACCCTCGAACACAGGAGCAAGCACCTGACAGAAGCCATCCCAGACTGCTTTCAGCACCTCGACAATGTCCTTGAAGTCAAAGCCGAGGGCATTGAGCCGCTGGGTCAGCTGGTCGCAGAAGCCGCGCACCTTTTCGACGATGCCTTTCCAGATGTTCGTAATGGCGGTGCGGAACTCCTCATTGGTATTCCAGAGGTGCATGAATGCGGCCACCAGTGTACCAATGACTGCAACCACTGCCATGACCGGCGCAGAGATGCCGCCGAGGGCTGCACCGAGCTTTCCGAACAGTCCGCTTGCGCTGCCCACATGGGTGGACAGTAATCGGATACCCTTTGCCAGTGAGCTGAAGCCCTTTAATGCTGTGCCTGCTGTCGATATGGTCTTGCCCAGCACGATGAGCAGCGGTCCGATGGCTGCAGCGAGAGCCGCCACTTTGAGGATGCTCTCTCTGGTGCTGTCGTCCATGCTGTTGAGCTTGTCCACGAATGCCTGCACTGCCGACACGATCTTTCGGATGGTGGGCATCAGGAGGTCGCCAAAAGAAATGGCCAGCTCTTCCAACTGAGATTTCAGAATGGTGAGCTGACCATTTAAGTTGTCCTGCATGGTTTCAGCCATGCTCTCCGCAGAGCCGTCACAGTTCTCAATGGCACCACGGAGCTTGTCGATGTCGCCTTCGCCCGCATTCATCAGGGCGAGGAAACCAGACATGGCGTTCTTGCCGACCAGCGACTCGGCATTGGCAGCCTTTTCAGATTCAGACAACCCGGCAAAAGCCACACGGCAGTCTGCCAAGATGTCATTCAGGCTTCTCATGCTGCCATCTGCGTTGCTGGTAGCAATGGTGACCTCACCGATGTTCTTACCCACAAAGGTCACTTCGCCGGCAAGGTTATTCATGATGGACCGCAGCGAAGTACCTGCCTGCGATGCCTTGATACCGCTGTTTGCCATCAGGCCGATGGCTTCTGCGGTGTCCTCTGCGCTAAAGCCCAGCGCACCGGCAATAGGCGCACAGTACTTGAACGTCTCGCCCATCATAGACACGTTCGTGTTTGCGTTGGACGATGCCGCCGCAAGGATATCCGCAAAGTGGCCGGAATCCGAAGCAGACAGCCCAAATGCCGTCAGTGCGTCCGTGACGATATCCGATGTAGTCGCCAAGTCCTCACCGGATGCAGCGGCAAGGTTCATGATACCTTCGATGCCATCCAGCATATCCCCGGTCTTCCAGCCGGCCATCGCCATGTATTCCATTGCGGAGGCAGCTTCGGATGCGGAGAACTTGGTCTTGGCACCCATCTCGCGGGCTTTTTCACGCAGGGCATCAAAGTCAGAGCCGGTCGCACCGGAAATGGCGGCGACCTTGCTCATTTCCTGGTCGAAGTCCGCTGCGGTCTTCACCGCCGCAGTACCTAAACCAGTGACCGCTGCTGTGACAGGCAGGAATTTCTTGCCCGTCTCCTCGACCTGAGAACCAACCGTCTGGAGCTTCTCGCCCACCGCATCGATCTTGGCAAGGGTCGCATTGGTGACCGCCGCCTGTTCCTGCAGGGATTTGAGGTTCTGCTCCGTCTCCACGATTTCACGCTGGAGTGCATCGTACTGGTCCTGCGTGATCTTACCGTCCGCAAGCTGCTGGTTGGCCTGTTCCGCAGCAGTCTTTAAGGTGGCGAGCTTCTCCTTGGTGGCTTCGATGGCATCCTTCAGCATCCTCTGCTTCTGGGTGACCGTCTCGGTGTTGGAGGGGTCCAGTTTCAGGAGCTTGTTGACATCCTTCAGCTCAGACTGCGTTGTTTTGATGGTTTTGTTGACGCTTTCCAGTGCCTTGGAAAGTTTAGTAGTATCGCCGCCGATCTCAACGGTAATGCCTGCGATTCTGGATGCCATGCGGATAACCACCTCCCCGTGGGCATAAGTAAAGGCCCATCCGCGCAAGGCGAATAGGCCAAAATTGGGTATAAAAATACCCTGCCGGTTTCACCCAGCAGGGTTAGTTGAATTGTTTACTTGTAGAGGTCCTCCAGCGTTATCAGCTGAACTTCGCCACGCTCCTGTGCTTGAAGAAGTCCATCTGTAAATCCTCCTTTGGAGAAAATATAATAGTGATAGTTATTGCCTTTTCCAAAAACTGATGCATAATCCCTGATCAGCTCCAGTTCATCCACACCAATTTTCTCGTTTCGATACTTACACGAGCCTATGATATAGTCCCTACCCTCAACAGGTGTTCCGACGATATCAATCTGTATCTGTTTTTTCTTCTTTGGGTCAGTGCCCCACCATTGACCGATTTCGCTCAGCTCAATAGGAAGGGAGTCTGAATAATAAAGCAGATAGTCTTGACACATCTTCTCAAAAATCAAGCCCATATAATCAGGAAGGTACTGTTTCACTGCGTGTGGATAGGTCTTTGCAATTCTACCAGAGTCAATGGCACTCATATTGACCGGCACAAAGCGATACCAGAACCTGAAAAAGTTATCGGCCAACAGATAGATGGTTTTCTTGCCAGGTTTTTCAGTAATCGGAGTATCCTTCTTGACAATACCAAGGTCGATCAGTGTTTTCAGATACTTCGATATGACCGAATTCTCCTCACCGACTTTCATCTTGATATCATTCATCCGAGAAGCCCCCTCAGCAATCGCTTTGATGATTGCATTATAAATGGCAGGCTCCCGAAGTTCCTGTTTCAGCAGATTTCCCGGCTCCTCATACAGATAGCTGGAACGGTCAAAGAAATTATCCAGCAAAGCCTCATCCACACTATCTCTAACATCCAGTTTGTTGATATAGTGAGGGACTCCTCCCGTGATTCCATAAATCAGGGAATTATCTTCTGCGGACAGGTTTGGATGGAACACAGCGGTTTCTTTGTAATCAAGAGGTTCAATCTTGAACTGACCGGTTCGCCTACCATAGAGCGGACTTTCCTTGCCGAGTACCTGACTCTCCATAAAACTCATAGACGAGCCACAAAGGATCAGATACATCTTTGACTCTGTCCATTTGTGATCGATGATATGCTGCAGCATAGCTGAAATGGCCGGTTTTGCTTTTGCAAGATATGGATACTCGTCAATAACAAAGACGATTCTCTTCTCCTTTGAGAGTGCTGTCAGCTCATCCAGCGCATCGTCATAAGTCCTGAATTCAGGTGCGGACTCCATATCGGGGCGCTCATAGCTCATAATCGACTTCGAGAGAGCCTCCAGATTTTCCTTTCCCGTTGTATTCAAGGCGGAGAAGAAAATAGTCGGCTTGTCCTTGCAGAACTCATTAATCAGTGCTGTCTTACCAACACGCCGTCTACCGTAGATGACAATGCATTCAAACTTATCACCCGCATACCGTTTATTCAGCTTCCGCAGCTCCTCCTCACGACAATAAAACTGACTCATCTGCTCACCTCTAATATTATACTCACAAGTTAGTAACTCGTAAGTTACTTTCTTACGAGTATAATAAATCAGATGGCTTGGAAAGTCAAGCAAAATAAGTCGAACCTTTAGAACCGGTCAAAATCAGCCTGAGATGCCAGCTCACGATACGGATACTCATCGTTCTGCCGCTCCGTGAACATGTCATTGACCAACCCGATGGTCAGCAGGTCGAGGTCGGCTATGCTGATACCGAGCTGCACACAGCGCAGCATGAAGAGCGGGGTGGTCATTACCCGCTCACTTTTGCGAGGTTTTTTCTTGCCTCTACCTCCGTCTGGACATTCAGACCCCACAGTTCGATCAACTGAGGCAGGATCTGGTAGATGGAAAAGGTGTTGAAGTTCTCCAGCCACTCATCCGGGGTGTCCGGCACCTGATCCGGATGTGCGTGCTTCGCCATGATATAAGCGATATTCTCGAACATCTCCAGACTGAACAGGTCGAGGCTGGAGCTTTCCTCATCGTTATCCCCCACGCTCTTTTCCAGAGAACGCAGGTCCTTGTAGATGTCACGGCCGAACTTGATGCGATACAACCGCGGCACGGCTGCACTGGCGCGGAAATCCACCTGCTGCCCATCGATCTCGATTTTCTTCGTAATAGCCATAAGTCAAATCCTCCATTTCATGTAGAAGGGGCAGAGCCTCCGCCCTGCCCCCAGTTCGTGTAGTGCTTACTCTGCCGGGTCAATACTGACCAATGCGCTACCGCCGCTGACGGTAGGCAGCTTGCCATCCCACTTCTGAATCTTCTGGTACTCGATCAAGGTATCAGACAGGCTTTCTGCAATCTTGCGATTGGCTTCAGCCTGTGCATCCGCAGCAATGGAAGTCTTCTGTGCCTCCGCCTCGGCGTTGGTGATTGCCACCTGCTTGTCAGCCTCAGCCTTGGCAATGGCAGCCTCGTTCTCGATCTTCTGCTTGTCCGCATTCTGCTGGGCAATGGACTTCTGCTGGATGGCAGTGTTATACGCCTCTTCAAAATCCATGTTGTTGATGACCACCTTATTGATGAACACCGCACCCTCGCCGTACTTCTGGTTCAGGGATTCCGCCAGCTTCTGCTGTGCCAGCGGCTCGATCTTGGTACGGTTGGTGACCTCGTTGGGACCAAGCTCGGCCATGGCAGACTTGATGGCAGATGCCACCAGCTCGTCACCGACCAGATTCTTAGTGTCGGACACATTGGCATAAAGCCATGCACTCTTTTCTGGGAGCACCTGATAGGTCACGATCACATCAGCAGCATACACCGGAGTCTTGTCGGAGGCTTCACCCCAGATCTGTGCCTCGATGTGCTTGTCCTGCTGCTTGTTGGACACGGTATGGATGCTCTGGACAAAAGGAATGGTAAAGTTGAGCTTGCCGCTCTGGATGGTGGCCTCCTGAATCTGGCCAAAGCTGGTCTTCACACCCGTGTAGCCGGTCGGAACGATGGTCACAGACTGGAACAGCAGGAAGGCCACGAAAATGACGGTAAACAGGGAAAACACACGATGCTTTTTCATATTGAAAATCTCCTCTATATAATAATGTAGGAAGCAGAGCCGAAGCCCTGCCTCGGTTTCATCAGCCCTGGGGTTCATTCTCCACGGGGTCGGTCACGCTGGCGGCTTCTGCCTGCGGTTCGTAGACCTTCTCGTACCACTTGTTGTAGACATCATCGCTGGTGTTGGTGCCAGTCTTTGCCTTGACATAACCGTTCGCCAGCGGGGTCGCCTGCAGGGTCAGGGTGTCGGTCTTGACCTCTTTGCTGTCCTCGTTGGTATCCCCTTCGATGGACGGACGGCTTGCCACACAGTTGTACATGACATGGCGGATGTGTCGCTGGTCGCCGTCAAACTCAAACAGGAATGCGAAATGCTCCAGCTCTGCGTTGGCGTTCTCTGCCAGAACACCGTTTCCGTCCAGTTCCTCGTGCATGATGTCGGTGAGGAAAGACTCCGGGATCAGGGCGATTTCGAGGTCTCCTTCATAGCCCGAATTGTTATTCACAACATAGTACGCGATGTTGTCGGCATAGAACGGCTCAATGTCACCATTGGCATCCAGAGACAGGCTGACCGCACCGGGAATCCGTACCGGGGTCGCATAGGACACGCTGCCATCCTCGTCAAAGGTCGCCTTGGCGTAATGGCAGTTTTTCAGGCCATACTTAACCTTATTGCTTTTCTTACTCATTGCTTCTCCTCCACAAAAATAGCCCTGCGGCAGACTCACACGGTCAGCTCATACAGGACTTCGTACATTTTTTCCGTCTCGATCCACACCTCGCTCTTTTCATAGAAAAGCTCATGGGCGGTCAGGACTTCTTCGATCGCTGCCTCCATATCCGGGTCTTTGTAGTCGGTGTAGACCTCAATGTCCAG
>Ga0129313_1001133_pt1 | contig 18013 bp, 13 predicted proteins | sample O1105metagenome_FD_94436 | JGI IMG/M metagenome (GOLD analysis project Ga0129313, IMG submission 94436) | Orangutan group fecal microbial communities from fecal samples from Wisconsin, USA - O1105 metagenome | ecosystem: Host-associated > Mammals > Digestive system > Large intestine > Fecal...
CATCGCACCGCTTTTGAGCTGGCTTATGAAAGTCTGCTTGCAGTGCAGGAGGTTGAACTTGTAGCTGTCCAGTGACTTCTCCACCGCGTAGATGATTACATCCACGTTGTTCCCGGCGAAATGTTTGGCAATCTCATTACCTGCCCTAACTCCGCGTCCGTCACGCTGTTGCAAGTCGGACGGTCGCCACGGCGTATCGAGATGATGGATAGCCACACACCGTTTCTGGGCGTTCACACCCGTTCCGAGCATAGAGGTAGAGCCGAACAGCACACGCACCGTCCCGGCGTTCATGGCGTCTATCACCGCCTTCCGCGCCTTGTCGGTCTTGCACTCCTGAATGAAGCGCACCTCGCTTGGCGGTATACCGTAGTCCTCCGTCAGTTTGCGCTTGATTTCCGAATAGACGTTCCACCCGTCGCCCGGCTGGTATGTCCCCAAATCAGAGAAAACGAACTGCGTGCCTTTCTGGGCGTCGTATTTTTGATAATACTCCGCGATCATCTTGGCACAGTGACTCGCTTTGTTGTCGGGATGATCTTCGTAATTCGGGTCTATCATGCGCATGTCGAGTGCCATTTTCCGGGCATAGTCCGTGGCGATGAGCATCTTCGCCTTTTCTTCCGTTTCCGAAAGCGGCAGCCTGCCCAACAAGGTGGCATCGCCCGTCTTGGCGAACTGCATCAGTTTCTGTATGAAGTCCTCCTGTTCCGGCGTGGGCGGTATATGGTGCAGTATCTCGTTCTTGGCAGGACGGTCAACGCCCACATCCTCCGCCGTGCGGTAGTCCGTGATTTCATTATAGAAGGCGGCAAGCTCCGGCACTTTGATGAAGTAGCGGAAACGCTCCTTCTGGACCACATTGTTCGTCACGTTAAATTCAAAATCCGTCGTCTTCTTGGCAAATATCGCCGCCCAAGCGTCGAAACACCTTATGTCCTGCCGTTCCAGCTCCTTCGGGCGCAGGTACTTGAACAGCAGGTACAATTCAGTCAGTGAGTTGCTGATAGTCGTGCCGGAGAGGAAGGTCGCACCCAAGTCTTTTCCTGTGCGCTCCTGTATGGTGCGTATGGCAAAGAGCATGTTAAGTGCCTTCTGGCTTCCCTCGCTGTTTCCCAATCCCGCCACACGGTCGTGGCGCGTGTTGAAAGTCAGATTCTTGAACTGGTGGCTCTCATCTATGAAGATGTGGTCGATGCCCATCTGCTTGAAATCCACCACGTCGTCCGTGCGTGACTTTATGGCGTGTTCCACCTTCTCCAGCTTCGCTTCAAGGTTGTGCTTGCGCTTCTCCAATCCTTTCAGCATCGCCCGCGACACGTTCTTTCCCTGCTGCCGTAGCACTTCGAGGTTTTCCTCCACCGTGTCAAGCTCTGCTTGCAGGATGCGCTGCTGCAATTCCGGCGACTGCGGTATCTTGCCGAACTGGTCGTGCGACATGATGACGCAATCGTAGTCGTTGTTCTTTATATTATTGAAGAAGCGCACACGGTTGGCGGTCGAAAAGTCCTTCTCCGAAGCGTACAGAATACGTGCGTTGGGATATGCCGCCTGATAGGTGGCTGCAATCTCCGCAACGTTGGCTTTCAGCCCGATAATCATCGGCTTGTGTGCCAAATTCAGACGCTTCATCTCATGCGCGGCGATGCACATTATCAGCGTCTTACCGGTTCCCACCTCGTGGTCGCAAATTCCGCCGCCGTTCTGTTTCAACATCCAGACGCAATCCATCTGTGAGGGATAGACGCTCTTGATACCCCGGCTTGCCAGCCCTTTCAGGTTGAGGTCGGGAAAGGTCTGATGGGAGCCGTCGTAGCGCGGGCGCACGAAACAGTTGAACTTGCGGTTATACATCGTCACAAGCCGCTCCTTGAACTGCGGCGACTGCTCTTCGAGCCATTCGGAGAAGCCGTTTCGTATCTCGTCAATCTTGGCGTTGGCGAGTTGTATTCCCTCGCTGTCGCGCATCTTGATGTCGTTGCCATGCTCGTCCTTGCCGATGGACTTCATCATGTCAGGGCAGGTGTTGTGCAGGGCGTGTTTTAGGAGGTGCATACCGTCATAGTTCCGGTAATACCCCTTCACCAGAAACTCGTCCGTGATTTTCATGGTGCGGTAGCCGCACACCACCGAAAACTCGTCCATGCTTGCGGAATAGGCGATTTTCACCTCCGTGTCGAACAGCCGGCTCATGTAGGCGGCATAGACACCCGTCGGAATCCAGCGTTCCCCGAAATTGAAGTCCAGATCCTCGAAGGCGATGCGCTGCGGCTCGGCATCTTTCAGAGCCTCCAACGCCTGCTTCACCTCCGGCATACGCTCATTTTCGGGATTGTCACCCATCCATGCCTCTATGCGTTCCGCTTTCTCTATGACATTTCCGGCGATGAAACGGTCTTTGATTTCGTAACCGGTCACGAGCGGATTGTAGTAGATGCGCCCTTGCAGGGCAGTGAGCAAATCCTCCGCCGTGCTGTCGGTTATCTCCCGCATATAGTCGAGATTGACCGTACCATATTTGTTGAGCGACGCAGACAGGGCTTCTTCGGGAGAGCCTACGTTGGCATGGCTCTCCACCGCGAAGGAAACAGGATGCTCGAAGATGTCCGCCTTGACGAACTTTCCGTTTTCCATCCGTTCCAGCGAAAGGATGTCGCGCCCGCCCGCATCCATCATCACTAACTTCACGTTCTGCTTGGCGTTGAGGTTGCCGTAGCGCATGACAAACTCATCGTAACAGGTATTCAGATGCTCTCGCCACGGAACATTTGCCTCGCGCCGGAGCGATTCATAACGGTACAGACGCTCGTAGGCGTCACGCAGCGACACATACAACAACGCCTTTTCCTTCTGGTATCCTTTCAGGTCGAGCGGCTGGAATGTCGCCCCGTATGGCGTGATGTCTTTCAGGTAGCCGATGTTATGACGCCCCCGGTCAGCCACCAGCGACCCTTCGCGCAGGTGCATCTCCGGCGTGCGGTGGTAGGCACGCGGAGAAAGGTCCACGACTTCCTCCTTCGGCTTTTCCGCTTCGATGTCGGGGAAAAGGAAAGTCCCCACCGCTTCCGATGGGGTATCTGTAACGGCAGGTGCGGCGACTGCCTCCGGCTGTGTTTCCTCCTGTCGTGGCTGCTCACGGGAAGTTTCCGGCACGGCTTTCACTTCCGTCTTTTCCGCCACTTGTTTCTCGTTATGCTGCCTTGCCAGTTCCCGAAGTTCTTTCCTACGCTCCGGCGTCAAACCCATCATCATTTCATAGAAACCGTTGATGGGAGGATTGGTATCCCAGTCCAGTGTGGCATAGATGTCGTCCGGGTCGGCAGGCTTGGCGGTGTTCTCCGCTTTCACCTCCTTATTCTCCATTGCGGGTTTTGCAGTTGGAGCTGTCGGTGTAACCGTGACTTTCGGTTTGGGCGGAGTGGACTTTGCCGTAACTGCCTTTTTCACCGTCTTTTTCTTTTTGGAGGTTTTCGGTTGGCTGACCTCTTCCGTCATCCCCCAGAGGTCAAGCAGGGTGAGCTGCACGCCTGCGGAATATTGCGGGCGCGGTTCTATCTCCGGCTTTTCATCTGCGGGTTGCGGCTTTTCTGTCGGAGTTTCCACCGTCTGCGCCGAGGATACTGTTTCCAATTTTATGGCAGGACGCTCTACTTTATTTTGAACGGCAACTTTTTCTTCCGTTCCTGCCTGCCGGATTGAACCCGAATACAAGCGCATGGCAAGCCTGTAATGGAAATCCTCGTCGAGCATACGGCGCAAATCCCCGGCGATGCCTGCTGCCTTGCCCTCGTGCAGATAAACCATAGCGGGCTTCCCGTAGGGGTCTGTGTCAAGTTTCGCCATCGTATGCACGATGCGTTCCGGGTGGTGGATGAAATAGGCGTTGTCGGTCAGGGCGGTTTTCGTGTCCGTCTGTATCACGGTCATCAGCCGCTCGTCCTGCGACATTTCCTTCTTGCTGAGGTTCTTTTGCAGGACAATCAGGTCACTGCCCACCTCCGTGCCCGCGTTGTCCGTGAACAGGTTGTTGGGCAGGCGTATCGCGGATACCAGATTGGCCTGACTGAACAGCTCGTTACGCACGGAGGTCTTGGTGCTATTCAATACCCCTTGCGAGGTGATGAACGCCACGATACCGCCGTCACGCACGGCATCCAGTCCTTTGAGAAAGAAATAGTTGTGGATGGTTTTCTGGGCGGAGCGTCTGCCGAAAGAGTCGCTCCGCTGAAACTCCGCGTCGAACACGGCAATGTCACCGAACGGAATGTTGGACACCGCCAAGTCGAAATAATTGTTGAACGGTCTTTCGATTTTCTCAAAACCGCAGGTGCGCATTTTCTGGTCGGGATAGAGATGCCTCAAGATTGTACCCGTGAGCAGATCCTTCTCGAAAGCCATCACATCCGCATTGGGGCTGTGCCGCAGCATGGAATCCACGAACACGCCGACACCTGCCGACGGTTCGAGCATACGGGCGGGGCGGACGCTGTAATCTGCCAGCACGTCCGCGATGGTGTCGGTTATCTCTTTGGGGGTGTAGAAAGCGGTCAGCACGGACGCTTTCAGCGAATCCACAAACCGCTTGTACTCTGTTTCGTCCTTGCTGTTCTCACGGATAAGCCTGTGCAGCTCCACCGTCGGGGCGAACAGTTCGAGGTCGGATTTCGCCCACCGGACGGCATCCGTCAGTTCCTTTGCAGGGTTGAGGATACATTTCAGACCGCCGAAACCGCAGTACCTTTGAAGTATGGCACGCTCTTCGGTTGTCGCTGTCCTATTTTCCCTGTCAAGGATGAATGCCGTCCGTATCGCCTCGATGTTGTCCCGCAGTTTCTGTTTGCGGTTAAACGCCATATTCGTCTAAGTAAAGGACGGTTGCTCCCGTCAGCTCCGTGTAGAGCAGGTCGTAATCGGAAGACAGGGCGAAATTGTCATCCGAGAGGTCATAGACGGAGAACACGTTGCCGACAAGCGGCAGCAGTTTCAGGACAAAGGCTTCACGCTTCTCTTCCGGCACTTCATCGGCAAACTCGTTTTCCACGACTTCGCGGAGGATGGCGTAACGGGAATAATGCAGCCCGCGCAGCAGCGTGTCCATCGCCAGTTCCTGCGCACCATCGGCGGGATAGCCTTCAAGCCGTGCCCTCTCATACGTTTCGGCGGCACGGTCGGCCCGTTCCCGTATGAAAGCGGTGTCGTCAGCCTGTTCAAACTTGTTCGTGCGGAGATAGTCCAGCAGGTACAGACCGTAATAGGAAAAGTCGGTCTGACCCTCGTTTTTCTTCTTGTTGTTCATTACTTTGGATTTAGCGGATTGATAATTAACGGGATAATCGGTTGGAAAAAGGAAGAAAAAGGCACTCGGTATCCCTCCGAGTGCCACCACTAAATCCAAAGTATGAGTGTAATCCGGTATCGAAGAACAATTCATTACTCTGAACAAGTGGCAAAGTTAATACTATTTCTTCCGTCCTGAAAATTTCTTGTCCTTTTTAGCCTCCGGGAACACAAAAGTCGTGTTATATTCCCCGTCAAAGGCGACAACAGCATCGAAACTCTTGCCCTGTTTGCTCTTGAACCCTTTGAGCAGCTTGGTATGCCCTTCGGTGAGCAGGTCTTTGATTTCATCGTCGGACAGGGTGCGTCCCGCTTTCAGCCGGAACACGGGCAGTCCGCACTCCGTGTTGTCGCAGCGTACCACCTTGCCGTAGAACCGCATCCTGCCCGTGCCACACTTGGGACACGCGCAGCCGGAGTCACGGCTGCCGAAGAGCTTGTCGCACGAGATCAGTTCGGAGGTTATCTCACGTGTGTACGCCTCTATCTCCTTGCGGAAGGTGTCGTCGGACAGTTCCCCGCGCTCGATACGCGCCAGCTCCTTTTCCCATTCGCCCGTCATGGCAACATCGGCGATGCGCATCGTCTTGACGACGGAATTGAGGGCAAGTCCTTTTTCGGTGGGAACAAGCGACTTCTTGCAGCGTTCCATGTAACCGCGCTTGAAAAGCGTTTCGATGATGGAGGCGCGTGTGGCGGGAGTACCGATGCCACAGTCCTTCATCGCCTGCCGCAGTGCGTCGTCCTCAATTTCCTTGCCCGCCGTTTCCATTGCCGAGAGCAGGGTGGCTTCGGTATGCAGCGGCTTGGGTTTGGTCTTTCCTTCGGTAATGGACGAGCCTTTCGGTGTCAGCGTGTCGCCTTCCTGCCAGCCGGGGATGGTAATTTCCTCTTTTTCCTCGCCATAGACGGCACGCCATCCGGTTTGCTTCACGACGCTGCCTTTTACGGTAAACTCCACTCCGGCACATTCCGCCGTGACAGTGGTCACATCCTTGACGCATTTCTCAGAGAATGCCTCGACCATGCGCCCGGCAATCATCTGATAGATGGTATTGTCCTCTTTGGAGAGGAAGAGCGGTTTCTCACCCGTGACGAGCAGGGCATGGTGGTCTGTCACCTTGCCGTCGTCCACGCTGCGGCGTGTCGGGGCGGCTTTTGCCCGCACCTTGTCTTTCCATTCGGGCTGTGTGCCGATGAAAGCGAGCAGTTTGGGAATTTCGGCAAACACGTCTTCGGGGATGTAGCGGCTTCCCGTTCTCGGATAGGTTATCAACTTCTTTTCGTAGAGTTTCTGCGCGATTTCAAGCGTCTGTTCCGCCGTGAAGCCGTGCTTGGCGTTGGCTTCTTTCTGGAGCGTGGTCAGGTCGTAGAGCAAGGGAGTTTCCTCCGTCTTCTCCTTGCGCTCGGCTTTCGTGACAGTGGCGCAACCTGCCGCCTTTACCTTATTATATAGTTCCATCGCCGGTTCTTTCTCTTTCCATTTCTCGGAGGATGAGAATTTCACGACTTCGCCGTCGCAACCGTCCGTTGCGATATGGAGCTGCCAGAATGCTTCGGACGTAAAGCGGCGGTTCTCCCAGTAGCGTTCACATACCATAGCCAACGTTGGTGTCTGCACCCGCCCCACGGAATACGTGCCGTGTCCGGCGGCGATGGATAACGCCTGTGTGCCGTTGATGCCCACGAGCCAGTCGGATTCGCTCTGCGCTTTGGCGGCGAGGTAGAGGTTGTCGTATTTGCTGCCGTCTTCGAGTTTCCGCAGTCCCTCGCGGATAGCTTTGTCGGTGAGAGAGCTGATCCACAGGCGCACGAAAGGAGTGGTGCAACCCGTATAGTGGTAGAGGTAGCGGAAGATAAGCTCTCCCTCGCGTCCGGCATCGGTCGCCACGATGATATGTTCGCTTGTGTCGAACAGTCTTTTGATGACTTTTATCTGCGACACCACGCCGCTGTCGGGCTTGTAACCTTTCTCCGTCCTGACCTGACGGGGGACGAGCGTGAATGTGTCGGGAATAATCGGGAGGTTGTCACGGACAAATCCGCGCACGCCGTAGCCGTCGGGCATGGCAAGCTGAACGAGGTGTCCGAATGCCCATGTCACGGCATAACCGCCTCCCTCGAAATATCCTTCCTCTCTCTTTGTCGCGCCCACGATGCGGGCGATTTCACGTGCCACGGAGGGCTTTTCTGCAATGATTGTCTTCATGTCTTCTTCTTTTTTGTTGATACTTTGGATTTTATTTTGGATTCAGTGGCGGACACGGGATTACATTTTCATGCCCTTGCCCGTTTTCTTCTGCGGCTTCTCCTGCTGCTGTTGCTGGCGGGCGTCCTTCGGGTTGGTCTGACCTTTCTGCAACGGCTCTCTCAGATTCTTTGTAGCCTCGTTGGTCTTGCCATCGTTGTTCACCGCCACCTGCGTGCGGCTCTCGTTGGACGGAGCAACCTGCTGTGCATTGTCAGGGTTCGTGTCGTAGCGGTACGGGCGTCCCTTCTCCGGGTTGAACTTGATATACATCGTGGCATGGAAGCCCTGCTTGTCGGTCACGTTCTCCAGCTTCACGGCTTTACCCGCCACATAGTCGGCTTTCTGCTGGTCGGTGAAGCTCACGCCGCTCCATTTGCTGATGGGGCGGATGCTGCCGTCCTCGTTCGTCCACGTGTTGCGGCGTTGCTCCTTCTTGGTCTGTGCGGCATTTTCCCCGCCCTGCGCCTGACTTTTCGATGTGTCGCCTTTGGTTTCCTGTGTCTGTGCGGTACGGGGCGACTTGCCGGTTCCCGGCACGAACTCCACGCCGCGCTGCTCCACGTTCACTTGCAGGGTGGTGACGAACTTTCTGCCGTCGTTGCGCTCGATGAGCTTGTCGCGTACGGGCAGTCCGGCGCGGAGCATGTCCCGCTCCTGCGTGGTGATTTCCGTCTTGCCGATGCGCTCCGGGATGCGCACCCTGCTTGCCGGAATGTCCGTGATTTCATTCGTCTTGCGGTCGATGCTGATGTAGGAGGGGATGATCTCGCCCGTTTCCCTGTCCACAATGTCCACGACCCTACCGAGATTGCCCGTTTCGCGGAGGTTCTTCCGGTCATTGTCGGAGAATTTGTGTTCCTTGTACTCATCCAGCTTCTGCTCCTTGCGGATGAAGTGCGGCACGAGGCTGATGTTTCCCTCACCGTCCTTCTTGAAGGAGAGGCGGGCGTCCAGCTCGAATGATTCGCCGCCGAAGGTCGGTTTGACCTTTACCAAGTCGGACTTGCCATAGTTGAGCATCTTCGTAAGGTCGCCGGACTTTTCAAGGTTGTCCCGCTTTACGCCCCATCTGTCCTCCAGCTCCTGCCAGTTGATTTTACTCTCGTCGATGGGCTGGTAGCCACGTTTGCCCTGCATCTGTTCGGATTTGTCCTGTTGCTGTTCTTTCCGTTGTTCCATGTTCTCCTGTTTTTGAGGTTCTTGTTTCTCTGTCTGTTGTGCTGCCATCTCTTCCTGCACCTTCTTCTCATAGTCGGAGGTGTCCACCTTGTGAGGGGCGAGCAGCTCCTTGTTCGCTTCGGGGTCTTTCAGCAGTTGCTTCATCACCTCTAAGAGATTTTCAGCTTGGTCTGCCGCAATGCGGTAGAAACCGAAGCGGCTGGGCTCCTTGCACTGCCGGAAGAAGTTCTTGAAGAAGTTGTCCAGCACGTCGCCATGTCGGTCGAATTGCAGGAAACTCTGCGCGTTCTCCGCTTTTGCGGGGGTGCGCTTGGGTGTGCCGTCCGCGTTCAGCCCGGCTACCACGCTGATCTCGCCTGTCTTCTCGTCACGGACTACCAGCACGTCCTTTTCGTCTTTTTTCTTTGCCATCTGAAAAATGTTTTAATGGGTTATTTATGAAAGAAATTATGGATACGAGCCTTGTAGAAGGCTATATCTTCCTTTTTGAAGTCCTTGATATGGTTGGAAAGGAATGTCAGCACGTCCTCCTCGCTGTAATAGGTCTTCTTGCCCAGCGTCTTGTAGGGCAATGCGCCTACGCTGCGGTAGCGTTGGAGGGTGCGTTTGCTTATCTGGAGCAACATGCACAAATCCTGATTGTCGAAAAGGCGGATGCTTTCCGTGATAGTGGGCTGTTTCCCCTCAGCCTTCATCGCCAGCAGCAGTTCGTCCTGACGGTCGAGCCGTTCCATCAGCTTCTGCATCCAGCCCTCGAAGTTGTTTCGTGTGAGCAGTTCCATGACCTATGTCCTCCTTCCTTTTGGTTTGCCGCCCGTGCGCAGCGTGTGGTTGTGGAACAGGGTGTCTATTGTCCCTTCCTCGTTCCTTACTGTGTTGTCCTCCAATAGCCGCAGTATCTCGGAAAGGCGGTAGCGGCAGCTTCCGCGTACCACCACATACTCGATACGGTGGTCGGTGCGCATACGCTGCATGGTGCGCTTGCTCACGTTGAGCATCTTCGCCGCCTGTGCCGTGTCAAGCAGCTTGTCTTCGGTTTCCCGCTTCCGTTTCTTCTCGTCCCTTGCCTCGCGGATGTACCCTGCGATGTTCGCAATCTGCGCCATCATCTCCTTGTAGGCGGAACTTTCCATTGTTATCACTTTCATGTTCAGTCCTTTCTTTTTGTTTCTGCGACAAAATTCGGCAATAAACAAAAGGGGCTTTAACAACTCACTACGTGACTCACGTAAGATTTTTGCGGAAGATGGCTCCGTAACCCGGTCAAACGGCGCAACAGGCAGCCTTTCAGCGGAAAACGATACGTCTTGTATGCCGTTTCGTTACCTTTGCGGCAAACTCTAAATGACATGAATATGGAAATAGTATCTATCGAGAAAAAGACTTTCGAGATGATGGTGGCGGCATTCGGCGCACTCTCGGAGAAGGTCGCCGCCCTAAGGCGCAAAAGCGACACGGGGCGCATGGAAAGATGGCTCACGGGCGAGGAGGTCTGCGGGCAGTTGAGAATAAGCCCGCGCACGTTGCAGACGCTGCGCGACAGGCGGCTTATCGGCTACTCGCAGATAAACCGCAGGTTCTATTACAAGCCGGAGGAGGTTAAGAGGTTGATACCGCTTATCGGCACGCTCTATTCGCACGGCAGATGATTTGATTTATTCACCCACTGAATCCGAAGTTATGATGAACGAGAACAACGATGTTTTTACGATGGAAGACGAGCCGATAGCCTCTGTGGTGCAGGATATGCGCAAAGGCTCGAAATGGCTGTCCGCATTTCTGGAAAGCTACCGTCCTCCGCTGGACGGGGAACGTTACCTGACGGACGGCGAGGTGTCGGAACTGCTCCGTGTGAGCCGGCGCACCTTGCAGGAATACCGCAACAACCGCGTGTTGCCCTTCATACTTTTGGGAGGGAAGGTGCTTTACCCGGAAACGGGGCTGCGCGGGGTACTGGAAGCGAACTACCGCAAGCCGCTGGAGTGAGGCGGTTTCATGAAAAAGTAAACGGGTGACACCTTTTGTGGTGCTACCCGTTTACTTGTCTTATGGGGTATGTGCAATCAGCAATACCCGGCTTTTCCGTTCTGTATGAACATCACGTATGTCTGCCGTTTCTCTTGTGAGAGTGCCTTTCCCACCAGCCATGTGCGGAACAGGTGGGTGTTGTAGGTATTCACCCTGAAAGCGACCGGGATGATGATTTCAAGGGCGTACACGTCCGCGTGCAGCCCGTTTTCAAGCTGCATGTAGCGGCACACCTCGTAGTCGTTCAGCACGTCCGACTTGCGGACGGCTCTGATGGCGGCGTTCACTGCCGGGACGGTCGTATGGAACAATCCGGCTATTTCGGTGGCGGTCATCCACACGTCGTTACCGGTTACGCTGACTGCCTTGTCCTCGATGATGATTGTGTCACGTTTCATGGCTTTTCTTTTTAGATGGTGCAACCTGCAAATTCCTCGACGCCGTTCAATCTTGCGGCAAGGTTCTCCATGTCCTGATTGAGCTTCTCTTTGGTTATCTTTGCGTAAATCTGCGTCGTCTTTATGCTCTTGTGTCCGAGCATGGAGCTGACCGTTTCGATGGGAACACCGTTGGAGAGGAATATCGTCGTGGCTGCCGTGTGGCGGCTCTGATGCCACGTGCTATGCTTGGTGATGCCGCAACGCTTGGCGACGGCACGGATACCGGCAAGGCACGTGTTATAATGCGGAACGGGAAATATCCTGCCGTCCCCGCACAGTCCCCGGTATTTGCCGATTATGCGGTTGGCGATGTCGAGCAGGCGGATGTTGGACACCACGCCCGTTTTCTGGCGGTTGATGTTTATCCACTCGTGTTCGTCGAAGTAGGTGCGGATATTCTCTTCCGTAAGGTTGCGCATATCCGCGAACGACAGCCCCGTGAAGGCGCAGAACAGGTAGAGGTCGCGGTACAATTCCTGTTTGGCGTTTTTCAGTTTCCCCTCCATCAGCAGGCGGATCTCATCTTTGGTCAGGAAACTGCGTGTTGTTTCCTCCTTCTTGATTTCATACTCGCGGAACGGGTCGCGCGTCAGCCACTCGTTGTTGATGGCGATGAATACCATCGTCCGTAACGGGCAGACGTACAGCCACACGGTATTGGTGCAGCAGTGCTTGTCCGTGCGCAGGAACATCTCGAAGTCGGAGATGAAAGCCGGGGTAAGCTCTTTTAGGGCGATGTCCTTCACATGGTAGCGGATGTCGAGGAACTCTTGCATGTGCTTGTAAACGGTGCGGTACTTCAGCAGCGTGCCTTTGGCTTTCATGCCTGCCTCCACCTGCTTCTCGTAGTCCTCGTTGTGCTGGCGGAACACCTGCATCAGCGTGTGGTAGCGGTGTTCCAGTCCGAGAAAGGCGTTCTTCACCTTCTCCGCCGTGACGAAGTTGTCACGCTCCATGATTTCCTGATAATGCCTGTTGATGCGTACCCGCATCTTGTCAAGCATACGGTTCGTTTCGAGTGCCGCCGTGCTTCTGCCCGTGACACGTCCACCTTTGGTGTCCCACAGTTTCGGATCGACAGTCAGTTTGCAGCTGAACTGTGTCTGGCTGCCGTCCACCGTGATGCGTCCCATGACGGGAACTGTCCCGTCCTTTTTCACTACCTGACGCTTGAGGTAGTAGATTACTGAAAATGTACTCTTCATTGTCCTTAATTTTTGGGTTTCAAAATTAGTTGGTGAAGAGTCCGGTGTTGGTACGCAAAACGGGGAGGAACGGCGCAATCTTTTTCCGTAACCTGATTTTTCGCATGAGTTATGGATAACTCACTATTCCTTAGAGCCTTGTTTCGCTATTCGTACCCGTTTGTCGCATTTTCGGGCATGGTTACGAACAAGTAACGTAGCGGCGTCAGGATTTGGCTTCGGCAGGGATTGTAATGGCTTCACGGATTATCGCCACTTCAACCAAAACCCTTGTAACTCAATTCTATCACTATATCTTTCCGCATTTCACTTTTTTGTAGTAACTTTGCACCTCAAAGTTACCAATATCATAAATCACCACTAAAACATGGAAGCGGCGTTTGCTGCCGTTTCAATACCGCAATGAAAGAATTTCTTGAGCTGAATTTCAGGACGTTAATACAGGATGTGTCCATAATCTATGCCACGCTATGCGTCGTGCTGGCGTTTGTGCAGACTCCGTCAGATGAGGTCTACAGACCCTATCGTCGGGCGAAGTGGCTGTTTGCTGCCGCTTTCGCCACCATGTCTGCCAACCTTGCCGTCTATTGTGTGGTGGCAGATGGTGACTGGACGCGTGTCAACTATGTCATTGAGTTTGTTGACATATCGCTGTTCTACCTCGAAGCCATATTCTACTGCTATGCGTTCTTTACCTTATTAAATAGACGTTATGCCACGTGGCGACGCGTAGCGCTCGATGCTGTGCTGTGGACTGTTGCCTCGCTGCTGGCTTTTGTGGCACTCTTAGACGGCATGGACAGCGTTAGAGACTTGCTCATGTTGGTGGCTTTGGCTTTGCTTCTGGCGTTTATAATAAGGTTTGTGTATAGCTTTTTCGTGCAGTATGGCATCAACGGCCATCAGCTCGACGACTACTTCTCGTGCGACATGCACAGGTTTGTAAAGTGGATTAGCACGAGTGTGGTGATGCTCACGGTGCTGTGGCTGCTTGCGATACTCACCATGTTCCAGAACGTTTACTTCAATTGGCTGTTCCAGGCTTATGTGGTGTCGCTGAACATATATATCGCTGTCAATTTCATAAACTACGCGGGACGGCACGCCTGTGTGTCGAAGGCGTTTGACGCAGATGCTGATGGACAGGCAGACGAGGCTGAAGGTGTGGCGGAAACGGCTGCTGCTGAGACTGGGAATGTCGCTGACGCAGAGGCAGAGAACGCCGCTGTCGCTGGGACAGAAGGCGATGACGCGAGTGCCAGTGTTGCCGATGTGGAGACAGAGTGTGTGTCTGAGCCATCCGCACCGCAGCCTATAGGCATAGAGGCAAGTGTCAACCGTTGGGTCGAAGACAAGCGGTTTCTTGGCACACAGCTCAATGTTGAGGAGCTTGCCGCGGAGTTGGGCACTACTAAGGTGGCTCTGTCTTTCTATATAAATAACCGCTATGGTGTGAACTTCAGCGCGTGGATGGCATCGCTGCGCATTGAGGAGGCGAAGCGTATGATGGCTGCCGACCCGAATATGAGGCTCGAAGACATTGCTATGGCGGTGGGATTCTCGTCGCTGTCTTATTTCTCGAAAGTGTTTTCACAGCGCGAGGGTGTGCCGCCTACAAGGTGGCGTAAGGAAGTGTAGGCTGTGTCAATAAGAAGTGTAGGCTAATTCGTACGTGGTTTTATTACTTTTCTTCCTCGTATTCGACGTATTCTCCTTCGTCTTTAGGAATTATTTTCTTGTTGCGTTCGGCGTGGGCGCGAGGGTCGTAGATGCCTTCGCCGCTGTAGTCGTGGCGTTGACGCTTCTGTTGTGCGTCCCCTCCGTTGAACTGGTGTTGTATGTTCTGTACGCGTCTGAATAGTTTCATAAACGTCACTCCTCCCAACAAAAATATCAAGAGGAAGAACATCAGCGAGAATAATAATAGGAATTTAAACATAGTGTCAGTGTTACGTTAGTGAGTTGGGGCGTCGGTGCGCCCCTTATTTGCCTGTCGCCATCTTAAAAGCTGACACGGCGATGTATGCCACTATTATCGCCCAGAAGCTTTCGAGCGGCCCGAAGACTACGATGGCAGCAAGTGATAACAGTGCAAAACTGTACTTTATTTCGTTGCCTGCCCATCCCCAGTGCTTGAACTTGAGTGCAAACATCGGCATCTCGCAGACGAGAAGCCAGCTCGAGAGACATATCATGGCGAGCAAGACGAACACCATGTAGGGTGCGCTTTCTACCCAGTCGGTGCGTGTAGCGAGCAGTGAGCCCCAGAAAAGAGCGTTGGCAGGCGTCGGCAGACCTATGAAAGAGGTGGTCTGGCGCTCGTCAAGATTGAACTTTGCAAGGCGCAGTGCCGAGAAGGCGGCTACGACATAAGCGAAGAATGGTAGGATAGGGCGCAGACACTCCATGACTGCAGGATATTCCATGACGCTCAACTGTGCAAAGATTATGGTTGCTGGTGCCACACCAAAGGTCACGTCGTCGGCAAGCGAGTCAAGCTCTTTGCCGATTGGCGACGACACGTTCAGCAGGCGTGCGCTCATGCCATCGAAGAAGTCGAACGCCGCACCTACTATAATCCACAACAGTGCCATCTTTGCTTCGCCATGAAAAGCGAAGTAGGTGGCCACACACCCCGACACGAGGTTGAGACATGTTAGGGTGTTGGGAATAATTTTCTTAATTGCGTTGAACATTTTATTCTTTTATTTACTGACGAGAAACAAGTGGTAAGCAGACGTAGATGTGAAAACGAAACACACTGTCTGCCCGCAGCTTGTCGCCTTGTTATTTCAGCTTGGCGATGATGGTCTGGTCGCCAGTAGTGGCTTGTCCCATCTTTACACATACCTCTGTGCCGAGCGGCAGGTACACGTCAACGCGCGAGCCGAACTTTATGAATCCGAGATGTTCGTCTATGTAGCAGTCCTCGCCTTCTTTGGCGTAGGTCACAATGCGTCGTGCCACGGCGCCAGCAATCTGTCGACAGAGTATGTCTACGCCGTCGGGGGTGGTTATCATGACGTCGGCGTGCTCGTTTTCTTCACTCGCTTTCGGCAGCCATGCTTTGTGGAAGTTTCCGTTTTTGTGCTGTACGAACTTCACTCTGCCGTCAACCGGGAACCAGTTGGCGTGTACGTTGAACAGACTCATGAATATGCTGACCATCAGACGCTTGTCGTGAAAGTACTCGTTCTCTTCCACTTCTTCTATTACTACCACCCTTCCGTCGGCAGGAGCGACTACCACTTTCTCGGTGCTCTCTTCCGGGAAGAAGCGTATAGGGCAGCGAAAGAAGTTGATTATGATGCCATACACCGTCGCCATGACCACTACAAAGCACCAAAACGGCACCTTGTTGTCGACAAGGCGCCACAGCAGCAGCGCTATCGCTGCAATGACTATAAATCCGTATAGCAGTGTGTCTGTGCCTTCGCGGTGTATGCGTATTTTCTTAAATCTCTTTATTCTTTTTATCATATTAGTAGAGGTGATAATCGGGTGAGGTGATTAGGGATGACAATTAATACATTGCAAAGGTAAATGTTTTTTATCTATCTCGCAAATGTTTTTTATCTATCTCGTAAAAAAAACATAACAATCTTTGCATATCTCGATTTTAAACTATAACTTTGAAAGCAAATATTTGCCGAAGCCGTTGTACCAGCGGCGCTGCGGAGCGCGTGTTTTGAGGATGTAAGGGCGTTCGGCAACGCTATTGTTTATACTTTTGTTTTTTCATGGAAGACTTTATTCATTTGCATGTGCATACCTACTATTCGCTGCTTGACGGCCAGTCCAGTGTGCAGAAACTGGTAGACAAGGCGATAGGCGACGGCATGCGCGGCATGGCTATAACCGACCATGGCAACATGTTCGGCATAAAAGAGTTTTACAACTACTGCAACAAGGTGAACGGTAAGCTCAAGAAAGAGGGCAAAGAACCGTTTAAACCGATATTTGGCTGCGAGATGTACGTCGCCCATCACCGTAAGGAAGACAAGGTGAAGGAGCACGGCGACATGGGCGGCTACCACCTCATTGTGCTTGCAAAAAACTATAAAGGCTACAAGAACCTGATTAAAATGGTGTCGCGAGCGTGGGTGGACGGCTACTATATGCGTCCACGTACCGACCGCGCAGACCTCGAAAAATATCATGAAGGACTCATCGTGTGCTCGGCATGTATTGCTGGTGAGGTGCCTAAGAAGGTGCTTGAAGGCGACATTGCAGGTGCCCGCGAGGCGATAGAGTGGTACCATCGCGTGTTCGGCGACGACTACTATTTAGAGCTTCAGCGCCACGAGGTGAAAAATCCGCATCAGAGAGCCAACCGCGAGACGTTCCCTTTGCAGCAGAAAGCCAACCGCGTGCTCATCGAACTGGCACATGAATATGGCATCAAGTTGGTGTGTACCAACGACTCCCACTTCGTAGACGAAGAAAACGCCGAGGCTCACGACCACCTCTTGTGTCTTGCTACAGGCAAAGACCTCGACGACCCTACGCGCATGTTATACTCCAAGCAGGAGTGGTTTAAGACCCGTCAGGAGATGAACGACGTGTTCAGCGATGTGCCAGAAGCCCTCAGCAACACGCTCGACATATTAGATAAGGTCGAAACCTACAGCATAGACCATGCACCCATCATGCCGTTTTTCCCCATCCCCGCAGAGTTTGGAACAGAGGAAGACACTCGACGCATGGTCTCACCAGAGGCTCTTTACCGAGAGTTTACCACCGACGAGAACGGCGAAAACCCCTTACCGAAAGACGAAGCCGACCTGAAGATAAAGCGCTTGGGTGGCATCGACAAGCTCTATCGCATAAAGTTTGAGGCAGACTACCTTGCAAAGCTCGCCTATGACGGTGCCCGCAAACTCTATGGCGACCCCATTCCCGACGACGTGGCGGAGCGTGTGAAGTTTGAGTTGCACATTATGAAAACGATGGGATTCCCAGGTTACTTCCTCATCGTGCAAGATTTTATCAACTCTGCGCGCGATGAGTTAGGCGTGATGGTGGGTCCTGGTCGTGGCTCCGCTGCCGGTTCGGTGGTGGCATACTGCCTCGGCATCACAAAGATCGACCCCATGAAGTACGACCTTCTGTTCGAGCGATTCCTCAATCCCGACCGTATCTCACTCCCCGATATCGACACCGACTTCGACGACGACGGCCGCGGTCGTGTGCTCGAGTGGGTAGAAGACAAGTACGGACACGACAAGGTGGCGCACATCATCACCTACGGCACGATGGCCACGAAGAACTCTATCAAGGACGTAGCTCGTGTGGAGAAGCTGCCGCTCGACATATCCAACCGTCTCTGCAAGGCAATCCCCGACAAGCTGCCCGACGGAATGAAGATGAACCTCACCAACGCCATCAAGTGCGTGCCCGAGCTACGCGAAGCCGAAGCCAGCGCCAACCCGCAGATGGCAAACACCATAAAATACGCAAAAATGCTCGAGGTCACCGTTCGCGTAACGGGCATCAACGCCTGCGGCACCAGCATCTGCCGCGACGCCATCAGCGACTGGGTGCCTGTGTCTACGGCTGAAGACAAGAGCGAC
>Ga0129313_1001134_pt1 | contig 18005 bp, 21 predicted proteins | sample O1105metagenome_FD_94436 | JGI IMG/M metagenome (GOLD analysis project Ga0129313, IMG submission 94436) | Orangutan group fecal microbial communities from fecal samples from Wisconsin, USA - O1105 metagenome | ecosystem: Host-associated > Mammals > Digestive system > Large intestine > Fecal...
CCGCTGCGGGCCAGGGCCAGGGTGGAAACGGTGATATTGGCCAGCATAAACAGGGCCAATACCCAAGTGAGGATCTTACCGATTCGGATGGGGATACGTTCGATCTGCCCGGAGATCAGGGGATAGAGCTTTTTCAGCCAGATCACGGCGGCGATGCCCCAGAAGAAGCAGTAAAGAAGGTTGATGCGGCCCCCTAAGTTGAAAGGGATGGCGCTGTAATCCCAGAACACCTGGCCAAAACACAACTCGGTGAAGACGCTGCAGGTATACTCGTACACGCCGCCTAGCACTGTGCCGAACAGGAATAGAAAACCGTCGGAGCGGGCGCGGTAGTTGTACAGCAGCAGGGTGGCTAACGCAATCGCCAGACCCCACACAATGCTGAAGGGACCCCAGACCACGCTGCTGCGGCTCATCCACACCCCGGCGGTGGCCCGGCAGAAGAGGGTTTCGGTGATATCTCCCAGAAAAGCACCGATGACGAACAGCCACAATAGCTTGTCGAAGCAGCAGCCCTGGGCAAACGCGGTGGGGGCGGAGCGGGCCTTGGCCGCTCCGGCAAAGCCCGGGTAAGAGTGCCGCAGGCGGCGCTCCGTGCGGCGGGTGATCCAGCGGGTCAGCCGCAGAGTAACGACCAGCAGGCGGTTGTGGACCTTCTCTGCCTGAGGAAGGCGCTGGGGAAGTCCAAGCACGGTGCAGTAGGTCCACAGCCCGTCCAGCACCAGCACGGCTACTGCGCACCAAAGCAGGAGATGCAGTGCGGCGGAGGGGAGCAGGGAGGCCGCCAGGAGCAGCAGGGGATTGACGAAATGCAGACAGAGCGTCCCTACCAGACCGGTGAGTGCAGCGGAGCGCAGGCTGACATAGCCGTCCAGGTGGTACTTTTCCCGGGAGTAGTCCCACCAGCGCTTGTGAGAGAAACGCTCCAGAAAGCGGCCGGCAGACCACTCCAGGAAGCCGCCGATGGCGGTGCAGCCGATAAACAGGAAAAACCAGCTCTGGTGCAGCTCGCACCCCAGCAGGGTGATAAGAACGGCGAAAAGACCGTAATTACAGCACATGGGTCCGGTGAGAACACCGCAGTTTACCAGTTGGCGGCGGCTGAGAGCCGCCAGAACGGTTTCTAAGATCCAGCCCAGAAAGGAATAGGCCAAAAACAGCCACAGACATTGATAGAACATGGGGGCCTCCTTTTACATCAGCGGGGCTACGGCCTTGGCCACAAAGCCGGTGAGCTTGACCGAGGGCTTCTCCCGGCGGCAGGTCGTATAGGTCACCGTGCGGCACTTTTTACAGGTGCGCTGGAAATCCTCTTCGATCTGGGAGATGCAGTCGGTATCATAGAGATAGACACCGCACTCGAAGTGGTGGTACAGGCTGCGGTAGTCCAGATTGATGGTGCCCACAGTGGCCTCCTGCCCATCGGCCACAAACACCTTGGCGTGGACAAAGCCCGGAGTATACTCATAGAGATGGACTCCGGAGTCCAGAAGGGAGAGATAGTGGGTCTTGGCCAGGGCATAGGGGATCTTTTTATCGGGGATGCCGGGCAGAATGATGGAGACCTCTGCTCCGCGCTCGGCGGCGAATTTGATGGCGGTTTCCATCTCGCCGTCCAGAATCAGGTAGGGGGACATGATATGGACGTAGCGGGTTGCCCGGTTCAGCAGGTCCATATACACCCGCTCCCCCACCTTGTTGTCGTCCAGGGGGCGGTCGGCGAAGGGCAGTACATAGCCCTGGGACTGGGGAGGCGGACAGGTGGGGAAGCTGAGGAAGGGGCGGAAGTCCTCTTCCTTTTCCGCGACGGACCACATTTGCAGGAACATGAGGGTAAAGCTGGGAACGGCGTCTCCCTTCAGCATCACCGCTGCGTCCTTCCAGTGGCCGTATTTCTCCACCCGATTGATATATTCATCTGCCAGATTTACGCCGCCGGTAAAAGCAGTGTGTCCGTCGATGACCACGATCTTGCGGTGGTCCCGAAAGTTATAGTGGGTGGAGACAAAGGGCAGGACCGGGGCGAACATTTTGCATTTGATGCCCAGCTCATCCAGCTGCTGGGGATAGTTGTGGGGCAGAGTGGAGAATTCGCAGGTGCCGTCGTACATGACCCGCACATCCACACCCTCCTGCACTTTTCGAGCTAAAATCTCCAGCACCCGGCCCCACATTATGCCCTCTTCAATGATGAAATACTCTAAAAAGATAAAGTGTTTGGCCTGTTCCAATTGGCGGAGGAGTTCTTCCCACTTTTCTTCCCCTGAAGGGAAGTAGGTGACAGAGGTGTTTTCATAAACGGGGTAGGGGCCGGTGCGGCGGATGTATCGGGCCAGCGCCGCCGCTCCGGGGTTGGCCTGGGACAAACGGGCGGCGGCCTCGTTGGAGCGGGGCAGAAGATCGGCGGTTTCCCGGCCCAATTGGTCCAGCCGGCGTTTGACCACCCGATGGCCGAATTCGCTTTCGGTCCATAAGAATAGCAGAAGGCCAAATACGGGCAGCAGCATAATAACCACCAGCCAGGTGATTTTCGCAGTAGGATCTTGACGGGAGTTGATAAGGTACAGGACCACCAGGGCGGAGAACAGGGCGGTGCCGCCATAGAAATAAGGGATGATCTCCTCAAACCACTGGAATACGCCGAACAGCACCAATACCTGGAGCAGCAGCAGGACAACGATCAGGCCCAAACGGCTGAATAGGATGTGGACCAGCCCCTTTTTGCCTTTTTTCAGCAGGGTCAGGCCGGTGCGTTCGGTCTCCGACTTTGACTCCATAAAAAATCCCCTCTCTGTGTTTTGACGAAAAAAGTAGATTAGAGCATTATAGCGGGTAGGCAGCCTCTCTGTCAATCCGTGTTGAAAAAGGAAACCCCGTCCGCGGGGTGCGGACGGGGAGGAAAATCACAGAAATTCCTGATAGATGCGTTTCATCTCACGGGCGTCCCGGGCTTGGGTGCCGGCGCTCTCGCAGATGAAGGTGGGGGACCAGCCCCGCAGGGCCACCTGCCGGGCCAAGGGTGTCCAGTCAGGGCCGTAACCGCCGTCATCTTCAAAGGTGCGGTGGCATTTTTCCCCGCCCTTCAGCGTAAATTCAATGTGGGAGAAATGACTGTGAAACCGGCTGGCCCGGTCTTGTCCCAGCGCAGCGGCGACCTGATCCAGCATTCGGGCCATGGCCTCCTCTCCGTCGTCCCGCCCAAGGGAGCGGGCATACAGGTGGCCGAAGTCGATGCAGGGGATCAGACGCTCATCCAGCTGGCACAGCGCCAGCACTTCGTCCAGATCTCCCAATTGGTTGATTTTCCCCATAGTCTCCGGGCACAGCGTGATGTGGCCAAAGCCTGCGTCGTCGCAGGCGGACAGCACGCTGCGCAGAGCGGGCAGAGCGATCTCCATGGCCTGCCGCCGGGTGCGGCCCATAAGGGCGCCGGAGTGGATGACCACCCGGCCGGCCCCCATCCAGCTTGCGGCCCGACAGGCGGAGATGATGTAACCGATGGTTTTCTGCTGGCTTTCCAAGTCGGGGTTGGCCAGGTTAATAAAGTAAGGGGCGTGGAGGGAGAGGGTGATTCCGGCCTGTACAGCGGCCAGGCCGATCCTGCGGGCGGTTTCCTCGCCGATGTGGACGCCCTTGCCGCACTGATATTCGTAACAATCCAGCCCCTGTTGGGCGATCCAGCCGGGGGCTTTCTCTGAGGTTTTATAGGGAAAGTCGGCGGCGTTTCCTGCCGGACCGAAGCGGGCGCTCATAGGAAGGGCCTCCTCTTGCCGAGAAGACGGAAGGGCGTCTCCCCCCAGTAACGGAGATAGCGGCCCGGATTGCCGGCCAGACGGATAGGGCGGATGAGCAGAGGGGTGATGCCGGAGCGGTTGGCCCCCAGTACATCGGTAAAGATCTGGTCGCCCACCATGACGGTCTGCCCCGGAGTGCAGCCCATGCGCTCCATGGCCCTGAGATAGCCGCCGCGCTTGGGTTTGCCGGAGTGCCCCTGGTAAGGGATGCCCACAGACTGGGCGAACTGCTGGGCCCGGCCGGGCTTGCGGCTGTTGGACAGGAGAAACAGCTGGATGCCGGCCTGCTTCAGTCCGGCGATCCAATCGGCCACTTCCGGGGCGGGGGTGAGCACTTTATAGGGGACCAGTGTGTTGTCCAGATCGGCCAGCACCAGACGGATGCCTTTGGCGGCCAGGACCTGGGGGTCCAGATCGGAGACAGAGTTATAAAATCCACGGGGGATCAGAGAAAAGGGCACGGAAGGGTCCTCCTTACGGTTATGTTCAAATAGGAGCTTACCATCGGTTGACAGGCGTGTTTGCCCCTATCAACCGATAATATATCATACCATAAAAAAAGGACGGGGACAAGGGGAGGACGATATGGAGCGGGAACGTATGATCGTGCTGACGCCGCCCCACCGCCTGGGGGAGCTGCGTGGACGGCCGGTGACGCCGTGCCACCTGGCCTACCGGATAGGGGAGGGGCCGCATCTTATGGGCAGCGGCCTGCCCGCTTCGCTGCGGGGCGGCCTGATGGCGGTGGCGGGCGGCCCTGTATCGGTTGGACGGCCGCAGAATTTTTGCCGGGAGATCCTGCTGGAATGCGAGCGGAGGGGCTTTCAGGGGGTACTGTGTGACTGGGAGGAGCCGCCCACGGCTTTTTTAAAGGAATTGCTGGGCGAACTGGAGCGGCAACTGGCAGACCGGGGGTTACAGCTGTATGTTCCGGAGGAATATGCCTTCTGCACGAAGAAGGCCGGACTGCTGGTGTCTTCTGCCCTATGCGGAGGGAGTCTGGAGCTGCGGTTGAAGGAGGGGCTGGAACGCTTTGGCCCAGATCGGTTGGTGCTGGCACTCCAGCGGTCGGCGGAGGATTTTCAACTCCCGGCGCCGGAGGGCAGAGGGCATATTTTAAAGGAAGAGGAGCTGAAACAGATGCTGCGGGAGAGACAGCCGGGCGTGTTTTTCTCGCGGGAATTGTGTGCCAGGTATTTTACTTATGTGGATCGGCGGGGACAGCCCCACTTTGTCCTGTTTGACGACGGAGATACGATGGCCCGCAAATTGGAAGTGGGACGGGGAGTGGGAGTGCGCTGCTTTGCGGCAGTGTGGCCGGAAATCTGTGACGCCGCCGACCGGATGGGCCTGCAAACAGTCCGCACCGGGCCGGGAAGAAGGTAGGGACGGAAAAAAGAACACCAATTAAAATTTAATAAGCAGGAAAGAGAAAAATGTGCTTGACGGGAACGGACGGCTGTGGTATAGTACTATCACCTGTGAACAGGGGCTTTTTTGTCGTGCGCATTTTACGGTGTATGCGCCCGTCCCCCTGATCCGTTTGGAACACAGGGAGGCAATGGCCGGCCCCACCGTGTCGCTTTCATAGCGCGTTTTTTTCGTGCAGTAAGCCGCTGGGTCTGGCAATAAGCCGGACCCGGCGTTTTTTTACGTCGGGCGGGCTCAAACGTGCGGAGCCGGACAGGCCCGCGCAACACTAAAAGGAGGTGCCCAACGTATGGCAAGCAAGGCCGGCGCTCGCATCAAGATCACCCTGCGGTGCTCTGAGTGCAAGCAGAGAAACTATGTGACCAAGAAGAACAAGAAGAACACTCCTGACCGTCTGGAGCTGAACAAGTACTGCCCCTTCTGTCGCAAGCACACCGTCCACAACGAGACGAAGTAAGCTGAACGGCGGAAAGGAAAGAAGGGTAAGTACAATGGCTGAGAACGAAAAGCTGGAGCAGACCAAACAGCCTGCTCCTGACAAGAAGTCCGAAAAGAAAGCCAAGCCCGGCATTTTCGCCCGCGCAGGCAAGTGGCTGAAGGAGCTGAAGGTCGAACTGAAGAAGGTCGTATGGCCTACCCGCAGCCAGACCATCAACAATACCCTGATCGTCATCGCCTGTGTTCTGGTTGTAGGCGTATTTATCTGGGGGTTCGATGCCCTGGCGAATGCCGTGGTCGGCGCCCTGATCAAGCTCTTTAGCTGAGGGCGCGCAAGATGGCTGATAATGCAAACTGGTATGTGGTCCATACCTATTCCGGGTATGAGAACACGGTCAAGGCCACCATTGAGAAGTATGTAGAAAACCGTCACCTGCAGGACGTGATCCTGGAGATCTCCATCCCCATGGAGACGGTGACCGAGATCACCGACAACGGTCCCAAGGATGTGGAGCGCAAGGTGTTCCCCGGCTATGTACTGGCAAAGATGGTCATGAACGACGAAACCTGGCATGTGATCCGCAATATTCGCGGCGTCACTGGCTTCCTGGGTTCCGGAAACAATCCGATCCCCCTGTCTGACAGCGATGTAGCCGCCCTGGGCGTGGAAAAGCGCGAGATCGTGGTGGGCTATCAGGTGGGCGACACTGTGAAGATCACCGATGGCGCGTTTGACTCTTTCCTGGGTACTGTGGAAGAGATCGACCTGAAGCGCAATAAGGTCCGCGTAGTTGTGACCATGTTCGGTCGGGAAACTCCCATCGAACTGGAGCTGGAACAGGTCGAGGCTGTCGACCAGTAAATCAGACTGATTCCCCGCGGCGCGGCCGCGGAAACGTGGGAGGGACGATACAACAGGTCCCGCCAATCAAACCACATTTTTCAAATGGAGGTGCTCTTTCGTGGCACAGAAAGTAACTGGATATGTAAAACTTCAGATCCCCGCCGGCAAGGCGACTCCCGCCCCCCCTGTTGGTCCCGCTCTGGGCCAGCACGGCGTGAACATTGCCGCTTTTACTAAGGAATTCAACGAGCGTACTAAGAACGAGGTTGGCATGATCATCCCCGTTATCATCACTGTGTACGCCGACCGCTCCTTCACCTTCGTGACCAAGACCCCCCCTGCGGCTGTCCTGATCAAGAAGTACTGCAACATCGAGTCCGGCTCCGGTGTGCCCAACAAGACCAAGGTGGCCACCATCAGCAAGGAAGATGTCCGCAAGATCGCTGAGATCAAGATGCCCGACCTGAATGCCGCTACCATCGAGTCTGCCATGAGCATGGTCGCCGGCACCGCCCGTTCCATGGGCGTCGTCGTGGGCGAGTAAGGAGGGGAACGGAAATGTTTAGAGGTAAGAAGTATCAGGACAGCGCTAAGCTGATCGACCGCAATAACCTGTATGATCCCGCCGAGGCTATGGACCTGGTGGTAAAGACCGCTACCGCTAAGTTCGACGAGACCGTCGAGCTGCACGTCAAGCTGGGCGTTGACTCCCGTCACGCTGACCAGCAGGTCCGCGGCGCCATCGTTCTGCCCCACGGCACCGGCAAGACCCAGCGCGTGCTGGTGTTTGCTAAGGGCGACAAGGCCGACCTGGCCCGCGAGGCTGGCGCCGACTACGTAGGCGATATGGACATGGTGGAGAAGATCCAGAAGGAGAACTGGTTCGACTTCGACGTCGTGGTTGCCACTCCCGACATGATGGGCGTTGTGGGCCGTCTGGGTAAGGTTCTGGGCCCCAAGGGCCTGATGCCCTCCCCCAAGGCCGGCACCGTCACCCCCGACGTGACCAAGGCCGTTAAGGAGATCAAGGCCGGTAAGGTGGAGTATCGTCTGGATAAGACCAACATCATCCACTGCCCCATCGGCAAGGTTTCCTTCGGCGCTGAGAAGCTGGGCGAGAACTTCAGCGCTCTGATGGGCGCCATCGTGAAGGCTAAGCCCGCCGCTTCCAAGGGCCAGTATGTGAAGAGCTGCACCGTGGTGTCCACCATGGGCCCCGGCATCAAGATCAACGGCGCTAAGCTCGCCTGATCTTGAGCAAACCGATGTGATTTTTGTGGGCGCAGTCTATTCAGGCTGCGCCCACAGAAAGAAAAAACAAGAAACCACGAAAAAATGCTTGACTTTTTTTCGTGACTCCCATATAATATCAGTTGCGTTCAAAGATAGCAGGCTGCGCAAGCGGAAGTCCTGCCGAGGATGCGGTGAAAAACAAACGATTTTTGTTTGACGCTGTTGCCAGGTTTAGAACGCAACCGCGTCTTTTCTTTTTGGGAAAAGACGACCTATTTCTCTGGAGGTGAATCCCAAATGCCGAACGCAAGTGTCCTGGAAGCGAAGAAGGCCGTCGTGGCCGAGCTGACTGAGAAGCTGCAGAAAGCCGCCTCTGGCGTGCTGGTGGATTACAAGGGCATCACGGTGGCTGAGGATACCGCTCTTCGTAACGAGCTGCGTAAGAATGACGTTGAGTACGCTGTTGTGAAGAACACCCTCACCCGCTTTGCCGCACAGAACGCCGGTCTGGGCGATCTGTCTGAGCAGCTGAACGGTACCACCGCTATGGCTGTCAGCCACGCTGATCCCATCGCTCCCATGCGTGTCATCAACAAGTTTGCCAAGCAGTTCAATGGCGCCAAGTTTGTAATCAAGGCTGGCTTCATGGACGGTAAGGTGCTGCCCCTGGACCAGGTTCTGGCCATGGCCGAGCTGCCCGCTAAGGACGTTCTGCAGGCTCAGGTTCTGGGTACCATGCTGGCTCCCATTACCAGCCTGGCTATCGTTCTGAAGGCTATTGCCGAGAAGAACGGCGCGCCCGCCGAGGGCGAGGCCGCTGCCGAGTAAATTTCATTCGGCTGCGCAAGATCCTGAATTTTAAAACACATTCATTTTAGGAGGTTTATTACCATGGCTAGTGAGAAGATTTCTGCTCTGATTGAGGAAGTTAAGGGCCTGACCGTTCTGGAGCTGTCCGAGCTGGTCCACGCTCTGGAGGAGGAGTTCGGCGTGTCCGCCGCCGCTATGGCCGCTCCCGCCGCTGGCGCTGCTGCCGCTCCCGCTGAGGAGAAGACCGAGTTTGACGTTGTCCTGGCTGGCTTCGATGCCGCTGCCAAGATCAAGGTCATCAAGGCTGTCCGCGAGATCACCGGTCTGGGCCTGGCTGAGGCCAAGGCTGCTGTCGAGGGCGCTCCCAAGACCCTGAAGGAGGCTGTCGGCAAGGACGAGGCCGAGGAGCTGAAGAAGAAGCTGGAAGAGGCCGGCGCCAAGGTCGAGCTGAAGTAATCCAGTCCCCTTTTATCCGACCCGATAGGGGCCCGGGGCACGCGCCCCGGGCCCTTTTTCCGCTGCAAGCGCTGAAAAGAAGGGCTGGATTTTCCGGATTTCCTCTTGTCAACGGGGGAAAGATGGGGTAAAATAAATTAGATGATTATTAAACGTAATGGAGGATGATTCCAATGGCAACGATTACTGCAGGCGAGTTCCGCAACGGCGTTACCTTCGAGATGGACGGCCAGGTTATGCAGGTCGTCGAGTTCCAGCACGTGAAGCCCGGCAAGGGCGCTGCCTTTGTCCGTACCAAGATGAAGAACGTGCTCAGCGGCGGCGTGACCGAGACCTCTTTCAACCCCACCGCGAAGTTCGAGACCGCTTTTATCGAGCGTAAGGAAGTTCAGTACAGCTATAACGATGGCGATCTGTACTACTTCATGGATCAGGAGACCTTCGACATGATTCCCGTAGCCAAGGGTGACCTGCCCGACAGCTTCGCTTTTGTGAAGGAAGAGACCATGTGCAAGCTGATGATCTACAAGGAGAAGGTCGTGGGTGTCGAGGCCCCCAACTTCGTGGACCTGGTGGTCACCGAGACTGAGCCCGGTCTGGCCGGCAACACCGCCACCAACACCCTGAAGCCCGCCACTCTGGAGACCGGCGCTGAGATCAAGGTGCCCCTGTTCATCAACATCGGCGACAAGATCCAGGTCGACACCCGTACCGGCGAGTATCTGTCCCGCTGCAAGGCTTAAGCGTCCGAGCCGTTGTGAGCAGCGCGGATGGACCGGAGCGAGGGCGAGGGAGGGCGGCCATCGGCCGCCGACACCAGCCCGAGTCGGAGGGAAGCCGCGCGTTGCGAACAGGCGAGGCGTGATAGTATTAAGCGTCTGAGCATCCGGGAGCAGGGCAACAGCGAAATACGCAGACCGAAAAACAGGCGATGCCCAGTGGGCAGAGCGGTATTTTCGGCGGAGTATTGAGCAGTTGCCCGTCGCGGAGGATGAGAGGCGTGATAGTGCGAAGCGTCCGAGCCGTATTACTGCATAAACTAACCGCCTATTTGTGAGAATTTATCTCAGAAAGGGAACGAAATTATGACTATTTCCGAGAAAGTCGCTTATCTGAAGGGTCTGGCCGAGGGTCTGGATCTGGATACCGAGAAGTCCAAGGAGGGCAAGCTGATCTCCGTGATGATCGGTATCCTGGAGGAGGTCGGTCTGTCCCTGGAGGACATGGAGGAGAACGCCCTGAATCTGGGCGAGGAGATCGACGCTCTGTCCGACGATCTGGCCGACGTGGAGTCCATCGTCTATGACGAGGATGAGGACGACGAGGATGAAGAGGACGGTTTTGAGGTGGAGTGCCCCAACTGCGACGAGCCTCTGTTCATCGGTGATGATGAGCTGGCTGAGGGCGTAGTGGTTTGCCCCAACTGCGACACCCGTTTCTCTCTGGATCTGTCCGACGACACCGTTGAGGGTGACGACGGCGAAGAGGAGTAATTGCTCTGTGAAGTCCCTCCGCATTGCGGAGGGACTTTTTTTATGCCTTGATTTAAATATAATCTGAAGTCTCCGCTCTTTTGGGGCGGAGACTATTTTATACCGTGTCCTGAAGAAAACAGAAGATACTTTTCCCAGGTATGCGCGGGGCGAAACGGGATATGCTGAGCTTCGGATGGAACTTCCGAAGATTGAACGGGGCGAACTGCCCACGGAGGAGTGGCGGTATATGAGAAGAGCCGTTGTGTTGCTGCTGTGTGCGGCATCTTTGGCTGTGCTGCTGGCGGGGTGTTCCGGAGAAAAGACTGACAGCGGCGGAAAGACGGCGGCCGGAAGAGCTGCGGCTAACATGGAACGCACTGCGGAGGACTATATCCGGGATGGTCAGTACCGCGCGTGGTCCACGGGACGGGTCTGGCCCGGCAGCGCCGGAAGCACAGAGGACAGCCTGACGGACCGGATCTGGAAGGAGACAAAAGAAGCCGGGAAGGATCTGACCCGGGGCGTTGAAAAGGCGGGAAAGGATCTGGGCGACGGAGTCCGGGAGCTGACCAAGCCGTAAAAAGAAGGAGGCTCCAAGAGCCTCCTTCTTCGGATCGGATTACTTTTTCTTACGGGCATTGGGTTTAGCCTTCGGCTTGGCCCAGCCCGCTTTGCGGATGGGACGGGGAGCGGTGGGTTTTTCGGCGGATTTTTTGCCTGCGGGGCGGCCCCTTTTCTGCGGTTCCTGAGCTTTCCCTTTTCGAGCAGGAGCGTCCTGTCCGGAACGCTTGCCCGCGGGACGATCCTGATTGGCACTTTGATCAGCGGCCCACTTATCTGGCTTGACCAGACAGTGCTTGCCGTAGCCGATCAGGTCCTCCCGGCCTGTTTTATGCAGAGCCTCCAGCACCAGTTTTCGGTTTTGGGGCTTGCGCCACTGCATCAGCGCCCGCTGGAGGGCCTTGTCGTGGGGCGTTTTGGGGACAAATACCGGCTTCATGGTGCGGGGGTCGATGCCGGTGTACCACATGCAGGTGGCCAAAGTGCCGGGGGTGGGGTAGAAGTCCTGCACCTGCTCGGGCATATGCCCCTGCTTGTTCAGCCACTCGGCCAGCTGTACGGCGTCCTCCAGCGTGCAGCCGGGGTGGGAGGAGATGAGGTAAGGGACCAGATACTGATCCATGCCGTACCGCCGGTTAAGTTTGAAATACTTCTCCCGGAACTTCTCGTATACCTCGATATGGGGTTTGCCCATATAGTCCAGAGTGTGGGCCACGCAGTGCTCCGGAGCCACCTTCAGCTGGCCGGAAATGTGATATTGGACCAGGTCGGTGAAGAATTCTCCGCTGGGGTCTTTCATAAGGAAGTCAAAGCGGATGCCCGAGCGGATGAATACCTTCTTGATGCCCGGGATGGCCCGCAGCTTCCGCAGGAGCATCATATAGTCCGTATGATCGGCGTCCAGATTGGGGCAGGGCTCCGGCGCCAGGCAGGCCCGGTTTTTGCACATGCCGTACTTCAGTTGCTTCTGACAGGAGGGGCGGCGGAAGGTGGCGGAGGGTCCGCCCACATCGTGGATATACCCCTTGAAGCCGGGATGATGGGTCAGGGCGGTGACTTCACGGATCACGGATTCATGGCTGCGGCTGGTGACGGTGCGCCCCTGGTGGAAGGCCAGGGAGCAGAAGTTGCACGCCCCAAAGCAGCCGCGGTTATGGGTGACGGAGAAGCGGACTTCCTCAATGGCGGGCACGCCTCCCATATCGTCATACATGGGATGGGGCTCTTTGACATAGGGCAGCTCGGCCACCCAGTCCAGCTCTTCGGTGGTCAGGGGATAAGCGGGGGGATTGACCAACAGGAACTGTCTGCCGTGCTTTTGCAAAATAGCGCGGCCTACGGCGGCGTCGTGCTCCTGATATTCCACCATGTTGGCCTGGGCGTAAGCAGTTTTATCGGCGGCCACATCCTCAAAGGAAGGGACCTCTACGTGGGGATAAGAGCAGATGCTGGGGTAGGGGACAGCCACGCAGGTGCCCCGCACGTCGGTGATCTCCCCTACCGGGGTTCCGCTGGCCAGACGAGCGGCGATCTCTAAAGTGGCGTGCTCCCCCATGCCGTAGGTGAGAATGTCCGCCTGGGCATCAAAAAGGACGGAGCGGCGCACCTTGTTCTCCCAGTAATCGTAGTGAGCGAAGCGGCGCAGGCTGGCTTCCAGTCCGCCGATGATGATAGGAATATCGCCAAACACTTCCCGCACCCGGTTGGAATAGACAATGGTGGCGTGATCCGGGCGGAGGCCGGCCTTCCGTCCGGGGGAGTAGGCGTCATCGTGGCGCGGCTTTCGGGCGGCGGTATAATGGGCCACCATGGAGTCGATGTTGCCTGCGGAGATCAGAACGGCGAGGCGTGGACGGCCCAAGACGGCAAAGGCACTCGGGTCGCGCCAGTCCGGCTGGGACAGGATGGCGACCCGGTAGCCCTCGGCCTCTAAAATACGGCCGATGATGGTGGGGCCGAAGGAGGGGTGGTCTACATAGGCATCCCCTGTGATGAGAAGAAAATCGTAGGAATCCCAGCCGCGGCTGGTCATATCCTCTTGAGAAACGGGTAAAAATAAGGTTCGGTCAAAGCCCATGGCGGGTACCTCCCAGAATGGACTGTATATAGCCGGGAAGGTCCGGTTTTGCAGTCTTATTGGTCATATCCGATGTACAGCTCCAGCAGGCCCGCGGCCTGGGCAGGGGCGGGGCGGAAGCTGTTTTCCATCCAAATCGTTTGATCCACCTCCGGCGGAGGGGTGAGCAGCAGCCGGTCACGGCCTATGCTGCGGAAGAAGGAAACGGCCTGTCCCACCAGCTGGAGAGCCGCAAACTCTCCGCGGCGCTCCGGCGCCAGATAGAGACGGCGGATCACGCCGGAACCGGGCAGGGGAGTTTGTTCAGGCGCTAAGAGGAGCAGACCCACGGGCTCACCCTCGGCCATCGCTGTGACCAGTGTGTTGGGATCCCGTTCCAGGGCAGCCTGGGCTTCGGTGAGCTCCAGTCCGGCAGCCGCAAGGAGGGCGCGGTCCGTCTGAATCTCCAGCGGGCGGTACCACAGGTTGACCTCCGGAACCGGAGCGTGCTTGCGCCACCAGGACTGCCGGGCCAAGGTGGAGATGTCCGGATCCAGATGGGAATTGTCCCCCTCGAAGGAAACGGAGAAGGTAGTTCCGTCGTAGGTCAAACAGGTGACAGCAGTATTGTCGCAGAAGGGAAGTTCAGACCAATGCTCCGCCGGAATGTTCTGCACCAGGGCGAGAAACTGGCGGATAACGGAGCCGTGGCTGAACACGGCGATGGTCTGGTTGGGGTATTGGTCGGCGATGGAGCGCAGAGCCGCGTCGAAACGGGCGGCGGCCATCTGGAAGGTCTCGCCCCCGGGAGCCTGCCAGGTGGGATCTGTGCGGCCAAAGAGAGCCATCTCTTGGGGGCAGTTGTAGCGGGTGTCGCCAAAGGTGCGGTCTTCCCAGCGGCCGAAATGCAGCTCCCGCAGACCGGGATGGGTGTGCAGCTCTAAACCGCGGGGGCGGTATATGGCGCGGGCGGTGGCCATGGTACGGAACAGGGGACTGGACCACACCGCGTCGATGGGAATATCGGTAAAACGGCGCTCCAGCGCCTGAATTTGCAGCCAGCCCCGGGTGGTGGTCAGGGCGTCGTACCATCCGTGGATGCGGCGGTATAAGTTGCCCTCCGCCTCCGCGTGGCGAATCAGGTAGATGGTAGTCATGTAACAAGTCCTTTTCTTATCTATAATTCGGGCGCTCAACGGCGGGCATATCCCAGAAAGATCCATTGAGACATACAAAAAATATTATAGCGGAATACACAGGATTTAGCAATGCATTTTTCCCTGTGCCTGGGCACAATAAGACGGCGGACCAATGAGTTTTACCGCAGAGAAGGAGGATAAAAAATGACCAGTCATAACAGCTGCGGCTGCGGCAAATTCCTGATCGGTATGGGGTTAGGGCTGATGGTAGGGGCCGGATTTGGCATGACCATGTCCCCCAGCCGCCGCCAGGTGCGCCGAGTGGCGCATAAGGCCACCAAGAGGGTGAACGAGGTTGTGGACGATTTAGCGGATGCCATGGGGCTGTAAGCCCAGACAAAAAGCAGCCGGACGCTGTCCGGTTGCTTTTTTATATGGAGTCAGGTATACTATAAAAACAAAGCACTTTAAGCGGTGCGGCGTCAGACGGGGCGATCAAGGATGGCCCGAAACGAAAACGAACAGGAGGATGTATGATGACAGACCGTGAACTGGTCCAGTTGGCCTTTTCCATGCACAAGTTTTCCTATGTGCCCTATTCTAAATTCCCTGTTGGGGCCGCCCTCCTGTGTGAGGACGGGGCGGTATATACCGGCTGCAACGTAGAGAACTCCGCCTATGGCAGCACTATCTGTGCCGAGCGTACCGCTCTGGTGAAGGCGGTAAGTGAGGGCCGCCGCAGCGGCTTTGCCGCCATTGCCATCGCCGGCAAGGGCTCGGACTACTGCTGGCCCTGCGGCGCCTGCCGGCAGATGCTCTATGAGTTTGCCCCCAAACTGCGGGTGTTGGCCGCCCGGGGAGATGGGGAGTATGTGGAAGTCCCCTTGAATGAGCTGCTGCCCCACGGCTTTGGCCCGGAGTCCCTGAATTAAAAAAGATGCCCACCCGCTTGTGCGGGTGGGCATTGGCGTTATTCTGCGCCGGTTTCATGCTCAGGGGAGCCGACGTTCCGCAGCAGCTCCTCGGCAGAGATGCCGAACAGTTTGGCCAGAGCCAGCAGGTTGGAGGTGCTGGGGTCAGAGTCGCCCCGCTCCCATTTGGAGACGGCCTGACGGCTGACGCCCACGGACTCGGCCACGAACTCCTGGGTCATCTGGCAGCGGAGGCGGTGCTCCTTCAGGGCTTCGCCCAGGGTGCGCTTGATTTGGTTTTTTTCCTGCCGCACGCCGTTGGTGCGGATATAGGTCCGCAGGGCGCGGATCGCCAGGACTATAACATATAGGAACAGAGCAGCAGGGATCAAGGTAAACAGAATCGTGAGGATGATGGTAACGCTAAGGCGCATAAGACGGCCCTCCTTAAAACTGATGGCTGAAGTATACGAAAAACGGGCGGTTGCGTCCACCAAGTACGGGGCAACTATTGGTTGCAGCGCCTTAAATCAAACTGTTCAGGGCCTCGGCAGCTTGTTTTGCCACCTCCGGCGTCAGCACGGCGCAGCTGACCAGCAGGCGCTTGTCCTCCCCCGGGGGAACGGGCCCCATGTAGAACTGGGAGAGAAATACCCCGGTGAGGCCGTGGTCGGCCAGAGCGTCCAGCACTGCCTTCTGGGGACGATCCAGCTTTATCCGCAGCAGAAAATGCAGTCCGGCGTCCTTTTCCTCCGCCAGCAGAGCCTTGCCCACGGGGAACTGAGCGAGCAGGGAGAGAAAGTCGTCCCGTTGGCGGCGGCAGATCTTCCGGGTGCGGGCGATGTGCCGCTGAAAATAACCCTCCTGAATCAGAGAGGCCAGGATATACTGCTCCAGTCCGCCCACAGGGCAGGAGAAGAAGCCCAGCTTCTCCCGAAAGGCGGCCATCAGCTCCGGGGGCAGCACCATATAGCTGATGCGCATGGAGGGGGCCAGGCTGCGGCTGAAGGTATTCAGGTAGATCACCCGGTGTCCCCCGTCGATGGACAGCAGGGGAGGGATAGGGCGGCCCTCAAAGCGGAACTCGCAGTCGTAGTCGTCCTCGATGATGTACCGTCCGGGCCGGGCTTCCGCCCAGGCCAGCAGCTCCTGCCGCCGCTGGAGGGGAGTTACCTGCCCGGAGGGGTAGCTGTGGGAGGGGGTGATATGCAGCACCTGGATGTCCTCGTGTTCCAAAGCGGACATCTGCACCCCTTTGCCGTCCAAGGGAATAGGGATGCACTGGGCATTGTTGGCGCGGTATATTTTGCGGATTTTTGGGAAGCCCGGATCCTCCACGCCGTAGCGCAGTTCCGGGCCGAAAAAACGGACCAAAAGGCCGTATAAATACTCTGAGCCGGCACCGATGACCAGGTTATCGGGGGAGATGGATAAACCGCGCTCTTCCCCCAGATACTGGGCGATGGTCTTCCGCAAAGCCAGAGTGCCCTGAAAGGGGACTGGCTCCAGCAGCTCCTGCCGCCGCTCTGACAGTACCCGCCGCCCCAGCTTGGCCCACACGGAAAAGGGAAACAGCCCCGGAACGGCGGAGCCGCGGCTGAGGTCGACAAGCGGAAGCGCGCTGCCGCCGGACGGCTCCGGCCGAAGGGGCGGGGCGCTGCGGGGGAGCCGCCGCTCGACCCGTTCTACAAAATAGCCCCGTTTGGCCGAGGAGCAGAGGTAGCCCTCCGCCGTCAGCTGATAATAGGCATTTTCCACCGTGGTTTTGCTGATCTGCAAATGCTCGGCCAGGGCCCGTTTGGAGGGCAGCTTCTCTCCAGCCGCCAGGTGTCCGGACAGGATATCCTCACGAATACACTGGTAGAGGGATTGGGAGAGGTTTTTTCCCGGCAGCGGGAGGGAATAGGTGAGCATAACTGGCCTCCTAAAAAATTATTAAACTGGCAATTGCAATCATGCCAGATTACGACTATACTACCACAAGACAAGCGGTTTCCGCAAGTACATGGCCCGATTTTTACAGGCTTCCCCGGGAGCGGGACGGGCAAAAGGAGAGAGTATCATGGAGAAAACAGTAAAAGAAGAGCGGGTACGCAAGCTGGCCCAGGCGGCTCTGTTTGCGGCCCTGGCCTATATCGGCTTCCAGTTTTTCCGCATTGACATTCCCGTGGGCGGGGATAAGACGGCCTTCCACTTGGGAAACACCTTTGTGGTGCTGGGCGCCCTGTTTCTGGGCAATCCCTGGGGCGGCTTGGCCGGGGCTGCGGGTCTGACCATTGCCGATCTGACCTCCGGTTATGCCACCAGCGCGCCGAAGACCTTTTTCCTGAAGCTGATGATCGGCCTGATCGCCGGTTTGGTGGCCCACAAGGTGTTCCATCTGGATCAGGAGACGGATGGCAAGAAGCGCCTCTGGATCACCCTGCTGGCCAGTGTATGCGCCCTAGGCTTCAACGTAGTGGCCGACCCCCTTGTGGGCTATTTCTACAAGCAGTACATTCTGGGTCAGCCCCAGGACATCGCCAAGGCTCTGGCTAAGATCAGCGCCGTGACTACTTTTGTGAACGCTGTGGCCTCCACTGTGTGCGCCGTGGTATTCTATAATGCCCTGTATCCCGCCCTGAAGCGCTCCCACCTGCTGGTGGGCAGCGAGAAGAAGGCTTGATTGAAAAGCAATGAGCCCCCACCGTAAGGTGGGGGCTCATTTTGTTTGTGCGGGTTTAACCTGCGGGGGTACCATCGCTCGACAAGGGCAAACACGCCTGACAGCGCGTCTTTCCGGCGCTTTTTGCTTTTTTCGCCTTGGTGGGCGCCAGCCCACCTGCGTCTCAAAAAACAAAAATCACTCGAAAATCCA
>Ga0129313_1001138_pt1 | contig 17969 bp, 23 predicted proteins | sample O1105metagenome_FD_94436 | JGI IMG/M metagenome (GOLD analysis project Ga0129313, IMG submission 94436) | Orangutan group fecal microbial communities from fecal samples from Wisconsin, USA - O1105 metagenome | ecosystem: Host-associated > Mammals > Digestive system > Large intestine > Fecal...
ATAAAACTCCTGGACTCTTCCTGCGATAGCTTCGGGCTTAACCGCTTCCATCTCAAGTTCCATTGGAACATACACATCTTTCAGCTCGTACTGTCTTGCAACAGCAATGATTCCTTTTAATGGGAAGAGTCTTGCCGGAATAATCTTCGCTGCGTCAACTTCTAATATTCCATCAAGAATTTTTACAACTATACCCTCCATAGTCCCTCTTACTGTTGTACAAATAACATCACACCCCATGCGAATATCTGGACTAAGTTCTTCCGGGACAGAAAACCAGTAGGCTTTCTGAGAGTCTGATTTCAATTTAACTCCTACAAATGTTGCCATAATATCTTACCTCTTTCTATCGGCTCCCTGATTTGAACAGCAATTTATTCAAACATGAATATCAGAAACGGCTTACTAAGCCATGCAATTAAATTTGCAAAAGTATCGTTATCAGTCGCTATGACCGAATAATAATACATGTTTTCACCAATTCACACTTACCGTATGTGTCTTTAACCAAAACTCAAATATCCTTTGAGGAAGAAAATAGCGTGTTTATTGATTGGAGATTAAGTAGAACTTAATGCACGCTATTGGGTTTGTGATATGAGATTATAGGGACATAGGGTTATGGTGCATAATGCATTGCAAAGCGATTGGAGAACTTAATTTTCACTCGAAAATTTATATTCTTCTTTTATAATTTATAATCAACACCCTCTAAGGGATGCCTTTTACAATATAGACCTTCATCGCTGAAAGCCAACAGTTATGTACTGTCAGACACTGATATCATACTATCCTAAATTACTGTCCAAATCAGAGAGCCGATGGCTCCCTTATTCCTGCTTCTCAGTCTGGTTCATACCGAGGAAAGCATTCATCACATCCTCGAACGAATCATTTACATCAAATACCGGAGTATATTCAACTCTGGTGTTCACTTTTGCAGCATCGATTTCAGATGATGTCTTATCAGCCTCAGAAATAATTTCTTTCACGGCTTTCTTTGCAGCATCTCTATCGTATGCTTCTACACTGGTCACCTCAACATCGTACTTGTAATCAACCGGATCTCCTGCCACATTGAACTTATGACCGATTTCCGTTTCCACACGATTGCAAGGCTTGAATCTCATCATGAGAGCAACTGCATTATTAAGTTGCTGTCTGTATTTATTGACAGCTACAGCTGCATCAATATCCAGCTCGATTGACTTCTTTGCATTATTGATTGCAATGGTGAGCTTCTCCTTCTCTCCGATCATAAAGAGCATTGCCTTGATTACATCGTCATTTGCAAAGAATTCTTCTTCTACTTTGACCTCTTCTTCAAAATCATTTGCATCTGGATTTACTTTGCTACAGAGATGATTTCTTGTCTGCGTGAGACAATGCTCTCGTTTCTGGATGCTCAGAGCAGCTGCACTAAACATCCGATCCAGAAAATTCTGATATCTAAACGCTTCTTTTAAATTCATGGTTATCCTCCCTTTATGTTCCAAATTCTTCGTCAATAGCTGCAATTAACGGATCAAAATATTCATGCTCCGCTTTCTCTCTTGCCGCGACTGCGTCTTCATATTTTTCAAAACAGCCAAGATGTATCTTCTTTCTATGTAATGTGATATATGCTCGATATCTATTATGCTCCTGGTCTAACCACACACCAGTTCTTCCAGTTTTGTTATTCTTACTAATAGTTCTGTTCTTAATTCTGGTTAGCTGCGTATGGTATTTTCTCATTATTGCATAGTGCTTTGCAAAATGTATTCTTGCAGCATCTGCTCTTGACACTCGTCCTTCGCTTGTCATAACCTCAGTCATATGTATTACCTCTTTGTTCTCGGTTTACTCTGTCAATACTGACTACGGCAGTAAGCATCACGCCGAGCATAAGCCCGACGATGAAGCAAACCGCACCCATGATAATCATTTTGACCACCATGCTTATCATCTCCTATTCATATTTGAATTTCTTACCGGAGTCGGATTCATAAAACATATCTCTCAGAGTACAAATATCCTTCGGGACACTATCAACATCTTCCACATCATGTAGTGTTTTTACCCAAGAGTAGAACTGATTCGCAACAGGAGTAACCAGTGCCGAGGTTCTCTTCGGGTCAATATATCCCTTTCTAATTGCCTCGTGAGCGATAGATCTCATGAACTTCCAGAAATGGTAGTATGCCAATTTCAGTTTGACCATGTATCCATCTGAGTCTTCAACAACAAATCCTTCAATGAGTCTTCCATTGTATCTGTAATCTTCTGCCATTACTTCGTTATACCAGTCAAAGAACTCCTGCCATGTATCAATCTCGTAGCCAAGTTCTTTGTGCGGAATGTTCATTGAATCAGCCACGCTGCACATATCTTCATAACTCAGTTTCTGGAACTTCATATCGTTTACCACAATATCGAGCAGGAATACTTTGCTTTCTGGATACTTGATGATATGCGGATCACGTTCCATGTCTACGTTTTCAAACACAAAGGATACATTATGCTCTTTTGAATACTCATTTACCTTACTAAGTGTTTCTTCTCCGAGCTGCCTCTGAAGTGCCTCCATAAACCATTCTGCGAATGATCCTTCCGGATTGGATTTCGTTGTTACAAACAGTTCTCCTGTTTCTGGATTATTCGCAACGATTCCGAGATATCCGTTTTCCTTAACATACGCTCTCACTGGGAATGACAGCTTGTCCTGCAACATCTCAAGTTTTGTTTCTGGACGCTCATTCACATTGAAGAACTTATCGTATGCTCTAGCTACAACTTTCTGCTTTGGAATATCGATGTACAATCCTCTTGCTTTTGTTGTCTGTTCGTCCCAGATTTTGTCATAAAACGCTGTTTTGGTGAAGTTGAAAGATGAAATATTGCCGTACTGTTTCTCTTTGATGTATTTGTTACGACGTAACTCGAAAATCCATTCTCCAACAGAATCAGCACCAGGCTCTAACTTCTCCGGCTCTCTAAAGACGGTGTTCTGCACTGTAATAGGGACGAAAGACCCGTCGTTATCGAGGATAACTGCTCTCAGATTTCCGCCGAACTCAACTCTGCCTTCAAGATTGAAGACATGATCGTTGACTTTTACCGGAAGACCTTTGGTATTTCTATGACCATGAACCTGATAGAATCCATCACCCATCTTTTCAGCAAAGGTAGACGCAACCAGCTCTGCGTCATTATATCTTCCAACACCCTTAATCATCTGGCTTGTGGCGACTGTGGTTAAGTTATCCGGGATAAAACTCAAACCCGCATGGGTGGCAAGCACTGTCTTCCCACGAAATTCATAGTAAGCACACTGTCCCATTCTTCTGTAAAGTTTTCTGATTGACTTCTTGTCGATTCCGGCATCTTCAATCTCAGCTTTTGTATGGAACTCAAACTCCTTTGAATTGCTTACTTTATCATGCGCCCAGTCCCATAACCACCGTTCATGATTTCCCTCAAGCAGCAAAACATTCGGCTTATCGTAGGTTGAAAGAAGGAATTTCAGTACGTCTGCATTTTCGATTCCGCGATCTGTATAATCTCCACAGAAAATGTAGAACTCATCATCCTTAAAGCCGCCGTTCATCTCGAAATATGTATCCAGCACAGTTCTGCACCCATGAATATCTCCAATATGATGAATGCGCTTGTACTGATTCAAATCGAATTTCTTCATAAACACAGCGTTTAACTCATTCGGCGCGATGACTTTAATACCTGATGGAATTTTCTGCGTCTCAAATCTCGCATACATTTTGTCGATTACTTCTTCCGGTACTCTTTTCAGCTCCTGCCGTCCACGATTTCTTTCCTTTGTGACTTCGATAGGAATTGTAGTGAAATCAACGCAATACATTCTATATCTGTATTCATCGCACATCTTCTTGTATCTATTCATCTCCGCTGTTTTGGAGTTTGTGGCATCAATTACTGTAAACTCTCCGTTTCTCATTCTGGTTTCCAGAATATTAAACAGTGTTTTCCATACTACTCCGTCATTTGCCTGATTGATTGCGTGTGTTCCATCCGGCATCATCTGAGGGCTTGAACACATCATTCGGATATCATCAGCAGATAATGCATACTGCTTTAATCCGTTCTGCTCAATCCATGTTGATTTCCCGCATCCGGCGCTTCCTCTTAATAACAGTAAAACTCTCATGATGTTCACCTCATATCTGTTTTCTTATTTTCAAGTTTATTGCACAAGTAACTTCACTCCTAACCTCACCCATTGCCTTTACGCATGGCGATATTTCAACCACAGCAATATCTCAAGTATCTTGCCGATAGTCTTTTCAGTCTTTCTATTGAGGAGCAAGGGGATTAGTGTTTCCCGTCTTAGTTTACCAAGGTATTTCGTGAGCCAGAAAAGGAATAACGGCTCTGAGGTAACGCCTTACGCATTGCCGAAGCTCATCGTTTCGCTTTGATAGTGCAATACTACCTAACCTCTATTTCTTTTACGCCCGAATACACAAATTGATATGCACCAACCACAACACATTCTTTCAATGTATCCACCCTGGGTTCCGACCGCTACTTACAGCCGTGGTATGTTATCTCAACCGGGCAAAATTCTATGCGATTTGAAAGAGTTTCTTTGCCTCTCTTCTCAATCTCGCAATGAATGATTTCTTTGTATAATTCCCAGCAGGCATATTTCTTAATGCTTCCTCACATACAGGACACACCATTCTTCCTTCTGGAATTATCGAATTACAGAAAAGACACGTATTATCTCTACTCATTCTGGTTCCTCTTTTCGTCCAAATACTCACAGGCAATTCTAAAGAACCGCTTCTGTGTTGCGATATCTTCGTCTGTGATTTCTCCAACTCTTTCAAGTTCTCTTTTGATTGCCTTGTTCTGTCTTGAAAGCTGCACGAAATTCTGTGTGATTCTTATTACTTGTGTCGCTACAAGAACAGTTGTCATTACAATAAGATACTTCTCAGCCATATGTATGCTCCTTTCTTTGTTTAAACTGTAATCTAATGTACGGTAACCTGGAATTCGTCGCCGGTATCCCGCGTGTCTGGAGACTCGCTTTTGTACTGAAGTTATTGATTATCAGTGTGTTATATTGTATTTGTCGATTTTCCAGCAGAGTCGTCTGGGTCTGATCCGGATGCGGCAGCGCCTGCCGTGCTGGAGGCGTCTCCTCCTTTCCTTCTCAAGGTGTTACTTCCACTAACAGTAAGAAGCACTGCAAAGCAGTAATATCATTACGGTTTAAAACATAATATTTTCTTTTATGATTTTCTCTTTCGATTGTTTATTTGAATATTCCAACCATGAAATCCATTTGTGATTCTCTGTAACATCTCCTGTCACGTCGTATACTTTGGAACCTATACGAGTTCCAAAACACTTGTTCTGTGAATCGTACATGATGGTTGCGTTATTTCTAATAAATCTCTTGAATAAAATAGAAGCAAACCAATAGCTATTTGCTCCTGAAAAGGAGTTAATAACACCTTGATTTGCTCCATTCGAGGTAAGCCGACATATAAATTTCATTGCATCATTCATAAATCCACCTCTTTTTATTACCCGGCTACTAATACTTGCGATTTCTTGAGGAAAATATCTATATGTAGTAGCCGAGTTCCTTATTTAATTATTTTTCACTTGCATCAACAACCGTTACGTCTGCTCCCTGAACAGTGACCCATCCATGTTTAAGTCTTGCTTCTGCCTCTGTCATCTGGATAAGCTCCGGTGTTAAACTCTCAGATTTAAGTTTATTTGCTTTTGCTTCTGCTTCAGCCTTTGTAACCTTAATATCTGCATCATTCTGAGCTTTAATAAGAGCCGTCTGTGCCTGAACTTTCGCAGTTTCCTGCTCTACCTGAGCCTGCTGCTTTTGCTGAAGTGCTGTCACTCTGTTGTCAATAGACTCTTTCAGCTTATCGTCTGGATGAACATCAATAATACTTGCATCAAGTACCTGAATTCCATACTCTTTTTCAAATGCGTTATTCAGATACTCTGTAATCTTATTATTGATTTCACTACGATTTCCAGAGTAGATATCCATCATTGAGTAGTCCGTTGTCACTTCAGATACTTTAGATTTAAGAACAGTCTTCACTCTGCTATTTACGATTGCCTCTCCGTCCATTCCTTTGAATTTCTTATATGTATCCACAAGTGTTTCCGGATTGTATCTGTATGACATCTGGAAACTAATCGCCAGCATTGCATCGTCAGATGTGGAAACCTTAAAGGAGTCGTCCCCCTCGCTTCCTTCCCTGCTGTCTTTACTCAGGATGATCTGCTCATTGCTGATTGTGAAATTCTTTACCTTCTTCATTGGAGATACAACATGCCATCCTGTACTCAATGTTTCTCCAGAAACACCGCCGTTGATGTTGTACACAACAGCCTCATATCCTACCGGGATCTTTTCTACACATCTCACAACGCATACAACTGCGGCAATGACAACTACTGCTGTTGCAATAGCTCCGATTAAACCATTTTTCTTCTTAGTTTTCTTCATTTTCTTCCTCCTCTGACTCTGAATCATTTTCCTCATAATTGATAATATTTAAAATTCTCTTCACCAGTTTCAGGAGTAAACCTCCCAAAGGAATAAAGATGAAGGAAATCGCAAGCCATAACACAACAGCCGCAAGAAATACCAGGAACCAAAATACTGGATTCATTATCCTCTGCCTCCGTTTTTCTTTTCTAATAACTCTTCGATGTTTGAAATCTTTGTATTAAGTGCATTCCATCTCTGATATGACAGATCATCTCTTTCATCCAGGTACTTCCATCCCAAAATGCATATAATTACCGTCGCACAAATTAATAATGTGCAAATTACGAGTCCAATCATAGACATCGCCTCCTTTAATGATTTATTTATCCTATTCAGCACGATCCATTGCTTTTTTAAGCAGCTCCAGTCCGTGCTTAATACGATCTGCGTATTCCGGATTATCTTCTAAGTGAGGATATTCTCCGCACTTTTCTTCATTTCCATGCAAACGACATTGATGAATTAAACTTGTTCCAGAAGTCTGCATAGGAGGGAATTTCTTATTGTCTGGATGATAAAATGACTGCCAATAATCATGTTCCCATCCATTTGACTCCAAACACTCGGCGTTATAACCGAGTTCTTCAAGAGTTGCTGCTATCATATATGGGTTAAATGGCGGTATATTTGAAAAATCCACACCGTAGTTATAACTACCATCATCTCTTTTATCTGGATCAATCTTTGTAACCTCATTGATTGCAACCAAAACCATATCTGTCAGATTAGTAATCTCTTCTCCCTCTGCGTAATATAATGACTTTTGACTATGTAATAACATTTCTACTCCTCCTAATTACCCGTAACTTACTTCTGTTTTATCTGTTCTTAATCCTACAAAAACAGGGAACTGTAAGCTTTCAAGCCCAGTTCCCTTGTCCTGTGAAATTTCTTTATATTTTACTTCGCAAAGCGTTCCTGTCAGATCATCTCTATTCTGCCAGAACCTTTCTCTTTGTTCGTCAGTGAACCCTGACCCGACTTTAACCTCATTGCCTTTGTACTCAAGAACAAAAGCTCCGAGAGTCCCTTTCAGTCTTCCAGTTCCTCCCTCGCATCTGATAATCGGTAAGTCCATAGTATAGAATCTCTTCACTTTAAGAATGCCTTTATGTCGCGTTCTTCTATATGGGACATCCATATTAATCATCAGCCCTTCTTTATCTTCGCGAACCATCTGTTCCAAAAGCTCATCTATTTTGGACTGATCGTTTCCATGATATAGAATAGGCAGAACCTTAACCGCACCGTCCGTGTCACCAATCCTCTGTGCGAACTGATTCAGAATCTCTCGACGATAGCGATATGTGGTCTGTGGCGTAGGCGAATCGAAATCTCTGATTGGAATCATGTCAAAAATCGTGTAGCAAATCACCGTTTTATTAACACTATCCGAGTTAAGAACGCCTGTTGCAACTCTGAATGCTTCGTTGTCGCTCAGATTGCCTTTATCTTTAAGAGTCAGCTCTCCATCAGCAACGAATCCTGCTACTCTCAACCAGGACAAGGCAGAAGTGATATGATCCAAACCTTTGTATGGCATCCCGCTTCTTGCAAGCAGCTGACCTTCATATAAAGTTGCTCTTGCTCCATTAAGTTTCTGTGTCAACCAGAATTCTGTTCCTTCTTTCAAAGGATACTTATCAACCGGATAAGCCTGCTGTACTTCCCATTCAGGAATAAGATTCGGAATAATCTTGTTAATGGTCTTGCCTGTAATACCAAGACGTACTGTCTTTGAGAGCAGTTGCATATACAACTCTCTTTCTGCCTTATCGGGATATTTCACATTCAACAACATTTTTACCTGCCGTAATGTCGCATCATCCATACTTCTTAGTCGTGAAAGATGTTCGCAACACTCGAAAATATCATTAAAAAAGATAAGCTTTTGACCTTCTGTATTTTCTTCGGTCATCAGCTTATCCAGTGATTTTTTCGATATATTGTATGTAAGCAGCGGATTCAAAGCAAAATATAGGAATCTTTTAAAATATCCATCATCTGCATGTTCTCTTATAAAGTCGCATTTTGCTTTTGCTCCTCCGATTTCCTGTAATTTATATATATCTTTGTAACCCATGTAACCTCCTTTTATTTTACTCACAATCCGTATGCGTAAACCGGTTTCCAAGTTCCGGAAACTTCGGTTTAGCATATGCCAATCATGCCATCGAAAAATTCGTATGATTTGAAAATTAGTATCAACGCAGTTGATAGTCTTTTTCAAATCTTATGTAATTTTGAGATGCAAGTACCATTGTCGAACTCTCGCTAACAGCAGGAGTGATTGCTATTATGTATTGCTGTCGTATTTAATACCTTCGCCAAGAAACAATCTATCTTCATTGTGAGTATACTAATGCACTATGTGCAGTAATATCTAAATATCCAGTAATTCATCGAGTGCCTTATCTATGACATCGAATACTCCTTCGACATATTCATATCTACCGCCACGATTAATCTTTGAAACTACATCTTCCCCATTTATTTTGAGCTGATGTATCACTGCATCCTCATATCCATGATTCTTAATTTCAACAAGTATTCCATACATAACATAATCCGAAAATGTAAGGATAAACAAATCCTCATCATTCTCAATATGCTCTTTCACAACTCTTCTGGAATTGTTATATAAACTATTTGGATGGTGAATCAAACTAGATTTCTCAGGAAATACCATTTTATGAGCATCATCATACGTGTATTTCTGTTCAGATATGATTCTGCGGAATAGACTCTCCACATCTGAACCCTCTTGTCCAGTCACTATGATAAGCTTCATAGTACCACCTCCTCTAATTTACTTTCATTGCACTCAGGAAATCATCAATCTCTGTCCCGTCGATTTCTTCTTCTGGAATAGGTTCGAGCATATCAACAGACAACATAACACTCCCTTTTTCATGTCCACTATATTTACCACCATGAATCTTTGTAATGGTAAATTCATCTCCACACATATCTTTCATATATTCGGTAAATGAAAATCTGCATGGGATGTTTCCATCCTCATCGATACCGAATTCACTTTTCATGTCTTCCCATGATCGAATCCTTACAGAATCACCGACTTGTGGATCAAAGTTACTTCTGTCCATCCTCTGCACCTCCTTTGCTTTCCAAGATCTCATTTAATGTTCTCGGAATATAATTCATATATGTCATCATGCATCCAACATTAAACATTCTCATCGGGATATCTTGCAACTGGCGCAACTCCTTCTCAATGCTTAGACAGTAATTATATTGATGCGAGTTATGGACATGACCATACAAATGAATGCTGTTTCTATGTTGACCATTCCAGAAAGGCATTGGATAATGAGACATGACAACTTTTTCTTCTCCGTCTTTGATTTCTGCGTATTCACAAATCCGATCAAAGTATCTTGCGACTTTTGGAGAAATATGGTCATGGTTCCCTTTGATAAGAACCTTATGTCCTTTAAGACATCCAAGAATAAATGCCGTCTTTTCTTCTTTATACCAGCTAAAGTCGCCGAGAATATAAACAACATCATTATCTCCGACAGTTTCATTCCACAGTGTAATCATTGCCTTATCCATTTCTTCGACAGAATCAAATGGTCTATTGTCATATCTGATCACATTCTTATGACCAAAATGCATATCGGCTATATAAAAATTCATTGTTCCTCCCTTTCCTTAGCATGAAGCAAGCAATTTCCGCATATGTATGCTTTATCCAGGCTAAAAGTTTTATATTTCTCACACTTTTTATTTCTGCATATGCAAGCTGTATGAATACGTCTGTCTTCGTTTGAAAGAAATTCTTTCTTTTCTAAGTAAGCACATCTCATACTGTTACTCCGCCAGACATCTTACGACTCTTTTTAAGTGTCCCATCTTTTTCTTCTTAGCCTTGGAAACACGCTCAATTCTTGTGATAAGAATTTCTTCATCTCCGAATTTTGTTCTTACAATAGCATGTGATCCAACATTAAGATTCAGTCTGTCCTCTGTATCATCAACTACTTTCCAACAATACTCTTTGTCTACTCCTGGATGAACTCCATATACAAGAGTCGTTTTACCTGATTCCGTCTGTTTGACTCCGATTACAGACTCGTTGTTTTCTTTCAAAACCAGATACCCGATATATCCATCCTTGAGCTGCATATTTTCGTCAACCACGATATCTCTATCAATTTTATGGTTTTCTCTATAGTAGGCTCTACATGCATTCATCTTATCCTCGTTTGGACGAGAACTGTTGAATACCCTTGGAACTCTTATTAAATTGATGTTTGTGTTAAAATACATATTCTATCCTCCTTAAAATAATCTATCCAAAATGTACAATCTGATGTATGAAGGTGATATCCTGATGAGTCTGCAGCTCCACTACGCAGATCCTCGCTTCGTAAAATTAAGTAGAGGTTGCATTATGTACTGCTTTGATTATCAGGACATTATCGTCATTTATCTTTTGTTTGATGTTGCTCGGAACCTTTTTTGGATCTGAAGATCATGATTTAGGCGCCTCAGCAGCACGGGGTGCTCTCCTCCTTTCCCTATCAAGTTGTCACTTCCGCCAACGGCTAGAAGCATATCCAAAGGATATAATTTCATTGTACATTTGCTTCTATGCAATCTAATGTATGTATGTCTTCTTGAGAATTCAGGAGCATCTCACTGGTCATCTAGTTCTTTGAGTAATTTCCTATTTGTAAGTAGTTGATAATCAGTGGTTGGATTATGTTGATGTCTAGTGATTCTGATATTGTTTGTTTAGATCCTGGAAGGAAGCTTGTGGCAGCTGGCTGGGAGTTGGTTCTTTTCCTTCTCAAGGTGTTACTTTCGCTGACAGCTAAAAGCACTGTAAAACAGTAATTTCATTGCATAGATTTATTGTTTTTAATACCTATTTATACCTTTTAATACCTTAGAAGACCTACAGCCTAAGCCGTAAGGTCTTCCTTAATTGCTTTTGTGATATCAACACCGAATTTCTGGCTAAGATGTCTAACGATTCCATCAATCGTTTCTGGCTCAACCATTCGGTAATAATTTCGATATCCATCCATTGTCTGAATATCATTTTTATCCCAAGCAATTCCATTTTTTCTATCCATAACATAGGAAGAAAGCATCGCCTGGAACTGTCTCTTTTTCTTATGACCTACTGTGATCTCGTTGTCTTTATTTAACATAAGACCAAGATTCCAGTTCTGTCCTGCCGATGATCCATATCGTGTCTTTTCGCTCTTGATTGTAAATGGTGCATCAAAATCTTTTAAGATAGACACGATTACATTCTGGATTTCCATGAAGCTGAAACTATATTTAGATGAAATCTGAAAATCATCCGCATATCTTGTATATACAAATCTCTGATGATTGTGTTCTCTTAGTTCTCTGGCAACTTTAAAATCAACAGGAATCATCATGATATTTGTAACAGTTGGTGATAACGGAGTCCCCTGTGGAAGACCGCCGTCCAGAAATCCAAGCTCAAGAGCCTTCGTAAGCTCTGCTTTACCTTTTTCGTCTTTCATAACTTCTGAGAATGGGAAAACCATTGAGAACATATGAAGAACCCATTCCATTGTTGTACTTCCAAAGAAATTGGATAAGTCCAACTTCTCAAACCATTTACTCTCGTTTGCCTGATGACGCTTCAGTAGATCAAGAGTGCTTCTCTTCTTTATATATGCGAACGCAGATGTATGATAGAGTGCTTTAAAATCTACTTCAAAAATATTCTTCAGCGTACTAAGTGCTTCTTTTAATTCTGGTTCTGGTGCATCTATTTTTCTAAGACCGCCACTCTTTTTCGGAATGTAGAACTCATAATACCATTCACGTCTTGGCTTCTCTCGTAAGTAATCAGTTCTCTCATTAAACCACACAAGTCTGGCAATAAGCTTGTCTACGTCAACAAGCTGAAGAAATCTTTCACTTACATTTTCAACCTCATATGTTCTGGTATTCGTAAGGTTCTCATTAATTAATTCCGGTTGTACATTTCCTCCAAAAAGAAACTCTTCTAATGTCATCTGATGGTATGATGGAGGCTGTTTTACTGTAATGTAGTACATATCTTCTCCTTTCAAGAACCTAGCAATCTGATGTATGTATGGGCTGTATCCCGGATGAGTCTCCTCCTGACATGTCTTCATGATTGAGAGGTGTAACTCGTTGGTTGTCAACCTGTTGTATGATTCAACCTGATGATTTAGTATTTGGATCGTTCAACAGAGTCGGTCGATTCTGGAGTTCGTAAGGTTCCGGCGTTGTTCCGCCTTCTCTGGCGCCCCTGTTCTTTTCCTTATCAAGTTGGCACTTCCACTAACAGTAAGAAGCTACCTCGAAGAGGTAAATATCATTGCATGTTCTTTATAAGAACCGCCACATTGCGTGGCGGTTCATCTATTTTGAATACATATTCTTGCTAATCCTATCGACATATGCTTGAAATCTACTAATCAGTTCTGTATCTTCTATATAAAATGGATCAGAGTTATACTCATCGTGAAAGAAGTTATACATTAACTGACCAAATCTCATGTCTGGTATTCTTTTCCACTCAGCCGATAAGATTTCACAGAACGGGTCAATCCTTTGCTTATCCCTCATGACTAGAATGCCAAAAGGTCAAATTTGAACCCGTCCATGATAATCATCTTCTTGATTCCTTCTCCTTTTACGAAGTTGATGTAGTTGTTCACTCCAAGAGCTGAAATCAATCGCACTGTTGTTGCTACGCCAAGAGTTACACCACAAGCAGATACCGGGGTCTCATCCTTAGCTTCATCGTGTGAGAATTGCATCGAGTTCAGCAGGTCTTTCTTCATTTTGGAATCAGACCAGTCAGCTGCATAATGCTGTGCGCTTTCAAGAAGGGTTCTGAAATCAAATACCGCTTTTACATACGGGCTGTCCATATGTTTTTCAACGATCTCTCTTCTCAGTTCGATGCTGTCCACACATAAGAAGATATATCCAGACATTAATTTTCCTTGCCATCCTTCCGGCTTCACTTCAATCTGATCTGCGATCTCTGGATTGATATCCGTAAGGATGTCCTTCAGTGCATCCACCTTCAGTCTTCCTACATCGTTCTGATCGAACATCTGGTTCGCAATATTGTGCGGTTCAACCTTATCAAAGTCATACAGAGTTATTTTTGTTACACCACATCTTGCGAGGTTCTCCGCAACTGTTGAGCCAACAGATCCACATCCTACGATGTGGATTCTTGCTTTATCTTTCTCCGGCTGAAAAAATTCATATGATTTACTTAAATCCATGTTGTCCTCCTTAATTTAAACGTTATATATTCCTCTTGTTCCGTTATTCGGCACAACGAAGAGTTCTGCGATAGACATCTCCTCGTTTCCTACCTCATATCCATCATCGGGGTCTTCTGGCTCGTCCGGTTCTTCGATTTCTTCTGGCTCGTCCTCTGGTTCTTCGTCATCTTCATCTTCCTCGTCGAAGATATCTTCATTCTCAGCCCAATCAAAGACATCATCTTTATGACAATCAAAGTCCTCATCATCTAACTCTGTAAAATCGCCATATCCGTTCTTCAGGTAATAATCGTCTTCGGTAGGGATGTCCTCTAATTTCGATAATAAATCTCTCCAGTCCGTCGCTTCTCTTGCCATATCTACGATACTATTATCGATTTCTTCGTCCATCTCATCCTGTGAATAAATGTCGCTACACACTTCACAGCCATATTCATTACAGAACTCTCTAAGATCGTACCAGCTGTTTACATTCTCCTGAAATTCTTCTCTGGTCATTTATTATTTCACCACCTTAATAATCAAACCCATACCGACGTCGCCAGTATTCGTCATCATATTCACTTACTCCGCCATGAATATCTGTGTCATCATAATCATCATCGTCGCAACCGGGATATCCATAATCAGCCATATTCATCTGCTTTCCAGTTGATTTGTCTTTCTTACGTTTCCCCTTGCGTCCTTTACTTTTCTTACCTGTTGACACAAGGGGCTGCTGTTTTCCCAGGCTTGCACCGCCTTTCGGCTCATCTTTTTTTGCAGCTCCATAGCCCGGATAATGATATGGGTAAGCCCCCGTTCCATAACCTCCGTAGTTGTATGTTTTTGTCACAACCAACTCTTTTGCCTCTTTAAGGAAGTCCGTCATATCTTCCATGCCTTTGATTGTCACTGTAACATCTGCTGTTTCAAACAGGATATTCTCTCTGAGATCATAGATTTTTACGGTCTTTTCACCACGCTTGTTCCAAATCATGAAGATATAGAACATGTCGCTGCTGAGCTGATCCAGAATTCGCTCGTACAGGCTCAGATCCACACTTGATGGGCTTACCGCCATATTTACATGGGAATGTCCCTGCATTCTGATATTATTAAACACATCGTCATCATGTGACATAAGCCAGTTTTCGTATTTAGTCTGATCTGTTGTAACTGTAGAACCCGTCACTTCCTGTGGATAAACAAGTATGTCTGAGATCAGATATGTATCTTTCTCTTCGCATCTCTCTGCGATTCCATGCCATGCAACTTCCTTGTCAAATTCTTTAACAAGCAGTTGCATTTTCTCCCATGCCATTTTAGTAAAAAGGACTGTTGCCTTTCGCTCAACAGTCCCAAGTGTCTTTGTAAAGTTTACTTTTCCATCTGAAAATTTTCCCAATCTCAGAGTTTCATAGAACTCCTTTGTATACTGATCGAGAATATCCTTCGGCAATTTAATCAATTTACTCATATTCATTCTCTCCTTAGAATAATTCATCCTCTTCAAGTAATTCGATGTCATCTTCGATTTCTTCATCTTCATCGACGTGGTCTACAGTTTCTTCAACCGGAGCTTCCTCTGCTGGCTCTCGTTCTTCAGTCGCCGGAGTTTCTTCCTGTGCCTCTTCTGGAGTTTCAGCTTCCTGAGCAGTTCTTTCCTGCTCTTTCATCCATTCGATTGCGCCCTTCATATCTACGATATTTCCGTCTGGAAGTTCGATGCATTTATTATGTCTGTATCCATCTCTACCACACATACGATCCATGAATACTTCCATGACTGTGCTGTCGCTGAAGTTCAAACTCTTACATGAACTAATGCACTGTTCAATAGCTCCCACTGCATCATTTTCCACCAACCGTTCATTCATTGTTCTCTCGTAGTTTCCGAGACAACTATAACGGTCAATATGCGGATTCGGAATATATGTATCACAACTTTCGTTGTAATTATAACCTCGCAGACCAGTTACTCTTTCGCCAAGGCAGATTTTATAAGCACAGCAAAATCTGAGCTTTAATACCTGATCGATAAAAATTGCATACATCAACTTTTTCACGTCTTCGCGATCAAAGCTTCTTGAATGCCTATATATATAGCTGTTGTAATTGTCAATGATTGTCTTCGCCATATCCTCATCGAAATACAGCAGATGATCTTTTACGACAAATGTAAGTTCTGAACCCTCAACGTATTCCAGATCGAGTTTTGTATTGCAGAGGAAGTATTCCATGATTTCAGAATCTTCTCCATCAAGTCTTGCAATTTTCTCTTCCAGTCCCATCAGTCTGATTTCCGCATCATTTTTATTTCTCAATACATTAGAAATCTGATCGTTATAATCTCTGATCTTTCTGATGTAATTCTGGATATTATTTCTGAGAGAATCGCACTGACGCTTCTCATAAAGCGTTTCAAATCCTTTCAGAGAATTTCTGATATGCATACTTCTAAAGTCGTATGCAGATGCAATTTTTGTGATTGCTGCCATGTATCTGTCTGGAGTAGTTTCTCTTAAAGACTGAATCAACTCCATTTCATCTTCTGTTACACCTGCGTTCGGGTCAAAATACCATGGCAAAAAAGCAAATATTGCACACTGTAAATAATGCATTCTGCGAATATTCAGATGATCTACGAAGATAACAACCTTACGCTCCACCGGATTTACATAGCACAAAGAATAAAAAGTTTTCCTGAAAAATTCGGTCACTTTCACGATTCGTTCAAATCTGCTATTATTTGATGTAAACTCTTTCTCGATAATTTTGAACGCTGCAAGATTATCTGAAGCATTACCTTCAAAGCTATGGATAATGATGCTTCCATTACCGTAATCACGCGGATCATACATAGCGTTTAGCACAGCATTACTCGGGTTATCTTCGATAGTGTTTTTTGAATAGCTGGTATTTCTAAATGCAACAAATACACTTTCTCCCTCACTAACTCTCGATGCAACTAATGCTCTCAATGTAGAGATAAATGTTACATCATTGTGGAAACTTTCTCCGCCAATGTTTCTGAAAAAAGTGTTCGCCGTCTGTGATGTCAGCGGCGTTGAATTAATGGTTGGTCTGAACATTTTAAAATTCCTCCTTTTCTAATATTCAATGGATCGTATCCGACTCGAACGGATGACCGACCGGTTATGAGCCGGTTGCTCTAACCAACTGAGCTAACGATCCGTTCAATGTGGATTTTCAGCATATTTGTACCGGCAACCCACAAACCGACTGTTTCTTACATCTCGGACAACCTCCTCATATCTCATTTCCTTATATGAGATAGAGGGAATGACGGGAATCGAACCCGCAATTAACGCCTCAACGCATTTCATTCCCTATACCGTTTTCCTTACAAAAATTACTTACCGCAAATTTTGCAAGCTGATCTACGGCTTCATTGTATTCGACGCCTGTATGAGCTGCGACTTTCTGGAACATGATTGAAATTTTCTCTCCCCACTCCTGCATCGCACGAGCGTATTTCATTGTCAACTCATTATTTGTTTTCCATTCTCCGGTAGCCCACATCTCAATGCCACTGTAGTCATAGCAAACATTCACAGATTTATATCCGTTCTGCATTGCATATCTGACTGCATTCATCGCAGCAAGCATCTCGCCTGCCACATTTCTCAGTTTGACTGATTCTGGATTATTACCAGCTCCGTAGTATTTTTCCACAACCCCATCCTTTTTGATAACAACGCACCCGTAACCATAGACGCCGGATCGTTCATCAAAACTACCATCAACATAGATAGTGACGTCGGCTTTTCTTAAATCTTGCTCTTCCGGTGTATTGTTACCAATCAGATATCTCTCAGCTTCTTTTCTGGTTGTGAAACCTTTGTATAGAGCGCCACTAAAGCCTTCAACCTGCGCTCTACATTCATCCCAGGTTTTATATATCCCCGGATTCTTTCCTTTCTTCACCGCATAAAAGTTGTTTTTCTTTTTAGCCATAGCGACCTCCGATTACTTTGTAAAACCGGGAGGAATTATTATCCTCCCGGAAGCCGAGCATAGGTAAGCATACCGACGAAAATCTCGTCGGCTTGTTGTGGTTTAATTACGCATTGTCTGCCTTCACTACGTTCAGAAGGAAGCATTTCTCCTTGATTCCCATTTCA
>Ga0129313_1001140_pt1 | contig 17926 bp, 16 predicted proteins | sample O1105metagenome_FD_94436 | JGI IMG/M metagenome (GOLD analysis project Ga0129313, IMG submission 94436) | Orangutan group fecal microbial communities from fecal samples from Wisconsin, USA - O1105 metagenome | ecosystem: Host-associated > Mammals > Digestive system > Large intestine > Fecal...
CTATGAAACTTAGAAATACACGGCGCTGTAGTTTATGCCCTTGTACCGTCTTGTAAAGAACATATACTACAGCAAAAACCGTATTCATGTATAAATAATAGAATCCGTTGACAGCCAGAAAAACCACCGAAAGCAGCAACGGCCATGCAATTCTTCTGTTCCTATTGCTGCTCTTGGCCTCATAGATCTGATCAATGCCAAGAGCCATCAACGGAAGCCACAGAAAACCATTCAGATTCTGATAGAATTCCAGTCCTGCTACCAGGGCATAATTACAGAATGCATACATCAGGGAAGCGGCTAATACATATCTCTTCACTGCCCCATGATACATTGCATACCAGGAAAACGTAATTCCGGCTGTATACAGCTTCAACAGCACAATCACAATGAACACAATGTCCATTGTCTCAGCTGTTCCGAAAGCAGAAAGTAAATTGAAGATATCGCCAAAGCCAAACCAGCTCAGTGATGAAAAAACACTTTCTCCTAAGCCGATCGTAAAGTCAAACCTGCGTAAAGGCAGTCCACTATGAAAGACATCACGTATATATTGTCCGATATATACCATGATCGGCCATGCCTGATTAAAGCCATCGCCATCTCTCAAAAAGCTGCTGCCCTTCATGCGGAATGGAAAGAAAATGACTCCTGCAAGAAGTACAAACAGAAAAGTATACGAAATCCAGTACCTTTTGCCTTTTAACATAAATTCATTTCCTTATCCAGCCACGGCAACCTTACAGCGATAAAGAACCTTCTTCAGCAGAATTATCGCCACTTTGTAAAACATGGTTTTATTCTCATAGAAAACATTCAGATTTTCTTTATACTGATCCAAGATGTAAGAACATGGTTTTTTTAACAGTATGTAATCGGTATAAAGATTCGCCAGAAAGCCAAAATTATCATCCTTGACGCTTTTAAACGTATCAAGAGAAATATCGCCATCCTGGTACATTTTCAAAATGATCGATGGATATTCAACGGCGAATGCATAAAACAGGTTATATTTTCCTTTTTTTGTTTCATCCGTTGGAAGAGCCTCCACAAGCTTATGACCGTCAATAATATAACTAGATCTGTCTTTCACACTGAAAATCATATTAGTATGTGGAAACAATCGATTGAATGGCTGTGTCAGATCCATTTGGTCAAAATCACTTTTCCACATAGCCACTCCACCGGAATAGCTGGACCAATAAGATAATCCCGCAACAAAATGATCAAAGCTTTTATATTCTCCCGCACATTTACTGTCCTGGAAATAAACGACCGGCTTTTCCTTCTCATGTTTGGCTACAAAGTTCAGCAGATAGTTCAAAGCGCCCGGTAAAAGAAATGTTCTATGATTCACGAATTTGATAAACTTTCCAGTTGCCAGTCTGAATGCTTCGATCTGGTTTTGAAACTGAAAAGCATTGGTTTTCTTATATATCAGATTGGGATGATTCCGGCAATAATCTGTCATAAAGACATGAAATGCTTCATTGTCTCCATTATCCGTCACAACGACCTCAAAGCTTCCGGCCGGACTTTTCTCCTCATAAATGCTGTTTAAGACCGGTTCAACCCACTCAACAACGCCATTTGTCGGAATGCAAAGAGATAATTGTATTGCTGTATCATTCATAATAGTCCCTCATAAACGCTAAAGTTTTCGAAATGCCTGCCTCCAAACTCATAGGGTTAAGATTTCCGCAGGCCGATTCATACCTGTTGATATCTAAATAATTCACCGGTACATCAACTTTTCTGCCCGAAAGATACTTAACCGGTAATTTCTTTCCCAAAACTTTTTCAATTGTATGGATAACCTGATTTACACTGGTTCCTTTTCCCTGACCCAGGTTAAAAAGTTTATATTCTCCAGAGTATTGAACAATGTTTAAAATTCCACGAACTGCATCATCAATATAAATAAAATCTCGTACAACAGTTCCATCCCCATATACAACAATTTCTTCATTTTTCAAAGCCTTATAGGTAAATGTCGTAACCACCCCCAAGACTCCATTAGGTCTTTGATAAGGTCCATATGGATTTGCGAGTCGAATGATTCTGTAATCCAGATTGTATAAGTAATTATATAAGTATAATAGCTTTTCAATTGTCAACTTTTGAATCCCATAAGAACTAATCGGATTCGCTGTAGTTTCTTCCCCTACCGGACATACAATATCTTTTCCGTACACTGTCCCACCGGAAGAAATAAAGACCACCTTCTTCACTCTCTTTCTGACGCAGGCTTCCAAAATTTCAGATGTCACCACTACATTAGCAGTGAGTTCTTCCGCAATATTCTTATTTGATGTGGATGGTGCCGTTGTACTGATCAAATGGTACAAAACATCTGTATTCTCTAACAGTTCGTCATAATCAAATGAAGCCGTAAAATCGGCTTCCCTGTAGATAACATTCAGCTTCAAATCTTTCATTGCACTGAAATAATCCATATGCTGATCAACTACCGTCACATGATTATCCTTTGCCAATGCAATAGCCAGATTCGTTCCAATAAATCCGGCAGCACCTAATATGGTAATATTCATACTGCTAAAATCCTTTAATCATCCTTGTGATAACTTACAAAATCTTCTTCGGCATCCAGGCAATTTGATCTGTATTGTAGACTTTACAATACAGATCTTGCAAGTGTCCTCTTGCCATTTCTTCTGTTATATCGCTATAATCAATCTTTATCATTTCTGAAATCAATTTATCCGAGAACCTGTACTTGATGACTTTCGCAGGAACGCCTCCGACAATGGAATACGGTGGAACATCTTTTGTAACTACAGCCCCAGCTGCAATCTCTGCCCCTTGTCCGATATGAACCCAGACATAATGGTAGCTTCAAAACCAATCCATACATCATCGTCAACAATAATATCGCCTTTACTAAGTGCTTCCGAAGATGTACTTTGAAGCATTCTTACCTTATAAGGGAATAATGAAACATTATGAATATCATGTTCTGAATCCAGTAAAAAAGTAACATTTTTAGCGATTGAGACAAAATTCTTAATGAACAGCTTGCTTTGATTTGAGGGTGTTATGATATTCAACTCTCCATATGTATATTTTCCAACTTTCACTATATCTTTCGGAAAAATACTGCTGGGAAAAGTGCCGTTCTCATGATTTCTTTTTTCCAATCTTTTTTGAAATTATATAATTGAATTGCAGCAATCCAATCTCCAACAAAGGTATTACAAATAAATTGTTTAATTTTATCCATTATCTCTAATATTTTAAATCCACAGCACACAAACATCTATATAAATATCAGTATTTCAAAATGCGTCTAAGATTAGCCATTATGCTAATTCTGATTTTCTCGAACACAGACAATCGATTCCAAGAATCCAGATAGTCTTCTTTTTTATTTCCATTAAGTATCTCTTTATACGACAAATTATAGCAATTCAAGTGTATCTTTTCAGATATTACTTCATGATATTTTCCATTCGAATAGTCATCTGCATATTGCAACATTCGATTCATATCCTGTATTAGTCGACGATACGTAAGAAAATCATTCGTCATTTTGACAGTCCATGATCCTGACGCATTAAACCGATAGACACTCATGCAGTCTTTCAGATAATAAATTTCCCCTTGTAAAGCCATGTAAACTGCACGCGGATAATCGCCTACATTCGTCATTTGAAATTTCGGAGGTACTATTAAATAATCGCGTTTTAGTAAAAGCGATGCAGTTGCATATCCTCTGTTTCCCCAGTGTACGATATCTTCGACAGAAAGGGATCCATCATTCTCCTTAGCACTGAACTTTGACTTCTTATTAGTAAGACAATCCACCATCCAGGCATTATGCACACAGGCTACAGTATTTAAATGCGTTCTCATGATATCAACCTGCTTTTGCAATTTATGGTTGTCACACCAATAATCATCTCCCTCACAGAGGGCAACATACTGCCCTCTGACTTCAGGCAATATAATTGTTAATATACTGTTTCCTTTTGAATACTGATTCTCCACTTCATATATTGGTCTTATAATCGTCGGATATTTCTCAGCATATTCTTCAATAATGTCCGTTGTTCCATCTGTAGAAGCATCATCGTGAACGATTACTTCAAAAGCAAAATCGGTCTTCTGATGGACAAATCCATCCAGTGCAGATGTAATATACTTCAAATGATTATATGTAGTACATAAGATGCTCACCAAAATTTCATCTTGCATAAAACCTCCAGAAAGACATCAAATACCGAAATATTGCTAGTCAGCAAAGCCTGTGCAAATTCTACCTTCCAGACGCAGCTATCACACAGTCACAAATCCGATCCACATCTTCTTCTGCAAGATCTGCATACAGTGGCAGTGTCAGTACTCTCTTACTAATGTGAAGCGCAATCGGAGTTTGCGCAGGATCATACTTTCCCTGGAAGCAGTCAAAGGTATTTGTCAGTGGATAGAAATACTTTCTTGCTCCTATCCCTTCTTTTGCCAAAGACTCAAACACGTCATTACGCGTTGCTCCAAATTCTCTCTCATCAACAATAATCGGAAAATATGCATAGTTTGACTTCACGTCAGGCTGAATCGTATTGAATCGCAGGCCTTTCGTACCACCTAATATGCTTTTGTATTGTTCTACCACTCTTTTACGCTTTTGAATTTCCTCGTCCACATGTCTCAGATTGCAAAGCCCCATTGCTGCACAGAATTCGTTCATCTTGGCATTGGCCCCCACTGCATTAACCTGCTCAGGTCCGTGAATACCGAAATTCTTTAGATCACGCAATCTTTGCCCCAATTCCGGGTTGCGGAAGCATGCAGCACCTCCCTCAATCGTATTGAACACTTTGGTCGCATGAAATGAAAAACAGGAAACGTCTCCGAACGTACCCACACCCTTTCCGTGATATTGCTCACCAAAAGCATGTGCCGCATCATAAATCACCTTCAATCCATACCGATCGGCAATTCGATGAATCTCCTCTATCTTACAAATATTGCCGTAAACATGTACCGGCATAATAGCAACCGTACGGTCTGTAATCAATGCCTCGATTTTCGAACTGTCTATCGTAAAATCATCTTGATTAATATCACAAAACACCGGTTCCAGACCATTCCGTACAATTGCATGTGTAGTAGATGCAAAAGTAAACGGCGTTGTAATTACCTCCCCACCTTTTGGAAAGTTCAACGCTTGCAAAGACAACTCCAACGCCATATGTCCATTTGTGAACAAGTCGATCCGTTCTACGCCCAGATATTCCGACAATTTCTTCTGAAGTTCCTGGTGCTTCACACCCATATTCGTCATCCAATGCGTATCCCAGATATCTCTGATCTCATCAACAAATTCATCAAGTGGTGCAATCGAGGATCGCGTCACCAGTATTTTCTTCTCTGAAGTATCTTTCACAGCCATATTCTTTTCACCCTTCGACTCTATATACTCGATTAAGTAATTTCTTTTTACACAAACTGCATTGGTCTATAAAAGGCCTCAAATGGGCCGTCATAAGTACTTTTTTCCTAGTAAACTTTGTTAACATTTTCCAGGAATCTGCATATTCTCCTCTTTGACTTCCGCTGTAAATTTCTTTGTAGACTAACCAATATGAATTTGTATATATCTTATCAGATATTACTGAATGATGTTTTCCATCCGAATAGTCATCAATATATCTAAGCATCCGATTCATATCCTTAATATAGAATCGAAATTTCTGCATGTTGTGCGCCATGTTATTAGTCCATGAGCCTTCTGCATTGCACCTATACACACTCATGCATTCCCCTATATAATAAATATCTCCGTGTAATGCCATATAGATTGCCCGTATAGTAGTTTAAAAATCCGCACGTTTCATGTATACATGATATTCCGTTTTCCTTTCCGTCAAAATTAAATCTATATTTTTTACGAATTAATTTAACGCCTTGTATATTCTGTTTCAAGACTTCAAACAATATCCATCGCAGACTCGATTGATTCACAATTTCACAGCATTTATCCTTCATCTCCCAAAGAAAACTTGCCGTTCACCCCATCGTAGATAATGCACATGTTATCGCCTCCACCAAGTGTTTCATGTCCCGTATGCCATATCTTTGATCCACAGGAATCGGTAATATATTGGCTGCAAATTGATATTCCAGGCTGTTCGGTGCGCAGTCCTCCAAAACGTTCGGCCATAATGTTGGAATGTAGATTTTTTCTTTTTGCAGAATTTTTCGCACCGCCGCACCGTTTTGAATCAAAAGCGGGTACATGAATGCACCATATATACTTTTTAATTTCAACTGATTGAGATTGCCCAGTTTTGCATTCAAATAGTTAAAATTATCCTCTCGTATCCGTGCAACACGTCCGTAATTTATCCCATGTAATAAATTATTTGTTAATCGAGACATCTTCTTTATCGATTCCTCGGCAAATAAACTGTTATTCTCTACATATTCATTATAAAACTCACTTGCGCTGCGCTCATAACGTCCCATCAAAAAATGCATTCTGTCATAAGACTCGTCTTGCAGGAGGTTCCTTTGCAGCTTTGTGTCAGTGTACAGAAAAGCTCCATCTGAAACGCCAAAATATTTTCTGCAGGTATATATCGTATCAACACCCTCCACTGGCATCTGAAAATAACTCTGCGCATTGTCAACAATTATACGATCATATCTTTGCTTCCATAACTGAATCGTAACATTATCAAGCTGGCCATAATAGTTTACAATGTAAAGCCACTCATTTTTTTCGAGCCCCTGCCCCAAAATAGGCTCAAATCTATTGCTAATGTGATAAAAGTCACACTCTACACTTATTCTTCTACAGAGATTGGACACGGAAGAACACAGAAAATACGGAAGATAAAGCTTCTTGATTTTTTTTGCTTCGCAAAGATAGGCTAGTGCATTTCTTCCACAATTCAATGCTATGGCATTGTTATGCATCATATTCCAATCATAACGTTCAAATTCTATGTATCCCCCATATTCTTTCACTTCACTTCTCCTGCGGAACCTCTCATTTTTATTTGTACTATTTATTGACACAAGACCAATGTCCATAGCAGCATGTGTCTATTTGCCTTTGCAAATTTTCTATTATTTTCAAAGGACAATTGGTCGTTTCATCAGATAGCTTTTTCTCGGTCCTCTTTTTTTACGAATTGATTTTTTCATAAAAATGTATTGCCCTTCTATTAGTTTTCTTAACTTCAAGTAGGCAATGTTCCATACCAAAGGATCGCATTATTTCAAATACCGTGTTTAACAGTTGCATCCCAACATGTAATTTTTGATATTTTGGAGAGACTGCCAACAGGCTGATGTATGCATAGGATATAGTTTGTACTATAGACATCCATTCCGATTTTGATTATTCTAACAAATACTCTTCTCCACCCCAACAAATCCATTTCCGATATCTTTATATTCCACATATCCCAACATTTCTGCCAGTCTCCGGCAGGCCGTATTTTCCTTCCGGATTTCTCCGCGGATGCTGGGAATGTTCTTTTCCCTTGCCAGCATGTGAACTTTCTCGCACAGCGCCTCTGCTGCTCTGCATCGCCGATACTCCGGCATGACAATGAGCATGGAAATAAACCCGAAATCACTCCGATTGAGATAGGCAGCAACGAGGCCGATGATCTCGCCTTTTTCATTTTCGATGGTCACAATGTCCGCCAGGCGCATCTGCTTTTCTGCATAGGAATTGGTGTTCCAAACGGTCATCGGCGCATTTCTTTTTTCCGAAGGCTCATGCTCCGACCATAGACGATCTCTTGCAGAGAACGGGGGTGTCATGAATTCCCCAAGTCGTACAATGTCTGCCCGAATATCCGTACCAGGACTTATCGGCCTCAAATTGAGCACGCGAACCCGAAGATGCCGCGGAATGTCATACAGATACGTTTCTGCCTCCGCACGGCTTGCAAAGCAGAAGTACAGGATCCCGATGATCCCGGAAGCGTTTTCATAGGCTCCGATCGCCTCGCCTTTTCTGCGAAAAATGTCTTCCCGATACAGGTGCCCAAAGAGCTCCGGATTAAGCTCATATCCGGCGTACATTCCCGGCTGATTCGCATGGAGATTGTAGGTTGCATAGATACCATGTGGAACCGCAGGGATGAATTTTCCTGCAGCTGCAGAGTCTGTGTCGTTTTCTTGCACGGCAGTTTGCTCCAGGAATTCTTTCTGGCATTCTTCCAGAGAATTCACGTTTGAGCCATTCGCACACCGCAAGGTACGCTGCACCTCCTCACGGATCCAATCGATCCCGGTTGCATCCGACAGAAGCTGTGGAATGCCGTTTCCGCCGCAGCGAAGAGCGATTTCGATGGGATAGACTTCTCCGTCCTTTCCGACAATGAATTCCACGTTCATCTCCGCATCGGTAATGGAGAGCTCATGGATGACCTTCTGCATGATCCTTGCAATCCGGACTTTCACCTCTTCTTCTGCGCCGCATGGGTATATTTTACCACATGGGACAAGATTCTTCCCTTCTTCACGAATGCAGTCCATGAGGCCATAGAGAATAACATTTCCATCCCGTACAATCACGTCGCCGCCGATGAGGTGCCGGTAGCCGTAGGGTATGTATTCTTCCGCCATCGCCAGACCGGAAAGGGAGCAGGAAACCGCCGTCTGATATGCGCGAAGGAGCCTGCCTGCATCGTAGCTTCGAAGGATCGTCACACCTTTGCTGCCACTGGAATCCAGCGGTTTTACAACGACCGGGTAGGGAAGGTCGCTTTCCGGATAGTTCATTGGAAAATGCCTGGGTGCAGGAATCCTGTGCATCGCCAGAAACTCCCGGAATTTTCTCTTGTTTCCGAGAATTCCGGCAGCAGCATACATTCCGCCGGGAAGGCCCAGCTTCTCCGACACATAGGCCGCCGTTTCTTCCGCAGGATCCGACGCGAACGCAAGAATTCCGTCCACGCCTTCCTTCCTGGCAAGCTCCAGAATTTTGTCCCTGTCCCTCGTGCTGATCAGGAAGCTTTGATTCGCTTCTCTTCGCCCCGGTGCGTCCGGAAGATAATCGGCAAGAAGGACGGTAAGCCCCAGCTCATGTGCTTTTCGTATTGCCGGAAGCTGTTGGAAACCGCCTCCCAGGATCAGGATCTTCATCTCTCTTCCAGATTCCTTTCTCTGGTTGCCGAGGTGCCAATTTACCCGTCTTTGGTGCACAGGACTCTTTTATTAATAACCCACCCGAAAAATCTTTAAAGCCCGGTCAAACGTCTTCACTTATTGATATTCAATTCTAATCCACTCATCTGCATTTTCAATCATTCCCAGCATCTGTTCCAACGAATCAAACCTCATAACCAAAACACCCAATGTAGAGTTCGCTCCTATGAACGTATGTATTTCATCGCCAGGACGAACAATCAAATGGTTTTCTACGACATTATTTTCCTCAATCTGCGGATCAATAATAACTTGTTTTAATATCCCATCCTTCAGGCTGTGTACCGCATAATAAGCCCAATACCCTTTGGGCTGAATTTGCGCAGGAATATCAATCGGCTCCCCCATTGCAGCCTTGACGGAACATTCTACCAAATCAACTCCAGTAGCATATCGAATCACCTGAGGAATATAATTGCCGCCATCACGCGGAGCAATTTCCATCAGATAAACATTGAAGTCTTTATCAATACGCATATCAAAGTTATACGTCGACGTACACATTCCCAACAAGGTCAATAATCGCTGTATTGTTTCGTGAATTTTATTCTGTACACTCTCTGGCATATTATAGGGAAAACTTGCAGCCACCGGAACAAAGGGATTTTTGCAGCGCGCGTCAAAATGATCGTTTGCAAAATAGCGAAACACCAATTTTCCATCAACGGACAAACCATCCCCTGCAATCTGATAACCATATTTTTCTACAAATTCTTCTACAATAATTCTATGCCCACGAGAATAGGTCATTGCATATTTCAAAAAGGATTCCGCTTGCTCAAATGAATCAATTTGGCTTACGCCCTTACTGCCCGAAGAATCTACAGGCTTTACGATAATCGGATATCTGAAAAGACCATTTTGGATGTCCGAGAGAGCCTCCTTTATATCCAAATACCCTCTTGCTTCCGGAGTACAAAATCCATGCTGCTTTAGAAATGCGCGAAATTTATCTTTATTACACAGAATCTCAACAGATTCGTATGGGTTCCCCGGCAATTTCATCTTCTCTGCGACATAAGCAGCCGTCGGCGCAGCTGGATCAGAGGCGTAAGCCAAAACTCCATCGACATGCTCTCTTCGTGCAATGTCAAGAACAGCGCTTTTATCTGTAGTACTGACAAGAAAAAACTTGTCCGCTACATATTGGCCTGGGTTATCCGGCAGGTAATCACACAAAACAGTGTAATACCCAAGCCGTTTTGCACATTTAATAGCTATGACTTGCTGCGCAGAGCCACCTAATAACAGTATTTTTTTCATTGTTTATCCTTTTCAGTTGTACTATTATACGAAACAACCTGCAGTTACGCCACTTCTCCGTATTCCGGCATCCGTCATTCTACCTATAGAGATCATGATGAGCTCAGGGGTGCCAGTTCACCAGCCAGGAGTACAAAGAATTCCTCAAGGAGAACCATGTACACCAGAGTATGGACGGCAAGAGCCGTTGGGCTGACAATATCAAGATCAAGCGCTGGTTCCGGTCCTTCAAGTATGAGGAAGCCTACCCGACGGAGTGGCACAACATCAAGGAGGCCAGGGCAGCCATCAGCAGCTACATCCACAACTACCACTTTGAGCGATGCCATTCAGCAATCGGAAACGTAACGCCTGCTTCAGTATATTATCCGGTTGTCTTGAAAACTGACCCATTATACTTCGCAATGCAGAAATTCACTGCTATAAAATTAAGTTCATATCTTTTTGGGTGCCCAATCCAATTGGCTAACGTCCGATAGTTCGTTATATAATTCCTTTATATGCTCTTTAACTAATTCTTCTGTCAACGAACTATAGTCAATTCTCATAAGTTCTTTGATCATTTCCGCAGAAAACCTGTACTTAATTACTTTAGCCGGAACACCTCCCACAATAGAATATGGCGGCACATCCTTAGTTACTACTGCTCCAGCGGCGATCACTGCCCCTTGTCCTATATGAACTCCAGACATTACAACCGCCCCATAGCCAATCCATACATCATCGTCCACAAGTATATTACCTTTTCCAAGCGCTTCAGAAGCTTCCGTGTGAAGCATTTTTACCTTGAAAGGAAATGAAGAAACATGACCTGTAGGATGTTCCGAATCCAACAAAAAAACAACGTCCTTTGCTATGGAAACAAAGTTTTTTATTTTCAATCGGCATTTGTCCGATGACGTTATAACATTTATTTCTCCATAGGTATATTTCCCAATATTTACTATTTCCAACGGAAATATGCTATTTGGAACAGTGTCATTTTCACAGTTAAGTTTTCTCCATTTACGTTTAAAAGAATTCAATTGAATTGCTGCTATAAAATCTCCCACAAGCGTGTGAAATAAATGCTCTTTTAATTTTTTCATTTCCCAATTTCCATTTTCTTCCATTTTCTGCAATGAAGATTCGTACTCTCTACTCATAAAGAAATTGTCTTAATCTCCACGCCGCATATCTTTCCACTGTTTCCAAAACAAAAATATCCGGTTTATTCTCCTTAACCTGACTATTATCATATGATCCAGCATTACGCAAATAAGTGTAAGAAAACTGTGCACCTATAATATCCGACATGGCACTTCCGAACGAATCTCGCCAGACAAACACCCGTCTGGGATCTCCATTGTCAGTATGATATATGATCTCATTATAAAAATCCCACTTCTCATTGACAATCCCATGGGTCGGATACCCCTCTACTCGATAAGTCATTCCACCATCAATTGACTTTCCAAGATTCAGCATATTTGCCAAATCCCCCGGTGTGTCTTTCTGCGCAATTATAGTCATCCCGTCGTTTTCTATAGAAGGCATAGCAATTCCAGCCGTTTCAAGCAGGGGAAGCATCCCTATATAAGCCCCCATCTCATTCCAATGTGTATCAGTTTTATGATACAGATACTCATCTGTGTATGACTGACTGGCATCTATCATCTCAGCGAGCGGGTAAACAATCTTTATGTCCGTATGCGTCTTCAAATATGAATAAATCTGAAGAGCTGCATGTTCATCCGCAGGATCACCGTAATAATCCGGTAGCTCATCCGCATATATCCTTTCCTTATTCGGTGCAATAAAGATAATGAAATCACATCCTTCCGACGCAAGATTGTCTCTGGATATGCAGAGTGTCTCAGCAATAGATGCAAGCTCATCTTCTGTCAGCAAATCCTCCCCTTTATAGCTTGCAATCGGATCTCCATCTGCCTTATTGTTATAAAAAAGCCACCCATCTTTTCCTTTGATTACATTTGAGTTGGGTGATGTATCAAATAAATAGTAGTCCAGCATACTATTCATGCGAATCAATTGATTTCGAAAAGGGGCTCTGTCGTCCAGCCACTGCTCAACCTCAGACGGATAGCTTTCTATTTGTTCAGGACTAAAATCCGGAAACTCTCTTAATGTCCGATTCTCATAATTCCCGGTATCCAGGAATTTGTCTGCTGTAGGCCAGATAATCCACACACCTGCCGTTAATATGAGAAAGATGATTAAGGCTGTATGATTTTTTATATTATTCATGAATAGCCTTCCCTTCTATACATTAAAAACGGAAATAAATAAATGGATTATAGGTTCCACTTGCAAGATTGGCCAGACATAGAAGAAATAACATGGTTAAGGTCAATATTTCAAACCATGAACCCCGCATTTTCTTCAGCACTATGCTTATGCGCTTCATATTCTGAACAGGTCCCATTCCTATAACTGCCAGAATAAATACCGCTACAGTCATTGGAGAGACAAATTCCCAGATCGAACAGCTTCCTGACAAATAACGCCATGGCAGAACAAGTCGCTTAACTACTTCCATCGCTTGCCGCATATCCGTCACTCGAAAAAAAATCCAGCCAATATTCACAATGACCGCTGTGTAGATCCAGCCAATGATTTTCCGTTGTTCCAGCTTCTTCCCATATAGTGCTCGTTCCAACACCAGAAACGCCCCATGAAACAGGCCCCAGAAGATGAAATTATATCCTGCACCATGCCAAAGTCCTGTCAGAAAGAATACCATCAAAAGATTTCGGTATGTTTTTATTTTCCCTTTCCGATTTCCTCCAAGAGGAATATACACATATTCTCTGAACCAAGTACTAAGCGAAATATGCCAACGTCTCCAGAACTCACGAATGGAACCGGAAATGTATGGATAATTAAAGTTTTCCTTAAAGTCAAAGCCGAACATTTTTCCCAATCCAATGGCCATATCTGAATATCCGGAAAAATCGTAGTAGATTTGCATCGTATAACACAGGGAAGCAGCCAAAGCCATAGCACTTGTCATATCTGAAATGCCATGATCATAGATTGAATCCGCGCAGGCCGCCATTACATTTGAAACCAATACCTTCTTAGATAGTCCGTATATAAAGCGTCGGATGCCCCAAACCGTCTGCTTCAAGTTTACAGTCCGATGATCAATCTGCTCCGCAATATCCCGATATTTCACGATAGGACCAGCGATCAGCTGCGGAAAGAATGAAATGTAAAGAGCCAACTTTAACGGATTTTTCTGAACAGCACAATCTCCTCGATAAACATCAATGACATAGGATAGCGCCTGAAAAGTAAAAAACGATATGCCAATCGGCAGAGCAATTTCCGGTACAGGCATTTCTCTTCCGGATATGTGATTGCAGAAATCAACGAAGAAACCCGCATATTTGAAATACCCAAGAAGGACGAGATTAAGTACAGCCGCTCCAATCAAAACAACTCTTCTACGCCACGAATTGCTCCCACCTTCTCCATTGTCAAGAAGAAACATCCCTGCTGACCAGTTCAGAAAAATGGACATCAGCATCAAAAGCACGTAAACCGGCTCACCCCATGCATAAAAAAAGAGACTGGCAATCAGCAGAAAAACATTTTCTGCAGCATTCCCGCCATGTCTTCCTATTTTCCGTATCAGGTAATTTCCGATAAAAACAATCGGAAGAAAAAACCAAACAAAAATCAAAGAGCTAAACAGCATAGTACTCCTGAACTTTCTGATGCATCACTTTTTCCTTTTCGGAGGCTTGCTTCACAGTGTCCATCCTGGCGATCTCCCGGATCTGCTTGTTTGCATAGTCCTCTTCATACATCCAGACTCATACTCAACTGCTTCTCCACTCCAACAAATCCATTTCCGATACCCTTATACTCTACATATCCCAACCTTTCTGCTAATCTCCGGCAGGCTATATTTTCCTTCCGGATTTCTCCGCGGATGCTGGGAATGTTCTTTTCTCGTGCCAGCATGTGAACTTTCTCACACAGTGTCTCTGCTGCTCTGCACCTTCGGTACTCCGGCATGACAATGAGCATGGAAATAAATCCGAAATCGCTTCGATTGAGATAGGCGGCAACGAGGCCAATAATTTCGCCTTTTTCGTTTTCGATGGTCATAATGTCTGCCAGGCGCATCAGCTTTTCTGCGTAGGCCTTGGTGTTCCAGTCAGTTATTGAAGCGTTCCTTTTCTCCGAAATAGAATGCTCCTGTCCGCAGCGATTTCTTGCAGAGAACGGTGGTGTCATGAATTCTCCAAGACGTACAATGTCTGCCAGAAGATCCGTACCTGAGCTTACCGGCTTCAAATTCATCACGTGAACCTGAAGATACCATGACATGTCGTACAGATACTTTTCTGCCTCCGCACAGCTTGCAAAGTGGAAGTACAGAATCCCGATGATGCCGGAGGCATTTTCATAGGTTCCAACCGTCTCGCCTTTTCTGCGAAAAATATCTTCCCGATACAGATGCCCGGAAAGCTCCGGATGCAGCTCATATCCGGCGTACATTCCCGGCTGATTCGCATGAAGATTGTAGGTTGCATAGACGCCATGCAGATCCGCAGGGACGAATTTTCCTGTAAACATAGAAGCTTTCAGAGGATTCACGTTTGAGCCATTCGCACACCGCAGTGTACGCTGCACCTCCTCACGGATCCAATCAATCCCGGTTGCATCCGATAAAAGCTGCGGAATGCCGTTTCCGCCGCAGCGAAGAGCGATTTCGATTGGATAGACTTCTCCGTCCTTTCCGGCAATGAATTCCACGTTCATCTCCGCATCGGTAATCGAGAGCTTATGAATGACCATCTGCATGATCCTGGCAATCCGGGCTTTCACCTCATCTCCTGCGCCGCATGGGTATATTTTACCACATGGGACAAGATTCTTCCCCTCTGCACGAATGCAGTCCATGAGGCCATAGAGAACAACCTCTCCACCCCGGACGATCACGTCGCCGCCGATGAGGTGCCGGTAGCCGTAGGGTATGTATTCTTCCGCCATCGCCTGGCCGGAAAGGGAACAGGAAACCGCCGTCTGATATGCGCGAAGGAGCCTGCCTGCATCGTAGCTGCGAAGGATCGTCACACCTTTGCTGCCGCTGGAATCCAGCGGTTTTACAACGACCAGGTAGGGAAGGTCGCTTTCCGGATAGTTCATTGGAAAATGCCTGGGTGCAGGAATCCCGTGCATCGCCAGAAACTCCCGGAATTTTCTCTTGTTTCCGAGAATTCCGGCAGCAGCATACATTCCGCCAGGAAGGCCTATTTTCTCTGCCACATAGGCCGCCGTCTCTTCCGCAGGATCCGACGCAAACGCAAGAATTCCGTCCACGCCTTCCTTCCTGGCAAGCTCCAGAATTTTGTCCTTGTCCCTCGTGCTGATCAGGAAGCTTTGATCCGCTTCTCTTCGCCCCGGTGCATCCGGAAGGTAATCGGCAAGAAGGACGGTGAGTCCCAGCTCATGCGCTTTTCGTATTGCCGGAAGCTGCTGGAAACCGCCTCCCAGGATCAGGATCTTCATATGGATTCCGGGTTCCTTTCTGCGGCAGGGCGGCTCTGTGGTGCGGTTTTGCAACGGGGAGGCTTCTTTCTGTGGCGGCGGAATGGCTTCGCGGAAGAGTGACTCTGTGGTGAGGTGGCTCTGTGGTGTGTTATGACGGCTATTCCGCCTGCTCACAAAAGCAGGCTATTTTGTATTCTTGATTTCTTCTTCCAGCTCCCGGACAAGATATTCGTCACTCATACAATGCATGTCTGATACTCCCTCGCTCATGAGTTATATTTGCATTCATAGCTTTGCATTTCTTTCCTTCATAGTATTGATAATATCATCCACAATGTAATCCTTATTCTACGTGTGCAGCACCTCATACTCCGGGATAATATATTCTTGCAAAATATCTGTCTGCCCAGTCAGCGCCGCATATAATTTCTGCGCGTCTACATGAAGCTTTGATGCAACATTTTCAATAAAACGTAAACAACACTTTCCTCTGTTATCAATAACACAAAGTACTAGTCTCCATGTATAAACACCCATTATCTTCATCCAAATATAATGCTATATCACCATAAAATTGGACATCAGACCACATGCCGCTCTTCAATTCAAACAATCGCGATCCAGGCATAGGCGTACATATTCTTTTATTTTCATTCTGCGCCAATCTATAATATGTATAAACAAGAATTTGATATAAACCGGCTAATGCTAATAATGTATACTTTTGATTTGCAAACTTGTAGCTTATTTTTTCCATATTGTCAATTTTACTATTTTCAGTTCTATTGTGCTTTATCCTGTTATATGCATTCCACCAATACGGTGCCCTCGGTGGTATATGTGTCCATTCATTCCAGGGACGCATATTTCTATGTGTAATTTTTTCCTCAACATCCTGAACAATAAAATCCAATGCATTAGTCAGCACGCATTTTTGATATTCTTGCATATTCTTGCCGTTAAATGGCGGATCAATATTTGCACAATACTGCTTAAATGCCACATCAATTTCACTACCCAGTTCAAGTAATAGCTTCACATAGGCCTGCGAGAAAGCTTCTTCATTTTCCTCACATAAGCTCAAATAGTGAAGTGTAGCCATGAATTCCTTCTCTAATAATATATATTGACTCCAATATGTATTAATAAACTCCTCACATAACATGAACCGCTTCTCCATTTGGACACTTAAAGATCTCAAAAATTACTATCAGCATATCCCTGATGAGGCATATCATTTTCTCATCCCATTAAATCTGCTACAAACCACATACATATAAAATCGATGACCTGGAATTCTGATATATGGATTTTCGTGTAGTATTCCGGTCTCACCACTTCATTTTATTTGAAATTTCTTCACCCGGCTTGATATTGCTGCATCTCTTCAATCAATTCCCACAGGTTGCAGCCAAGATGATCAATCAGATCTTCATCATCTACGGCAAACTCCTTGGCACGTTGAACAGCATCCATTACATGCGGCAGATAGACATTTTTGAAGTGCAGGCCATGTTTTCCATGGTGTGCCTTTTGTGACACTTCTTTGCTGACAAATGTATGATGTTCGGACACCTTCGGATTAGCCAGTAAAATATCGAGTTTATCCGCATATTCAGATTTGACATCAGAAAGATGAAGCAGTAGCCAGAATTCAAAGCAAGGAGTGGCAATGAAACACTTATAGGATTTCTTCCTGCAGTGATTGAGACAAAGCTGCAATTCCTCTGGAGTATGTGAACCAGCATCCCGATCAATCATAATGCAGAAGACATCATCATTTTCGGAAGCAGAATCGTTATTTCCTGTTATTGTAAGATACCGCCTGTAGTTTATGTCATATCCGACTGTAAGCAGCTTCGTCACCAGCCGATTCCGTTTTTTGATCGGGACAGAATTCGGATTTTCAATATACCGTTTTATGAAGTCCATCCCATATTCTGAGACAATCGAGGAGAAATCA